>Ga0307505_10000110_pt1 | contig 101872 bp, 104 predicted proteins | sample 23_S_MG_FD_202183 | JGI IMG/M metagenome (GOLD analysis project Ga0307505, IMG submission 202183) | Soil microbial communities from Populus trichocarpa stands in riparian zone in the Pacific Northwest, United States - 23_S | ecosystem: Environmental > Terrestrial > Soil > Riparian zone >...
CAAACGAAGGCAACTGGTGGATCTTCTACGACAACAACACCACAACCGCCATCAACTGGGGCACGAGCGGAGATATCCCAACCCCGAATGCGTTTGTGAGATAGCGGGAAGAAGTAGGCAGTAGGCGGTATCTCTCAAGCCCTTACTATGCCACCCCGCTCGCAGATGCTGCGGCGGGGACCCCGGTCGTGCGGGCTACTGACACTTTAGGCCGCAGGTGGGGACAAAGCCACCCTTCCCGCAGATGCTGCGGCAGGGAACCCGGCGAGTGTCCCCGCTCCGACGGGTTGCTGACATTACTTCCGGCGAAGCAAAAAGCCGATGACCAAACCGATGGCGGCCGAGATCAGGATCGTTTGACCCGGTTTCTGCCGTGCAAATTCCTTTGCGTCTTCGACGATCTCTTTCGGATCCTTGCTCTGGATCTCTTTGAACTTGTCGCCGGCCCAGGCGATCTTTTCTTCCGCGTAAACGCGAGCCTTATCCGCTGCGTCCTGCAATGTTGCTCCGTATTCTTGTGCCTGCATCTTTAATTCTCCTAAATACTCATCCGATTGCTCAAACTCGTTTTCGACCGGAACGAGACTTTGCTCAAGCTCGCGTTCCGCCTTTTTTACTTCCGCTTCAAATTCCGACATCTTATTTTCACCCCTTAAGAAACAGATTCCAACCCTTCCCGCGAAATGCGAGCGGCAGGTCAGATGTAGCCGCTATATGAATAGTTGTAACGAATTTCACCGGTAGGATGTTCGCGATTTCTACGTTCTCCACTGTCTGTTTGTGCGTTCCGGCGCACTTGAATAAAAATTTTCATCAAATGCTTGACAGCCGCTTTCCTAAAATGCAATCTTACTAATTCGGTAAGTAAGCACTTACTTTGGAAGGGAGATTTTTTGATCAAGGACCTATTCAAATGTGACCACGCGGGACGAATGACCGGCGATGCGCGGCGCGAGCAGATATTAAAAACCGCTGTTCAGCTATTTTCGCAGCATGGGTTTAGCGGGACGACGACGAAAAAAATAGCCGCCGCCGCCGGAGTTTCGGAAGCAATGGTTTTTCGCCATTTTTCGACCAAAGACGAGCTTTACGGAGCGATCCTCCATACAAAAGGCTGTCAGGAAGGCTTGCATCGATTTCCTTGGGAAGAGAATGAATTGTTAAAGACGGCGATCGAAGCAAAGGACGATTTTGGCGTTTTTTACAACCTCGCACTTCACGGATTGAACAAACAGCAGGCCGACGAAGGCTTTATGCGGTTGATGTTCTATTCGGCACTCGAGGAACACGACCTCGCGGAACGATTCTTTAGCGAGTTCGTATCAAAGGTTTACGAATTTATCAGCGGTTATATCGAAGAGCGGCAGCGTGACGGTGTTTTTCGCGAAGTAAATCCACGGATCGTTGTAAGGGCGTTTTTGGGAATGATGATCCACCAGTCGCTGAACAACATACTTTGGGATAAGAAACGTCGCCTTCTCGACATAACGAACGAAGAGGCGGCACAGAATTTCGCGGAGATAGTTCTCCATGGGGTGGTGGTTTAAGAGTTTCACTTTTAGGAACGAAGATGAAAGATCGAAGAATATTTACAGGATTGATGGTTGCCGTTGCAGGACTGTCGTTGATAGCGGTTGGCTGCGGCGGCGGTGCGAGTTCGGCGAATTCGAATACGGCTGCGGCCCCCGAGACGATCGACGTTACCACAGCTCAAGCTGTTGTAATGCCGATCCCGCAATACATCGAAGCGACCGGTAATCTGGCAAGCGATGCATCGACCGACGTAGCACCCGCTGTTGGCGGCAAGATCGTTGAAGTGAATTTCGACATTGGCAGCTATGTTACGCAAGGCAGCGTTTTGATACGGCTTGACGATCGCGACGCGCGAATCCGCCTTGACCAGGCAAAGGCTCAGGTCGATCAACAGAGAAAAGCTGTCGATGCTGCAATCGCTGCGTTGCGTCAGGCTCAGGTGAGGCTTGGCCTAAAGGACGGCGAATCTTTCGACATCGAGACCTTTTCACAGGTGAAATCGACTAAAGCAAACCTTGTGCTTGCCGAAAAAGAACTTACTCGGGCGGAACGACTTTTCACTACGGGCGATGTTTCAAAATCCATCGTCGATCAGCGACGAGCACAGCGTGATGCCCTGCTGGGTCAGTTGGACGAGTCTCGTTCAAATGCCGCTGTCTCGGTTCGCGCAATAAATTCGGCCGAATCGCAAGTTGCGGCAGCACGAAGCGGCGTAACGACCTCAATTACACAGGTCGCACAAGCCGAAAAAGCGCTTGCTGATACGCGCGTACTTTCGCCGATAAGCGGTTACGTCGCAGAGCGAACGGCGGATGTCGGCGAGTACATTTCGCCGAGCGTGCCGAATTCCAAGATCGCAACTATCGTCCGCACCTCGACTCTGCGTGTGAAAATCGATGTCGCCGAACAGAACGTCGGCAAGGTAGCGACCGGACAAGGGATCTCGCTTCAAACAAGTTCGTATCCTGACAGAAGTTTTGCCGGACGGATCGTTCGCATCTCGCCGGGACTTAATACACAAGCGAGGACTTTGACCGTCGAAGCGGAAGTTCAGAATGTTGATGGCCTGCTGAAGCCGGGCCAATTCGCGACCGTCAGGATCACACAGTCGAAACCTGAGAATGCGGTGATGATCCCGGTTGCTGCGGTTCGTACCGACGGCGAAGTTAACCGCGTCTTCATCATAAAAGAAGGCATGGCACGCGAGCAGTATGTAACGCTCGGGCTGCTCGAGAATCAGATGATCCAGGTAAAGACCGGCCTTGCCGAAGGCGACAACGTAGCCACGAGCAACGTGAATGTGCTGAAGGATGGAATTCTTGTCAGGCAGTAACAGGAGTCCAAAGTCTAAGGTCCAAAGCCCAATGTCAGTTGGGACGACCTTAGATCTTGGACATTAGACTTTGGACTAAAGAATTATGCAGTGGTTAGCTGAAGTATGTGTTAAAAGGCCGGTGTTTGCGACGATGCTTATCTTGTCGCTGGTGGTTGTCGGCGCGTTCTCGTTCTTTAGGCTCGGTGTCGATCTTTTCCCGAAGGTCGATTTTCCGACCATCACCGTAACGGTTATCAATCCGGGCGCATCGCCGCAGGAGATCGAAACCGAGGTCACCGAAAAGATCGAAGAAGCCGTCAATACGATCAGCGGCATCGATGAACTGCGCTCGACCTCTATCGAAGGCATCTCACAGGTCTTTGTTCAGTTCCTATTGGAGAAAGACGTAAACATCGCCGCGCAGGAAGTTGAGAATCGCGTGCAGACTGTGATCCCAAATCTTCCCGAAACTGCCGAGCAGCCGACCGTGCAAAAGCTGGACAGCGACGCAGCCCCTGTACTGCGCATTGTGGTTTCCGCGCCGACCAATATTCGCGAAGTAACGGAAGTTGCGAAAACGCAGATCAAGGAACGTATCGAATCAGTCAGCGGCGTCGGCCAGGTGACCATAATCGGCGGTCGGGAACGGCAGATAAACGTCTGGGTCGATCCCGACAAAATGCGTTCGTACAATGTTACTGCCGCAGAGGTCTCAGCGGCATTGCGAATACAGAATCTTGAATTCCCTAGCGGCCGTCTTGATGAAGGCCAAACGGAAACGGCTGTTCGTACGCTTGGGAAAGTTAAGAAGCCTGAAGATTTTGGCAAGCTAATCGTTGCGACGCGCGGCACATATCAGGTTCGCGTAAACGACATCGGTCGTGTCGAAGACGGTGCCGAAGAACTTCGCTCCGAAGCTCGTCTCAATGGTCAGCCAGCGGTCACGCTTATTGTTGCAAAACAATCAGGACAGAATACGGTCGCCGTTGCTCACGAATTAAAGGCCCGGCTTGCCGAACTCACTCCCACCTTACCCAAGGGTTTTGAAATAAAGATCGTCGGCGATAACTCCATCTTTATTGAAAATTCGTTGGCCGCGATCGAAGAACATTTGATCGTGGGAAGTATCCTGGCGTGTATCGTTGTGTTCCTTTTCCTTTGGAATCTGCGAACAACATTTATCGCTGCATTAGCGATACCGACCTCGATCATTTCAACCTTCGCTCTGGTTTACGCGATGGGCTACACCCTCAATTCGATCACGATGCTGTCGCTGACACTGATGGTCGGAATTGTGATAGACGACGCCATTGTTGTATTAGAAAACATCTACCGGTTTGTCGAAGAAAAAGGAATGGACCCGTTCCAGGCCGCGATTGAGGGCACGCGTGAGATCGGCATGGCCGTTCTTGCAACGACACTTTCGCTGATGGCGGTGTTTGTTCCGATCGGCTTCATGGCCGGCATCGTCGGCCGGTTTATGTCGTCGTTCGGCTTGACCGCCGCATTCGCCGTAGGTGTTTCGCTGCTAGTTTCGTTCACGCTGACGCCGATGCTTGCGGCGCGGCTTATCAAAGTTAAAAAGCCGGAGCCGAAAAAACTTGAGGCGAATATCGACACCGAGCTGCACGGCGACGGGATGCTTGAGGAGCCTCAAGACAGCAAGCATCGCGGCTGGTACCGGCACGTCGATTCGGCATATACCGCGATGCTGCGGTTTTCGATGTCGCATCGCTGGCTGATCGTCGGGCTTTGTATTCTCGTTTTTCTGAGCATCGTGCCGCTCTTTATGTTCGTCGGCAAGAACTTTTTGCCGGTCGACGACCAATCACAGTTCGAAGTTTCGGTCCGTGCTCCTGAAGGCTCGTCCCTACAGGCAACATCGCTTGAAATGGAACGCATTTCCGCCGAGATTCGAAAGATGCAGGGCGTGACCGATACGCTCACAACCGTCGGCGGCGGACAGCAGCAGGTCGTTAATGCGGGAACCATCTATGTAAAACTTTCCGACATCAAGGCGCGTCCGAAATCGCAGGAATTGATGATGGCGGATTCACGCGACTTGCTCGCAAAGTTTCCAACTCTCAGAACTGCGGTGCAGCCGGTTCAGGCGTTCTCAGGCGGCGGATTCCGTAACGCTAATGTTCAGTTCATCATCGCAGGCCCCGATCTAAAACAGCTCGAGGTCTATTCGAGCAAGATGGTCGAAACGATGAAAACGCTGCCCGACGCGGTTGACGTCGATACGACACTGATCAGCGGCAAGCCCGAACTGCAACTGACCGTTGACCGCGTAAAGGCGGCCGATCTCGGCGTTCGCGTTGGCGATATTTCCCAAGCGTTGAACACGCTCGTTGCCGGTCAGGAAGCTACTTCGTTCAACGAAGGAACTAACCAATACGAGGTTCACGTTCGTGCCATCAATAACTTCCGGACAAGCGAAGAAGGATTGAAGCGAATGATCGTCCCCTCCGCAAAGGTCGGTTGGGTAACGCTCGATAACGTCATAAAAGTTTCGCAGGGCACGGGCCCGAGTTCGATCGACCGCGTTAACCGCCAGCGGCAAGTTACGCTGCTTGCGAATACAAAACCGGGCGGTTCGGCGGCAAATATTCAGACCGGTATCGATAACGCCGTCAAATCGCTCAATCTTCCGGCAGGTTACACGACGGGTTACGTCGGCCAATCGAAAGAAATGGGCAAGGCTGGAATGTACTTTCTCTTGGCCATTACCTTGAGCTTCATTTTCATGTACATCGTGCTGGCCGCACAATTCGAGTCGTTCATTCACCCGGTGACGATCCTGCTCACGCTGCCGCTTTCGATTCCGTTTGGCATCCTGAGCCTTTTGGTACTCGGACAGACAGTGAACATTTTCTCGGGTCTCGGCTTGCTGCTGCTTTTCGGCGTTGTAAAGAAAAACGCCATCCTGCAGATCGACCATACGAGCCATCTTCGTTCGCAAGGGATGAGCCGCTACGACGCGATCATTCAGGCGAACCGTGACCGTCTGCGCCCGATTCTGATGACGACCATCGCATTGGTCGCCGGCATGATCCCGCTGGTAATTTCGACCGGTGCCGGTGCGGGAACCAACCGCTCGATCGGCGTTCTTGTCGTTGGCGGGCAATCGCTCTGCCTTCTGCTGACACTGCTTGCGGTCCCGGTCTTTTATTCATTATTTGACGATCTTTCCGAGATGCGTCTTTTCCAATACGTCAGTCGATTCTCGGAGTGGCTCTTTGGCGGAATTCGCCGACGCGTTACTGCGGTTACGGGTTCGTTATTCGGCAAGTTCTAAATATTTATACGGCGATCTATATGCTTTCGCGCTACATATTCTTAATAATTCTAACGCTCGGTTTGGGCGGCATAGCTGCCGCGCAAGTACCGCCGTTGCCGAATACTTCGCCGACCCCGTTTGGCGTTGACAAGCAAGGCGTTGCTCCCGACAAGGTAAATCCTGTTCCGCCGGTCGCTCCCAACTACCGTGCTGACGATCGCAGCCTGCCCGATCTGGCGCGTGTCGGTGTCGATCTTGCAGATCAAAAAACGCTGACGCTTAACGAAGCTCTGATTCTGGCTCTTGAGAACAACCGTGACATTGAAGTTTCGCGCAAGAATGTTCTCATCGCGGAATTCGACCTGAAAGCTGCACGCGGTGTTTTCGAGCCGCGATTCAACGGTCAGCTTTATTACGACCGCGCGACTGTTCCAAACACCAGCGTGTTTGTTAACGCCACGGCGACAACGCAGGGTACGCTCGTCGGCAACGCTTCACTGAATGCGTACCTTCCTAATTTTGGAACGCAGGTGACGGCAACCGTTAACAACCAACGCCTGGCGACGGACAGCTCTATTTTGCCGCTAAGTCCGCAATATACTGCCGGCCTCGGGTTCAGTGTTATTCAGCCGCTGCTTCGCGGCCGCGCGATGGACCCGCAACGCAGGACCATCGAGATATCCAAGCGAAATCTTTCGCTGACCGACGCGCAGTTTCGGCAAAGGTCGATCGAGATCGTTGCCGCGGTCGAACGTGCATATTGGGACCTTGCCTATTCGCTTCGAAATCTTCAGGTACAGCGTGACGGCGTTGCTGAGTCGAAGCAGCAGCTCGAACACAACCGACGGCTTGTTGACGAAGGAAGTCTCGCACCGATCGACATCGTCGCCGCTGAAACCCAGGTTGCCAATTACGAAGGTGCGGTCTATGACGCATTGAATCTCGTTAACGTCGCCGAAAATGCACTCAAGAATCTGATCTCGCCAAACCGCCGCGAAGGGATCTGGGGACAGGCAATAACACCTGTCGATCCGGTAAATGTCGATATTCCGCGAACGACAGTCGAACAGGCAACCGAGTTGGCGGTCTCAAACCGGCCTGAGCTTGAGCTGAATCGTATCCAAAAGGACATCAATAGTGTCGATCAGCGGTATTACAATTCACTGCGGAAACCGCAGATCGATTTCATCGCAAGCTACAACTCGTCCGGGATCGGCGGAACGGAGAATCCTAATTTTGTTAGTCCCTTTCGTTGCGACCCTGCAGATCTCGCTTGTGTCGCGGCACAACAGGCCACGCAACAAGCGTTCCTTGCGGCGATTGGCGGTCCGTCGTCGGTGTATCCGGATATTTTCAAGAACAAATATCCGACGTTTCGCTTTGGCATCCAGTTCAATCTTCCGATCTTCGGCGATAAAACGGCTCGTGCTCAATATGGGCGTTCGCTGGTCGAGGGCGAAAGGCTCGACACTCAGCGTGAACAGGCCGAGCAGATGATCCAGATGGATGTGCGAAATGCGTTGCAGCTTGTGCGAACCGCCGAGGCAAGGCTGAGAGTTGCGTCTATCGCCCGCGAGAATTCGGCAAAGCAGTACGAGTCAGAACAGCGAAAACTCGACGAGGGCCAAAGCGACACATACCGTGTGCTCGAACGCCAGACCGCCTACACCGCCTCGCGCAGCAACGAACTTCGTGCCCGCACCGAATTAAACAAAGCCATCGCCGACCTCGAACGCGCGACCGGCAATTCGCTGACCGCCAACAACATCGAAGCAAAGTCGAAAAAGTAAGAGTGACGGCTTCAGCCGTTCTGTTTCCAGTCCACAATGGAATATCAAACGGCGCGATTTGCTCGGCGATGGAATGATTTTCACGATCCGCATGTGGGCGAATGTGCCTGAAAGGCACCAATGTAATCGCGTCGGGAGAATCCCGACGATACAAAATTCAACCAACGATCCTGTGCTGAAAGGGACTAATGATCGGAAAATAATTCGTCCCCTGCAGGGACGTGAACCCTTTCATGATACTGATCGTCGGGTTCCACCCGACGCTATTGAATATGTCCCTTTCAGGGACGCGAAATCATTGACACACATCTGGAGTTAGCAATTATCCTACTGGGTAGGATAATCGTTCGAGAAATGAAAGACGAGCTTTTTAATGCAATCGTTGGGCGAGGCCGCAGAGCATGCAAAAGGCAAACGCAAACTTAGAACCACGCATTTTCCGATCCCGCCAAAACAATTCAAACGCGCCGATATAGTGCGGCTATGTTCGAAGATGAAGTGGTCGCAGATGTTCCTAGCTCGCGGTCTTAATGTTTCCGTCAAAACTGTCCAGGCATGGGAACAAGGCCTTCGCACGCCTGAAGGCGCGACCCTTAGACTTTTGGAGATCGCGGAAAGAAATCCGGAGATCCTTGTTAGTAAATAAATGTGGATTGAAAGCTATCGATCGTCTATAGAAACGTCGTCTCGAACGACGACGGTGCCGCCGATCAGATCGTGAATCGCCCGGCGTTTGGGGCTATTAAGGCAATACGCGACCTGAGCAATGAGGAGCGTCATAGCAAGGAACATAAAAGCATAAGAGAGAGATAAACGGGTCGACTCGGCTGCGACCAGAACAAAATCATTTAACATGGATACGGTCAGCCCGATCGCAGCAAGAATTATGAACCATAATTCACGCCGAAACGCTTGAATCATCGTTATCGGTTGTTCGGTCAAGAAATCGACCACTCGGACATTTTGAGTCTTCTTTCCCACAGTTCGACCATAAAGACCGTGACCGAGTATAAAATATGCCCGAATGGCAATGTCCGTAAATATCCCGAAGAAAAAACTAACCCAAAAAACGCTGACCATATCCAGTAGGTACTGAAGTAAGATCGCAGGAGCTATTATGACGACTCCGTCAATGATTGCAGCGATTATTCGCGGTGAAAAGGTGTCGTAACGATAATGAATTGGTTGGGCCACGCCCAAAGGTAGCACGAAGGAACAGGTTACCGATAGTTGATAGTGGTTAATGAGGAAGAGCGGACAAGAGTGTCCGCGCTCCGTATGAAAGCAGTCTACATAAACGAATTTGGTGGGGTCGAAGGGCTTGAGGTTCGGGAGGTTGCAGAGCCAAGCACACCGACCGGAAATGAGATTCTCGTGCGTGTTCGGGCTGCGGGGTTGAATAGGGCTGACCTGTTGCAACGACGCGGGCTGTATCCGCCGCCTGAGGGTTATGACGCGCGCATTCCGGGATTGGAATTTGCGGGCGAAGTTGCTGCGGTTGGTGATGCGGTTACGGAGTTGAAAATTGGCGACCGCGTTTTTGGGATAACAGCGGGCGAAGCTCAGGCGGAATATTTATTGATAGACGCGAGCCTTGCGGCAAAGGTACCGGAAAACCTGAGTTTCATTGAAGCCGCCGCTGTGCCCGAGGCTTTTATCACAGCACACGACTCGATATTCACGCAGGCTGACCTGAAACGCGGCGAGACGCTGTTGATCCACGCCGTTGGTTCGGGCGTCGGGCTTGCGGCCTTGCAGATGGCAAAGGCGAACGGCGTGACGACCATCGGCACTTCGCGGACGGAGGATAAGATCGAGTGGTGCAAAGAGTTCGGATTAGACCACGCGGTGGTTGCGAGCGACGGAAAGTTCGCCGAAGCGGTGAAGCAAGCGACGAACGGAGTCGATGTAATTTTAGACCTCGTCGGTGGTACTTATTTTGAAGAGAACCTGAACGTACTGAAACTTAAAGGCCGTTTGATGGTCGTCGGTTTGACGGCCGGTGCAAATTCCGCGATCGACCTGCGTGCCGTTCTGCAAAAACGTCTTACGATAAAAGGAACAGTGCTGCGTGGACGTTCGCTGGCGGAGAAGGCGGAGGCCCTCAATGCGTTCGCACTCGACGTTGTTCCGATGCTTGCGAGTGGTGCGGTCGTGGGAAATGTCGATAAGGTTTTCGCGGTTGATGATGTGAAAGCGGCGCACGAATACCTGGAATCGAACGAGAGTTTCGGAAAAGTTATTCTTGAGTTTTAACGCGGGCGGCGGCGGCGTTCGTTACGATGCAAAGGCCTGGAACGCGTCGCGATTCGAGACCCGAAAGGATCAGGACGGCTTCGGAATATTTCAGATCACACCGCTCAACCCGCTCGAACGAAATTACCGACCAGATCGGTTCATCAAGCTCGCTCAACACGGCGCGTGTCTGTGGAAAATCAGTTTGTTGAACTGCCTGCAGCATAACAATTATCGGATGAATTAAGCATATCACAAGATTTCCACTTGTGGAATCTTTCTTTCTTTTGTTCGTGTTCAGTCGTGTAATTTAGTGGTTAATATTTAGCAGTATATTCTCTAACCACTAAATCACACCAAAATTCACTAAATCAAAATACACTAAACATAGTTCCGATTCAGAAAGGCGATTCGTTGACCTGTAACGGTGTTGGTATCATTGAGGCTCAGCTTGGAAATGAGTTTTACGCAGTCCATTTTTGTAACCGGGTTTCCGGGTTTTATTGCCGGGCGGTTAGTCGAGCGGCTTGCGGACGGGGACACGCAGTTTTTTCTGCTTGTGCAGCCGCAGTTTGTCAATACGGCGATGAAGTCTGTTGTGGAGATCGCTGCGAATAAGAGCGTGCCGATCGAGAACTTTGCGATCGTTCCCGGCGACGTAACGAAGGAGAATCTGGGCGTTGGAGAAGCCGACATCAGTACGTTGCGGGCCGAAACGACAGATATTTTTCACCTCGCCGCGGCATACGATCTTGCGGTTAAGAAGGAGGTTGCGTATCCGGTAAATCTTGAAGGCACGAAAAACGTGAATGCGTTCGCGCGTTCGGTTTGGGGCCTCCACCGTTACAACTACGTTTCGACGTGCTACGTCGCCGGCAAACGAAAAGGTGAGATCTTGGAGACCGAACTCAAGCACGACGCCGGTTTCCGCAATTTTTACGAAGAGACGAAATATCTCGCCGAAATGGAAGTCGAAAAACTGAAGGCAGATCTTCCGGTCACGATCTTTCGCCCCTCGGTGGTTGTGGGCGATTCGCGCACCGGCGAGACCGCGAAATACGACGGCATCTACTATCTGATCAAATATCTGCGAAAGTGGCCGAAGATGCTGCGTTACATAAACGTCGGGAACGATGGCGTTCGGCTGAATCTTGTGCCGGTCGATTTCGTCGTCGAATCGCTTGCGTTGCTTTCGCTCGATGAAAAGGCGGCCGGAAAGACTATTGCCTTGGCGGATCCAAATCCGCTGACCACCGCCGAGCTTTTCGATCTGCTCGCGGAGAAACTTTCCGGTGAAAAGTCGAAGTGGACGCCGCCTTCAAAGGTAGTAGAACTGAGCTTGCGAACGCCGATATCGCCGCCGCTCACCGGCCTGCCGCATTCCGGCGTGCCGTACTTTTTCCTTTCGCAAACCTACGACACAAGCGTTGCCGACGAACTGCTTACTCCTTTCGGTATTGAATGTCCGAAATTTGACGAATATATCGGAAAATTACTGGATTTTGTTGAGAAACATCCACTCCGTGTGTCTTGGTTGGTGTGATTTCGTGTTATTTAGTGGTTCCTCTTCTTGGGAAATTGAGGGAACCACTAAATTACGCGAAGAAACACGAAAACTAAGGGCTGGAATTAGCCCCGCTAAAGGCAGTATTTGCGGTGTCCGTTGCATCTAAAAAATAATGCGCGTCCTATCTATCCGACTGCAATTTTTCATCGTGCTTACGTTTCTTTTCGCTGCTGGCGTTATGGCGCAGAGCGGGCGCGTTCAGCCGAGCCCTACGCCGACGCCGGATGATGAGCCGGTAAAGGTTGAGACGGAAGAGGTTAAGGTGAACCTGGTCGCCTTTGACCAGACCGGGAATTTTTTCCCGGGCGTAACTGAAAAGGACGTTGTCATTTCCGAAAACAACATTCTTCATCAGCCTGCAAGCCTTAGACGGATTCCGGCAAACGTCCTCATAGTGATGGACACCGGCGGCGAGATGCGTTCGATAAAGACGCTCGATAATGTTCGCAAAGTCGCGCGCGTCGTGTTGAATGCACTTCGTGCGGAAGACAGCGTTGCGATCCTGCAATATGCCGACAAGGCTGTGATCACATCCGAATGGTCAACCGACCGCGAACTGACAAATGCGGCGATCGGCCGCACGAAATTCGGCCTTCGTTCGGCGTTTGTCAATGCACTGAATTTAGCGCGTGATTTTTTGAGCGCCGAGGATATCGATAACAAACATCTGGTTTTGATCACAGACGGGACCGACAGCACGGCTGATCTGCGAAAGAAGAATGAAGCGATGAAAAAGCTGCTTTCGACGGACATTGCCGTGCATGTTATCAGCTACACGCGGATGGAAGCGATTGATATAGAACCGCGAACAAAGAGGATCACCAATTCTCCGCCGCCGAAAGCGATGCCGGACGAGATCACTGCCACGCTGCCGAATGGCGTACGCGACGCCGCACAGGCGGCAAAGATCGGCCCGACGATAAACATGGACCGCACGCTCCTCAAAAAAATGAAATCGCGAAAAGCTGACCTTGAGCTTAGCGAAGAAATGCTTGGGGCATTGGTCGAAAATACGAACGGCACATTGATCGTGCCTGACACGCTGGACGAAATGGAAGCAAAGGCGGCAACGGTCGCAAAGATGATCGATGCCAGCTACGTCCTGACCTACGTTCCAAAGGTTTCTTTTTCCGAACGCGGCGGCGAACGAAAGATCACTGTTACATCGAAGCGGGCCGGCCTGATCGTACAGGCAGATCGAAAATTCATCGTTCCTGCAAAACGGCCCTAATACATTGAATTCAACATAATATGATCGATTGCGGTGTTTTATTTGTAACACCGTAACCATTTCTGCTTGTCCTGCGTCTATGTATTCGACAAACGGCATTGCAGAGACGCATGCAAATGAGTTCATATCCGACGGCCCTACAGGACGAGACGCTGATCTCTCGAGTCGAAAGCGACGCGGGCGGTTCGGCTGTCCGCGCCGAACTGACCGACCGGCAGCTTGTCGAAGCCGCGATATCCGGAAGCGATGAGGCATTTGAACAGATCTTCGACCGCTACAAACGCGGCGTCGCCATTACCGCCGCAAAGTTTTTCCGCCAGCCCGAACAGATCGAAGAAATAATCCAGATATCATTCGCGAAAGCGTTTGTCGAATTGGCGCGTTTTCGCGGCCAGCACGATGCATCGCTTGGCAGTTGGCTGATGCGCATTGCGGCAAATGCCTCGCTCGACACTATAAGAAGCAAAAAGCGCCGGCCCGAGAATCTGAATTGTGAGCTGACCAACGACGAATCCGAAACGCTGCTGGATATGGCTGCGGACGGCGGGCAGAATGCCGAACAGCTTCTATCAGACCGTGACCTTTCTGAAAAGCTGCTGTCGCGGCTTGCCGAAGACGACCGCGCGATTTTGCAGATGATGTACGTCGAGGAACAAAGCGTTTCCGAGATCGCTTCGCTTGTGGGCTGGACGCAATCTAAGGTGAAAATACGGGCTTGGCGCGCCCGAAACGCACTTCGCCGTATATTGAATCAATATCTGTAACCCATTTTGAACTGAAGACGTCTATTGGACTGGAACATGCGAAAGCAGGAATCACAAAACAAAAAGGTCGATCAATTAGCCAAACGGCTGATGGCTCAGGCAATGCTAAGCGAAAGGGACATCGACAAGATCATAGCTTCGCCGATGTTGTATTCATATGTAAGAAACAAGGTGAATGCTTCGCCGGTGACAAATCAGAGGTTTGCGTGGTTCCGCGTACCAACCATCGCGGCATTTGCTTCGGTGATGGTGGTTGTCGGTATTTCGACATTTGTCGTGCTTCGGCAAGGCCAGCCGACCCAAAGCATTGCCAGAGAGTTACCAAGAATGGTCGTTCCAAAAGCGATAAATAAGGTTTCCGCTCCGGATGGCTTTTCGGAGAAGTTAAAAGACTCGGAAGCAGTTGATTCGCCGCAACGTGAACAGCCGCGAATGCAGATACAGAATGCGTCGTACAGAAAACCGGTTTCGAGCAATATCCGTCCGCCTCGACTGAAGGTCGAAAAGCAGCCTGATCTCGAATTCATACCACTCGTTTATACAGACGATCCGGCTGAGTCGGTCAGGGGCGGGCGTGTTATCCGCGTCGAACTGTCGCGTGCATCGCTCTTTGCGATGGGGATTAACATTCCGCTTGAGAACGGAGCCGAAACGGTGAAAGCCGACCTGCTCGTCGGGCAAGACGGTGTGCCGCGAGGCATCCGTATGCCGCAATAATTTTTTAGCCTACAGGAGAAAGTAATGAAAGTATTAGCAGCAATTTTGATGTTTGTAACGCTCGGCATCATGGCGAAGGCACAGGTCGCAGCAACCCCGGCAATGCCGGCAACGCCCGAAGCCAGAGTGATCGCTGAAATAACCGGCAATCGCGGTGTGAAGAACGCACCGTTCTCGGCCGACGCCATTAACGAAAGCATTCAGATCCTAGCGGACGGCAACCGTATCGTCCGCAGTTCAACGTCGAAGCTGTATCGCAACAGCGAAGGGCGATTTCGTCAGGAAGGCACGGGCGGTTCGGGCGGAATGCTCGGCTCGTTCTATTCGTTTGGTGACGGCGTTTCGGTGTTTAGCCCGATGGGCGGAAGCTTCTCGCTTGATCACTCTGCAAAGATAGCACACGTTTTCGAAGGCGTTGCGGGTCAGGCAGTTTCGCTTGCGGCAACAGCTCCGCTTGCAGCCATAAAGCCGCTCGCATCCGTAAATCTCTCAGCGGCAGTTCGTGCCGAGATCGAATCATTGAAGGGACAAAGTGGAACCGTAGAAGGAAAAGCTCTTTCTCCTGCCGCACGGGCTGAGATCGACGCGCTGAAAAGCAACGCCGAAGCGTTTAAGATGAATGCCGAGCAGTTCAAGATCGATTCGGAGAAATTTAAGGTCGATGCTGAGAAATTCAAGGCTGCTGCCGATGAAATCCGCGTGGCGACTACAGTCAACGGAGCCGGCTTTTTTGCTTCGACGATGAGGTCGAAATGGGAAACACGTACCGAAGAGCTTGGCGAACAGAGCATCGAAGGCGTTAACGCCCGCGGTACCCGTACGATCACGACCATTCCGGCAGGTGCAATCGGCAACGAACGCCCGATCGAAACCGTTTATGAAAAATGGTACTCACCTGACCTTCAGATGATCGTTTACTCGAAGCACAGCGATCCGCGTTTTGGCGAACAGACCTACAGGCTGACGAACATTAACCGCACCGAGCCTGATTCGTCACTTTTTCAGGTACCCAGCGGATACAAAAAGGTTTCAGGCGGCGGTCAGAATACATTCACCTACACAACGACCCCAACACGCGCACAGCAGGTCGAGCGTGCAGCCGGCACACGATCAGCAACCACAGGTGCTTCGCGCACAAAGCCGCAGCAGAACTAGTTCACAGTTAATTCCTCCTTGTAACTTCAGCGGGTCGAAAGCGGCCCGCTTTTTTGCGCAAGGTTTTTCTATTTGTTTGAAATAAATTTCCCCGACACGGTGTTATCCCTATGGCACCGATTATTTGAAAACCTAACTCGACTGGCCGGTTACGGTCGATAGATGCGCCCGGAGAAATTGGGGTGCAAGGAGTAACCTATGTCGAGAATATTTACCGGCCTTATTCTTTTGTTCGTTTCGTTTTGTGTTCACAGCCAGGATCTGAAGAAGGCGGAAGACCTGAATAAACGGGCTTCGCAGTTTCACCAAAAAGGCGACTTTCGATCCGCCATCGAATACTTTTCTCAAGTGATCGAGGTCACATCATCTCTAAAGTCCAATAGCCGTCCGAACAAGAACTCTCATTTATCAACACCGTTCGACAGGGTAGAACCCGTTCGCGTCCTGGACCCGCGAACCGCCGCGGCGTACGTCAATCGCGGCAACGCTTACTTTTTTCTGAATGACCTGACGAACGCGATGGACGACTACGACCGCGCACTTCGCATCTCGCCCGGCCTTGCCGAAGCCTACGTCTGCCGCGGCACAGTGTATCTGTTAAAAAAGGAGCTTGAAAAGGCGTTTGCCGAATACGAACGGTCAATAAGAATCGATCCAAAGTTCGCCAAAGGATATATCGGCCGGGCTATGGTGAAAATGGAGCAGGGCGATAAGGTCGCCGCCTTCAAAGACCTCGATCATGCCATAAAAGTATCTCCGAAAGACTCCGAGCCTTACTTTCGAAGAGGTGACGCCCGCCGTGCAACCGGCGATGCAGCAGGAGCATTCGCCGATTATGAGCAGTCTCTCAAGCTCGACCCGACGACCGCCGAAGCCTATCTCGGCCGTGGCTGGCTTCGCTTTGCCGAATTGAATTACGAAGCCGCTTTGCTCGACTTCGCGGCCGCAATTGCCGCCGACCCTCGCCTGCCCGAACCGTATATGGTCCGTGGTTTCGTTCTGATGTTCCAGGGAAAGGATGCCCTTGCCGAACCCGACTTCAAACAAGCCATCGACCGTTTGCCCAAACTAAAAGATGAGATCGCCGCCGCCGTCAAAATGATCAAGAGCAAACGGAAATAGCACCCATATTTTCCTTCGCCGACAGCCGGATTCGATGTATATTGGAAGGAATGCTTCGGCTGTCGATAATTCTCTTTCTCGTTCTTGCCGTCGGCGGAATCTCCGTTGCGCAGGAAAGGGCGCCAGATAAATGCCCATCCGTTTCGGTTTCCGGTCCTTCCGGTGTCGTTGGGCCAGGCGAGAGCGGTCTTTTCACTGCAACCGTCGATGATGGACATGATGGAAAGACCGTAACCTACAATTGGTCAATCTCACGAGGAACGGGCAATCCTTCGTTGGATCAATAGACTTCCATCCTACTACTTCCGAATCCGGGACTTGACACTAATTAGAATTAGAGTTATTCTAAATCCAATGTGGAGACGAAGTTTGCTCTCAACATATTTGGAATGAAGGTTACAGAAACGCAGGATTTAGGCCTAACAAAACAGCGCGAGGTTGTGCTGCGGGTGATCCGTGAGGCTGATGGGCATCTGACGGCGGGCGAGGTTTTTTCGGGAGCGAAGGAGCTGCTGCCGACTATCAGTTTTGCGACGGTTTACAATTCGCTGCGGTATCTGAAAGAAGCGGGCCGCATTGCCGAGATACAGTTTGGCAACGGTGCGAGCCGTTTTGACCGGATTACGCATCGGCACGATCATGCGATCTGCATCGAATGCGGCAAGCTCGTCGATATCGAAATGGAGATCCCGCCGGACATCGTCAAACGGGCGGCAAAATATTCCCGGTTCAAACCGGAATCATTGGAATTTACGCTTCGGGGCAAATGCCCGGACTGCGTTAAAAATTAGCCTCAGAGAACACAGAGTTATTGAGAAATTTTATTCACTTTACTTTTCGATACATCTCAAAAACCTCTGTGACCTCTGCGGCAAATAAACAATACAAGGAGATAGATAGAAATCAATGTCAACAGGAACTGCAACTGCACTTATAAATGAAAACACGGTCACATTGGCTAAGGTCGGGCGTCCGGCGCCGGACTTTAACATGCCATCGACCAAGAACATGGAAACGCTCGGCGAGAACGTCAAGCTTTCGGATTACAAGGGCAAATGGCTCGTCCTTTTGTTCTACCCGCTCGATTTCACATTCGTCTGCCCGACGGAGCTGATCAATTTTTCCGATCGCCTGGAAGAATTTCAGGGCGTCGGGGCTGAAGTGGTCGGTATCTCGACCGACTCGGTTCACTCGCACCGTGCATGGCTGAAAACGCCGGTCGATAAGAACGGCATCGAAGGCGTGAAGTACCCGATCGCCTCAGACGTAGGCGGCAAATTGGCGACGGCGTACAACATCCTTGTCGAAGAAGCGAACATCGCGCTTCGCGGTTTGTTCATCATCAACCCCGAAGGCGTGCTTCAATATTCGGTCGTCCACGATCTGAATATCGGACGCTCGGTCGATGAGGTGCTCCGCGTTCTACAGGGCCTTCAGACCGGCGGCCTTTGCGCAGCCGACTGGAAACCAGGTCAGGAGAATTTGAAAGCATAAGTAGGAAATGGAACACGGATCAACACTGAAACTGCACGGATCTTCACTGATCTAATCAATATTTCAGATCGGTGTCCATCCGTTATTTTCCGTGAAGATCCGTGCTCCATTCTTTTTGAGGTAAATACAATGCCGATGCGAATTGGGGATGCGATGCCGAGCCTTGAGGGTGCTACCACTTGGTTCAACGGCTCGCTTGACGATACACAGGAACAGATCAAGGGTAAGCCGACGCTCGTACATTTTTGGGCGGTGTCGTGCGGCATTTGCAAAGACAAAATGCCGCAGTTGAACGAGATCAAAGCAAAGTACGGTGCGCTCGGCCTGCGCACGGTCGCGATCCATATGCCGCGTTATGAGGCCGACACAGATCTCGACACCGTTAATGAAGCCGTGACCGCAAACCACATCACCGAGCCTACGGCCGTCGATAGTTTGCACAAACTGAAGGACGCTTTTCTAAACGAACAGGGCTGGGTCCCGGTCTATTATTTGTTCGATGCTGAGGGCAAACTAAAAACGCGTGCCGCCGGCGAATTCGGCGTCAGCGTTTTACAGACAGGATTGGATAAGATGTTTGCAGTTACGGCAACTGCTTAGGAATCTTTACCGCAGATGGACGCGGATAGACGCAGATACGAAGGTCAGTAATTTCTTTATCAGCGTTCATCTGCGGTAAATGAATTTGCTAGAGGTTCCCGCTCCACAGCTCCCAGATTATCGCCCAGACGATATAGATACTCACAAAGATCGTTGTCGCGAGAAGCAAAACTAAAAATCCCATTATGCCGAAGACGAACCAGTAATCGGCGCGCGTTCCTGTCTTGCCGGTCGCCCGCGTGCGGATAAGGTCCATGTTCTGCTTGTTCGATTTCCAGACGAAGTCGAATGCGTCACCGACGATCGGGATCATCCCGACAACATAGTCAAGGCCGATGTTGAAAGCCATTCGCAGCAGCGTGATCTTCGGTACGCCGTAACGCACCCCGGCTAGCAGGATATAAAACGACGGAAACATCGTCAGCGTATCGCCGACGTTCGGTATCAGCCCGATCAGCGAATCAAGCCCGAATTTCCATCCCGTTCCCGGTACCTTAAAAAGGCCGTCGAGATAGAGCGACAGATTCTCAAGGCCTTCTTCGATCTGAACTTCTTTTTGTTTTTGGAGTTCGTCCACCTATTATGCCGCCGGAAGTTTTAGCTTTCCGACCTTTCCCAGCTTCAACGTACGACGGGCGTGCCACAGATCGTAGTTAGATTGCATTACAAGCCAGCTTTCGGCAGAGCGCCCCAATGCTTTGGAGAGCCGCAAGCCATCGCAGGGCTGATCCCGCTAAGCCCGTTCAGAACTCTGTGAAGCGTGGATGGCGCAACCCCCAATGCGGTCGCGAGTTCACGTCCCGTTATTTCATTCGGTTCAAGATAGACCTCAGTAATGAATTCGCCGGGATGCGGAGGGTTATACATCGCCTTTAGTAAAATTCTGGTCAGGCAGCAATACGTAAACCTTTGCCTTGGTTGTGAAGCAAGATCAATTGATCATTTCTAAGAGCGAACTCCGCATACGTTTGCCCGTCGTCGTCGCTGAACTCAACTTCGTAAACATCCGCCCCTAACAGCTCTACAACCGTTCCGACCTCGCCCTGCCGCAAGTTGCGCTCCGGCAAATCGCCAGCTAGAGCAACGGTGTCCAGTAATTCGATTTCCTGTTTCATATTTCACCACCCGGCTTTTTTCACAATGTAGCAGCTTGTCAGTCTTGGATTGCAGATCGCAGTTCTTCTGCATTCGCAATTCTAAATCCGAGGGCGGATTCGAATACTCTGGCTTTATGTCGTCCGCGCGGACTATCGGGGTCAAGACAATATTCGGTCAACTTTCGAATATCAACCACCGCATGTTTCGCATTCGGCAGCTTCATATCAATTCCCGATGATTCTCACCGTCAATATCTTATCGCCGCGGACGATATTATCTACGACTTTCATATCGGTTTCGTTCACGCGGCCGAAGACGGTGTAGCCGCCGTCGAGGTGCGGCTGCGGCGAATGCGTTACGAACCACTGCGAACCGCCGGTATCTTTGCCTGAAAGGGCCATGCCGACGGCACCGCGTTCGTACGGGACCATGTTCACCTCGCAGCGGATCGACCATCCCGGACCGCCGTTACCGTCACCGCGCGGATCGCCGTCCTGCATAACAAAATTCGGCACGACGCGGTGAACTTCCAGTCCGTCGAAGTACTTAGCCCGCGCAAGTTTGATGAAATTATCAACTGTCAACGGCGCATCTTCGGGTAAAAAAGTGATCGTGAAAGTTCCCTTTTCGGTCGTCAGAACAGCTTTGACTGATCCGTTCTTTCGCAAAGCAGCCCGGCGATAGTCGGGTTCAGTCGACAAGATCTGTCCGAGACGTGTGCTCGAAACTCTTGAGTAAGGCAAGACCTCTCGCGTCTTATACTTCGTGGCGTCTTCCATCGCTTTGCCGATCGATGGAAATTCCTGTTGCAGGTCTTTGTCAGCAAGCAGTTCGAACGCCTTTTTCCTGACCAGATAGTCGGAAGCGATCGCGGCAAGGAGTAATGTATCGACGGACGCTTTTTTATCCAGCTTGTACAGAGCATCGAGAATAGAAAGCGAAGCATCGTTGTATTTTTTGTCGCTGAGGATCGAGGCTGGATAGGCGGCTTTCAATGCATCGACGTTTTCCTTTGACGCCGGAAGATCGGCTAGGATCCCCGCTGCCGTCGCGCGAATTTGAACATCTTTATTCTGTAATGCCTTTCGAGCAACCTCTCCGAGATCCGCGGTCTTGAAACGAGCGAATGACTGAAGCGCGTCGGGCGTAGCCATGACGGCCGCTGGCATGGTCGCAGCATCAACATCGAGAAAAGGAACCAAGAGTTTTCGCAACTGTTCGGGTGCTTCGTCTTTGATCTTTTTGGATTCGTCCGATTCAGGTTCGTATGCCGACAACTCGCCTATCACTCGTGCAAGCGTGCTGTATTGCTGCCATTTGGTCGGCGGTGGAACGCCGTCACCCATTCCGGCACCAGGCTTGATGCCTCCGATTTTTACGCGAGCGATGTACGGCTCGGCAGTTTGAAATGCATCGATCCTGGCAAAATCTCTAAACAACGCGATCGCTCGAGCATTTCCCGATTTTGCGAGTATTTGTCCTAACGCGGTCGAGATCTCAATGAACTCATTGAGTTCTGCGGGGCGGACAAAATTCGGCATGAGATAGAGTTTTTGCAACGAGGCGACCAAAGTCTCACCCTTCCTCAGCAGCGGGTCTGCGGACTTCACATCCTTGATCGCTCCGAGCGCCCGAATAGCCGAAACGCGGACACGTGAATCGACATCGGTCGTCGCCGCTTTTATAAGCAGATCGACGGCTTCCTTGTCTTCGGCGGCTGCAAGCACGCGTGCCGCGTTTGCTCTAACCACAGCGTCCATATTAGTTTGCAGCAGATCACGGGCATCGGGATTTGCAACTTTGGTTCGGAGTCGCGCCAACGTGTTGAGTGCGTCGGCTACCACACGAAAATCGGTGAACGCAAGATACCGCCGCACAACATTCTCGCCTCCTATCGGCCGCGCACGCAGGACCGCAGTCAAACCCTGTAGAATGACGTCCACCGAGGGCTTTGATTGTGTCTTGAGTTCGGATTCGAGCACAGAAATGATCGCCGCACCTAAAGCTTTTGAACGCTCGTCGCTCACGTTCGCGGCGGCGATCTTTCCGGCGGCCTCGACCGCTCGCGCGCGAATTGCAGACGGCGTGTCGTCAACCCGCAGGATCAAGAGCACCGTATCCGCACCTTTTATCGATTCGATCTCACCGATAGCGAAAACTGCATTTACATGAACCGCCGGCGGTTGATTTTCTTTTAGCAACGCTGACAAGGCGGTGATCGCGGCATCGTCACCTATCCTTCCCGCAGCTACTGCCGCACGCGAACGCACTTGTGCATTCGGGCTCTTCAACAGAGCTTCAAGAGCTTTGTCATAGCGACGTGCGTCTTCGGCTTTGAGGATGGCGATGTTGGTAGCTGTCGGGATCTGCCCGATTGCACATATAGTTACAAACAAGAAAAGAAAAACAAATAAACAAAGGTGTTTCATGATTTAATTTTGCGCGATTGGTTCAGATTCGTTTCGTGTCATTTCGTGTAAGTTCGTGGATTCCGCTTTGAATATCCTATCCACGAAAATACACAAAACAACACTAATGTTTTGATCACCCACCCGCTACCGCAGGTGGTACTGATTGCCGCCCTTTACGCAGCTGGTTCTGGCAATTCGATTATCTCGTAGCTGGTCGTTATTTCGGCGGTCGGGCGGACTGTGGCGGCGACCGAGCAGTATTTTTCGTCTGAGAGTTGGATGGCGTCTGCCAAGGCCTTTTCCGAAACGGAGCGTCCATGCACGATATGGTGAACGTGAAACTTGATGAATTTTCTCGGATGTTCCTCGACTCGTTCGCCGGTGACCTCGACATCATATGCGGTCACATCCTGCCGCTTTTTGAGCAGAATTGAGATCACATCCGCAGCCGTACAAGCCGCAACCGAGACCAGCAGCATCTCGACCGGAGTCGGTGCCGCCTTTCTATCTCCTTTAGTATCAATAGCTATGGCGTGTCCGCTGGGCGGCGTACCAATAAAGAACTCGTCGCCCGCCCATTTCACCGTCGCCTTGCTTGTTATGCCTGCCATATGCCTCCGCTCGCGAAATTTACGAGAATATTAGCATAGCGTCCACCGTGTTCGCCCAACGGCAAACGATACGCAACTTTTGGTACGCAAAATGCTTCACAATAGATCAAGCGGCTGTGTGCCGTTTTCTGAGGCAGGAGATATGGTCATGACAAGTTTAAGCAACGGCGTTTCGGTGTTTGCGTTGGTGGCGGCGGTCTTTGCTTTTGCATTTAATGCAGAGGCACAAAGGCCGAATTCAAGGGAGATAAAAGACTCGCTTCGAATTTTGACCACGAAGATCGATGATTTTGAAAATCGTCTTTCGTATCAGCTTGAAAGCAGCTCTTCGAACAAGCTGGAAGCGGATCAGGTAATGGGCGATCTGGCTCAGTTGAAGCAACGTGTGCGTTCGTTCGACTCGGACGTTACCGCACGTCGCGATAACCGCGACGGCGTCAGCGACATCATTGATTCGGCCCAGGGCGTAAACGCTTACATGAACGCGAATCGACAATTTCGTTCGCTTGAGACCGACTGGGATTCTATCCGTTCCTCGATCGACCGTCTATCGGCAAACTACGGCGTTACTGCCCGTTGGAACGGCAACAGCAACCCGAATGAACCGATTCGTGTTTCGCCTGTAACACAGGTGCGTTCGGACTCCAGGCTGACCGGAACATTTCAGATCGACCGTTCACGAAGCGAAGCGATGTCGGATGTTCTCGCCGGCAGCAGCGTCGGTGCCGCACAGCGTAAAGAGCTTGAAGAAAAGCTCGACGCTCCCGAAGAATTGGCTTTGGATGTTAACGGCAGTCAGGTGACGCTCGCTTCGTCAAAGGCAGCCGCTGTAACAGTTACGGCCGATGGCAGCGAAAAAACAGAACAGGCGAACGGACGAACGGTTCGCGTGCGTTCGACGATTCGCGGTGAAAAGCTGACGATCGCCAGCCTCGGGGGCGAGACCGATTACACCATCACTTTCGAGCCGATGGACAACGGCCGCAGCTTGAAAGTGACGCGCCGCATTACGACGCCGTATCTGACGGAAACGATCTTTGCCGAAAGCGTTTATACGCGGACGAGCGAGGTCGCGGGACTCGGCATTCGCAGCACTGATCGCAACGACGACAATGCAGGATATTCGAGCAACGACCCGAACGACCGCACCTATTCGCGTCCGAACCAGACGAATTACCCGACCAATCAAGGGCCGATCCTTGGCAGGCCGCGTGTCGGCGAATACATCGTCGCGAACGGCGTTTCACTTGACGCGGTTTTGGAGAACGATATCGACACAAAGGTCTCGATGAACAACGACCGCTTTAAGATGGTTGTTCAGGCGCCGAACGAATATCGCGGTGCGATCCTGGAAGGTTATCTTTCGGGCATCGACCGGGCGAGCCGCATTTGGGGCCGTTCGAATATAACATTCAACTTCGACCGCATTACGCTTCGCGACGGAAAGGAATACGATTTTTCTGGCGTGCTCACAAGGGTCGTTGATCAAAGCGGAAAGATTATCACAACCGACAGTGAAGGTTCGGCGCAGGGCAAAAACAAGTCTAAGGATACGACCACACGCGGAGCAATAGGTGCGGGAATTGGCGCGATAATTGGCGCGATCGCCGGCGGCGGTTCAGGTGCGGCACTCGGCGCGATCATCGGCGGCGGTGCAGGTGCAGGCTCGGTAGCGATAGAAAACCGCGGCGATCTGCGGCTCGGTAAAGGCTCGACAATCACTGTGCAGTCTTCTTCACCGATCAGATAGAGTACTTTGCAGAAGCCCGCACGTTTTTCTGAACACGAGCGTTGGAAGCGACGCTCGTTTTTTTGTCTCTGTGCTCTCTGTGGCCTCTGTGGTAAAAAGGTTCTATGTCCATGTTGCCCGAAGAGATCGAACAATACCGCGACCGGAAATGGCGGCGAGAGGAATCGCTGAAGGTTGAGGCTGCCGAAGACGTCGAAGCGATGGTCGAAGATATCGGCATGTGTTTGGGCATGACCGATGAGCGAAAGCGGATGCCTTCGGTTTACATCGCCGTGTGCGGCCGACGCGATGCTCATATGCCGCGCAACGTACAAAAGGATCCCGAAGCGAGCCGTGCGTGGGTGTTAAAAGATGAAGTGATGGCACGCGGTAAGGTCTATTATGCCAAGGTTTACAAGGGGCACTCGATCTTTCTGGCTCCACGAATGATACCGGTATTCAACGCGATCTGGGGCTGCTCCAAAAAAGGCGAGGCTGGTGTGCTTACAAAAAATGCGCAGGCTGTTTTGAAGGTCCTTCGCAAGGAATGGGAGATGGCAACTGCCGATTTGCGTGACACCACCGGCCTGCCGCGCACTGATCTCACAAAGGCGCTCGACGAACTGCAACGCAAGATGAAGGTCGTGCCGCAAGAGGCGTTGTACGTTCCCAAATTCACATACATCTGGACCCTCGCCGAAGCACGTTTCCCAAAAGAACTTTCAAAGAAAATAAAGCGCGAAGATGCGGTGCGCGAACTCGCACGCATGTATCTCGAAATGTGCGGGATGACGCTGCTCGGTGAACTCTCCGGCAAGTTTGGTTTCTATCGATGGGAATCCGGCAAGGCAAATCACGAATTGGTTGACGAAGGAATCGCGGAACGCGTCGAGAACGGCGTATATCGGCTTCGCAAATTTTAGCCACGAATTACACGAATGACACGAATTCAGAATTGAAATTAGTCATTTTCGGCGTGCTGGTTGTTGTCGTGGTTTGCGATCGGGGCGCCATTCTGGGTTGACCTTTTCGCCCGCAGCTGGAAATGGAATCGTCTTGCCGCCTTTTTCAAGAGAGGCCGATCGCAGCACCGGCTCCCACGGCTCGCTTCCAGTCCATTGTTTCGGGTCCGTCGGCTGCCCGTCATAATGAGCGTAAAAAAATCACCGTCTTCGTCGCACCCGGCGTCATCCATTCACCATAAACAACCGGCGGAACTCGTCTGTCAGCCGCCTCAAGCAGCAGCGGCTTCAACCGACGCTTTTGCATCCCCGCGAGAAGTTCGTCGGCGTTCTTGCGAATGTTCGTCGTGTCAGAAGCGACATTTGGGATCGAAAGGAGCTTTATGAATTCAGATAGGAGGGCGTTCTCACTGGCGATTCGATATGAACGAATATTATCCGTCGGCAACGATTGTCCAAACGTCACTGTCGAAAGTAGAAACGAGACTTGAAAACATAAGACAGCGGCAGCGACTGAGTAGTTCAGGAGGTAATTGACGATATGATACTCGTTTTTTGGACGATCCCTTAAACTTTAGGTAAGCTTCGTGATATTTTTTCTTGTTCGCTTGAAGATCACGCCCACTATTGATTCGCGGCGTCCAACTCGGATATGTAGCGTATGTTGACGTAAGGAACTTCACGAAGTTTATAAACTCGTCTTCGGTCAACTGAATTTTGTATTCCGACTTTAAAACCTCACGCATCATCTCGTCATGCTGGTTGATTCCGGTTACCCAATTCAGAAGGCTCAACCCGAACGGATACATGTTATAGGTATTCTGGTCAGCAAGGCCAGCTAACTTCATCCTTTCTAGTGCTGCTTCCGCGGCTAAAATCGCCGTACGTCCGTCCTTTACCGTTCTCAATCGAACAACTTGGTCGTCGACGTCACCCGCGATTGCGAATGCCGAGAAAAATCTGCTTTCCTGACACTTTGAGAATGGCCGCGATTTGAATTCGTAGGAAATCTTTATAAGAACGGGAACAATCTCGATCCCGATCTTGTCCGTATAACGAGCGAGCGTGAACATGCCATATTCGTCTAGCATGCTTCCATGGTAATTTCGGTCTTTTTCCTTTTCATCGATCAGCTGCTCGGCTGTCATCTTCGCTAGCTCACGAGCGGTTTTGTGTCGATAGTTTTTTTCAACACACCGAAGATCTTCAGTTTTAGGATCGATATCTTTTGGTCCCAACTCCTGTGCGCAGCCGGGTACTAGTGAGAAGCATAATAGGCCGAGAATTACGAGCGTTCGCATACTAATACCTAATCAAATCCTGCACTGCTTTTTCAACATCCTCGCTTTGTGGCAGGATGAAATCTTCGACCTGCGGGGCGTAGGCGACGAAGGTGTCGGTGGCGCCGACGCGAAAACTGCGATTCATTCAGGAGGCTAACTCGATCTTGACTTTAAGCCCTAAAGCCCTGGCCACTTTTGATACTGTGGCAAAACTCGGATTGCCCTCCGGAGACAATGCCTTATATAATCCAGCCCGCGTCATTCCGGCCGATCTGGCCAGCTCGGTCATATTTCGCGCACGGGCGATGTCACCTAGCGCCGCCGCAAGGAGCGCGGGGTCTCCGTCCTCCTGACAGGCTTCCAAATAATGGCGGATGTCCTCTTCAGTTTCGAGGTACTCGGCAGTATCGTATCGACTAAATTTCTCAGCCATGCATCAGTCCTTCCACTCTTCGGCAAGCTTGCGGGCTTTCACGATGTCCTTTTGTTGGGTGCGTTTATCACCGCCGCACAGCAATACGATCAAGACGTTGGTTCGCTGCATGTAATACACGCGATAACCGGGACCATAGTCGATCCGCATCTCACTCAAGCCTTTCCCTATCGGCTGAACATCACCTGCGTTTCCCAAACTAAGTCTTCTAACCCGCATTTCCACTCGCGCCTTCGCCTGAGGATCTCGCAACTTCCTCAACCATCGGTCGAAAATATCACTTTTAATAATTTCGACCATATGTATACTACAGTTGACACCATCAAAATGTCAACTGTGGTTTACGCACGAACTTAATACTTCATCAACTCCTGCACCGCTTTCTCTACATCTTCGCTTTGCGGAAGAATAAAGTCTTCGACCTGCGGGGCGTAGGCAACGAAGGTGTCGGTGGCGCCGACGCGGCGGACTGGGGCGTCGAGGTATTCGAAAAGCTCGGTGCCGATGCGGGCGGCGATCTCGGCGCCGTAGCCGTACGAGATCGGGTCTTCGTGAGCGACGATGACGCGCGAGGTTTTCTTGACCGACTCGGCGATGGCTTCCCAGTCGTATGGGACGAGCGTTCGCAGATCGATTATCTCGACCGAGATGCCTTGCGATTCAAGGCGTTTCGCGGCCTGGTTCGAGCGTTCTACGAGAGCTCCGAAGGTGATGATCGAAATGTCCTTTCCTTCGCGGATGGTCTTTGCCTTACCGAACGGGATGAGAAACTCGCTCGACGGGTATTGAGATTTGTTATAGATCTGACGATAGAGATGTTTGTGCTCGAGGAACAAAACCGGATCGTCGCAGCGGATCGCCGTTCGCAGCAAACCGTTCGCATCGAGCGCCGTCGAAGGGTACGCGATCATCAATCCCGGGGTGTGCGAAAAGAGCGTCGTGCCGGATTGCGAGTGATAGACCGCACCGCCTTTTAGATAACCGCCGACCGGAACACGCATCACCATCGGGCATTTTGTGTCGCCATCGCTGCGCCAGCGAGTTACCGCGACCTCGTTACGGATCTGGTGAAACGCCGGGAAAATATAATCGAAAAACTGGATCTCGACGACCGGTTTCAGGCCGCGAATAGATAAACCGACCGCACGGCCGATGATGTTTGCCTCGGCGAGTGGCGAATTGAAAACGCGTGCTCCGCCAAATTTTCGCTGTAGATTCGCCGTAACCTTGAACACGCCGCCTTTGCCCTTTACGCGTTCGAGATATTCCTCACGCGAGCAATCCGCAACGTCTTCGCCGAAGACGAGAATGCGCGGGTCGCGTTCCATCTCTTCGTGCATGCAGCGGTTGATAAGATCGACCATCGTGCCGGCGTTGCCGCTTAGTTCGGCACCTTCCTCGGTATCGAAAAGCTGCCGGTCTGTCGGATCAACATCCGGCGAGAAGACATTTCGCAATGCGGTTTCCGGTGCGGGCTGAGGCGTTTCGATCGCGATGTCAGCCGCTTTATTTATTTCGACATCGATCTCTTTGCGAAGAGCTTCGAGCTGCTCGGACGACGCAATGCCTTCGGTCATCAGGAATTCGGCGTATGTCTTGATCGGATCGATCGCAGCGTCCGCTTCGCGCTCCTCGTCAGGGCGATAGAGCTTTTCGTCATCGGAAAGCGAGTGCGAATACGGACGGATCACCGTTCCGCGAATGAACGCCGGGCCTTTGCGTGCGCGGCAATATTCGACGGCGCTTTTGAACGCGGCATACGACGCAAGCGGATCGGTGCCGTCAACATTTTGAATGTAAAGGTCGGGGAACCCGACTACCAATTTCGAGACATCGCCGCCCGCCGTGCCCACCTCGACAGGCGTCGAGATCGCGTAGCCATTATCTTCGACGACGAAGATCACCGGCAGTTTCAGGTTGCTGGCCGTGTTGAGCGCTTCCCACCATTCGCCTTCGCTGGTCGTCCCGTCGCCGACCGACATATAGACGACCTCGTCACCTTTGAAACCAACGACCTTGTCCTGCAGCTCTTTTACGAGCGACGCGCGGTATGCGGCTTCGGCGGCTCCGACGCTGTGCAGTGCCTGCGTTCCCGTACACGAAGACTGCGATGGCACATTTAGATCTTTGTGTCCCCAATGCGAAGGCATCTGACGGCCGTGCGAGTTTGGATCGACTTCCGCACCGACCGCGGACCAGAGCATTTCCTGCGGAGTCATTCCAAGCCCGAGCATGAGCGCGCGGTCGCGATAGTATGGAAAGAACCAATCGTACGCGGGCTTCATCGCCAAGGCGGCGCCTGTGAGCAACGCTTCATGCCCCGCTCCCGAAATCTGAAAGAAGATCTTGTTCTGGCCTTTCAACTGGATCTCTTTATCATCGACGCGGCGCGATGTGTACATCGTTTTGTAGATGCCGATGAGCGTCTGTTCGTCGAGGCCCTGGCGGTCACGCGAACGCGGCGCGGCAGATTCCTGGGCCGCGCCTTTGCCGGTCTCCTGAACTTTTGCGTCGGTGTTAAAGCCGTCGGCCTCGGTCGTTTTTGCCGGTTCGGCGACGACCTTCTTGCCGTTCTTGCCACCGGCCTTCGAATCGATCTCTTTTGCAGATGTAGCCATTACAATTGATCCTTACAGTACAAATTCTTATGAATGCGGTAACTTTCTAAGATAGCAAATCGGGCAAATTCGGGCAATTTAGCATCGGTTGGCCTCTTTGCGTCCTTTGCGGCTTTGCGTGCGAAAAACCGATTTAACGCAAAGTCGCAAAGTTCGCAAAGAAAAAATTACATGACGGATTTCGGATAGATAGCCTGGAAATTTGAGTTTAGACTCATCAATGATGAAACGAGAAGACAGATTTTGGACAGCGGTGAGCGAAAAGGACGCGGGTTTTGACGGTGTGATCTTTTTTGGAGTGCGGACGACAGGAATTTTCTGCAGGCCGTCATGTAGTTCGCGAACCCCAAAACGCGAAAACGTTTCATTTTTTATAGACACAAAAGAAGCTGAGCGAGCTGGATTTCGAGCGTGTCTGCGGTGCAAACCGCTGGAAATGCGGTTTGCCGATTCGAATTCCGAATTGATCGCAAACGCATTTCGTCATCTTCTTACCGGTGAGATCGAAACGGTCGATCAATTGGCTCAAGCTGTTGCTGTCAGCAGCGGCCATTTGCAGAAAGTTTTCAAAAAAGTGCTCGGCATCTCGCCGAAGGAGGCAATGGATATGTTCCGCATTGGAAATTTTAAGGAAAATGTTCGAGCGGGCGGCGTGACGACATCGCTTTACGAAAGCGGGTTTGGTTCAAGCCGTTCCCTATACGAAAAGGCTGGCGAGCGTTTGGGAATGACGCCGGCGGTTTATAAGAAAGGCGGGAAAGGAATGACGATAAACTACACGGTCGCAGACTCGCCGCTCGGAAAACTTCTCGTCGCAGCAACGGAACGCGGCATCTGCGCCGTCAGTTTTGGCGATGACGAAGCCGTACTTTTAGATGAACTATCGAAAGAGTTTTTTGCCGCTTCCGTCATCAAAAATGATACTGCTTTAAGAGAAGCTGTCGATTCGATCCTTCGCGGGATCAACGGCGAGCGAACGATCCTCAGTCTGCCGCTCGACGTTCGCGGAACAGCATTTCAAATGCGCGTCTGGTCGGAACTGAGAAAAATACCGTATGGCGAAACCCGTTCCTACGCCGAACTGGCAGAGAGCATCGGCAATCCAAAAGCCGTCCGCGCCGTAGCCCGTGCATGTGCCACAAATCCCATCGCAATCGTTACCCCTTGCCACCGCGTCATCGGCTCCGACGGACGCCTCGCAGGCTACCGCTGGGGAATCGAACGGAAGGCTGCATTGCTCGAAAAGGAGAGTTCGTAAGCAGAAAAGGTTGCCATTCGCGGCTAACTGATTTATAACTACCGATGAATGAAGCAATGCCCGAAATGCGGAAATAGTTATACCGACGACACGCTGCGGTTTTGTCTTGAGGACGGAACTCCGCTGATCTTTGCCGATGAGCAGCCGACGGTAATGCGTTCGGGCGGCCGCGATGCGAATAAGACCGAGGAGCTTCCAAACTTTGTTACAGGACAGGCTGGCGACGGTATTCGGGTAACCGTCCCGACTGCCGAACCTGCGACGCAGGCACAGCAAATATTGGCACCGGCAAAGAGCCGTTCGATCTTGTTGACGGTCCTGATAGCGGTTGTAGCTCTCGGCGGGTTGGTGGTGATCGCCACGGCAGGGATCGCCGGATTCCTTTATTACTCAAACACAGGCCGCAGCCAAATCGCGATCTCTAATTCATCGACGCCAACGCCATCGTGGAATACACCTGAGTCAACGCCCTCTAATGACGAAACGAATCTCGACGAGCAGATCGAAAAGCTGAAGAAACAGATCGAAGGAATTTCGAATTCCAATTCGGACACCGATGTCACTATTGAGGAAGACAATTTCGCCGGATTTGGAAGAACCGCGAATGTGAATTCGCCAAATGACGGTTTTCTTGCCTTGCGAAACCTGCCTAGCACCGATATCGGCCAGCGGATCGCCAAGATACCGCACGCTGCCGAGGTCAAGGTCATTATGTGCTCCAATCAAAAAGCGACTATCGCCGGACGGACGGGCCATTGGTGTATGGTCACCTATAACGAGCATACGGGCTGGGTCTTTGACGTTTGGCTTAGTTTTGCGACCGATTCCAAGAATTGACCCTAAGAGCAACTCTTCTCTAACGGTTGTTGGTTGAAGGTTATTAGTTAACAGTTGGTTCGAGCTCCAAATTAAATGGGTGCGAACCTTTTGGAAAGGCCGCACCCGGGTAGGTATGTTTGGTTGGTATATAAGGACTGGATTTTAGGTGACATTGCGGAACTGTTCCGCATTCACCGTTGGAGGATAATAGAAAGGCCCCATTGTCTGGAATCTTTCCATATCAAACTTTCTCCGTGCACCGCACTCAATGCATGAGCGAAACGTAACCCGATCTAGCGTTACGGGTCGGCCCAGTCGTTTGTGCCGACAGCCGAACAGCTTGCCAAGGAGTCCGATCTGGCTCCCTAAAGACCCGTCATTTTCCTCGCCTCGCGAATCCGCGATCAAATTTTGATCAAATACTGCCTGCATAGCTCCTTTCGCCTCCCCACGATTCGTTAAAACCGTGTTTGCCCTTCACTATAAGAACGCTGCCCATTGAAAGTTTTTGCACTTATAAGATGTTCTCACTCCAAAAAAAGTTTGTCGAAAAAATTAAAGCAATTTGCCTCGTCCTTTCGCTTGTCCCGTTAATTCGCTAGAATCTTCCAAAAAGATTCATCACTGTGGAGTTATTGATGCAAACAAAGTTATTTTCTGCATTCCTGTTGTCGGTATTGGCCATTGGCAGCGCGACGAGTGTATTCAGTTGGCACGATGAGGGCCACAAACTTACTGGATATGTCGCTTGGCAGCGAATGACGCCGCAGACGCGCGAGGCCGTCATCAGGATCTTGCGCGCGGCACCGGAAGATTCAAACATTTCTGCGTTCTACCAGGTTTGGGGCGTCGAGTCTGAAGACGTTCGTAAGATGCAGTTTTTTATGGTCGTTCCCACTTGGGCTGATATGGTCCGCGAACGCGGATTTCCGGTACGCAACCGAAAGTATCACAATTCGAACTGGCATTACGACGATACCTTTTGGAAGCAAATTGACGGCAAGATCGAATATCTGACGGGGTTTGAAGAAGGCGGGCAGGCACTGACCCGTTTGGCTGAGGCCGAGAAAACAATGCGCGACGCGAATGCCAAAGATGCTGACAAGGCCGTGGCGATCGCGTGGTTTTTACATCTGACCGGCGACATCCACCAGCCGCTGCACAATTCGGCCCGCGTCACAGACCGAGAACCAAAAGGCGATCAGGGCGGCAACTTTTTTCTGCTGACGCCTGAGGGCACACCGCGCGACAAGCAGCTTAACCTGCATACCTTCTGGGACGGAATTACCAATCGCAGTGTTCCGTTAAAAAAAGGCCAATGCGTTGACAATTATCTTGTTGGGCTTGGCAACAAAATGACGAAAAAGCATCCGTACAGCGATTTCGCAAACGGGCTGCAGATAGGCGCCTATCGAAAATGGCATGAGGAAGGAATGGCTCTTGCGACCACGGTTGTCTTCTCCGCTGATCTCAAGCGGTTTGAAATGCCGTCGGCCCGCTATCAGAAAAAGGCCTTTGAAACAGCGGAACGGCAGATCGCCCTTGCGGGTTATCGCATCGCCGAAACACTGAACGGCATCTTCGGTGCGTCTGCATCGTCGGCCGTCGCGCCAAACTAATGAACCCACGAGAAACACTTTCCTATTTCGAATCGCGCTCTGCGGAAACGCAGCGGCTGATCCGTGAACTCGTTGAGATCGAATCGCCGTCCTATGACGAGGCGCGCAGTCTGACGGTTGTCGATTGGTTGGAAAATGCGTTTCGCGGCGCGTTCGCCGATGTGCTGATCGAGCGGACCTTTGCAAAAGGCTTTGGTCAGCATTTGGTCGTGCGTGCATTTCCCGGCGAAAAGAAGCCTGTGCTGCTGCTCGGACATTCGGACACCGTTCATCCCTTCGGCGCACGCGAGCGAAACGCGACGCGGGTCGAAGGCGACAAGTTCTATGGCTGCGGCATTTTCGATATGAAGGCCAACATTGTCGTGATGATGGAGGCACTTCGTTACTTTGCAGCGACCGGTACGCATCCTTCTCAGCCGATAAACATTCTGCTTTCGTGTGACGAAGAAGTCGGCAGCACGACGGGCCGCGAACTCGTGGAACTCGAAGCAGAAAAAGCAACGCACTGTTTGGTGTTCGAGCCGTCGGCGAACGGAGCTGTTAAGACCGGACGAAAAGGCACGGGAATGTACACCGTAAAGGCACACGGCGTTCCGGCACACGCGGGCCTCGAACCAGAACGCGGTGCGAACGCAATTCTGGAGATCGCGCGGCAAACCGAAACACTTCAGGCTTTGAACCGCCTCGAAGTCGGCACGACCGTAAACGTCTGCACGATGCACGGCGGCACAACGACGAATGTTATCCCCGAGTTTGCCGAGTGTACGGTCGATGTGCGGTTTTCATCGCTTGCCGAAGGTGAACGCATTTACGAAGAGATCTTTGGATTAAAGCCATTCGACCCGCGTGTCTCACTCGAAGTGCTGGGCAGCGTAAACCGCCCGCCGATGGAACGAACACCCGCCGTGATCTCGCTCTTCGAGAAGGCACGCAACATCGCTGCCTCGTTCGATTACGATCTCAAAGAAACACAGGTCGGCGGTGCCTCGGACGGCAACTTCGTCGCGGCCCTCGGCGTGCCGGTCCTCGACGGCCTCGGCATCGCCGGCGACGGCGCACATACACTCAACGAGCATATTTTGGTCAGCGACATCGTTCGGCGTTCTACGCTGGTTTCACTGTTGTTAGGTCAGTAGGATTTTGAACACTGATCTGAGCGGATTCTCACGGATCAGACCAATATATTTAGATCCGTGTAAATCCGTTAAATCAGCAAAATCCGTGTTCCATTTTTTTGATTTTCGGAGGCGCATACTGTCCGGTGATGGTCGCGGTCTTCAAAACCGTCTGTGAGTGCGCGAGAGCGTACTTGGGTGGGTTCGACTCCCACACGCCTCCGCCATTTTTGATTTTGGATTTTAGATTGCTTCGAATCGACGTTGACAGCAAAGGAGTAAGATTCCTGGAAATGACCGAAAATGAGTTTAAGAAGCGAACGAAGGATATTGCACTTCGGATCATCAAGCTGGTGGAATCGTTGCCTCGGACTTGGTCAGCCGAAGTGATCGGTAAACAGCTTCTTCGTTCAGGCACCTCTATCGGAGCAAATTATCGAGCCGCATGTCGCGGAAAATCGGTGGCAGATATGATTCACAAACTCTCTATCGTTGAGGAGGAAGCCGATGAATGTTTGTACTGGATGGAATTGTTGATCGATAGCGGTATTATTTCCGAAAAGAAATTGTCCAAACTTTATTCGGATGTGGATGAAATTGTCGCGATGATAGTGTCTTCACTCAAAACGATGCGGTCTAGGCGTGCGGCCAATCCAAAATCCAAAATCTAAAATCCAAAATGAAAGAATGGATAGCTCTAAACATGACACCGGGTGTAGGACCTAGAGCCGCTACTAAGTTGCTTGAACGGTTTGGGTCGCCGGATGCGGTGTTTCAGGCGCGGCGGACGGAGCTTGAGCAATTGCGTTTAAGACCGGAGACGATCGAGAGCATCCTTAAGTATGAATTTGAAGCCAAAGCCGTCGAAGAACTGGAAAACGTAAAGGCAATCGGCGGCGATATATTGATATTGGACGACGGCAGCTATCCGGCGTTGCTGCGTGAGATCGCCGATCCGCCGATGACGCTTTATGTGAAGGGCAATTGGCAGGCGTGTTTCGGACAGCCGTGCGTCGGCGTTATCGGTTCGCGGATGTGCTCGACGTACGGCACGAATTCATCCGAGATGCTTTCGCGCGATCTTGCGTCGCGTGGGATCACTATCGTATCGGGCCTTGCTCGAGGAATTGATACTGCAGCTCATCGCGGAGCAATCGCGGGCGGCGGACGCACCGTTGCCGTTCTGGGAACAGGGATAGATACTGCATATCCGCGCGAGAACACAGGTTTGGTTCGCGACATCCTCGCAAATGGCGGTGCAATTGTTTCGCAGTTTCCGTTGGGCACGCCGCCACTTAAAGATAACTTCCCGTATCGAAACAGGATCATCAGCGGTTTGAGCTACGGAGCGCTTATCATCGAAGCATCTGAACGCAGCGGTTCGCTAATCACGGCACGTTTGGCGATGGAACAGAACCGCGAGGTAATGGCAGTTCCCGGCAACATCACGTCTGGAAACTCTTACGGCACGAACTATCTTATTAAATCCGGTGCAAAGCTGGTCCAGCAATGGCAGGACGTCGTTGCCGAGCTTCCGAGCGAGATCGCAGCCGCGATCCTTCCGCCGAAACCTGCCGATGCAGGCAACCGCTCTGCATCCAATCAACAGGAACTAATTCCGGCGGGACTTAATGAGAACGAAATGAAGCTGTGGCCGCTGTTGCCAGCGGACGATGCTATACATATAGACATACTCCTCGAATCAAGCGGCCTTTCCTTCGGCGAACTTAATGCGGCGCTCGTCGCATTGGACATACGCGACCTGATCCGCGTTCATCCCGGAAAACATTATTCGCGACGTATGTGACCCTACCGGATTTGACGAACCCATTTGAATGGCGTATGTTCTAGCATCGCAGAGGCACGGTTCTGCTGACCCGCGGTGAATGTATGAATGTCAGCACGCACTTATCGCGTCTGACATATTTTTTTCTGGTTAGGAAAATATCGTGAATGAGCTTGTTCAAATCACTCGCTATCCAAGATCGGAGTACAACGATCTGATCAGCGAAATGAACGCCGCTCACAGATCGCAACTGTTGAAAGAACAAATGCCGCTGGCCGATGCATCGCCGTACCGCAACACGAGCGTGACGGCGCGTTCGAGACAGGAGCCGCCTGATTGCGTAACGTGCGGCGTCTGCTGTTCGTTGCCATTGGTCGTGACGGTCCCGCGTGGAAATGAAGATCGGCTGAACGCATATTGGGAAGTAACGGTCGAAGACGTTGTCGTCGAACGCGTGATCGGACGCGATCTTGAGACCGGACGCTGCGTTAATCTGGAAGGAACGCTTGGCGAAAGTATAGGTTGCCGGATCTACGAGAACCGGCCAAATATTTGTCGCATATTTGAAGCAGGAAGTGACCGGTGCCTTGAATATCGCCGAATGTATGGGATCGACCCTCAGCTAACCGAATACGAACTGGATCGGGACTACGGCCCTAAGAAGACCGTGCCAACGGGTATTATTTCCGATTCGTCCATCGATCTTGATTCGGAAAAAGTATCAATGGAGATTGTGGACGGCGAAATGGTCACAGTATCGACGAAGATGATGCGCATTACGGTTGGGCTCGACCGCGATAAGAGCGAGCCGCAGTTTATCCATCATTACGATGCGTCGAAGGAAGAGTGGCACGAAAGCGAATTTTTAGGTCTGACCATTGAGGAAGCGCATCAAATGATAGCAGCAAAGTGTTTACAAGGGGTTAGTAATTAATTTATGCCAAAGAATCTTTTAATAGTTGAAAGTCCTGCAAAAGCAAAGACCATTGAAAAGATACTTGGAGATGATTTTCAGGTGAATAGCTGCTACGGCCATATCCGTGACCTTGAAAAAGCCGCGATGGGCATTGACATCGAGAATGATTTTGAACCCCGCTACATTGTTCCTGACGAAAAGAAAAAGGTCGTGAGTGAACTGAGATCGTTGGCAAAGAAATCGGACGAAGTATGGCTCGCAACAGACGAAGACCGTGAGGGAGAAGCGATAAGCTGGCACCTGTGCGAAGTACTGGGGCTTGATCCTAAATCGACGAAACGGATCGTCTTTCATGAGATCACTAAACCTGCGATCGAAGCGGCGGTAAATAACCCGCGCACAGTAAACATGAACCTTGTGATGGCGCAGCAGGCGCGTCGGGTGCTGGATCGAATAGTGGGGTTTGAATTAAGCCCCGTGCTGTGGCGCAAGATCAGCACGAGCAATAAAAACCTGAGTGCCGGCCGTGTGCAGAGCGTCGCGGTACGCCTGATCGCCGACCGGGAACGCGAGATAAACGCCTTCGAGCAGGCGAGTCATTTCAAAATTGAAGGATTATTTTTTGCTGATGATATAACCGGAAAGCAAGTAACATTCAAGGCCGAAGGCAGAAAACAGGACAGTCCCGAAGCTGCGGAAACTTTTCTAAAAGGGTGTGTCGGAGCCGATTATAAGGTCACCGATATACGAGTGAAGCCCGGTAAACGTACTCCGGCCCCGCCCTTCACCACCTCAACGCTGCAGCAGGAAGCATCAAGAAAACTTGGCTACGGTGTGGCCAGAACGATGCAGATCGCACAGAAGCTGTATGAAAATGGTCATATTACTTACATGCGAACGGACAGCGTAAGCCTGAGCGCTACAGCCCTGGCGGATATCACGCAAACGGTTAGCAGCCTTTACGGCGACAGATATCAGCAGTTCCGCAAGTTCAAGAATAAGAACGAATCCGCACAGGAAGCTCACGAAGCTATTCGCCCGACCTACACAAGCAAGACAACAATTCCGGAAGAAGAATGGCAGCGATTGTATGAACTGATCTGGAAGCGAACCATGGCCTCGCAGATGGCCGATGCGGAGTTAGAAAAAACTACGGTCAAAATAGAAATTTCTACAAACAAAGAAGAATTAACCGCTTCGGGAGAAGTGTTGAAATTCGACGGGTTTCTGAAAGTTTATCAAGAAGATAAAGACGAGGACGACGCGGAAGAATCGTCCGAAGGCCTTCTGCCGCCGATGACGGTGGGGCAGTCATTGCCGCTGTCCGAACTCAGAGCAACGGAGCGGTTCAGCCGTGCTCAGCCGAGATACACCGAGGCTTCGCTGGTAAAGAAACTGGAAGAGCTCGGCATCGGCCGCCCGTCCACCTATGCACCGACAATTTCTACGATCCAGAAAAGGGAATATGTAGAAAAAAGAGATAAAGAAGGAACGCCAAGAGCTTACAGGATATTAGTTTTGAAGGATAATTCCATCAGTAAAAGGGAAGCATCTGAGAATACCGGTGCAGAAAAGGCAAAATTGTTCCCAACAGACTTAGGGCTCATTGTGACGGATTTTCTGAAACAGTATTTTGACGACATCATGGATTACGGCTTTACCGCCAAGATCGAGAAAGAGTTCGATGATGTAGCCGACGGGAAGCTACAGTGGAACGAAATGCTCGAGGAGTTTTACGGTCCTTTCAAAAAAGACGTCGACAGTACCATCGAAAATGCAGAGCGTGTGAAGGGCGAAAGGATACTTGGCAACGACCCCGAAAGCGGCAAACCGGTGGTTGCACGCATGGCCCGCTATGGCCCGATCATACAGATCGGCAGCGCTTCGGAAGAAGAGAAGCCGAGATTTGCAAAGGTTCCGCCCGGCGAGAGCATCGAGACCATAACATTTGAAGAAGCCCTGGCCTTATTTAAGCTGCAGGACGCAATGGGTACCTATGACGGCAAAGAATTGTCTGTGAACATTGGCCGCTTCGGGCCGTATGTGAAATGGGGCGATGAATTTATCTCTATACCCCGCGGCACTGACCTCGGGACGGTGGACACGGAAAAGGCGATCGAGCTCATAAAAGCTAAACAGATTGCGGACGCTCCTGTCGGTGAATTTGACGGTAAACCGATCACAAAAGGAACGGGACGTTTCGGGCCTTTTATCAAATGGGACGGTTTGTTCATCAACGTGCCGAGACGGTATGATTTTCCGAACCTGACCCAGGCCGAGATGAACGAACTTATCGAAGCAAAGGTCGCCAAAGAGGCCAACCGTTACATCAGGCGCTGGGAGGAGGAAAAAATATCGCTGGAGAATGCCCGTTGGGGGCCGGTCATCAAATTCGGCAAAAAGATCATTTCACTTCCCAAAAAAGTCGATGGCACCCGCTCCACAGCGGACGAGGCAGCAACTCTAACACTGGAACAGGTAAAGAATCTGATCGAGGCGGAAGTGCCGGGTGCGTTTACAAAAAAGACGAGGGCTCCGGCTAAAAAGGCACCTGCCAAGAAAACTGCGAAGAAGAACGGTAGGTGATGGAAATGCAAGTCGCCGATCTTGCTTGAAAGACGACGACAAAGGACGGCACGGTCAGGTATTGCAAAAATGAAGATTGTGATTATAAAATGGCTGTCAGTAACCCTGAATTAACATCCGTCAAAGCGGAAACAACAGCTCCGTCCGCATAAGTGTCTTGCGATGAACGAAAATATCGAGTTCCTACAAGCGTTTTTGAAGAATCCGGCAAAGGTAGGGTCAATAACGCCCAGTTCACCGGAACTTGCGCAGACGATGCTTGCCGGTATTGAGCCATCGTCAGAAAACATCATCATAGAACTCGGCGTCGGCACCGGTGCGATAACAAAATTTGTTCAGGATATCGTTACCGAGGATCGTTCGTATCTTGGCATTGAGTTGGATTCCGGCCTTGTCAAGGTCCTCAGAAAGAACCTGCCGGCGATGAACATTGTCTGCGGCAACGCGATGGAGATGGAAGCGATCCATCAGCGTTCCGGGCTTGGAAAGCCGGGCTACATCGTATGTTGTCTGCCGTTCGTTTCCCTTCCCGGTGAGGTTCGCGACGGCGTGCTGGCACAGGTTGATAAGTTTATGCAGCAGGGCTGTGAGTTCCGCACCCTGCAATACGCCCACGGTTACTATCTTCCGTCTGCGCAGAAATTCCGGGCTCTCATGCGAAAGCGCTACGGCAAAGAAAAACGCAGTCCGCTTGTTGTCAAGAATGTTCCGCCTGCCTATACGCTTACCTGGACCACGAAAGGATAGTTGATCCCGGATTAGGCGTAAGAAATTAGCGTCGATTTCTTCCTGTTCTTCTTTGCGGCTTTGCCGTCGGCCGCATCCATACAAAACCTGTAAAAAGTAACAGTAGATAATATTCGGTCAACCTTATAAGTTGGGATGTCTGTTACTTGCTCACTAATGGTTTTGAGCAACATTTTAAATTCGACGAGAGATATCCGATACATTCTCAAGGAGCTAAATTTAATTAATATGAAACGTATTTCCACATACATCGCAATCGTGGGTATTTTTGCACTAAGCGCACTAACCCTTTCGGCTCAAGATCGCCACAAGATTGAATTCTTTGGCGGATATCAATTTAACAATCTTTCCACCGGTCTGGGAGAGCTCAACGACGAGATCGGGGAAGACATTTTCGATAATCGCGTTACGGCACATGGCTGGAATATGTCACTTACCGGAAATGTCAACAAGTTAATCGGCTTGAAATTCGATTATTCGACCACCGGCAGGGCTATTGAAAATCCATTTGATATTGATTTGAAATATCGCCAGAATCAGTTCCTCGGCGGCATACAGCTTAAGAACAACGAAAAGGACGGGCCCAGATTTAAGCCGTTCGTACACGTTCTTGCCGGTATCGCAAACCAACGGATTCGCTGTGCAGGCGAGTGCGATATCGACATTGCCGAAGGAACAGTTACTTCGGATTTCAGTGAGAGCAATAACAGCTTTTCGATGGTGTTCGGCGGCGGCCTCGATGTTAAAGTTCATCCCCGTATCGACATTCGCTTGATCCAGCTTGATTACAATCCCGTCTTTTTTGGGGGTAATCAGAATCTGGACCTGGAAGGCAGAACGCAGAATAATTTCAGGATCGGATTCGGGATAGTGATCCACTAGGATCGGAATAATTTCCCGTCGGATCGAAAGACCGGGCCAAAATGGTTCGGTCTTTTTGTTTCTATCGTTCAGCCGAAATTGTTAGTTATGATATAAATGATTAAATCAGTGAATAATATCCAACTTTTTGATCCAGGAGATAATTGTGATGTTTCGACAAAGACTTCTTAGCGCTGCATTTATGTGTGCGCTTCTCTTGCCTTCGTTTGCTTTTGGACAGACGGCGGCTTCGGCTACTTCTTCTACAGGTGCAGCAAAAGTTTATACGGCCCCGAAAGCCGAAATAGACAAGATCCGAGACGAAGGGATGGACCGCTCGCAGGTGATGAATCACCTGAGCTATCTGACCGACGTGATCGGCGGACGGCTAACCAATTCACCTAACATGAAACGCGCCAACGAATGGACACGCGACACAATGGCAAAGTGGGGAATGCAGAACGCAAAGCTCGAAGCCTGGGGCCCGTTTGGGCGCGGCTGGTCGCTGAAAAGTTTTCACGCACAGATCGTGGAACCACAGACCATTGCAGTTATTGCGTACCCGAAGGCTTGGTCGCCTTCGACCAAAGGAACTGTCACGGCGGAGGTCGTACATTTCAATCCGCAGAACGAGGCCGATCTTGAAAAATACCGCGGAAAAATAAACGGGAAGATCATTCTGGTTTCTGAGGTTCGCGAAGTGAAAGCGGATTTTGGCGGAATGGGAACGCGGCGTTCGGACGAAGACCTTAAGAAAATGGCAAATGCCGTTCCGCCAACGGCGCCCCAGGCCGGCGGTCCGGGCGGTGGTCAGGGCGGAAATCCAAATGCTCGAGCAGCGGCGACCTTCAATGCGAAGCGTTGGAATTTTCTTTTGAGCGAAGGTGCCGCAGTTATCGTGGACAGCAGCTCAAAAGGCAGCGGCGGCACTCTGTTCGTCGGCGGCGCGACGGCAGTTCCTAATGTTCCCTCGGCTGAACCCGGAGCGGCCAATCCTGCTCCCGTTCGCGTTTACGATAAGGCATCTGAGGCACGCATCATTCCGCAGATGACGATGACCATCGAGGATTACAACCGCATCATGCGAATGATAAAGCAGGGCGTGACGCCGAAGATGACGGTCGATATCAAGTCGCAATATCACGATGAAGACCTGATGGGCTACAACACCGTTGCCGAGATTCCCGGGACCGATCCGAAACTGAAAGACGAGATCGTAATGGTCGGCGCACATCTCGATTCGTGGCATGCTTCGGGCGGTGCAACGGATAACGCATCGGGCTCGTCGGTTGCGATGGAAGCCGCACGCATTTTGATCGCCTCGGGATTAAAACCGCGTCGGACGATCCGCGTTGCTCTTTGGAGCGGTGAGGAACAGGGCCTCAACGGTTCGCGTGAATATGTGAAACAGCAATTCGGTGAGATGAAAGGAGCACCGGCATTCGGCCCACCGCAGCCTGGCGCACCGCGTCCGGAACTTGTTAAAACGGCGAACTACGACAAGCTTTCGGTTTATTACAACCTTGATAACGGAACCGGCCGCATTCGTGGAGTTTACTTGCAGGGAAATGACGCAATTCGTCCGTTCTTTGAAGAATGGTTAAAACCATTTCACGACCTGGGTGCGACGACGATCACGATCTCAAACACCGGCGGAACCGATCACCAGTCTTTTGACCGAATCGGACTTCCCGGATTTCAGTTTATCCAGGACGAGATCGAATACAGCACACGGACGCACCATTCCAATCAGGACAACTACGACCGCATCCAGCCGGAAGATATGAAGCAAGCCGCGACCATCATGGCCGCATTCGCATATCAATCGGCAATGATGGACGAAATGATGCCGCGAAAAGGTCGGGCCCTTTAATCGATTCATTTAAAAACAGAAACCCGCAGCCGAAATATTGGCTGCGGGATTTTCGCTTTAAAATTCTCAGTGTTAATGCGAAGTAGAAAATAGGACAGCATCCTGAGATTCGGTTATCACCGGATAAAGAAATCGCTTGCCGTCGGCTGACCATTCGGGAAGGTTTGAGGCTCCTTTGCCTAAACCTTCGATGATCTTCGCTTCTCCGCCATCCAGTGGAAGTATGATCAAATGCAGATTTTCACCTGACGAAAAGATCTGTGTTAAATACTTGCCGGACGGATGAAAGCGTATCTGGCGTTCGTAAACAGGTATTGGAAGCGTGATCTTTTTAACCAGTTCGCCGGTCTCATTTGAAACTAGGGCGATCCGCCATTTGCGGTTGTCTTCGAGGTCCATGAAGTAACAGGCGGTCGTTCTTCCGTCAGGCGAGATCGCCGGAAAATAACATCTCTCCCGCAGCAGTTTCGCGTCGCCGCCGTCTATCGAAGCAACAAAGATTCCTTCTGCATACCCAAGTCCACGATGAAAGACGATCTTCCCGTCTTCGGATATATCCGGTGCCTGATCGCCGCCTTCGCTTAGTCTTTGGAGTTCTTTACCGTCAGACGTTGACGACCAAATGCCGCGTTTGCCGTCCCGCCGGGAAGCGAAAATGAACTTCCCGTCAATCGGCGAGACCACCATTCCGAATGCGACGTTGGCTCCGTTCGTAAGTTGCTTTTGGCCGCTGCCGTCGGCGTTCATCCGCCAGATCTCATTCGATCCGCCGGCACGCGAAACGTAGGCGATGCGGCCGTCATTTTCCCAGTCGATCTCATCAACGTACTCTGAGGCCGTCAACAGTTCGCGTGTATCTATTTTTCCATTGTCGAGATCAACGTCTGCCGATCTAACGCTGGAAGACGGCGTAAGTTGAACCGTCAGGAGCTTTCCATTCGCGACCGCCAGCCAATTGTGCGAACGGAGATCGTTGGTAAGCCGTTTCGCTTCTCCGCTGCTGCGTGAAAACGTCCAAAGCTGATCTGCCGGACCGTCTTCTTCGGTTGCGATGAACGCCAGGTTGTCGGAATCGACCCACGCGAGATCTTCGATGCTTCGCCAGTGTCTCTCGGTCAGGTATCTTTCGCTTCCGTCTGTCGGATCGACCATCAACAGCATGCTTCTTGAACTCTTTCCGTTTTTCTCTTCAACAGAAAGCGCGACCTCATTCCCAGTCGGCGACCACGCGACGGGGCTTGATTTGAACATGCTCAGATAACGCTTGTCGTGCTTCGCTCGGATCAAAATGCGCGAATTCGAACCATCGATATTTGCGACGCCAAACAGTGTTTCGTTTTCGCCATTGTTTGATGACGTAAACGCAAATTGTTTTCCGTCAGGCGAAATACTGATCGACGAACCCGTTGAAACATCCGGGATCTTTTCCGTTACACCGCCGATTATCGGGATCTTCTCTACAGTCGGATCTATCTCGTTCTTCGAAAATACAGATGCGTAAATAAACTGGCTGTCCGGCGAAACCGTCATTCCGACGTATTCGATCGGACGCGGTTCGGCGATACGATTCTCGCTTCCAGACTCTATCTGCCGAAGCCAAAGGCTTTCACCGGCCTGTTCTTTCTGCGAGTAGATGGCGAACCTGCCGTCGGGCGACATCGTTGCCGCAACGACTCTGCCGCTGGTTGTGAGCTTTGTATGTCTCAGCTCACCGTCAGGTTTTACGACGGCGTTGCCGCTCCAGAAAGAAGTAACGCCGACCGTCGCGGCGATCGTGACGAGCACGGTTGCAGTGCCCGCAGCAAGCCATTTGAACTGAGGCCTTTGTCGAACGCTTTGCGTCCCGGTGATCTCTTCTCGTTGTTCGATCGTGAGTTCTGAAACCGAATGTGTTTCGATCACAAATCCATTCTGTTCATTGCCGCCTACAAATTTATATCCCTTGCCCGGAACTGTGATCAAAAAGCGAGGGGAACTCGCCGTTTCGCCTAACGCACGGCGCAGATTTGATATCTGAACAACAAGATTTGCTTCCTCAACGAACTTATCGTCCCAAACGGAATGGAGGATCTCATCCTTTGTCACTATGCGGCCGCTGTTGTCAGCAAGAAACGAGAGCAGATCGTACGCCTTAGCGTTCAGCGATATGGTTTCGCCATTGCGAAGCAGACGCCGCCGTTGCTGGTCGATCTCAAACTCCGCGAAATTGGTTGTGCCTTTTGACGGTTCCTGCATCGTCGATTTGTAAAAAATTAGAAAAATTTACCGGCAAATTTAGGACTTTCTCAAGGCCAAAATGCGACCTTGTGCCCATACCGGTTTCATCTGCCAATACTGTTGACGAATATCCCGAAGATTTTAGCAGAAAGCCGGGAGAATGAAACGAAATTTATGAACGCCACCCGTACAACCAAGATCACGTTCAAGAAAAGCGAATCGCGCTTTATTCGAGCGGCAGGCGAGCGGATCGTATTTTGCCGGGATTGCGAAGCGCAAAATCCGCATTTTCCGGTCATACAGATCGCTGCTTTGCTTGGAATCTCGGAAAAGTCCCTTTTTCGCCTCGTCGAGAACGGAACGCTTCATTCAGTTGAAACCCTGGAAGGCTGGTTGCTGATCTGCGGCAGTTGCGCCGGTCAAGTTTGTGATATCCGTTCACAGGACGATCAGGCTCTAACCCGTGGAGAAAAAAGATGATGAAAAAGCTCTTTCCGATACTTTTGCTCATACTTATCGCAGCTTCTGCGGAAGCACAACAGTCTGGATTCAGTTATCAGGGCAAACTAACCAATGGAGCAAAGGCTGCAAATGGCAGCTATGATTTTGAGTTTCGACTTTATGACGCCATTACCGGAGGCAGCCAGGTCGGTGACACTGTAACCGTCACGAACCTCGGCGTTACCGATGGAACATTCTCAGCAAAAGTCGATTTTGGCGACAACCTTTGGAATGGGCTAGATCGATTCATCGAGATAAGGGTTCGAAACGCAGGCTTCGGGTCATATACGCTGCTTAGCCCTCGTAAAAAAAGTCCTCAGTTCGCCTTATGCCGTACGGTCTGTTTTCGCGTCACAAGCCGATATCGCTCTTGATTCGCACAACTCAACGTCGCCAAATGACCGTGGTTCTGATCAACGCCGTCAAGGAACAGCAGGCCCAAATTGAAGAACTCAAAGGCGCAAATCAGGAACTAAAGTCGGCGGTTTGCGGCCTGATCCCGTCGCTGGCCGTCTGTGGGAAAAAGGAGAAATAGTATGCGAAACTCAATGTTTGTATTAGTGATGTTGTTTGTCATCTCAGTCCCTTGCTTTGCACAAACGACTGAATTTATTTTTCAGGGCAATCTAAAAGACGGTGCTGCCACCGCCCATGGCAATTACGATCTTGAGTTTCGCCTGTTTGACGCTTTAACCGACGGTTCGCAGATCGGTTCGACGCTTACGCGGAGCAACGTTGCGGTGTCGAACGGAGTATTCTCGGTCAATCTCGATTTCGGCAGCGGATTTCCTGGTGCGGACCGCTATCTGGAGATCCGCGTTCGTGTTTCGGGTGGAGGCGGACACACTATCCTCGATCCCCGGCAAAAAGTAAGTAGTGCTCCGTACGCGATCAAAAGTCTGACGTCGGAAAGTGCAACCGTTGCCGTGAACGCCGTCACCGCCAATCATGCCACGACTGCAAACACCGCGAACAATGCACTACAGCTCGGTGGCGTCACCGCAAATCAGTTTGTGCTGACAGGAGATCCGCGCATGAGCGATGCACGGACCCCAACCGTCGGAAGCGCGAATTACATACAGAATCAGTCGACTGTTCCTCAGACTGCGACAAACTTCAACATCAGCGGAACTGGAAACGCCAACGTCTTTAACGCGGTACAACAGTTTAATCTTAACGGCAGCCGTATCCTGAGCTTTCCGGGGCTGAACAATATGTTTGTGGGTGCAGGGTCGGGCAACGGCAATACCACCGCCAACAACAATTCCTTTTTCGGCTCATTGGCCGGTTTTGCGACCACAACTGGACCAAGGAACTCATTTTTTGGTTCCGGAGCAGGATTTTTTAACACTACCGGTTCGGGAAACTCATTCTTCGGGCATGAAGCCGGACGCAGCAATACAAGTGGCGGTAACAACTCGTTTTTCGGCATACGCGCGGGCCTTGCAAACACGGGGTCTGACAACTCATTTTTCGGGCGTGACGCAGGGGCGGCCAATTCTGTTGGCATCAACAACTCTTTCTTTGGATCCCGCGCGGGCGACTCGAACACTGAGGGCCACTCGAATGCTTTCTTCGGGCATTTTAGTGGTCGGGCCAACACGACCGCCGCCCTCAACGCATTCTTCGGAAAGAACGCGGGCGAATCGAACACAACAGGCAGCCTCAATACTTTCGTCGGAGCGAGCGCGGGCAACTCGAACACGACAGCCAGCGGTAATTCGTTTTTCGGCGAAGTTGCCGGGAACGCGAATTCGACCGGTGAAAACAATTCATTCTTTGGCAGAGCTTCGGGATTCCACAACTCGACTGGCAGCAACAATACGATGATCGGCGCCGGCGCCAATGTCGGCGCAATAAATCTAACTTTTGCGACTGCGATCGGCGCCGACACACTTGTCTCGACGAGCAACACGGTCGTCCTTGGCAGAGACCTCGACATTGTTCGCGTGCCGGGCTTTATCCGGGTTGTTCAGCTAGGAAGCGCCGGTTCGATCTCGCTTTGTCATAACGGCAATTTCACGATCTCGACCTGCTCGTCCTCACTGCGGTACAAAACAAACGTAAACCACTTCGGCCACGGCCTGAATCTAATTAACCAACTAAAACCGATCACCTTCGACTGGAAAGACGGCGGGATGCACGATCTCGGCCTGGGGGCCGAAGACGTTGCGGCCATCGAACCGCTCCTTGTCACCTACAACACGAAAGGCGATGTCGAGGGCGTGAAATACGACCGGATCGGGGTCGTTTTGATCAACGCGGTGAAGGAACAACAAGTGCAGATCGAGCGGCAGCGGAAGCAGATCGATGCATTGACGAGATACATCTGCGAACGTGATAAGACCGCTGCGGTTTGTACGCCGTAAAGTTTGATCGGCTTGGTCATTTTCAACCAGCGCGGAACGTGACGCATGGCCGGTTAGCGGAAATGCCCGGTGTCTATTCGAAAATAGGCTCCGGGGCATTTCTGATCCTACAGGTCGAGTTCCATGAACAGAACGCCCTCGTGCGGGTTGTTGTAATACGGTTCTATCGGGCGAAAGCCGTGAGATTCGTAGAGTTTCACAGCGTTACCCATTTTGGGCGGATAGGTATCAAGTCGCATTTTCGCGTAACCGATCTCGCGTGCGTCTTTGATCAGCTTTCCGATCAGTTCATTCCCGATGCCGAAGCCGCGTGCCGCATCGCGAAGATAGAGTCGCTTCATTTCGCAGATGCCGTCTTCGAGTTTTCGCAACGCAATGCAGCCTGTTGGAACACCATCAATATCGACGATGTAAAGTCGTCCATTCGGCGATGCGTATTTACCCGGCAAACCAGCAAGCTCTTCTTCAAAGCCCTGAAAGCAAAGGTCCATCCCGAGCCACGCTTCGTATTCGCGAAAGAGCTCTCGCGCCGTTTGAATTTCGTTTTCGGTTTTCACAAGCCGTATCGCGTACATTCCAGATTCTATCTTACAACTCACCGTCGAAATTGAAATCTGCATTGACGACAGCTAAGCTAAAATGATGGACAGACGTTCGTTCATCTCCAATCTCGGTGTTTCGTCGGCCGGACTCGCTCTTGCGTGGTCGTCGTTCGGAAAACGTGCAGAAGCTGCTCTGGGAAACCCGGTAGCGGAAATGTTTGCCGTCGGCTACGGTGATCTTTTACCGACCGCAACAAGGAATACGGGCGAAACATTCCTTTCTCTGCCGAAAGGTTTTGAGTACAACGTAGTGGGGAAAGTAAAGAGCGTAATGTCTGACGGACGCCCAACGCCCGCGCGTCACGACGGCCAGTGGACATTCAAAGTCGGCCGCGAGCTGCGGATCGTTCGAAATCACGAAGTGTCGAATAATTCCTTGCCCGTTCCCGGTTCCGGAATCGGCAGCTTAAACCATTACGACGAAACCTGCGGCGGCGGCACTACAACTCTCGTCATCGACCCGAAGAAAAAAGAGCTGGTCCGCGATTTTGTCAGTCTTTCAGGAACTCTTATCAATTGCTCAGGCGGGCCAACGCCCTGGAATTCATGGATCTCATGCGAAGAGACCACTTTGGGCCAAACGGTAAGAACGAACAGCACGACCGGACGGAAAACGGGCGGCTATCTGAAGCCGCACGGTTACTGCTTCGAGGTGCCTGCCTCCGCAAATAACAACCTGCCTCCGGTGCCGTTAAAAGCGATGGGGCGTTTTACCCACGAGACCGTAGCGGTCGACCGCAAAACAGGAATCGTTTACGAAACTGAGGATTTTAATCCGAGCGGACTTTATCGATTTATCCCAAAGCGAAATAAGCGTTTGGCTGAGGGCGGCACGCTTCAGATGCTTGCCATTGAAGGGAAGCCGGATTACGACACGCGCACAAAGCAAACGCGGGGCAGTGTCTTGCCGGTTGCGTGGGTGACGATCGACAACCCCGATCCGGCGGAAGCCGATGTCGATCCATCAGCGGTCTTCAAACAGGGAAAAGCGAAAGGTGGAGCAAGCTTCAATCGACTGGAAGGGTCTTGCATGGATCGCGACGGCAATGTTTATTTCGACGCAACGAGCGGCGGCGACAAACGCGGAGGACAGATCTGGCGTTACGAGCCGAAGGGACGTGACCGCGGGAATCTTCGGCTGCTCTATGAATCGCCAAGCCGAGAGATCCTCGATATGCCGGACAATATCTGCCTGATGCCGAAAAGCGGGCTTCTGTTCATTTGTGAAGACAGCGACTACGTTGGCGAGGGGGGCACCGCAGATAATTTCGTTCGCATTCTTACGCCGAACGGTCGTATTGCTAACTTTGCGAAAAACATTGTTCCCGGTTTCGAACGCACCGAGTTTGCCGGTTCATGTTTTTCCGCCGACGGAAAGGTCTTCTTTCTGAATCTTTATACGATCGGTGCGACCTTCGCGATCTGGGGCGATTGGTCGAAGTTCAAAGCGTAGAAGATTTTGGCCACCGATAGAGCTGATTAACGCAGATAATGATTAATCTGCGTTGATCTGTGTGCATCTGCGGCCATTCTTTCTTTATAATTCTCGTATGGAGTTGGCAGTTGAAAAATACAAAGTTGCGGCCGAGCCGTATTATTTGCCGATCGGCAAAGAGGTCGAGCTTTTTGAAGCGGCGTATGCGGCAAAGCTCCCGGCGATGCTAAAGGGCCCGACGGGCTGCGGCAAGACGCGCTTTGTCGAATACATGGCGCATCGTTTGAATCGTCCGTTGATAACAGTCGCCTGTCACGAAGACCTTTCGTCCACCGATCTGGTTGGGCGATTTCTCCTGGAAGGAAATGAAACGGTTTGGCACGACGGGCCGCTGACCGCCGCTGTCCGTGCAGGTGCGATCTGCTACCTCGATGAAGTCGTTGAGGCACGCAAAGATACCGTTGTTATCATCCATCCGCTGACCGACGACCGCCGCCGTTTGCCTATCGAAAAACGCGGCACGGTGCTTGATGCGCCGCCGGAATTCATGCTGGTCGTATCGTACAATCCGGGCTATCAGTCGATTTTGAAAGACCTAAAACAATCTACGCGCCAGCGTTTCATCGCGATGGAATTCGATTATCCTGATGCCGATGCCGAGACCGAGATCGTTGCAAAAGAAGGCGGAATCGAAAAGGACGTTGCCGCTGATCTGGTAAAGATCGGTCAAAAGGTGCGAAACCTTCGCGGCCATGGACTTGAAGAAGGTGTCTCGACACGTCTGCTCATCTACGCCGCGCAAATGGTCGCAAAAGGCATCTCGCCGATCGACGCCGCCGAGGTCGCCATCTGCTCACCCATCACCGACGACCGCGAACTCCAACGCAGCATTCGTGAGATCGTAACGACGATAATTTGAAATATGGATATCGAAAGCCAAAAGGAAGCGTATATTGAGCATGCTGTAAAGATCGAGCTTGGGGCGATCAAGGAACCACCGGAATCCGACTTTCCTACTCGGGTTTGTTTTTGGCGGTCTTTGACGACTGGAGATCGTATGGCGGCTACAACGGAAATCGTTCGGCGTGTGCACATTGCAAATGGTGGCAGCGAGGACGATCTGAAACTCAAGAAAAATGTTGTTCGAGTGGTACGCAAGTAATCGCGGCGGCATGCTGCTCAATTGCACGCCGAACGACCTTTTCGACTGGCGCGAGGACGGCAAAACCGTCGTCCACGACACCCACGCCCTCCGCACACTCATCAAACAAAAAAACGACATCCAAACCACCCTCCGCGAACTCCCGCTCGATAAACTGGAGAAGCTGGGCGAGATGCTGGCGGAGTTGAAATCGAAAGATGAATAAAATCCGTCTCGAAAACGTAGCGCCTGAATTCGCCCACGAAATCCAAAGGTCGTTGGAGGCAGATGGATTGCTTAAACTCGCTGCGCAAGTAGGTGGTCTTGAAATCGTGGATCTTTGTGATTGCGATCAATCAAACTGTTCAACCTTCTACACATTGCCGAAGCCGGATGGAGCCTACGGGCCAACGCATGAGAATGTTGTAATTGACTCGAAGACAGGATTGGTTGTTTTGGACGTCGTTGATCAAAAAATAGCATGCATTGAGGTGCTGGACCGAGCGGATGTTAAGGAAAGTCTGAGGAATATACTGGCTGAGTTAAAGGGAGGCAGTGAATAGGATGGCTAAGTTAGTTCGTTGGAATGTCCCGTTCTCTGCCGCGTTTTATCCAAGTGTAACCGCAACTTTTGAGACCGCAACGCTACTTTCTCAGGGAAAGATGGAAGTTACGATCAGCCTGAGTGATGGGACGCTATTCCGGGTGGAGTCGACATCTGTTTTAGCCTTTACGTGCTTAGATGAGGGCTGCGCTCCCAAACGCTGGTTTAGCACGGTCGAAACAGAACAGGGAGAAATTTCTGCATATCATTGCTTGGAGTCACCATGGCTCGAATCTTACGAAGGTTGCCAGTATGATGCCAAAGGCGATCCGATCCCGCTCAATCATTACCTGATCTATGGCGGCGACAATATCGTTGAGTTCGTCTGCCAAAACGAACCCATCGTTACGCAACTTGCGAATTGGAAATGAAAGGTCTTCCGTTAATGTTGATGCTGGTTCTGCTCGTTTTGAGTTGCAGCGCGCAGGAGAAACCTAAATCGGCGAATTCTTATCCCGCCGTCTGGTTCGCGCCGATCAATGATCCCAACAAACCCGACTGGGAGATACTGCCGCAGGAGGCGAAGGCGGGAGAGGTTATTTTGTCGAAGCGGAATGAGCTTGGCATTTTGTCGAACTTTGCGGCGACACACAGCAGAAGTAAGATAGGTAATGTTACGAATCTGAAGATATGAGTGAAAACCACGTTCGAGTCATAGCACGAGCAAATGTTCGTTCTGAGAAGCTGCAGGAAACGCTTGACGCATTCGATGCCCTTGTTTCTGCGACGCGCGCCGAAGAGGGTTGTATTTTCTATGAAGTCCTTCAGAATGCCGAAGAGCCGCACGACATTACGTTTGTTGAGGAATGGAAAAGTAACGAAGCCCTCGATCGCCATTTTGCAACGGAACACTTCGGTGCGATAGCTTCACGCGCAGAAGAGCTTCTGACCGCACCGCCTGATATCAGGCGCTACAAGGTCTTTGCCTAATGACAACACGCCGCGACTTTCTTCGGACCATTGGGCTTGCATCCGCCGGAGCGGTGCTTGCGCCAAACGTCATTTCCCAGCGGCGTCAGAGAGCCTGCGTCGTCATCGGTGCCGGACTCGCTGGGCTCGCGGCCGCTTTCAAATTAAAGAATGCTGGTTGGAAAGTGACGGTTCTCGAAAGCCGTGATCGTTTCGGCGGGCGTGTTTATTCGCATAAGTTCGCGGGCACGGATCTCATTTGCGAACTGGGTGCCGAATGGGTCGGTGAAAGCCACGAACGCCTAAAGGCTTTGTGTCACGACTTTAAGATCCCGCTTCAGAAACATCAGTTCGAAGATCATCTGCTTCGCGACGGACGCGTATATCGCCCGGGCCAATGGGGATTTTCTCCGCAGGCTAAAGTTGCGTTTGAGAAGCTGATCGCAGGCTATGAAAACCTGACGCCGCTCGCGAAGACGAAACTCGACAAATACGACTGGTGGACATATTTAGAAAGGATCGGTTTCACCGCAGACGACCTGCAGCTTCGCGATCTGATGGACAGTACGGATTTCGGCGAATCAATCCGCCACGTCTCTGCTTTTGCGGCTCTCGCCGAGTATGCCGAGTCGAGCCCGAAGAACGAGATGGACTACAAGATGACGGGTGGGAATTCGCGGCTCGTCGAGGAATTCGCGAAGAGAATTGGTGCCGAGAACATAAGGTTGGACTCGCCCGTCATCGGGGTGCGTCAAAGAAAGGGAAGAGTATTGGTCGAGGTTCCGTTCGGCGGCGGCTATAACCAGATGTCGGCTGGTCTCGCAGCTGATGCCGTCATCTGCACCGCCCCGATCAACAGTCTTCTGAAAATAAAATTCGATCCGCCGCTTCCGCCGGCCCAGCAAGACGCGGCCGAACGCCTTACCTACGCACGCATTTGCAAGAACAGCGTCCTCTACAATGAGCGTTTTTGGAAGGAAGAGAATTTCTCGCTCGTTTCGGACGCGACATCTCACTTCTATTTTCACAGCACCCAGTCGCAGCCGGGAAAACAAGGGATTCTGACCTCGTATGCGGTCGGCGAAAAGGCGGACGTGCTGGCTTCACAATCAGACGAGCGGCGAATGCGTATCATCACGAACGACATCGCCGATCTCGACAAAAATGCTCCAGGGCTTGCCCGCCGCATCGTTTCCTACGCATGGCAGCGTGACCCGATCACCGACGGTGCCTACGCCATCTATAAGCCCGGCCAGTGGTTCGGGATTCGCCCGATCCTTCAGCGACCGCACGGAAAAGTGCTTTTCGCCGGCGAACACATCGCCGATTGGCAAGGCTTTATGGAAGGAGCGATCGAGACCGGCGAGGCCGCCGCAGACGCGCTTATTCGCTAATCCAAGCCGTCGTAATTCACAATTAACACAAAATTCACATACCCTTCACCATCTGTTAACTTCCCGACCATATTCTCTTTCTTGCTAACCAGAAAATTCCCGTAAAAATGACTGCGGTCGATCTTGGCTGATGCCAATTCGCGATTCGGTCTCACACGAATTCTTGAGATAGATCTTGAGCAAAGGAAAGAATATGAAATCGAAATTTTTTGCAATATTTTTGAGTGCGTTCGCGACGGTTATCCTGAGCGCAAACGCATTTGCGCAGACGACCGGAAGCGTCAATGGTGCCGTGACCGATCCTAACGGAGCGGCGTTGGCGGGCGCAACCGTAACGATCAAATCTGTCGCTACAGGCAGCGAACGAACTGTAACATCCAGTGCGCAGGGTGCTTATTCCGCATCGCAACTGCCGCCGGGGATGTATAAGATCAGCGTTTCGCACGCGGGCTTTAAGACAACACAGATCGACTCGCTTGAACTTGCGGTTGGACAGTCAAGAACCCTTGACCTGATAATGCAGACCGGTGAGGTGACTGCAATCGTCGATATCACGGCCGACGAATTCATCGCGGCATCAATCGATCAGAGTTCGAATCGCTTGGGTGCGAATATTTCCGCACGCGAAGTGAACGAAATGCCGGTAAACGGTCGCAACTTTTCGCAGCTTTATCTTAACGCTCCAGGAGCGACGAACACGGGTTCGGGTAATTTTAACGAGCTGAGATTTAACGGTCGAGCCAATCAGCAGAATCAAACGAAGCTTGACGGTATCGAATCATCCGCGATCTTCGATGCATCGCCTGGCTATGTGACCGTACAGGGATCACAGTTTCGCCTACAGACATCTATCGAGAACATTCAGGAATTTCGGGTCGATTCGTCGAACTATCCGGCGGAGTACGGAACCGGAACCGGCGGCCAGATCAATGTGATCGGTAAAAGCGGCGGCAATCAGTATCGCGGATCGCTCTTTTACTACGGACGTAACGACGTTTTCGACGCGAGAAATTTCTTCGACGGAGCCGATAAATCGGCGCTTCGCTTGAACCAGTTCGGCGGATCGTTCGGCGGACCGATCATCAAGGACAAGTTATTCTTCTTCGGCAGCTTTGAGGGTTTGCGGCAGCGTGCCGGATTTAATGTTATCGAAACGACGCTTTCCGAACGTGGCCGCGATTTCGTTAACTACTACGGCACCGCCGATCCCCGCGGTGAAGCTGCAAGGATCGCACTCGGCATTCCGGTTTTGACCGCGGCTGACGATGCTCGTGTTGCTGCATTAAGGGCGACCGGTGTGGTAAATGTTTTTCCGGTCGGTTTCGGATCGCTGATCAATATAGGCGGCCTCACAGGCGTCGGACAGGTCGTTCAGGTAAACCGCTCCGCACAGCTTGATGAGAATGCTTATAGCGGGCGCGTTGATTGGAAGGTAAACGATAAACTGACCATCTACGGACGTTACCAGCGAAACGACGGCAAACTGCTCTCGCCCGATGGTGCAAGCGGGAGATTTGTTCAAGCGAATCAAAATCCCGACAACCTTGTTATCTCAGCAACACAGGTTTTCGACAACGGAATTGTCAACGAGGCAAAGTTCGGCTTTAACCGCGCACCAACTGACCTTACGACAATAGTGCCGGAAACTTCCGGGTTGAACGGGTTCGACCTGTCGCTGACATCGCTTAGAGTTAGCGGCAACATCGTAAGCCCCGGTATAAACGGCGGTGCAACGACTGGTTTTACCGAGCCCGGCGGTTTGACCCGCCAATCATCGGCAGCAAACGGACGTGCTCAGCCGATCCGGCCCACGAGCTATTCCTATATCGACAATTTGTCGGTTACGAAGGGAAATCATAACTTCAAATTCGGCGGCGAATTTCGTCAGCTAAGGGTAGATTTCGATCAGTTGGGCGGTATCACTTACAGCTACGCAAACCTCAACGATTTCATTCTAAACCGGAACCTGACGGCGGCGTTTACCGGCGACCTTTCACTCTCCGGCGATTTCCGTGTTGCAACTGATCCGATCTCGACGGTCAGCCGTCCCTTCACCGACCTCAGCCGGGGCCGACAATTCTATGCTATCGGTTACGCTCAGGATGAATGGCGCGTCAGGCCGGAAGTTGTCCTTAGCTACGGTTTGCGTTACGAATATTACTCGGTCAACCGCGAGGTAAACGATCGCGCGGTCGTCTTCGATCCTCAGGTCGGCGGTTTGGTCGATCCGGGCTCGGATTTCTACAAGGTAACTCACAACTTCGGGCCGCGTTTTGGCGTTACATGGGCGCCAAAATTCCTTGGCGGTAAGACCGTCATTCGCGGCGGCGGCGGTCTTTACTTTGGTCCTGGCCAGTACGAAGACCTTATACAGCCCATCGAATCAAACGTGTTCCGTTCAAGCCAGACGATAGCGAACGGATTGACTACAGGTATAGGAGCAGCCGTCTCGACCATTGGCGGAATTCAGTCACGCTTTACTCCGCGTGCGTATGACCGTGCTAACTATCAGGTTCCAGAACGCGTTTTCCAGTACGGTGTCTCAGTGCAGCACCAACTTCCGGGCGACACTGTTTTGACGGTCGCGTATGTTGGTTCGCAGGGACGCAATCTATTTCTTCGCAGCATCACGAACCGCATCCTTTCGGGAAGCGCGGTTATTCAGAATAGCACGGCATTGCCGACCGGAGTTGGTGTTATCACGCGCTGTGCGACGGCTCCGGTAAACGGAACGTGCGCGGGTGCGATTTCAGGAACGACAGTTGTTCGCGAGTTCGACACCATTGGACGCCGTCTTGATACGGGGACCGGAACTATCGTTAACGATCCGCTCAGCGTGCTTCAACCTTTCGGTGAGATCGACTACAAAACAAGCGGTGGTGAGGACCATTACAACGCACTTCAGGTGTTGATCAACCGGCGTTTTGCAAAGGGGCTGACGCTCAACGCTCAGTACCAGTTCGGCAAATCCGTCGGAAACACTCAAGGGTCGAATGAAGCGAACACCGCACAAGACCCGTTCACCTTTGAAGACGAGATCGGACAGAATACGTTCGATATTCGACACAGTGCGAACATCACGGCGTTGTACGAACTTCCGTTCGGAAAAGGAAAGCACTGGAATCTTGACGGCGTCGCGGATGCGTTACTTGGAGGATGGCAGATCGGCGGCGTTTACAACGGCCGCTCAGGCACGCCGATCAACGTCACGACCGTCCGGCCCGACACTGTGTTCATCTGTAATCAGGCGAGCTGCACATTGCCAACCGGCAACGTAAGTCAGGGTTTCGTCATCGGGTCATTGCCGACAAGCGGCTACGCCGGCTTTATTTCGGTGATCAACACGCCGGGCGGCAACGCCTCGCGGAGCACACGTCGGCCTGACCTTATCCCCGGTGCTAATCCGTACATTCAGGGAGCCAACGGACTTCAATTCCTGAATCCGGCTGCGTTCGCCACGCCGGCACCGGGAACCTACGGCAACCTTCCGCGTAATTTCCTGAAAGGCCCGGTCTTTCATCAATTCGATCTGACGCTGAAGAAGAAATTCAGGATCACAGAAACGGTAAACTTTGAGTTCCGCTCGGAGTTGTACAACATCCTCAACCGTGCGAACTTCGCCAATCCGCCATCGGTCCTGCCGCAGACGTTAACGAATACTGCTGCCTCCGTTCAACCGGGTGTTGCTTACGCCACCGGAAACACCGGAACCTTCGGCTTCCAAAACGCAACCGTCGGCCGCACCGTCGGCCTCGGGACAAACCGGCAGATCCAGTTCGCATTGCGATTGAACTTCTAACTCACTAACGAACAAGGGGAAACAAGAAGGCGGGGCCATTTGGCCCCGCCTTTTTTCATACATGAAATGCTCTTAGTTCACCGCAGTTGTTTCCTTTTCTTTCGGATCGTATGGTGTGGCTTGATACTTCTTTACCGCAGCCTGAGCAGAGTCGTAATCGTCGCCGCTGGTTTCGGCACGTTTGTATGCGGCGGTGGCACGGGCACGGTCGCCCTTTGCGTCGTAGGCGTTGCCCATTTTGATATTCGACCAGACCGCAAGCCATTGCGGATTGATGTGCCCGCCGAGGGCAGCTTTGAAATTGTCTATGGCAAGGTCGTAGTTCCGCTGTTCGAGGAACAAAAGGCCGAGATGATAGTAGATCCACGAATTCGACCGGTCGAGTTTCAGCGCCGCTTCGAACTGGGCCTGTGCATCGGCAAGATTGCCTTCCTTCATCTGCTCGATGCCGCGACGGGCAACCGAAGAAACGCGAAGATCGGGCGAGATGCGAAGCAGCTTATAACCCGGATCGATAACCACGCTCAACGGCTTTCCGGTCGATTCAATATTGAAGTCCGCACTTGCGTCGTCAACGCGGACGGTCTGAACTTTGGTTCCGCCTTCGCCTTCCGAGCGGAGCATCACATCAAGCGGCAGACGAAGATTGTCGTAGTTCTGCTTAACCGTTCCGCGTGCGATGAACTTGCCGCCGCGTGTGCGGATTATCTGGTAGTCGGCAGTAAATTCCGGCACGCCTGTGCTCTCGACCCAGCGTGCAAAAAAGTAACGCATGTTCTGGCCCGAGACGCGATTAACAAGCTTTTCGAAATCATCGACCGAAGCGTTCTTACCGCGAAATTCGTTCAAGTAAGTTTTCATTATCTGGTCGAATTTTGGGGCACCGAGTGTTTCGCGAAGAAGGCGGAAAACTAGAGCGCCCTTGCCGTACATAATGTACTGGTACGCCGTCGATTGGTCGTCAAGCGTTGTCGGTGCACGCAATATGGATGCGGTCTGCTCGAACGTCAACGCCTTTTCAAGCAGCTCACGCCGAGCGGCATCGAGACGCGCGTCTTTCAGCGTGCTTTCTCGATATGAGAATGCACTGTATTCGGCAAGTCCCTGCGAAAGCCACACGTCGTCAAACGATTTCAGTCCGACGGTTTGGCCCCACCATTGGTACGCTGCTTCACGCTGAAGGCGGTCTTCGGTGATGGCACGCGGCTGTTCGAACTGACGGCTTGAGATAAACAACATTCCGTTCGAGGTGTAGAAATCGAGGCTTTCATCGTCGATCTGAACGATATTCAGCGTCTTGCCCATCGACGGCTGACCGAACGATTTTGTATAAAACTCAAGCACGCGGCCGAGCGTTTCACCGAACGGCTGGACCTGTGCGTCAAAGCCCGGACGTGTGTAAAAGTTCAAACTGTATTCACCGAATTTGAGCGTACGCGGAACGAACTTGGCATACGCAAAGTTGCCGACAAGGCCGGGTTTCGACTGAACGAAACGCGTCTTCGCGCCCGTCACCGCCGGGGCCGCGTCGCTAAAGCCGACTATCTGCATTCCGCCGGGAAGCGTTATCGAAATGTCTGAGGTCGAAAGGTCGGAGGCGTAATCGTGAAACGGAAACCAGCGGGCGGCATACATCAGATAGCCCTGATCCGGCCCGACCGATGCAAGTTTTTTATTGAGAAGCGGCCCGCCGCTTGGCGTATTCAACACGCCGGAATACTTAAATCGGAGCGTGACCGTTGTGCCCTTAGTAACCGTATCGCCAAGGTCAATACGAACGCTCGGCCCGAGATCGGAAACACCTACCTGATCCTGAATAAACGTCACATCGAGCGGTTTAACAGCAGCAGCAACAGGCGTCTTTGGTTTTGCGGGGGTTGCAGGTAGGGCGGCCGCTACCGGCTTATCGACACGCGAGATGGAATCGACCTTTAATGAGCCGTTAAGCTCAAAGACAACAGACCGCGTATCTTCGCCCGCGATGAAAGTGACGTCCGAGATCGCCGTCAGCTTATTCTCGATCGGATCGAGCTGTGCGTCGATCTGATAATGCGAAACGTCGAACGGCGTTCTCTTTACCGTCTGCGAAAACCCGATAGAAGCTGCCGCGGCGATAAACGCTCCGGCTGCCAAAAATGTCCTGTACGATCTGCTCATTTGACCTGAATTCCCCACCATTTTACGCTGCCTTTCTTTGATGTTTGAAGATGTTAAATCGTTTGCCGAACTGCGACAGCCCCGGTTATTCGGCGTCAAAATCAACCGAAACCACTTTTTCAGCGACCTCTTTTCCCATCGCGGCAACCTTTTGATGCTCGGGATGAGCGGTATAAGCCTCCAGTCCCGCACGGTCGGCAAACCGTGAATAAAGGCCCGTATCGAACGAGCGGTCAAGCTTCAACACATCTGCTCCGACCTCAAAATCGATTATCTCGGGAATTACGGCTTTCAGGGCCCGAAGACTCTTGATGTGTTCAACGCGAACCGTTTGTTCGGTTTCGGCTTTGTATTTCCAGCAAACAAGGTGAACTATGCTCATTCCTTTCGTGTTACCAAACCTTTGTATTTCCAATATTCTAACCTAATATTGCATCATTCCTTTTTGGAATCATATCCAGAACAAATCAAAACAAGTCAGGAAGAAATAATGGAAAGGTCTGAGAATGTCTCACGCGGCAAGATCTGGCAGGTCATCGGTGCATCGGCTGTCGGCACGATGATCGAATGGTATGACTTTTATATTTTCGGCAGTCTCGCCGCGACCATTGCCCCGCTTTTTTATCCGCCCGGAAACGACACGTTCGCGTACATAGCATATCTTGCGACATTCGCCGTAGGCTTTGTCGTACGTCCGTTCGGTGCTTTATTTTTTGGCCGCATCGGTGATGTGGTCGGACGAAAGTATGCCTTCCTCGTAACGCTTTTGATAATGGGCGGAGCGACGGCCATCATCGGTTTTTTGCCGACGTTCGAAACCATTGGTTACGCTGCGCCGATCATTCTCTTGTTTGTCCGCGTGCTACAGGGCCTTGCACTCGGCGGTGAATACGGCGGTGCGGCAGTTTATGTCGCCGAACATGTGCCGGATAACAGACGCGGGTTTTACACGTCGTTCATTCAGATAACCGCAACGCTCGGTTTGTTCATGTCGCTGGCGGTTATCCTGGTCGTCCAGAACATGATGTCGCCGGATCAATTCGCCGGAAAGGCTGCGGGCATTAGCGGATGGCGAATTCCATTTCTCCTTTCGATATTGCTTGTCGCTATCTCGCTTTATATTCGATTGCGGATGAAGGAATCGCCCATATTCGAGCATGTAAAGGCTACGGGAATGACCTCGGCAAATCCTCTGATCGAAGCGTTCACAAAATGGGAAAATCTGAAGGTTGTTCTTATTTCGCTGTTCGGAGCGACAGCCGGGCAGGGCGTCGTCTGGTACGCCGGCCAGTTTTTCGCTCTGTTTTATCTTCAGACGATATTGAATGTCAATAACACTTCGGCGCAGTACATAGTCGCGATCGCTCTCGTGATGGCGATGCCGTTCTTTGTATTCTTCGGCTGGCTTAGCGACCGCGTCGGGCGTAAGTGGATAATCCTCGGCGGATGTCTGCTCGCCATGCTGACATACATACCGATCTATCAGGCGATGCAGTCTGCGGCCGGGTCAAACGTCGTGACCGCGAGTTCCCAAAAAGATCCTGCGACCGGTCAAACCAAACTGACGCCGCGTTCGGCCGCGCCCGACGGAACGCTGGTGAACTCAGAGAAGGTCCTTCCATACACATCGCTTGGAGAACTCTTGGCGCAAACAGCCGCATGGCAATTGATCCTGCTGGTTTTTATTCAGGTCTTTTGGGTAACGATGGTTTACGGGCCGATAGCCGCATATCTCGTTGAAGCATTCCCGGCAAGAATCCGCTATACGGCACTTTCGCTGCCCTATCACATCGGCAACGGCGTCTTCGGCGGCCTGCTTCCTTTGATCGGAGTTTCGTTGATCGCTTCAACCGGCAACATCTACGCGGGGCTTTACTATCCAATGGCGATCGCCGGGACCACATTTGTTATCGGCGCGATATTCCTGCGGGAAACGCACGGTCACAAGATCTGGGAAGAAGTTCGGGAGCGGTGATTTCAACGCAAAGTCGCGGAGTCGCAGAGTCGCGGAGTCGCAAGGGACAGAAAGTCTAGCTTTTTCTTCCTTTTGCGTCTTAGCGGCTTTGCACCTTTGCGTTTAATAAATCCCACACATTTCGAAGATGCCGTTCCTCGACGCGGATGCTGCCTACGGACAATCGCAGCGTAAATTTGCCATTGAGTTTCGTATGCGAGAGGTAGGCATCACCTGAGGCGTTGATCTCGTTCATTATTCTCTCGTTCAAGCCGTCGAGATCATCGACGGCGGCGGGGCAAGCACGAAAACACACAAGTGCAAACGGTACTGGCGCCATCATTTCGAAATCGGGCGACGCCTCGACCCACGATGCAAAAAGACGGGCAAGGCGGCAATGGTCGCGAAGCCTTGCTTCCAAACCTTCGCGGCCAAAATAGCGGATAACGAACCACAATTTCAGCGCGCGAAATCTTCGGCCAAGCTGAATGCCGTAGTCCATTCCGTTTTTCGCCGTCGCCTCGTCGCTTGTTTTCAAATACTCGGCCACCAACGAAAAAGCCTGTTTTAGAACACTCAGGTCCCGGCAATAAAGCACCGAGAGGTCGAACGGCGTGAACAACCATTTGTGCGGATTGACGACGATCGAATCGGCACGTTCCCAGCCGTTGAAGAGCTCACGCTTTTCGGGCATTATCGCTGCGGGACCTGCATATGCCGTATCCACATGAAGCCAGACACTGTACTTTTCACAAATATCGGCAATGGCGTCAACAGGATCAATGCTTGACGTCGAAGTCGTTCCGATCGTCGGTATCACGCAGAGTGGAATATAACCATTCTCGAGGTCTTCGTCGATACCCTCTGCCAGTTTTTCCGGTATCATCTCGAACCGTTCGCTGCATTCGATCTTCCGCAGGCTGCGCGCGCCGAGGCCGAGCGTGATGCATGCCTTGTCGATGGAAGAGTGTACATGCTCACTGGCGTAAACCCGCAGCAGCGGCAGGTCGTCCCGTCCGCTCATTCCTTCGTAACGTATTTTAAGATTCGCCTTTTCGCGGGCGGCGGCGATTGCATGCATCGTCGATACAGACGCAGTGTCGTAAATAATGCCTTCGAATTTATCGGGAAGCCCAAGCATCTGCCGCAGCCAATCGAGAACTACATCCTCGAGTTCCGTCGAAGCGGGCGCTGTGCGCCAGAGCATCGCCTTCATATCGAAAGCTGCGGTCAGCATCTCACCGAATACGCCCACGGATGATGTCGATGTAGAAAAAAGGCCGTGAAAATTTGGGTGATTCCAGTGCGTAACCGCCGGAAGTATCAAGCGGTCAACGTCCTTAAGTATGTCACCGAAATCCTCGCCTTGCTCCGGTGCTGATGTCGGCAAGGCTGCAGCCAGCGAGCCAGGTTCGATCTGCGACAGGACCGGAAACTGCTCGATGTTCTCAAAATAGTTAGCGATCCAATCGACGATAGCGTAGCCGTGTTTTCGAAATTCCTCGGCGGGCATATCGGCCGTTTTTTGAATAGTCATTCTCGCAATAGTGCTAACCCGAATAACTTCTCCATAGGGCGAAAATGTTTATCGTTTTCAAACAAAACAAGATCGTTGAGAAGTGCGTTCTGGGCAATAATCAAATCGGGAATACCGACATGATTATGCCCGTTGCTGAGATTCATGGTCTGCATTTCGACAATTTCTCTCCAGTCGATCGTCATCGTCGCTTTTCGAACCGCGAGAAGCAGTTCCCGCAACCGCTTTTCTTTTCGAATCTCTATCGACGGAAGAAGTTCAGCCAGGATGATGTCATTGATCACGACCCTGTTGCTGTCGATCAGATCTGAAAGCAAGTCAGCCACAGCTACGCCCCGAAAATAATCGATCCAGATCGAAGTATCGACAAGCACACCTGTCATCTGTCTCTCAATTTATCAAGATCTATGTTCAGATCCAGTTTTCCTCTGTAATTCTTTAGATCACGGATCTTTTCGCGCTGGATCAGGTTTGCCAAAGCAATTCTTATAACCCCGGTTTTGGTGCGGACCCGTGTCACGGTCATTGCTTCTTTTAGTAAAGCTTCCGGAAGGTCCAAAGTGGTTCTCATGCATTTTCACTCCTGTGAGACAATCGTAACACATCATATGCATAAATCCATTAAAATATGCATATCCATTGAAAATGGGTCTAGCCACTCGACAGGTATTGCAATAAAAGTATAATAGCTTCTACGAATCTCGCCATCGCTTTAAGTCGGTATTGCTCGCAATTGTGCTGACTGAATGCAAAACTTGGACAACTTAAATTAGATCAAGCATAAACCACTCGCTACCCGGGTGGTTCCGACAAAACATTATGGCAACTGACGTTGCTGAAGCTGGACAGGAAACCAAAGAGGGATTTATTCGCGGTCTCGGGCTGCTCGATTCGACGATGATCGTCGCCGGATCGATGATCGGTTCGGGCATTTTCATCGTTTCACCGGATATCGCGCGACAGGTCGGCTCACCCGGTTGGCTGCTTGTAGTTTGGATCATCACCGGCCTGTTGACCGTCGGAGCAGCACTTTCATACGGTGAATTAGCCGCAATGATGCCGCGAGCGGGTGGAATGTATGTCTATCTTAAAGAGGCATACGGTTCGCTGTGGGGCTTTCTCTACGGCTGGACGCACTTTATGGTTATCGGCACCGCGACGATAGCTGCGGTTGCCGTTGCCTTTAGCCGATTCACGGGCATACTTATTCCGCAGATCTCCGAATCAAACTACATCATCGCGCCCGTTCGGCTTGGATCATCAAGCTACGCATTTTCACTTTCCACCGCCCAACTGCTCGGGATCGTGATGATCGTGCTTCTGACACTCATAAATACGCGCGGGCTGAATCTTGGCAAGATGATTCAAAACGTCTTCACGTTTGCAAAAACGGGTTCGCTGATCGCGTTGATCGTTTTGGGAATAATTGTCGGTCTGGTTTCGTACCCCGAGATCGCCGCCGCGAATTTCGGAGATCTTTGGACCAATCGCGGCGGACTTCAGCCGGTTGGCGAAGGGTTGACCGCGATCACCGCGTTTGGGCTTTTTGTCGCACTTTGCGTTGCACAGACCAACTCGCTTTTCTCTGCCGACGCCTGGCACAACGTAACATTTACCGCCGGCGAGGTGAAAGACCCGAAACGCAATCTTCCGCTCTCGCTTCTTCTTGGCACGGGCGGCGTCATCGTTTTATATCTGCTTGCGAATGTCGCATATCTGGTTACGCTGCGTTTCGAGGACATGCAAAAGGTTGCCAGTGATCGCGTCGGTTCGGCGACCGCCGAGGTGATCTTCCCCGGCGCAGGCGCGACGATCATGGCGGTAGCGATCATCATCTCCACCTTCGGGTGCAACAACGGACTGATCTTCGCCGGGCCTCGAGCATATTTCACGATGGCGCGCGACGGACTGTTCTTCAAAAAGGCGGGCACCCTGAACAAGTTTCATGTACCTGCGTGGGCCCTGGTTATACAGGGCGTTCTGGCGGCACTATACGTGTTGCCCAGAACTGTGCGGGCGGATGGCAGTTACGGCAGCCTTTACAACGATCTTCTCACCTACGTTATCTCGGCCGCATTGATCTTCTATATTTTGGCTATCGCGGCGATCTTTGTGCTCCGCGTGAAACAACCTGATGCCGAACGACCGTATAAAGCATTTGGATATCCGATAATACCGGCGCTATATTGCATCGGCGCGGCAATTATTCTAATTGTGCTTTTTGTCTATCAAACAACGGCGACCTGGCCCGGCCTGTTGATCGTATTAACGGGCGTGCCTGTTTATTTCATTTGGAAGAGTTTATCCGCCAGGAACGCGGCGGAACAGTCTTGATATTTCATTCTTTTGGAGGTTTTGATGTCACTTTTTGCGACTAAACCAATTAACCAGATCGTTGCCGAAGCCCAAGAGACCGGCACGCACACTCTCAAGAAAACACTAACCGGGCTTGATCTGACGATGCTCGGTATCGGTGCCATTATTGGTACCGGTATCTTCGTTCTAACAGGTCAGGCTGCGGGAGATAAGGCCGGTCCCGCCGTGATCATTTCGATGGTCATCGCCGGTATCGTAAGTGCCTTTGCGGCACTTTGCTATTCCGAATTTGCGGCCAGCGTGCCGATCTCAGGTTCGGCGTACGCATACGGCTACGGAACCCTCGGCGAATTCGTTGCATGGATCATCGGCTGGGACCTGATCCTCGAATACGCATTCGGAGCGGCCACGGTCGCAGTGGGTTGGTCCGGTTATCTGGTGAGGCTGCTCGCTGAATTCAATATTCAGTTTCCAGCAGTTTTCAGCGCGGCACCGGGCACGACGGTAACCATGCTCGACGGAAGTAAAGTAACAGCGATCTTTAATCTCCCGGCAACGCTGATCGCCGTTGCCGTTACCCTCCTATTGATCAGGGGAATAAAAGAATCGGCCAGCTTTAACTCCGTAATTGTCATGATCAAGGTTCTGGTTGTCGTATTGTTCATCGTTGCCGGCATCGGGTATGTAAACCCAAGCAACCTTGGTATCGGATGTTCGTCCGAAATACCGGGCTGTGCTGAGTTTATGCCGTTTGGCTTTAGCGGTGTGGTCACAGGTGCGGCGGTCATCTTCTTTGCCTACATAGGTTTTGATGCGGTCTCGACTGCCGCTCAGGAAGCCAAGAATCCGCAGCGTGACATGCCGATAGGCATCCTTGGCAGCCTGGCGATCTGTACGGTTCTTTATATCCTGGTGGCCGGGATCATGGTGGGTCTTGTAGATTACAAGGAGCTTGCGGGCGAATCGGCACCGATAGGCGTTGCTATTACGGCCGCCTTAACACAAGCAGAAGGAACCACGATGGGTTCGATACTTAGGGTATTCCCAACCATCATCAACTTGGGTGCAGTGCTTGGGCTAAGCTCAACGATGGTAGTGATGGTTATGGGCCAGCCGCGTGTTTTTTATTCGATGTCCAAGGACGGCCTGCTTCCCGATTGGGCCGCGAAGATCCATCCAAAGTATCAAACTCCGCACATAACGACGGCTATAACAGGAACGATTGTTGCCGTTCTTGCCGGCTTCGTGCCGATCGGCCTTCTTGGGGAATTGGTCAGCATCGGGACGTTGTTTGCGTTCGTCATAGTGGGGACGGGTATCATCATTTTGCGTTCGTCAAACCCGGCATTGCACCGGCCCTTCAAGGTGCCGCTCTCGCCTATTATTCCTATAGCAACCGTTGTGTCGGCCGCATATCTGATGAACAACCTGCCGCCGGACACATGGATCCGGCTGATCGACTGGATGGCACTCGGACTATTTGTTTACTTTGCTTACAGCTACAACCACAGCCATTTGGGAAAGAATCCGGTCGTGGACACGAATACGGAAGTATCGGCCGCATATAAACCTCCGATGGCTGCGATGGTCGGCATAGGTTTTGTGGTGATCCTTACTGTCGTTCAGGTGATCTATTTGATCGACTTTAGAGAACTCCTCAAACTAAAACCGGATGAGGCGATTCCTGAAAGCACGGTTCCGCTAAACCTCGCGCTTCGACTTTTTGCGTGGATCGTAACCGGCATTCTTATCTGGCTCCTGATGTACGGGAAGGGAGACCGGACGGGCGTTCGCGATCCGAAAACAAGAAACCTTGGCCTCGCCTTATCGGCGATTAATCTGGTGATATGGGCAGGTATTACTTTTTGGTACTTTAAGTATATACACAAGTAGAATTTTCCACTTGGTATTGGCCACAGGGAATGCAGAGTTTAATTTCTCTGTGAACTCTGTGGCTTTTTCTTATGCAAAACAAGCTCTTCAAATGGCTGATCGTTCTCGGTTGTCTCGCACTGGTGTATCTGCTCGTGCCCGAAGCCGCCGCGCCGTACGAGCATCGGGCATTGCTTGCGATCTTTATCGCAACGATCGTCGGCTCGATCGTGCAGCCACTGACCGGAAGCGCGATGGTGCTGCTCGGTGTCGTGACGCTGGCTCTCGTTCGCGCCGTTCCCATTGAAAAAGCTCTCCGCGGCTATGCGGATAAGTTCGTATGGCTGGTGCTTGCAGCGTTTTTCATTTCGAGGGCGATGATAAAAACGGGTTTGGGACATCGCATTGCGTTGATCTTCGTTCGCCTGATGGGCAAGAAAACGCTCGGCCTCGGCTACTCGCTCGTTTTCACGGACTTCATTCTCGCTTCATTCATTCCATCAACCGGAGCACGTTCCGGCGGCATCATTCTGCCGATCGCCCGCAGTGTCACGGAGACGTACGATTCACGGCCCGAAGACGGCACCGAAAATCGGCTCGGCACGTTTTTAATGTCGATGCTCTATCAATGTGAAGTCATCCTCTGTGCGACGTTTCTCACCGGCCAGGCGTCGAACGTCATCATCGCCGGTTTTGCAAAACAGCACGCGAATATCGATCTGAACTATTCGATCTGGTTCATCTCGGCGATCATTCCGGCCCTCATTTCTCTCACCGTGGTTCCGCTAATGATCTACAAGCTTTTCCCTCCGGAAGTTAAAGAAACGCCGAACGCCGTTTCATTTGCACACGAAGAGCTGCAAAAACTTGGGCCGCTGAACCGTCACGAGAAAATACTCCTTGTGGTTTTCGTCGCGGTTGTTATTTTGTGGATAACGTCGAAGCTTCACGGCATCGATTCGACCGTGATCGCTCTTGTAGGCATTTCTGCACTACTGGTCACGGGTGTCCTTGCATGGCGCGACCTGATTGATGAAACCCACGCCTGGGAAGTGTTTATTTGGTACGGCGGCCTTGTGATGATGGCGACGGCCCTCGGTGAGACAGAGCTGCCAAAAATATTCGCCGGCGGCGTCGCTTCCGTTATCGGTGGAATGAGCTGGCCGATCGCTCTTGCGGTACTCGCACTCGTTTTCTTCTACGCACACTACGCATTCGCATCAATAACTGCGCATGTAACAGCAATGTTCATTCCATTTCTCGCCGTGACCGTTGCCGTCGGAGCACCGGCGGGACTAACAGTCTTGGTGCTGACCTATTTCGCGAACTTAAGTGCAGGTCTAACGCACTACGGAACGACGCCCGCACCAGTTTATTTCGGTTTGGGTTACGTCACACAGAAACGCTGGTGGACGATCGGCCTGATCGCTTCGGTAATAAACATACTGATCTGGTCAACCGTCGGTCCGCTGTGGTGGAAGGCACTTGGTTGGTGGTAGGAAGCCGAGTCAAAAGTAAGTAAAAAGGCAAAACTGATTGTTCCGTTTTGCCTTTTTACTTTTTACTTTTGACTTGGAGCTACTGATTCAACAATCCTGCAAACGGATCTTCTACACCGGCGTCCATCTTTGCGATGACGTCGTTGTAGATCTTGATCTTGCCGGCGGTTTCCATTTTTTGTCGCGTAGAAGCAAGGTATTCGCTATAGATCTCTCCGCGCCGGGTGCTAAGCATCGTTTCCATCAGCGTGTCACGCTGCTTGGCAAATTCGGCCATGTCGGCATCGGTTCGGCTGTTGACGCCGACGATGACCCAGTTGTCACCGATCTTGATAGGAGTTTTCGTAACTTCACCAACCTTCATTGCGTAGATCGCGTCCTCAAGTTCCTTGCTGGTCGAAGCAGACGGCCCTTCGCCAAGCGGTGAACCGAGAATAAACGCCTTTGATTCCGCCGCCTTTAGATTTCGTCCAGAAGCCGCACCAGTCAATCCTCCTGCATTCACCGCACCCGAGGCAACAGCTTTTGCGATCTCTTCGACCTGTGCCTGTGCTTTCTGGATCTTCACCAATTCCGTGATCTGGCCCTTCACTTCGGCAAATTCCGCATCACGCGGGCCTTTCTGATCAACCAGCATCGGGATCGCAAATCCGTCGGGGATCGGCGTCTTGTCGCCAACATCCTGTGCGTTTTGCAGCGGAGCAATTCCCTCTTCAAACTGCGGTGAATTGCCGATCTTATCAACCGTGTCGCCGGGTTTTACATAACCCGTTTCGCGGATCATTTCCGCGACGCTGATATTCGCCTGCCCCGCAAATTCTGCGGCAGTTTTCTCAACGTCTTTCGACTGCTTTAGCGAATCCGATATTTTTTGTGCAAGCTCGGCGGCGGCACCGTATGCACGGCGGTTGCGAAGCGAAACTTCGATCTCGCGTTTTGCGTCCTCGAACGGTTTCGGCACATCTTCACCGCGGCGAAGCACAAAATACCGGCCCAGATACTGGATCGGCTCAGTTATCTCGCCTGGAGCCATCGTCAATAAACGCTGATACGGATCGTCTTTCTTGCTCGGATTTTCGCGAATAACGCCCGGGATCTTACCGCCGGTCGATGCCGTGCCCGCATTTTCAGACTGGCCTTTCGCAGCTTCGGCGAAGGCCTCTTCTGTAACAGTCGTGCCGCTCTGACGCAAACGGCCCACGAGTTCCGTCGCTTTTTGTAGGACTTGACCATCGAATTCAGGCTTCGCGATGCGAAGCACGATCTCTTGTCCGTTGACTCCGGCTTTCTTTCTATCGACCGGCAATGCGTCGTACTCGGCCCTGAGATCTGCCTCCGGGAGGTTCAGCTTTTCACCGATCTTTGCAGTATTTACGAAGATGTACTTGATCTTTTTCTGCGGAACGTCGATGTGGTAGCTCGCTTTGTTCTTTTCAAAATACTCCGCAAGCTCGGCATCGGTCGGCGTTATGCTCTTCGCGATATCCGTGGTATTCACCGTCACATATGCAAGGTCGAATTTGCTGTTCTTACGTTGATATTCCTTTAGAACTTCTTCCTCGGAAACCGTAACGCCCGAGGTAATAAATGCACGAAGTTTGTTGCCGCTGATATCGTCGCGAATGTTTTCTTCAAACGTCTTTATGCTGCCGTATTGTTCGACGATGTTTTGTTCGTAGCGCTTCTGATCGAACGGCTTGCCGTCCTCAGGCTTGAACTGTTCGCGGATCGCCGACGCAACTTCCGCATCGGTCGCTGTCAGTCCCAGCCGCGCCGCTTCGACGCGTATGATCTTTCCGCTGATCATTCCGTTGACAAGCATCTTTGCCGGATATGGCCGGCCCTGGCTGAACTGGCTGAACGATTCCTGCTGACGTGCGATGTCGCCGACGGTGATGACCTCACCGCTGACGGTCGCAGCCGTTTCCGTGCTCGTCGCCTGATTGGTGACGATGTCGCCGCGCGTCGGTGCGTAAAAGAAAACAAGGCTCGCCACCATCAGGACGGCGAACAAAAGAAGAACGAAATTGCGTGTCTTTTCGAGACGTTTGAATGTCTTTAACATCAGTAATTACCTTGAGAAAACGAAAATACTGCCTATTGGGGCAAACTGCGATATTAGCAAAATCGGCGGTCGAATCCAATGCAAACACGGTCAATATTGCTTGTTTGATGCATCGGGCAAGGCACCCGTTTGCACCGCTTACTTTCATTAAACGATTGAATTTCGCTCGGAGGTAGTAAATACTATGCCCATTGCACCCGTATGGAAAAACGCATCGAAAAGGTTGGCATAGTCGTCAAACCGGGCAATGACGAGGCTTGGCGGACTGCCGGTGAGCTTTCAAAATGGCTCACGGAACGTGGCGTGACTGTCATCGGCGAACCGTATCGCGGAAGCGGCAAGCCTGGAAACGAGCCGCCGTTCACGCAGGCCGACGAATCGGACCTGATCGTCGTCCTGGGCGGCGACGGCACGATGATCTCGACCGCAAGGCTTATCGGCGACGCCGAAGTGCTAGTTCTTGGCATCAACTACGGTAGCCTCGGTTACCTGACGGATTTTTTGATCGAGGAAATGTACTCGGCTCTCGAAGCGATATTCGATGGCAGTTTTGAGGTCGACCGCCGTGTGATGCTCAGCGTTGAGCACCGCAGAAACGGCGAGATGCTTGCCAAAGGCCGCGTGCTGAACGATGTCGTTGTAAACAAGGCCGCCTTGGCACGCATCATCGAGATCGAGGCAAACCTGAACACGCATTTTGTTAATTCGTTTCGCGCCGACGGTCTTATCGTCGCCACGCCGACAGGTTCAACCGCTTACAACCTCTCGGCCGGCGGCCCGATAGTTTATCCGTCGATGAACGCCATCGTGTTGACGCCCATCTGCCCGTTCACGCTGACCAACCGCCCGATAGTTGTTCCAGACACGGCCAACATCGAGCTAAAGCTTCTAAACGAAAACGAAGGCGTCGTCCTCACCCTCGACGGCCAAACCGGTTACCCGATGAAAGGCGGCGACACCGTCGCCATCCGCAAATCGAAGACAACACTAAACCTCGTCCAACCGCCGAATCGAAATTACTTCGATGTGCTGCGAAACAAACTGAAGTGGGGAAGATAAGGAATTTTTAACCGCAGATGAACGCAGATAAACACAGATAAGAAAACTATATCTCCGACGTATTAAATCTGCGTGCATCCGCGTTTATCTGTGGTTAATTTGATGTGAAAAGCACGGCCTGCTCATTTTCGTCCGGCTCAAATCCCTCAGGCCACCATTGAAATTTACTTAGATCGCATTTTCCTTTCTCACTAAAAACAACTCCTTCCTGTTCGAGCATCGTCTGCTGCAGGTTCATCGGAATGGACAGCTTGCTGGTCGAGCATTTCCCCTGCGAATTGATCACACGCTGCCACGGCACGCCGTCTTCCGAGCCGTGCATCACATAGCCGACCGTTCGCGCCGTGTAGCCTTCGCCAAGCACGATCGCGATCTGCCCGTACGTCATCACTCGCCCGTGAGGGATCTGACGGACGAGATCGTAAACGCGAGCTCGATATGCTTTATCGTTGACGTTCATGCAAAAACACACGTGTCGGAGAACCGTCGCCGCCCGCCCCGATGTATTTGAGCGGTGCACAGAAAAGTTCGTAGTCGCCCGCCGAAACGGCGCGAAGGTCTAGGCCTTCGAGAATGACGACCTCTTTTTCGAGCAGCGTCACATGAACCGGATGCCCGGGCGAGCCGCTTTTTTCTATGGAAAGATAGTCGATGCCGACCAATACGACACCGTTCTCGACCAGCATTTGGGCGGTTGCAGGAGTTAGGTAAGTAAAATCCGTGCGAAAGCCTTTTTCCGGCTCGCCCCAAAACGCGGAATTGCGCGTTTTTAATAGAACACGCTCAACGCCGTTGATATCGCCGACGTGCTCGGGCTCAACAGCAACAACCGTCTCGTCGATCTCGATCACGCGACACGGGCCGATAAGCTTTTCGGGGTCGAGTTCGTGAACGCGTTTTGCGCCATCAATAAAATGATTCGGCGCATCAACGTGCGTCGCGGTATGAACACCAAGAGCGATCTGCGAAACATTCGCCGAATCGCCATTCGCGATAGATTTGAACGCCGCGATCTCAACGCCCGGATCGCCCTTATAGATCGGCACCTCAGCACTGATCGGTACGGTTAGGTCATATATCTTCATGTACTTGAGAATAATTGAAGTCTCGGATTTAGGCGAACTGCTAATTGTAAACCCAGCATACTTACAACTGTTAGAAACAGACTGATCTAACAGTTATCAGTTTTGAAGTTATCAGTTGTCAGTTGCTTTGCGTTCTTTCCAACTTTGCGTGAAACTACTCTGCAATGGAGATCAAACACATTGAGAACGACAGTCGCGGAGCGTTTATCATTCGCGGCGAAGACAAGAAGCGGGTTGCCGAGATGACGTATTCAAAGGCCGGCGAATCGGGCATAATCATCGACCACACCGAGGTTGACGACAGCCTTCGCGGACAAGAGGTCGGCGACGGGCTGCTTGCCGAGGCCGTGAAGTTCGCTCGCGAAAAAGGTTTTAAGATCTACGCGACGTGCCCATTTGCGCTCGCAAAGCTTCAAAGTAATGATGACTACGCCGACGTGTTTGGAGGCTGAGACTCGGTAACGCCCTTGCTCACGCGCGGGCTTCTGCACTGTGATGACACCTCGCATATCTGCCTCAAGCTACTCAAACACCGCACCGCTGATCTGGAGCTTTCTTTACGGCGCAAATCACGGCAAGGTCGAGCTGATTCTCGACAATGCTCCGTCGCGATCCGCGGAGTTGTTAATGCAGGAGCGTGTTGACGCGGCATTAGTGCCGGTCATCGCCTCGCAGTTCATCGACGACGTAAGACTCATCCCCAGCGTATGCGTCGGTGCAAAAGAAAAGGTGCGCAGCGTTTGCCTGGTAACAAAAGGCGGTGATCTGGAAAATGTGAAAAGCGTATCGCTGGACACGTCTTCACGCACATCCGTTATTCTTACAAAAATAATTTTCCGCGAATTCCTCGGCTTCGAGCCGGAGTGGCGTGATGCCGCGCCGAACATCGACGCGATGCTCACCGAATCCGACGCCGCACTTCTCATCGGTGATCCGGCGCTTTCGATTGCGGAGTGCGGACTGCGGATTGCGGAATTAAATCCGAAATCGGAAATCGGAAATCCAAAATCGTATGATCTTGCCCAGCTCTGGCATCATCACACGGGTTTCGGCTTCGTCTTCGCAATGTGGATGACTCGACGCGAAAGTATCAGCATCGACATCGCCGCGGCCCGTGACGAAGGCCTTGCGCATCTGGACGAAATAGCTGCCAACTATGCGCCTGAGCTTCAAATAAGCAAAAACGAGATGCATCGCTACTTGAGCGAAAACATCTCGTTCTCTATCGACGAATCGATGGGGAGAGGAATGGAGCTTTACTTTGAACTGGCCGCGAAGAATAAGCTGATAGATAAAAAGCGGCCGATAAATTACCTAGAATAAGTTCGATTGAAATAGCAGCAGCCATCCCGCGACGACTACAAATACGATCAGCCCCAGATCGGATGTGTTCAATTGTTGTTCACGTCTTTCCATCGCTTTTACCTCCCATTCGATAAGGCGTCGTTCCGTTATAGAAAGTGTCACCTAACGCAGAATAGTTACGGCTTTGGATTCGTGTAAATTTTCGAATTGGTTTCGCGGCTGTTACAACATTGGTGGTTTTAGCTCTTCATGCAAATGTTCGCCTATGACCTTGCCGTCGTTCTTTTTGAGGTGCTCAATGACGGTGAGAGCGGTGTGAATGCGTTTATCGATGTCCTTTACCTTGCCGACTAAATAGAGCAGGGAACGCTGTTTGCCGGCTGTGAGGAGATGAAAAAGTTTGTTGCCTTCGCGGTCCTGCTTCAACACTTCTTTGAACTCCGGCGGCATCGGCAGTCCGTATTTGCTGACATCTTCTTCGAGCAGCACATCGACTTTTTGACCGGCGACGATCCCGAGTTTGTCGCGTTTTTCTTTGTTGACGATGATCGTAAAGATCTCGCCCCACGGCAGCAACGCGCATTGAAAACTCAGCTTGCCGTCTATCGTACAAACAACACGCCGCGAACCGTTTTTCTTTTCAAATTTCTCAGCCGTTCTTGCCGGAATCTCAAGAAAATGCCAGCCGGATTGCTCCGGCGGTTTCGTCAGTAAGGCTTTGAGTTTTACAGATACAGGTTTTGGCATTGAGACATTTTGAACGCGGATCGGACGGATTGAGCGGGTTTTACACGATAGAGAAATCCGTCCGAACCGTTTGATCTGCGTTCCATTCCTGCTTCACATCCCGACTTTGGTAGAATTATAGACGAATGGACAACAATATTCAGCCGATTTTGGACAAAGCGATTGATGGCGAGCGGTTAACCAGCGAAGACTGCACCGCACTGCTCGAATCGCGCGATTTTGTGCGGATCGGGCTGGCGGCGGATGAGATCCGTCAGCGTAAAAATCCGGGCGACGTTGTCACCTACATCATCGACCGCAACATCAATTACACCAACGTCTGCAACGTCGTCTGCACATTCTGCGCGTTCTATCGCCGGCCCGGAAAGCCGGATACATATGTGCATTCGATCGAAGAGATCGAGAAACGCATCAACGAAACGATCGAACTCGGCGGAACCGGCGTGTTGATGCAGGGCGGTTTGCATCCTGATTTCAATATCGAATGGTATGAAGACCTACTGCGAACTCTTCACGCGAAATATCCAAAGTTTCAGCTTCACTGCTTTTCGCCGCCGGAGATACACAACATCTCGCTGATCTCAAAGCTCGATTACGTCACGATAATGCAGCGCCTGAAGGACGCCGGTTTGAATTCACTTCCCGGCGGCGGAGGCGAGATACTTGATGACGAAGTTCGTGCCCGCGTCTCGACCAAATGCAACACGCAGCAGTGGCTTGACGTGATGCGTGCGGTTCACAAGGTCGGTTTGCGTTCGACCGCCACGATGATGTTCGGCATCGGCGACCGCATTGAACATCGCGTCCGTCATCTGCAACGCATCCGCGATGTGCAGGACGAAACCGGCGGATTCACGGCGTTCATCCCCTGGACGTTCCAACGCGAAAATACCGCTCTCGGCCGCAAGATCACCGAAGAACCGACCGGCATTGATTACCTTCAAATGCTTGCCGTCTCACGTTTGTTTCTCGACAACATCCAGCACATCCAGGCGTCATGGCTAACGCAAGGACTGAAACTCGGCCAAACTTCCCTCCGCTTCGGAGCCGACGACATGGGCTCGATAATGATCGAAGAAAACGTCGTCTCCGCCGCCGGTGCCCACGTCGAAGCCAACGAACGCGACCTCCGCTACCAAATACGCGAAGCCGGCTTCACGCCCCAACAACGCGACATCCTCTACAACTACATCGACCGCGACAACATCGACACACTCGATAAAAGCGACTCGATGAAACTCAAACAACTGAGCGTAGCCTTTGCGGATTAGGAGTTTACGATGAAAATTCGCACATCAACAGTCATTAAGACCTCAAGGGAAAAACTGTGGCCGATGCTGACAGATTCGGAAATGAACGCGCCTGACTGTTTTTGCCTTGGAGTGCCGCGTCCAGTCGAGTGCCGCCTGCCTGATGAGGTCGGAGGAGTTGGAGCGGAGCGGCAGTGCGTTTCCGATCGAGGAGTAGTGAACCAAAAGATCACGACTTGGCTGCCACCTGAGGAGCTTCAGTTCAGTATGGTAAATACCGATCATTCTTGGTCACGGTATATTGAGTCCATTGACGAACGATTTGAACTCGTACCTATGGATAATGGCACGAGGATTATGCGTACGACAATATTGAAAGCTAAGGGAAATTTTCGGTGGTTAAAAGAAGTTGCGTTTTATTTCGGTCTTAAACGAGTTCATTTTTTCGTCTTCAAAAATTGGCGAGCGCAGGCCTGATTGGCACCCAGTGTTAAGTCGACGAGATTCTAGCATTGTACGTGGCCTATCTCCTTGTCAACTTGTCAAGAAAATCATACAATCATCTTATGAAAAGTCTGCCAGTCGGAGAATTCAAAGCCCAGTTTTCTGAAGTGCTCGAAATGGTTCAGCAGGGCGAAAGCGTTGGCGTTTTGTTCGGAAAGAGCAAGAAGCCGGTCGCTAAGCTCGTTCCAATGAATGGCCCGAAGTTAAAGAATGGCAAAAGGAAATTAGGGCTTCTCGAAGGCAAGATGAAGGTTGTTTTTGCGCCTGATTTTAAGATGACTGAGGAAGAGTTTGTCAATCTTGGTAAAAAATGAGGCTGCTTCTCGACACCCACACCTTTCTTTGGGCGGTTTCAGAACCATCGAGACTTCCGGTCAAGGCGCGTCGTGCTGTGGAGGACAAGTCGAACAAGGCCTTCGTCAGCGCGATCGGTCTATGGGAAATAACGATTAAAGTTCGGATCGGCAAGCTCGAACTCGGCTGGGACGACGACCTAGTAACCGCATCATTGAGTGCCGGAATCGAACCACTTCCATTGACGCCCGACGAGGCCGCGAGTTATGGCGACCTTACCGAACTAACTCACAATGACCCGTTCGACAGAATGCTGATCTGGCAGGCTATACAGCGGAACATGATCTTGGTGAGCGGCGATCCTGAATTCAAACGATTTGCCGAAGACGGTTTAAAATTGCTTTGGAAATAGGCGGGTCAATGAAGGCTTCGGCATGGGTAGATCAGTAAATAAGTGAGTACAAAATCGACAATCGCATACGGTCCTAATTTTCATCTATATCACCAGGTGCTGGACGAGAATTTCGTTTATCTTGAGTTGGAGGGCGTTCAATTCGAAGCTGCCTATAATCGGGTTATGGTGCCGGTACCGATCCACATTTAGGAGTTTATTCGCCAGTATCCCGGCATCGATCTCGAGTGGGCCGATAAAACAGATGCTGAGATACGTGAACATGGCGAGAGCCGTGTCGATGACCGCTTGCGAAGATATAAAGAAGCAGACACCAAACAACCGGGTCTCGTCGGATTGATGGGTTCGATGGTTTATGGCGCCGCGGGCGAACCACGCCAAAAACAGATTGCGGCAGGTATTGAGTATTTCTCGAAACTCCGCGAGCACCATCGACAGATCAAGCACGCGATTGGGGAATTGGAGGAAAGCCGATGACCGAAACAAGACAAAACAGACGCGAGTTTATAAAGGCCGGAGCTACGGGCTTCGCGGCTCTGACGCTATTGGGTAAAGGCGAATTGATCGCGTCTGCGGATGGCGAGCCTTTTCCGGAGCTTGTCGAGGTCACAATTCCGCAGCTTCAAGCGAAATTGAAGTCGGGCCAGTTGACGGCGCGGCGGTTGACGGAGATGTATCTGGAGCGGATAAAGCAGATCGATCCGAAAACGAAGTCGGTTATCGAGATCAATCCGGATGCCATCACCATTGCGGATCATCTCGACAAAGAGAGAAAAAGAGGCAAGATACGTTCGCAGCTTCACGGGATTCCGATCCTGATAAAGGACAACATCGACACGGCAGACAAGATGATGACGACCGCCGGTTCGCTGGCGCTTGTGGACGCGCCGACGCCGAAGCAGGATGCATTCGTCGCGCAGCAATTGCGAAAAGCGGGTGCGGTTATTATCGGCAAAACTAACTTGAGCGAATGGGCAAACTTCCGCGGCAACCGTTCGATCAGCGGCTGGTCGGGACGCGGCGGCCAGACCAACAATCCCTATTTCCTCGATCAGAATCCGTGTGGATCAAGTTCTGGTTCAGGCGTTTCGGTCTCCGCTAATCTCGCCGCGGCGGCTGTCGGGACAGAGACGAATGGTTCGATAATCTGCCCCGCGAATACGAACGGCGTCGTTGGCATAAAGCCGACGCTTGGCCTCATCTCGCGGAGCGGCATCATTCCTATCGCGCATACGCAGGACACCGCCGGGCCAATGGCGAGGACGGTGACGGACGCTGCGATCCTTCTCGGTGCGATGGTGGGCTACGACAAAGAAGATGCGATAACTGTCGATGCGAAAAAAAATGCTGCGAAAGACTATACAAAGTTCCTTGACCAGAATGGCCTGAAGGGCGCGCGTCTTGGATTGGTGATGCAGTTCATTACGGGCCGAAATGCGGAACAAACTAAAGCTTATTATCAACCGTTCATCGACAAGATCCGTGGTGCTGGAGCAGCGCTCGTCGATATAACATTCGCACCCGATTACAGCAAAGTTTCCGACCAAAGGTTGGACGTACTTCTTTACGAATTCAAGGCCGATCTGAACAAATATCTCGCCTCGCGTGGCGCGAAATACAAAACACTTGAAGACCTGATCAAATTTAACGACGAAAACAAAGATAAGGAATTGAAGCTTTTCGGGCAGGAATTATTCACGCGGGCCCAGGCCAAAGCAGATCTGACGGACAAGGGCTACATCGATGCGCTCGCGACGGTGAAACGAACGAGCCGCAACGAAGGCATCGACGCGGTGATGGCAAAGGATAGTCTCGACGCGATCGTCTCACCTACAACAGGAGCGACATGGGCGATAGCTGCCACGGCCGGTTATCCGTACATCACCGTTCCGATCGGGCTCCGAGTAATACCGGCATCGACTAACGCCGCCGGCAACGCAGTCCCGGCAACAACTTCAGCAGCCGGGATCGCATTTTTCGGAAAGCCTTTCACCGAACCAACGCTTATCAAGTATGCTTATGCCTTAGAGCAAATGACAAAAGGACGTGTGACGCCGCAATTTTTGTCGACCATGCAAAAACCAAACTAAATACAAATGCTATATGGGAGTCGCTCCAGGGGACATTGATGAATACATTTCCAGCTTTCCGGCGACTGTGCAGAAGGTCTTGAAAAAGATCCGCTCGACGATCAGAAAAGTTGCTCCGCAAGCCGTCGAATCGATCAGCTATCAGATACCGACCTACAAGCTGGATGGCAAGGTTCTGATCTATTTTGCGGGATTTGCGAAACATGTAAGCGTTTATCCGGCGCCCCGTGATGCAAACGAATTCAAAAAAGAGCTTGCCGCATACAAGGGCGGTAAAGGCACGGTGCAGTTTCCGCTTGATAATCCCATTCCTTATGAGCTGATCACGCGAATAGTAAAGTTCAAGATCGCGAACCTGGCCTGACAATTCTTACCAGACTATTACATTGGAAAGTCCGCCGACCTGTTACGCTAAAGATGTCCTCATTCTGCGAGCAAGGGAATCTTAATGCAAAATGTCCTCACGTTCGAACACGCACGAACGATCAACTGGAAAAACGTCGCCATAATTTCATCGTTTCACTTGCTGGCAATTCCTGCTTTATTCACGTTTAGTTTGCCAAACATTGCTGCGTTGCTTATCGGTAACTGGATCGTCGGCAGTCTCGGCGTCGGGCTTGGCTGGCACCGCTTGTTGACGCACCGCAGCTTCAAAGCACCGAAGTGGCTGGAATATATTTTGACGATCTTCGGGACAATGTCGATACAGGATTCTCCCGACAAATGGGTTGCAACACACCGCATACATCATAAATTTACCGAGTTGGATGGCGACCCGCATTCGACTAACGCAGGATTCTGGTGGGCGCAGATCGGCTGGATACTTTGGGGAACCGCGCAGGATCACGATCAACAAACGCTTCAGAAATACGTTCCCGACCTTTTGAAAGACAAAGGACAGGTCTTGATCTCACGTTTCTACTACGTGCCGATCATCGTTTCTGCTTTTATTCTGTTCGCGATCGGTGGATGGACGATGGTCGTTTGGGGCGTTGCGGCTCGGGTCGTCGTTGGATGGCATACGACGTGGTTCGTAAATTCGCTTTCGCACATCTACGGTTCAAAGCCGCACGAGACCGGCGACGCTTCGACGAACAACTGGTTCGTCGCATTGCTCACCTTTGGCGAAGGCTGGCACAACAATCACCACGCATTTCCGACGTCGGCCCGCCACGGGCTTGAATGGTTTCAATTCGATATGAACTGGCTCGCGATCCGCTTGTTAGAAAAGATCGGTTTGGCAACACAGATCAAAACGCCTGACCTGAAGCCGGCGATTATTGAGATCGAACAAGCCGCTTAGCCTAGTGGATTTTCACCGCAAGCGTATCCTGTTTGGTTGTGACGAGTTCGATTTTTGTCGTCTTTGCGTCAAGCAGCGGCCCGAGTTCGTAAACATTGCGATAGCCGTAGCTGTAAAGTGAAATATAGGTTGATAGATTCAGCGAAGCGGCCGCGATCTTTCGCGGAAAAGCTTCGAGCGCATTTGTAAAATTGTTGTTGCAGTAGATAAGGATCTTGGTGTTTTTGTCCGGGAACATCGCTGCAAGACTTTCTTCGGTTATGTCCGGGAAACTCAGGTTTACGGCGCCGTTGACGTGAAGTTCGTCAAACCTCTGCTTGCTTCGCGCATCCAGAACGACCACGCCTTTTTCTTTGCTTGCTTTTAAAAATTCTTCCTCGGTCAATCGATGCGTTGCCCGATACTTGGCGGCTTCATCTGCGACCTTAAGAAAACCATTCATATCGATCGCCGGATTGGGAATTTCCGCGGCCTTTTGAGCATTGGCAAAGATCGAAACAGACAGCAGTACAAAAGCCGCTACGGCAAACTTGAACCTCATAAACATAATCCTCCATTCAAAGAACGCTAACTGGATGCGTTTTTTGCAGATTAAGATGCCGTCATCTCTTTTTCGCCAAAGTATGCTACGATTTCGCCGATGATCACGAAATATAGTGAGTTTTGGGATTTTTATGTACGGGAACACAGCAAACCGCTGACGCGCGTTCTGCATTTCGTCGGAACGTCGATTGGCATTGGTCTGCTTCTCTATTTCGTTGCGACGGGGCGTTGGTACTTCTTTCCTGTTTTCTTTGTTGTGGGCTATGCGTTTGCGTGGTTTGCTCACTTTGTTATCGAAAAGAATAAACCTGCCAGTTTTAAGTACCCCTTTTGGTCATTCATTAGCGACTTCAAGATGATGGGCTATATGCTGACAGGACGAATGGGCCGCGAGGTCGAGCGCATTACAAGGCAGGTGAACTCATAGGAGGAAATTGGATGAGAAGAACTGTAGTCCTTATTCTTTTGGTTATTTGCATGACGAATGACGCTTCTGTTTCGGCGGTTGCCGAAGCCGTACCTCAGTCGGGCAGCATAACGATTCGGACCGAGAATTTTCCTCGTCCGCCCTATTCGGGCGCGACGTATTACATCTATGAACGTGACGATAAGGTGATCTGTACAAAGCTCGAGGTTTGCAATAAATACGACGACTGCTCGACGACCTATAAGAAAGGGATCTTCAAGGAACAAGAGGACGTTGAGACCGGCGAACCCTACGGCCGGACCGACGCCGTCGTCATTCCCAAAAGCAAACTTCGAAAACATGTGTGCCTGACCAGATTCAAGCTAATTTAGCGCTCCCGGCCAAACTGCTCTGGGTGAAGTTCGAGGCTTAAGATATGCTCTACATGATCGTCAAAACATTTTGCAACGCCGACCCTCGGCCGATCTATGCCCGGTTTGCCGAGAAAGGCCGAATGGCCCCGAACGGCCTGACATACATTTCAAGCTGGATTGACGACAAGATGGAGACCTGTTTTCAGGTGATGGAAACCGATGACCGTGCCCTGATAGACGAATGGATATCTAAATGGGACGACATTGTTTCGTTCGAAGTCATTCCGGTTTTCACTTCTGCGGAAACCGTCCTGCGCATTGCGGCCTTGCCGCCAGGCGAAAACTAACTTCCCGAATCAGCACATCTGAACTATACTGACTGCGAATTCAAACAAGATTCGGAGGACTTAAGTCTATGTTTTTGGCGAAGAACTGGTGGATGTTTCTTATACGCGGCATTGTGGCTCTGATCTTTGGCGCGTTCGCGATTTTCTTTCCAGTTTCCGCGTTCGAAGCGTTTGTGCTTGTGTTCGGTGCATTTGCGCTTATTGACGGCGTTGTTGCCATCGTTTCGGCATTTACCTCGAACGCGAAGAGCGAAAATTGGTGGTGGATCATTATCGGCGGCGTTCTCGGTATCGTTATTGGTGTTCTGACTATCATTCAACCGGCCTCGATGGCGACTGCGTTGCTGCTTCTGATAGCTGCATGGTCCATCGTTCGGGGCGTTACGGAAATAATTACGGCGATCAGGATCCGCAAGCTCATCGAAGGTGAACTTTGGATGATATTGAGCGGCGTGCTGTCCGTCCTGTTCGGCGTGTTGGTTGCGATGAATCCATTTTCCGGCGCTTTTGCGATCGGTTTGATCGTCGGAATCTATGCGGTTTTCTTTGGTATCATGCTCATTGCACTTTCGTTTAGTCTCAAGAAATTCGGCAGCGGCGGCATTGATGCTGATGGCGTTCCGCCGCAGACCGCGTCATAATTGTTCAAAATGGCAGGCGAATTAGTAAATGTAAATCCGGAAGCCCTGAATTCGAGCATTGAATTTTTGACCGCAATGGTTACGCCGACGTTGTTGATCTCGGCGACAGGTTCACTTGTTCTATCGACATCGACTCGTCTTGGCCGCGTTGTTGACCGCGCCCGCAATTTGGAGGTGCGGCTCGGCGAACTTATCTATGTCACCGAAAATGAAAAGGATGATGTTCCGCTTTACGACAAACGAGTTGAGGTAATAATAGATCTGCTCGACAAAGTAACCAGCCGGTCGCGAATTTTGCAGCGTGCGATGGCTGCATTCTACTACGGCCTCGGCTTTTTTATTCTGACCAGCGTGACGATTGCCGTTGCCGGCTTATTTAATGTCTATCGCTGGCTGCCGATCCCGATAGGCGTCATCGGCATACTGTTTCTTCTCTATGGATCGATCCTGATGATAAGGGAAACCTGGATGGCGACAGCGACCGTCAACAAAGAGATGGATTTTACATGGGAATTGGCAAGGCGTGTCGCACCAAAGGAAATTGCAAGCAAGTACAAAAAAATTGAAACCGGAGAGTTCAAGCTCAAGCCCAAAGTATCTAAGACTCTTGGCGGCGAATGAGCTGGAAGAGCGGGTCGAACAACTCGAATCCCTGCTGCGCTCTTGTACCGTCTGCCCAAAGGATTGCGGGAACAACCGGCTTAATGACGAGATCGCCGCGTGCTATTCCGGCCGTTTGCCGATAGTTTCTTCATACACAGCGCATTTCGGCGAAGAGCCGTGCCTCTCGGGTACGAAGGGAGCCGGAAACATATTTTTCGGCAACTGCAATCTTCGCTGCGTCTATTGCCAGAACTACCAGATCTCACAAACCTGGAAAGAGCAAAAGAAGAACGAGGTCACCCACGAACAGCTTGCCGAGATGATGATCGAGCTGCAGGACCGCGGCTGCCACAACATCGGCTTTGTATCGCCGACGCACTTCGCTCCGCAGATGGCCCGTGCGATCTTGATCGCTGCACAGAAAGGCTTGCGGCTGCCGATCGTTTACAACACGAACGCCTATGACTCGGTCGAAGTGTTGAAACTGCTCGACGGCATTGTCGATATCTATCTGCCTGATCTGAAATACGCCGATTCCGACGCTGGTTTTCAGTATTCCAAGGTTCGCAATTACAAGGAACACGCTCGTGCCGCCATCAAGGAAATGCACCGGCAAATGGGCGATGAACTCGTTTTCGATGAAGATGGTCTATTAACTCGTGGGCTAATCATCCGCTTGCTCGTCCTGCCAAATGGCCTCGCCGACATCGGCGAGAACCTGCGTTGGATCCGCGACGAACTTTCGCCAAAAACCGCTATCTCGCTAATGGCGCAGTATTACGCCACCAATAAAGCCGCGACCGACGACCGGTACATTCTCCTCTCTCGCCGCATCTCCGAAGGTGAATGGTTCGAAGCCGTCTCTCTACTCGACGACCTCGGTATGGAAGAAGGCTTCATGCAGGAATACGAATCAGCTTCCCATTACTATCGGCCGGATTTCAGCCATGCCGAGAAGCCATTTAAGGACATACGCGATTTTACATAATGCGGCCCACGCTTTACATATTTGGCGGTTTGCCCGGAACCGGAAAATCGACGCTTTCCTCGGCTCTCGCCCGCCATCAGAAGGCCGTCTACATTCGAATCGACGCTATCGAACAGACTTTGCGCGATGGAGGACTGATCGAGGTGGGTGAAGCGGGATATATTATCGGCTATAATTTGGCGTTGAATAACCTACGTCTCGAAAATTGTGTCGTTGCCGATTCAGTCAACCCCATCGGCGTCACACGAGAAGCTTGGATAGATACTGCACGGCAAGCCGGGATGCCCTATCTTGAGATCGAGATAATCTGCACCGATAAAGATGAACATCGTCGACGTATCGAGTCACGAGAAGTCAATATCGTTGGACTAGGATTGCCAGACTGGAAACAAATAATTGACCGGCAGTTTGATGCGTGGACGAGCGAGGATGTGGTTATCGACACTGCGGGACAGACAATTGATGAGTCAATATCTTGCCTTTTTGCCGCACTTGAGAACTGACCTGACATGATTATGAAGAATGGCGAAACAGCACCGAATTTCACTCTTGGAGACGGCGATGGCAACGAGTGGTCATTGAGTAATTACATTGGGCGCACAGTTGTGCTGCTTTTTTATCCGGGAGACAATACGCCGGTCTGTACGGCTCAATTATGCTCCGTTCGCGACCATTGGTCGGAATATCAGGCCACGGGAGCCGAAGTAGTCGGTATTTCAACAGATACGGTCGAATCTCATGCCGGATTTGCGGAGAAGAACGAACTTCCGCTGAAGCTTTTGTCAGATACTGACCGCTCGGTATCTACTTTGTATGATATGAAGTCCTGGTTGCCGGGCCGTTCCGCCCGCGGAGTGGTCGTCATTGATAAAGAAGGAAAGGTCGCCTATCACAAGGTACAAGCCGTCAGCCTCTTCAAACCTAGCGATGCCGACGTCCTGGCCGCGATCAAAGCAGCGGAATGAATTAGCCACAGATATCACAGATAATCACCGATTAAGGCATGAATTATCATCTGAGTCCATCTGTGTTAATCTGTGGCTAATACTCTTATGGCATTATTTGGTAATAAATTTGAATGCGCACGCTGCGGGCAGAAGACCGAACCGATCGGCTATGCACCGATCCCGACCGAACTTGGTCAGAAGATTGGTGAAGAGATGTGTCAGGGCTGTTGGAAGGAGTGGCAGGAAAAGCAGAAACAGCTTATCAACCACTTCGGCCTGGACGTTTCTAATCCGGATTCGCATCAGTTCCTTTTCGACAATATGAAGATCTTTTTCTACAACGAAGGTGTCGAGCTAACGCAGATCGACACTTCGCAGGAAGGAAAGGTCAACTGGTAGCTGCTATTCGTTTTTCACTTTTCGTTATTCGTTATTTCGGACGCGGAGGCGTATGCTGCTCGACGCCGATTTTGAATACATCAACGAAGCGTTCGAGGCTGACAGCATCACGCCCGCGCAATTGGACACCCTCCTAGCCAACGGTTGGCGTCATTTCGGCAGCTATTTTTTCCGTTATAATTTGGGCTTTCTCGATCTGGACATCCAGCGGGTTTTGCCGCTGCGTATTCGGCTTACGGATTTTTCGCCTTCGAAAAGCCAGCGGCGCGTTTTGCGGCAGAACGAAGATCTCGGGGTTTCATTCGGTGATGTCGCCATTGATGAAAAGATCGAAGAACTCTTCGACCGCCACAAACAGCGCTTTGTGCACAACGTTCCCCCGTCGATCTACGAATTTCTTCCGCCAGGTACGTCGCCCTGCGACACGCAGCAACTGAGTGTTCACAAAAATGGTGAACTCATCGCCGCAAGTTTCTTCGACGTAGGTGAACGAACAACCTCAGGCGTCTATGCGATCTTTGAACCTCTGGAACAGTCGCGCAGTCTAGGCATTTTTACGATGCTGAAAGAGATCGAATACGCGATAGATACCCGCAAGGATTTCTATTATCAAGGCTACGCTTACGAGGGCGAATCGTTCTACGATTACAAGAAACGCTTTCGCAGCACGGAAGTTTTTGATTGGAAAGACTGGAGCGGTGAGCATCCTTGCTCGCCACCGCGCCCGACGACTTAGACACTCTAGATCGAAGTCAGACAGGCAAGGCGCTTGCAGCTCCAGTCCGTACGCCCACGCGATGTGCATATTTAGTCGGATATGAATTTTCTTTGATTTCTAATTCGTCTTCATCCGCTCAATCCGTGCCACCCGCGTTCAATTCTGCTAATCGAATTGGCATCTCATTCAAAACGATATTGATACCGCCGGCGTATTAGTGGTAAATTCACTCCAATCCATTTCTCAATTAAATAAACGCATATGACCCGAATTCTCGTTTCGTTCCTCGTCCTGGTTTCTCTATCGCTTGTAGCCGCTGCACAAACGCCGCCGCGAAAAACTATCTCGTCGGTGACCGAAAAGCTAGAAAAGATCGACGGCTTCGTTCCACTGTATGTGAACAGCGACGACGGAAAGATCTATATCGAGATAACACGGCTGAATCAGGAGTTTCTATATCTCGTTTCGCTGCCAACAGGCGTTGGCTCGAACCCAATCGGACTTGACCGAGGACAATTAGGATCGACGAAGATAGTGAAATTCGAACGTGCGGGAAACAAGATATTACTCGTTCAGCCGAACTACGATTACCGCTCGACCGGCGATGAGAAGCAGAAAAAGTCGGTTGAAGAATCGTTTGCACGCTCGGTCATTTGGGGATTCAAGATCGAGGCAAGCGACGGCGACAGATTCCTGATCGACGCAACGAGTTTTCTCATTCGCGACGCGCACGGCGTAGCCGACGCCCTTAACCGTGCTCGGCAAGGCACTTATAGTTTCGATGAAAGTCGCAGTGCCTTGTATCTGCCGAATACGAAAGGTTTCCCGAAAAATACAGAGGTCGAAGCAACGGTCACGCTTTCGACAACTGCGGAAACCGGAAACCTCATCGGCCAGGTTGCTCCGACCGCACGCAACGTGACGGTCCGCGAACGTCATTCGTTTGTCGAGTTGCCGGACAACAACTATCGTCCGCGAAAATTCGATCCGCGTACGGGCGGCATCCCGATCCGTTTTTATGATTACGGCACCGACATCAACGAAGACCTCGAAAAGCGTTGGACCATCCGATTTCGTCTAGAAAAGAAAGATCCGACCGCTGCCGTCAGCGAAGCTGTGAACCCGATCATTTTCTATGTCGATAACGGCGCACCGAAAGCGATACAGAACGCGCTGATCGAAGGTGCGGCGTGGTGGAACCAGGCTTATGAAGCAGCAGGATTTCGCAACGCATTTCAGGTTCGCGTTCTGCCGTCGGACGCCGACCCGATGGACGTTCGCTACAACGTCATCAATTGGGTACATCGGGCAACACGCGGTTGGTCGATAGGCGACAGCGTCGTGGATCCGCGAACGGGCGAGATCATCAAGGGCGATGTAACGCTCGACTCGCAGCGTGCGCGACAGGATTTCCTGCTTGGTGCGGGAATGTCGCCGCAGTATTCGGCAAAGAATGCGTGTGATTTTGGGTTGATGCCGGATGTCGATTATCTGGTTGACGATTCGGCAAGCGTGATAACCGCAATGTCGTACGCACGCATCCGCCAGCTTTCGGCACACGAGGTCGGCCACACGCTTGGCTTCGCACACAACTTTGCGGCAAGCACTTACGGTCGCGGTTCCGTGATGGACTATCCGGCACCGATGGTCGGGATAAAGAACGGCAAGCTCGATTTTTCAAACGCATATGCCGTCGGCATTGGCTCGTTTGATAAGTTTGCAACGCGGTATGCATACACACAGTTTCCTGCGGGTGCTAACGAGAATGCAGAACTTGAAACAATTGTGAACGAGGGAATAGCCAACGGAATGCTGTTCATTTCAGATGGCGATACGCGTCCGGCAGGTGCGGCAAATCCGCTTTCAAATCTGTGGGACAACGGTGCCGATCCCGTGGCGATGCTAAAACACGAAATGCAGGTGCGTCGCATCGGGCTGAACGATTTCAGCGAACGAAATATTCCGACCGGCACGCCGATGTCCGAACTTGAGAATAAATTCCTGCCGCTGTACCTGCATCATCGATATCAACTGACGGCGGCGATCAAAACGCTCGGCGGTGTTTACTACACTTACGCGATTCGAAGTCCGAGCGGTCCGATTCCGGCGAAAGTCACTGAGACGGTATCTCCGCAGAAACAGCGTGAGGCGCTAGCCGTTATCCTATCGACGATCACACCGTCCGAGCTGGTTGTTTCAGATAATATTCTTAAGTTGATTCCGCCGACGGCATACGGCTACGGTTCGGGGCGTTCAGAACTATTTGCAAAACGAACGTCGCCGATGTTCGATCCGGTGGGTGCGGCCGAGATAGCCGCCGATCTGGCGATAAGCGGGTTGCTCGAATCAAACCGCGCGGCACGAATGATAAATTTTAATGCGCGCAGCAAAACCAATCCGCATTTCCGCGAGACGGTTGATGCGTTGATCGCCGCAACGTGGAAGGCACCTTTGCCGACGAATGCCAACGAGCTCGCCATTGCCCGTGCCGTGCAGACGTTGACTGTTTCGCGTCTGATGGATCTTGCGGCAAACGAGAGAGCTCAACCGCAAGTGCGTTCGGTTGCGACCGAGGCGTTGCGCTCTTTACTTGCGACCTTAAAGAGAAGACCCGCGATCGGCGACACGGCGGCTCATTTCCGTGCGACAGTTGACGATGTCGAAAGATTTCTCACGCGGCCCGATGCACCGAGAAAACAGACGGCTCCGCTTGCGACACCTCCGGGCGACCCGATCGGTAACTGATTTAAATGAATTGGTCCAGGTAGCGCTCGACTATCAGAGGTGAGAAATCGTCGGAGATCAGCCCGATGTAATTGTCGGGTCGAAGTATCAGAAAGAATGACTTCGATGAACCAAATTTTTCAGCCGCGACGGAATCGAGTTGAAAGAAATGCGAATCGATGCTGCCTTGCCATCTTTCCATCAATTCGTCTGCCAAAGTCGGGATCATCGTATTCCCATCGCTGAAAACCAACAGGTGAAACTGCGGCGCTCGTAGATCGTCGTAGATACTCTTTCCGTCGATCTCAAACCACGGCATTCGATCTCCTGCTTTCGCCTCGAACGAACCGTGAGTCTGCGCAAGCGAACTCCTGCGATAGTTAATTGCGATCTGTGAGATGCGCGGAAATACAAAACGCTTTACTGCGTTCAGGCTGAAAAGAATATTCGCAACGTAAGGAAAGATATAAATGCGAACAAAGACCATCCACCATTTCGGACTGGCGACGAGATTAAAGAACCTATCGGTGGTTCGCATCAGGCTTTCGGCATTTGGCAGGCGTTCTTCGTTGTAGGTATTCAATATCCTTGGTTTCGCACCGTGCTTCAAAACCCACGCAAGTTTCCATGCGAGATTGTACCCATCCTGAATTCCCGTATTCATTCCCTGAGCACCTGCGGGCGTGTGAATATGCGCGGCATCCCCCGCAAGAAAACATCGGCCTTCGGAAAACTTATTAACGTGACGTGTGTGAACCTTGTACGTCGAGAACCAATTCACTTTTGTAATGTCGAAATCGATCTCGGCATCGCGGCGAAGTTGCGCTTCGATCTCTTCGTAAAGCACATCGCCTTCGTCCTTTGAAAATTCCTCCGGAAAAGTTCCGACGATCCGATACTGTTTTTCGCCGTCCATTGTGAAAACAGCGAGCAAATTATTTTTCATCAAAAAAACAAAAAGCCCGCCGCGTCCGAAATTCCATTCGATCTCAACGTCGGCGACATAGAACATTCGCTCAAACGTGCTTCCTTCGAACGTCAACCCAAGCGAGTGCCGAACCGGACTTTTCGCTCCATCGCACGCGATCAAATATTTCGCTTCGATAGTTTCGCGCGTTCCGTCACAATTTAACTCGCAGGTCACACCTGATGCGTCTTGCGAAAAGCTTGTCAGTTCCGTATTCCATTCGACGTCCTTTCCATTCGTCTTTATGAAATCGTATAGCAATTTTTCATGCTTGCCCTGTTCTGCGATGAGCACATACGGATACGCGCTCATGCCTTTGCCGAGGCCGCGAAAATCTATCTGGCCGCGTATCTTTCCGCCGGCGAACATTCGAGCAGATTCTGCTTTTGCCCCGATATTTACTAGCTTTTCTGCTAATCCAATTTGTTCGTAGATCTCAAGCGTACGCGCCTGAACACCGATAGCACGCGAATGGGGTGTAGTGGTTTCTTTCTTATCGATGATGACAAACTCAACACCGAACCGGATCAATTGACATGCAAGTGCAAGCCCGGTCGGGCCCGCGCCAACGATCATCACATCTGTCGATCTCACTAATTTTTTTTCGTGCTCGATCATTAAATCAATTCTGGAAATGTGCGAATGATGTTATCAGCATTTATGTTGTAACAAAAAAATATTTCATGGGTGATTGTGATCGACCGTGCGCGAATTGTGTTTACAAAAAATATTGAAGACGAATATCAAACGTCGATGAAACATCAAATGTGAAATGACCATTGAAGAATAAATTTTCACGGAAAAAAATTTTTCACTTGTGGAAAAAAACTTGCGCATCGTTTGCGAAGTTATGATACGTTAATAAACGGTTACTCACGTTTTACCTCAGAACTAAATTAAAAGAAGAAAGGAAGATAATTATGGCAGCAGCAAAAAAACCAGCAGCAAAGAAAAAACCGGCAGCTAAAAAGCCGGCGGCAAAGAAGGCAGCTCCGAAGAAAGCAGCGGCAAAAAAACCCGCAGCTAAGAAACCGGCAGCAAAGAAAGCAGCTCCGAAGAAAGCAGCGGCAAAGAAGCCCGCAGCTAAGAAAGCAGCTCCGAAGAAAGCAGCGGCAAAAAAACCCGCAGCTAAGAAACCGGCAGCAAAGAAAGCGGCTCCGAAGAAGAAATAGCTTCGAAGTTAACTTAAAAAAAGCCCGACGATTGGTTCGCCGGGCTTTTTCTATAGGTGCTATAAACACTGGCTAATACGAGAGTATCAATTCTCCGCCGCTCTCACGCACTTCTATACTCCCGCCATCAGTCAGCTTTCCAAAGAGTATTTCATTTGCGAGCGGCTGTTTGATCTTTTCGTGAATGAGGCGCGACATCGGACGTGCGCCATAGCGTGCATCGAAACCGTTTGTAGCAAGCCATTCGCGCGCAGCATCCGTCAGTTTTACGAGCACACGTTTCTCTGCAAGCTGGCCGTTCAGTTCATCGATAAATTTATCGACGATCAACTTTATCTCGTCGAGGCCAAGTGCCTTGAACGGCACCCACGCATCAAGGCGATTGCGAAACTCAGGTGTGAACGTGCGCTCGATCACGCCTTTCGCATTTCCTTTTGTGTCGGACGAATTTCGAAACCCAACGCCGCCAGACGATAGTTCCCGCGCACCGGCATTGGTTGTCATTATTAAAATTACGTTTCTGAAATCCGCTTTTTTTCCGTTGTTGTCCGTGAGCGTCGCGGAATCCATCACCTGCAAAAGCAAATTGAAAAGATTCGGATGTGCTTTTTCGATCTCGTCTAAAACTAAAACTGCATGCGGCGTGCGCATTATCGCTTCCGTCAGCAATCCGCCCTGATCGAAACCGACGTATCCCGGCGGTGCGCCGATCAATCTTGAAACGGTGTGCGGCTCGGCATACTCACTCATGTCAAAGCGTATGAACTCGACGCCGAGGATCTCCGCGAGTTGCTTTGAAACTTCCGTCTTACCGACACCGGTCGGACCTGAAAATAAAAACGAACCAACTGGTTTCGTCTGATGACCGAGGCCCGCACGTGAAATTTGTATTGCGTCAACAACATGGTCAATAGCCTCGTCCTGTCCGAAGATGGCCTTCTTTATGTCTTCGCGAAGACTCCTTAAACGTGTTCTCTCATCGGCGACAACGGTTTTCGGCGGTATCTTCGCCATGCGTGCAATGGTGTTCTCGACCATTTGCACCGAAACTTTCTTTGGCCGCTTACTGACCGGCAAAAGCTTTACAGATGCACCGACCTCGTCGATAACGTCGATCGCCTTATCGGGCATAAACCTGTCGTTAATGTATTTTCCGGCAAGCTCGGAAGCCGTCCGCAGTGATTCATTCGAATACCGAACTCCGTGATGAGACTCGTAGAATTTCTTTAGTCCTTTTAGGATCTGATATGTCTCTTCGACCGTAGGTTCGTTGATCTCGATCTTTTGAAAACGCCGGGCAAGAGCACGGTCGCGGTCGAATGCTGCCTTGTATTCCGCAAACGTCGTCGAGCCGATGCAGCGCAGCTCGCCTGCCGCAAGCGCAGGTTTGAGAATATTCGACGCATCCATAGAACCGCCGGAAACCGAACCTGCACCGACGATGGTGTGGATCTCGTCAATAAAAAGGATCGAGTTCGGTTCTTTCTTCAGGTCGTTGATGATCGCCTTGAACCTCTGTTCGAAATCACCACGATAACGCGTACCGGCAAGCACGGCGCCCATATCCAGAGCAAAAACCTTTGCGTCGATAAGCACTTCGGGAACATTGCCCTGACTTATCTTCAGTGCGAGACCTTCGGCCAATGCAGTCTTACCGACGCCGGGTTCGCCTACATAGAGCGGATTGTTCTTCTTGCGACGGCAAAGAACTTGTATCGTGCGTTCGATCTCCGCTTCGCGGCCAACGATGGGGTCAATCAAGCCTTCGGCGGCACGGGCGACCAACTCAACACAGAAACTCTCAAGTGGCTTCGTAACAGGACGCAGATCGCCGCCGGGAAACCCTTCGTCGTCGAAACCATCGGGAAACGGATCGCCGTGCTCGACCTTTGAGATGCCGTGCGAGATGTAGTTGAGAATATCGAGCCGCGAAACGCCGTTCTGCAACAACAGATAAACTGCGTAGCTTTGCTCGGCTTGGTAGAACGCCGCAAGAATGTTGCCGCCATCAACCGCAGACTGGCCGCTGCCCTCTGCCTGAAGCACGGCATAATTTATCGTCGATTGAAATGTCGCGGTGAGTTCGGGAAGCGTCTTTACCTCTTCAGGAAGTTTTTCCAGCACTCCGGTAAAATACTCTTCGAGAGCACGAGCAAGTTCATCAATGTTCGCGCCGCAATTGAACAAGATCTCGCGGGCCGAGCCATCCTGCAGCAATGCATAAAGCAGATGTTCGAGGGTGACATACTCGTGTCTATACTTAACGGCCTGATCGACGGCGAAACTTAATGTTTGTTCAACTTCCCTCGTGAGCATATGCGACCATTCTAGCAGTTTTGGTCCATTCAAAATAGAATAAACTGAACTGAATTCAGTTTTTCCATTTGCCGGACCGTTCGTTTCAACAACTTATGCGATCAAGGAATGTCATTGTCGGGTTCTTGCTGGTCTGCTGCCTTAGCTTTTCGGTGAGTACACAAAGTACTTACGTCCCGCCCGCCGGAAACTGGGAAAAGCGAACGCCGAGCCAAGCCAAGCTGGATCCTGCCAAACTTAAAGAAGCAATAGACTTTGCCATAACCAGCGAGGCTAAATCGCCGCGAAGCCAGCAGCTTGGCCAAACTCAAACATTTGGACGCGAACCTTTTGGAGAGATCATCGGGCCGATGAAAGACCGCGGCGATGCGACCGGGATCATTATCCGAAATGGATATATCGTTGCCGAGTGGGGCGAACCTAACCGCGTCGATATGATCCACAGCGTGACGAAGAGCTTTCTTTCGACGACCGTAGGATTGGCGTTTGACCGCAAACTGATCAAGAGCTTGCAGGATCGGGCCGCCGATTATTATTCTCCGATCTTGCCTTACAAGCCCAACGACCTCTCCGACGATGCTGATCGATTTGGAAGATCGCAGTTCATCGATCTGTTTGCCACTGACCACAACAAAAAGATCACTTGGGAACATCTGCTTCGGCAAACCAGCGATTGGGAAGGCACGCTCTGGAACAAACCCGAATGGGCCGATCGTCCCGACCGCGATAACACGAAATGGTTAGGCCGTCCTCGCGTCGAACCGGGGACGGTTTACGAATACAACGATGTTCGCGTGAATGCACTCGCCCTGGCGGTGCTGAATGTTTGGCGAAAGCCTCTGCCGCAAGTTCTGAAAGAAAACATAATGGACGAGATCGGTGCTTCGCAGACGTGGCGTTGGTACGGCTATGAGAATTCGTTCGCCGTACTCGACGGCCAAATAATTCAATCCGTAAGCGGCGGCGGACATTGGGGCGGCGGAATGTTCATCAACGCATACGACATGGCGCGTTTTGGTTTGCTGACCGCTCGCAACGGAAAATGGGGTTCCAGGCAATTGCTGTCGCAGGAATTTATCCGCCAGGCGAAAACACCGACAACAGTTCAGCCGACTTACGGTTTTATGAACTGGTTCCTAAACACCGACCGGAAATATTATCCGGCGGCGCCTGCCTCTGCATTCGTCCACGTCGGCAACGGAACCAACATTATCTACATCGACCCCGACAACGATCTCGTCATCGTCGTCCGGTGGATCGAAAACAATAAGATCAATGAGTTTATCGGAAAGGTAATGGCGAGTTTGACTAACTAAAACTACGCGGGGCAAGCCCACCTTCCTAACTTGCGTTTCACCAGACTGTTCCGTTTACGCGTGCATTTGAACAAAGAGTCAGTCAGGAAGGCGGGCTTGCCCCCGCCTCTTTCATACCAAATTAGTCAGCTAAATAACCAAACTTTCCATTGCGATAATCATCGATCGCCTCAGCAATCTCGTATTGATGATTCATAAGGAACGGGCCATATTGCGCGATCGGTTCGTTGAGCGGCTCACCGCTGAGTACGAGGAATATGCCGTCTTCTTCGGCAGTCAACGTGATCTCTTCACCCTCGCGTGCAAAAAGAGCGAGTTGGTTCGTCGGCAATTTTTCTGAACCATTCAGCGTCGCGGTTCCCTCGATCGCAAGGATCGCGGTTGTGTAGTGTTCAGGGAAACTGAGACTGACGGAGGTGCCTTTTTTTGCCTTTACGTTATAGAGATGTATCGGCGTATGCGTTCCTGCCGGGCCTTTTACGCCTGCGTATTCGCCCGCGATGATCTCGACATAGCCGCCATTCTCAAGCGGTGCTCGTCCCATTGCGTCGTTCGTGATCGCCTGATATCGCGGCTCGGTCATCTTGTCCTTGGCTGGAAGATTTACCCACAACTGCACCATCTGAAATTCGCCGCCTGTGCGGTTGAATTCTTCTTCGTGGTACTCCTTATGCAATAGCCCGCTTCCAGCCGTCATCCATTGAACGTCACCTTCGCCGATGATGCCGCCGCCGCCAAAACTGTCGTGATGCGCGATCCGGCCGTGATACGCGATCGTCACCGTCTCGAATCCGCGATGCGGGTGCGGCCCAACGCCGTGCTCAACCGTCGAAGGCGGCAGATCTTTTTTCGCGTTGTAATCAAGCAAATAGAACGGACTCATCCGTTCGCCCGTCAACACGCTATTCGGAAAAAAGCCGTTTACTTCAAACCCGTTCCCCACCCAATGCGCCGCCGGCGGGGCCACGATCTTCTCGACCGATTTAGTAGTTCGTTTCGTCTCGGTTTTCATATATATCCTTGTTCAAATGCCATGCGCTAAATGATATATACAGTCTATGCGGAATCACGGGATTTGTAATCGTCAATTGCGGTGAGAAGAATCTAATACTATTAGGCTATTTAATTGGTGATGCATGAAGCCGAAGGCCAAGAGCTTGGACGACCTTCATTATCGTAGAAAATTCAGGATTGCCGTTCGGCGAAAGTGCTTTGTATAGGCTTTCGCGTCCGAGGCCGGTGTCACGGGCAAGCTGGGTCATTCCGCGCGCACGAGCAATGTCGCCAAGTGCCGCGGCAATCAAATTTGGCTCGCCTTCCTCCAGAGCTGCTTCGAGATAGATCGCCATGTCCTCCTCGGTTTCGAGGTGTTCACTGGGATCCCATGGTAAAAGTTTAGTTTTGGCCATATTATATAGCTCTTTGGCAATCTCTTTTGCCTTGGCAATATCTTTCGATTGCGAGGACTTATCACCACCGACGAGTAAAAGGATTAATTCTTTATTTCGTTGGGTGAAATAAACTCTGTAGCCATGACCATAGTCTATTCTTAGTTCCGAGACGCTTCCCCGACAGGCTTAACATCGCCTGGGTTGCCCAACGATAACCTTCTTATTCGAATATCAATTCGGAGCCGGGCGTTCCGGTCCTTTAGAGATGCGAACCACTTAGCATAATGCTCAGTTTGTTTGATCTCTATCTGCATCAGTGTGTCCTATGCGATACGATTTGGACAACAAGAATTTTCGAGTCTAACCCTTCTGAATTACCATCAAGCCATCACGGATCGGCAGAAGCACATTCGTCACGCGATCGTCGGTCTGCACCATCTGATTGAATTCATGCAGCGCTTTTGTATCCTCATCTTTGTCCGAATTGAGGACTTTACCGCTCCATAGGACGTTGTCGGCGATGATGAAACCGCCGGGACGAACCTTGTCGAAAACGAGGTTGTAATAGTTGGTGTAATTGGGTTTATCGGCATCGATAAACACTAAATCAAAGGATTCAGGCAAAGTTGGGATGATCTCGGTTGCAAAACCGAGGTGAAAATCGATATCTCCGGCATATTGAGACCGCTCAACAAACGACCGCGCGACTCTATTGGTGTCTTCCTGTATATCCAATGTAATTACCTTTCCGCCTTCAGCTAAGCCTTCGGCAAAGCACAACGCTGAATATCCAAGATAAGTGCCAATCTCAAGCACTATTCTAGGCCTGATCATCTTCGAGAACATCGCGAGGATGCGGCCTTGAACAAAGCCCGAGAGCATTGCCTTGTCTTCGTAATGTGCATAACAATGCTCGCGAAGCTCTTTTAATACTGCGCTTTCATCCGAAGTAAACTTCTCGGCGTAATCAATGATTTCTTCCGTAAATCTCATAGGTCAACTCTCACCAATCCCCGTTTTATAGCAGTTGTTGCCGCCGAAGTGCGGTCGGAAACACCGATCTTGCCGAAAATGTTCTGAATGTGAGATTTCACGGTGTTCTCGGAAACATCAAGCGTAAACGCGATCTCTTTGTTCGACATACCGCCGACGATCATCCGCAGCACGTTGGCTTCGGCAGGCGTCAACTCTTCTTGCCCAAGATTTTCACTCAATATTCGTACAATGTCGTCGGGAATGTATTTTCGGCCGGAGGCAACCGAGCGGATCGCCTTCACGAGATCATCCGGCGAAATGTCTTTGCAAATGTACCCGGCGGCACCTTTTTTCAACGCTCTGGTTATTTCGGCATCACCGGCGTGTTCGGCAAGTACGATTATCTTCGCCTTTGGATCTTCGGCGAAATAACTGTCTAGGTCGTCGATAGAGCATGTATCGGGAAAACGCAGGCCGAGGATCGTCACGTCAGGTCGAAGCTCTTTGAATTTCGCAAAACCATCGGCACCGTTGTCAGCCTCGCCTACGAGTCCTATATCGCCTTCCTGCCCAACGACAGCCCGCACACCGAGACGTGTGAGCGGTTGATTTTCGATCAACAAAACCTTTATCGGTCCAGCAATCAAGGTTTAGGATTCTCCTTCAGACGATCTTTGGCCTGCTGCATGACGTCGCGCAATTGCTTTTCGTCCGCTGGTTTAGGATTCGCGACAAGGTACATTTCGAGCTCGGCAACAGCTTTTTCGTTCTCGCCGCGCTGGAAATAGATGTTGGCGAGGGAGCGGCGCGCCTCGATCATACTGTCACCGCCCATGCTGAGCGCGGCGCGTAATTCAGGTTCAGCGTCGCTTAGTCTTTTCTGGCCCAACAGCGATCGACCAAGGTAGAAACGGACAATGGCAGAATCGTCTTTGATCTTCAACACTTCGCGGAGCACAGATTCAGCCTCCTCATATTTCTTCATCCGCACCAACAGGACGCCGAGGCTTGCGAGCGGCGAATATGCTCCCGGTTTAAGCTTAAGGGCTATGCGCAGGTGTTCGTCGGACTTCTCTAACTGGTTGAGCTTCTGATATTGGACGCCAAGCTCAGAATGGGCGAGAGTAAACTCCGGATACTCAGCGACGGCCCGAAGAAGCTCGTCCACTGCTCCTTGATGGTCGCCCTTACCGGCAGCGGCACGGGCGGTCCCGTAGTGCTGAATGGCCTTCTTCGGCACGCTCGCTAATTCCGCGTCGATGACGCCCGGTTTCGGCTTCGCATTGAGTCTCCATCGAAGCTGCATATTGATGTGAAAGGTTTGCGCAGGCGCTGTTCGTCGCAACGCGATCTCAAACCGCTCCGACGAGGCCTCGTATTCGTCACCGGCCCCGACCGACAGGGTATATGTGCCGTTGCCCAAACCCATGATAATGAATTTCCCGTCGGCATCGGTCAGGGTGTTGGATTCATTGCCAAACCTGGAAAGCCTAACGGATATGCCACGACCGGCGGGCGAGCCGTCCGGCGCATATATCATCCCGGCGACCGAATGTTGGCCGGCAGGATTCGGGTTTGTCACGTCCCCTGAGACTTGGCAATTAACAAGAACGGGCAGCGAGAAAAGAAAGAGAAATGATGCGGCCAAAGAATTAACGGTCCTTATTTTCATGATCACCTCCATAACCAACCCCAGGTGCGTCGGTGCTCAGGTTGATTTCGATTCCGCGAGCCTGGCCGTAAATTCAACCAGCGGTTTTATCAGATCGGTCTCGTAGTTCGTTTTTACATGCTGCATTACGGCGGTGATGCGTTCGAGTCCCATGCCGGTATCGACCGATGGAGCGGGCAGCGGCGTCAGCTTGAAAGTGCCGTCTGCTTCGAGCGTGCGGTTGAACTGCATGAAGACAAGATTCCATATCTCCATGGTCGTATCGCCCTCACCGTTCACCCATTCTGGATGATTCTTCTCCGGGTCAAGCGGATCGTCGCCCATGTAGTAATGGATCTCGGCACACGGTCCGCACGGGCCGGTATCGCCCATCTGCCAAAAATTATCTTTGCGGCCAAAGCCGAGGATTCGTTCCGGCGGAGCACCGACAGCCTCGAAGAATTTACGCGCTTCGTCATCTGGGCCGACCTGATCGTCGCCCTCAAAGACCGAGAACCAAAGGCGTTCCGGCGGCAGCTTGAATTCGTTTACTAGCAGGTCCCATGCATATTCGATAGCTTCCTTTTTGAAATAATCGCCAAACGAAAAATTGCCGAGCATTTCAAAAAATGTATGGTGACGCGCGGTCTTGCCAACCTCGTCCAGATCGTTGTGTTTGCCGCCTGCACGAATGCACTTTTGCGATGAAGCGGCACGAGTATAATCGCGTTTTTCGTTGCCGAGGAACACGTCTTTGAACTGATTCATCCCGGCGTTGATGAAAAGAAGCGTCGGGTCGTTTGCCGGCAAAAGCGGCGATGAAGGCACAACCTTATGGCCGTGCCGCTCGAAATAATCGAGAAAGTTTTGTCTGATCTCGTTACCTGTCATAAAGTGAGATTCTAACACAGCGCATATGGAGCGATTGTCTGGCGTGACCGCTGTATGCAGAAGCCCGCGCGTAAGCAAGGGCGTAACCCAGAGTTGCGCGTTACGCCCTTGCTTACGCGCGGGCTTGCGCAAAACTGACCTATTTCGCAAGTTTGAATTTCAATGCGGCGGAGTTCATGCAGTAGCGCAAACCTGTCGGCTGTGGGCCGTCGTCAAAGACGTGCCCGAGATGGCCGCCGCAGCGGTGACAGAGCACTTCGGTGCGAACTTCGCCCAGGCTGCGGTCCTCTTCTTCGTGGACGTTTTGCTTGTAGATCGGTTCGTAAAAACTCGGCCAACCGGTTTCGGAATCGAATTTCGCTTTCGAGCGAAACAACGCAAGATCGCAAGCCGCGCAATGATACGTTCCCACTCGCTTGCTCCTATCGTATTCGCCGGAATATGGCTTCTCCGTCCCTTTCTCACGCAGAATGTAAAACTGTTCCGGCGTGAGTAGTTTCTTCCATTCTTCGTTAGAACGAACGAGCTTTACGCCATCAAATTTTTCGGTCA
>Ga0307505_10000111_pt1 | contig 99962 bp, 85 predicted proteins | sample 23_S_MG_FD_202183 | JGI IMG/M metagenome (GOLD analysis project Ga0307505, IMG submission 202183) | Soil microbial communities from Populus trichocarpa stands in riparian zone in the Pacific Northwest, United States - 23_S | ecosystem: Environmental > Terrestrial > Soil > Riparian zone > Trees...
ACTCGCCGCGCCATAGGGGCCCCTTCAGCGCGCATCCTGCGCGCCCAAGACAACAGCAACAGCAAAAGCAACGGTATCGCGATGGGCCGCTCTTGCTCTGGCTTGAGCGCGCCTCCGGCGCGTCGGGTCCCCTCACTCGCGGCGCAGGTGCGAAGGAAAAGCCCGAAGGGGGGCCGGCACGATGCCGGCCCGTTCGACGCCAGTCCATGGATGGACTGTCGGCGAACCCCGTAGCGCCTGTGCGGACCCCGTGCGCGCGCAGCGCGTGCGGGGCGCGAGTGCCGGGGTGGCCTTTCTTTTGGTTACTTTCTTGACTCCGCGCATCCTGCGCTCCGCCCTTCGGGCCGGCTTCGCCGTTCGCGCCGCTCCTGCGGCGCAGTGGCCACCCAAAGAAAAGTGACCCGCTCGCCCGGGAGGCGAGCGGAACAAGCCAGGGATGGCGTGCAACCACAAGCAGAAAGTGGATCGAGGCTCAAGCCGCATTCTTCGCGGGCGCCACGCAACGAAAAGTGACTCGCTCGCCGCAGGCGAGTGAAAGCTTAAACCTCACTTCGGCAGAAGAGTCCAGGAAGCGCCCAGCCACGCATCCAAGCCACGCGAACCATCGACGCGAGGTCCTGGGCCGGAAAAACTCGCGCCGGTGCGTCACGGCATCGCCCCCCCCGCGACTTGTCGTAGCGCCGGCAACGCCGCCGCCCTCTCCTGCGATCAATGCGCCGGCGCCGGATGGCGCCACATCCACAGCGGATGCACGAGCAGCGAACCCAGCGTGGCCAGCGCCATGTCCTTCTGCGCATCCCAGATATCGCCCTGCGTACCCAGATACGCATCGGCCAGCTCACCGCCGAACACGCTCGCCGCCGCCCATTCGACGAGTTCATAGATCAACGCGTGCGACATCATGAACGTCACCGGCAGCAGGAACCTCCAGAATCCGCGCATCGGCACGCGCGCGACCAGGATCTCGGCGGCCACCGGCGTCAGCAGCAGGCCATAGAGGAAATGCACGAACCGGTCGTACTGGTTGCGCTCGAAGCCGAACAGCGCATCGAGCGACCCGCCCGTCAATGCCATGAACACGCTGTCATAGGGCACATCGGAATACTGGTAGTGCGAGCCGATTTCGTGAAACACACCGAACACGAAGAGAAGCACATAGGCGGCAAGCGACAGGCGCATGCGGCGCCAGCCCCACAGCAACCAAGCCACGGTCGCGAACACGATCAGATTCTCGAGCAGCCAGTCCTCGCGCGTCTTCGGCGCGATGCCGAGTGCAATGAATACCAGGGTGAACATGCCGAGCAGCAGCAACGGCCAGAAAGCGCTGTGCACCGCGCCTTGCACTGCGCCGGAAGGCACGCCAGCGCGGGATCGGGAATCGCTCATGATGCGTGCTGACGCGGGGTAGCCATCATCGTCAGGCCGGCAGACACATGCGCGCGATGCACCCCGACGCGTCGCTGCGATTGACCAGGGCCAGCGTGCCGCCATGGGCCTCGGCGATCTGGCGCGCGAGGACGAGGCCGATCCCCGAGCCACCGGGCTTGGTCGTGAAGAACGGCACGAAAAGATTCTCGCTCGGCGGCAAGCCCGGACCACTGTCGATGATCTCCACTTCAAGCATGTCCAGGTGATGGCGCCAGCGCAGGCATACCTCGCCGCCCGTCGCCAGCGCGGCATCGGCGGCGTTCTTGACCAGATTGATCAGCGCCTGCTCGATCTGGTCCGGATCGGCCTCGATCTGCAGATCGGGGCCGGCATCCACCGCAATGACGAGGCGTTGCTCCAGATGCACGACGCGGCGGGCGAGTTCGCTGAACGCGACGGCTCGCGGATTCGGTGGCGGCAAGCGTGCGAACGCTGTATAGCGCGCCATGAAACGTGCAAGAGCCTCGGCCCGATCGCCGATCACGCCGAGCGCGCCGCCGGCATCCTCGCGCCAGTCGTCGGCGGGCGGCTCGGCGGCGAGCAGCTTGGCCAGGGTCGCCGCCATCGAGCGAATCGGCGCAAGCGAATTGTTGAGCTCGTGTCCAAGCACGCGCAGCAGGCGCTGCCAGGCCAGCCGCTCTTCTTCGCGCAGCGCCCTGCTCAGGTCGGTGATGACCAGCAGTTCGTGCGGCAGGCCACCCTCGCGAAACGTCGCACGACGCACCTCCCAGCGTCCGCTGCCGCCAGCAAACGTGCGCTCCCGGATCTGCGTATCGACGACGCCGAGCCAGTCCTGCAGGCCGAGCGCCTGTGCCGTGCGCGTGCTCAACTGGGCGAAGCGTGCGCCGAGCATGCGTTCGGCAGCCGGATTGGCGAGCTTGAGCGCTCCCTGCGAATCGAACGCGAGCACCGCGATATCCAGCGCCGCGATAACCTTGGCCAGCAGTGCGCTCTTCTCCTCCACGGCAAGGCGCTGTTCGCGCAGCGTCTGCGCCAGCGTATTGACCTCGATGACCACCTCGCCGATCGCGTCGCCGCGGCGTGCGCGCGAACCGCGCAGGCTGTAGTCGCCCTCGCGCAAGGCTTCGAGCAGATTCGACAGCGTGCGCAACGGATAGACCGCGCGCTCGCGCAGCACGAACGCCAGCGCGAGGGTCAGCAGCCCGACCGCGGTCAACAACGTCGCGGTGAATCCCGGCGCGCGTTCGTCGACCCACAGCGTCAGCGCCAGCGCGATGAGCGCAGGTGAGGCGACACCCAACGCGCCAACCAGCAGACGTGTCTCATAGCGCCAGCTTCGCGGATTGGCGAACTTTCGCGATCGAACGTGCGGCATCCAGGCAAAGCTCCCGACAGCGAGAAATGCAGCGTAGCGGAATCGGCGCGCCGCGGTCGCCACCCAGGCACAGGCCGTTACCCCAGCGCATTCTCCCGAGCCGTGCTTGCCAACCCGTCACTGCGCCGCGATCGCGTACTTTTCCATGCGCCGGTAGAGCGCGGGTCGACTCAAGCCAAGCAACGCGGCGGCGCGCTGGATGTTTCCCCCGGTCTGTTCGAGCGCCTGGCGGACGAGCTGCTCCTCGGCCTGATCGACCGTCAATGCGCCTGCGGGCATCCCCGCCATCGTCGGCGCGATCGCCCCGGTTCCGGTGGCCACCGATCCCGCCCCGAGATTGAGCGACTCCGCGTCGAGCAGGTCGTTCGCGCTCATGAGCACGGCGCGCTAGATCGCATGCGCCAGTTCACGCACGTTGCCCGGCCAGGCATAGCGGATCAGCGCATTCATTGCCGACGGCGCGAAACGCAGATCGTCGCGCTGGTAGCGCGTGGCGAATCGGGTCAGGAACGATTCCGCAAGCAGGGCGATGTCCTCGCTGCGTTCGCGCAGCGCGGGCAGGTGCAGCTCGACCGTATTGAGCCGGAACAGCAGATCCTTGCGGAACACGCCGCGCGCCACCTCGGTGGCAAGATCGGCATTGGTCGCCGAGACGATGCGCACGTCGACCTTGAGCGTACGTGACGAACCGACGCGCTCGAGCTCGCCGTCCTCGAGCACGCGCAACAGCTTTGCCTGCTGGGCAAGCGGAATGTTGGCGATCTCGTCGAGGAACAGGCTGCCGCCATCGGCCAGCTCGAAACGGCCGATGCGATCGGTCTTGGCATCGGTGAATGCGCCGCGCACGTGGCCGAACATCTCGGCCTCGAACACGCTTTCGGGTATGCCACCCATGTTGACCTTGACGAAGGTCGCCTCGGCGCGCCGGGATGCGCGGTGCAGCATGCGCGCGATGACTCCCTTGCCGGTCCCGTTCTCGCCGAGAATGAGCACGTTGGCATCCGACGGCGCGATCCGCGCGAGCGCGTCGAGCAGGCTGCGCATCGCGCGCGACTCGGCGATGAAGCCCTCGTCGACGTCACCGCGAAGAAGTGCGTTCTCGGCACTCAGGCGCTGCTCCCGACGCAGCGCGCGACCGAGCGCAAGCTGGTTGCCGAGCACGCTCATGAGGCGCTGGTTGTCCCATGGCTTCTCGATGAAATCCCCGGCACCGTGACGCATCGCCTCGACCGCGACGTTGATCGTTCCCCAGGCCGTCATCACGACGACCGGCAGTTCGGCGTCGAGCTTGCGCAGCTCCTGCAACAACTCCAGCCCTTCGGCACCCGAGGTCGTGTCGCGTGTGTAGTTGAGATCGATCAAGGCGATGTCGAAACGCTGCTTGCGCACCGCATCGAGCGCCGGCGCAGGCCCATCGACGGTAGTGCAGTTCCAGCCTTCGCTCTTGAGCAACAGGCGCAACGCTTCGCGCACGTCGCGTTGGTCGTCGGCGATGAGAATGTGCGGGCGGTTCATTGCCATGCTTCGACGCCTTGCCCACGCGACCTGGCTAAACCCGCGACGTCATGGCAGGGCACGCCGCAATCACGTGCAAGCACGGGCGCGACGCGCATCGCCCCCGCCGCACGCAAACAGGAATGCATGGCGCATCTCCGGTCAAACCGCATTAGCCGGATCATACGCCGGCTGCCTCGATCCAGCCGTCGCGCAGGCGCACGATGCGCTGCGCTTCGTTGGCGTAGTCCTCGTTGTGGGTGACCTGCACGATCGTCATGCCGTCGCGATGCAGCTCGTGCAGCAGGTCCATGATCATTCGCGCCTGACTGGAATGCAGCGCACCGGTCGGCTCGTCGGCGAGCAACAGGCGCGGCTTCGTGATCACGGCGCGCGCAACTGCGACAAGTTGTTGCTGGCCGCCCGAGAGCTGGTTCGGATACAGGTCCTTCTTGCCGACGATGCTGAAGCGGTCGAGCAGGTCGGCGACCTGCGCGGCGCGTTCCCTGGCCGGCACATCGCGATACTGAAGTGGCAAGTCGAGGTTCTCCCAGACCTTCAGATCGTCGATCAGGTGGTAGTGCTGGAAGATGAAGCCGATCTTCTCGCGCTGCAGGGACTGACGCTGCTTCGCGTTGAGCTTGTCGACCGCGACGCCGTCGAGCGCATAGCCCCCCTGCCAGTCGTTGTCCATGAGTCCGAGCACGTTGAGCAGCGAACTCTTGCCCGCGCCGGACGGCCCCATGATGCTGACGAATTCGCCGTCGGCGATGTCGAGTGCGATGTTGCGCAGAACCCAGCTTCGCCCCGCCTGGAGCGCATAGGATTTTTCGATGTTGTCGAGATGGATCATGATGGGTTCCGAAGGTTGTCGGCGGAAACTCCACCGAAGGTTTCATGCAGGCTCATTCGCTGCGCAAGGCCGTCATCGGGTCGGTCGCCGCGGCACGGCGCGCGGGTAGCCAGCACGCGAGCAGCGCGACCGCGGCAACCAGGATGACGACGGTTGACCAGGTCGCGAAGTCGGTGAACGCGATGCCGTACAGGCGATCGGCAAGCAGGCGTGCCAGTGGCATGCCGACGACAAGTCCCAGGGTCGCGCCAGCGAGGATCAGCCCGCTGCCCTGGCGCAGCACGAGATTTCGCACGCGCGCGGGCGTCGCGCCGATGGCCAGACGCACGCCGAGTTCCGCGGTTCGGCGACGGATCGCGAAGCTCAGCACGACCGCCAGACCCAGCGCGGCGAGTGCGAGCGTCACCACGGCGAACACGCCAAGCGCCGCGAGCAGAGAGCGTTGCGTCGTCAGGGTCTGTCCGACCAGCGCGGCGAGCGGGCGGTTGACGCCGATGTCGCTGCCGGGCGCGATCGCGAGAACGCGCTGGCGTATCGTTTCCACGAACGCGGCGGCGTCGCCGTCCACGCGCGTGACCAGCCAGAACACCGGCAGTGGTGCCTCGGCGAACTGGTAGACGGTGGCGAGATTGTCGGTCTCGTCCAGGCTCTCGTGCTTGACCGTTCGCACCACGCCGACGATGCGCGCGCTTCGCATGTTGCCATCACCGTCGATCGGAACCTCGACCCGGGCGGTCAGCGGATCGGTATTCGCCAGATGACGTCGTGCCCACAGTTCATCGACGATGACCGGGCTGTCATCGCCGTGGTCGGACGGCTCGAACCCGCGTCCGGCAACAAGTCCGATGCCCATCGCGGGAAAATAGCCGGGTCCAACCTGACGCGCACGTGCCTGGATCGAATCCGCGTTTCCCGGCTGGCGAAAATTCGAAACCATTTCCCATTGGCTGAACGGCGGAGCAGAAGCGATTGCGACCCGCTGCACGCCCGGCAGGCTCGCAACCTCGGCACGCAGGGAATCCACGACCGGCAGGTAACGCGCGTAGTCGGTTGCCGGATCGTAGCTGCGACCGCTGATGCTGACGCCAGCCGGATCGACTGCGGTGAGTACGACGCCGGTCGCGTCGAAGCCGCGGTCGGCCTCCATGAGATTGACCGCACTGCGCAGCAGCAGACCTGCACCGCCGAGCAACGCGGTCGTGAGCATGACCTGGGCAACGATCATCGCCGGTCGCACATGGCCGAGGCCGCTGATGCCGGCGCGTACCGACAATTGCGCCGTGCGGCGCGACACGAGCGCTGCCACCACGCCACTGCCGAGTGCGAGCAGCGCGACGATCGCGCCGGCGACGAGCGCTGCAACACCGAAGCCCGCGCCTTGCGGAAGGTTCTGCGGCAGCAACTCGTGTTGCTCGGCAATGCGCAAGCCGAGTGGCGTCAGCAGCAGGCCGGCAACGAGTCCGAGGAAAACAGGCGGCGCGAGGTCGGCGACGATGCCGCGCGTGATCGCGCGTTCGTTCGCTCCGATCGCGCGACGGATCTCGAACTCGCGAACGCGCCCGAGCAGGCGATCGAGATTCAGATTGATCAGGTTCGCCACGACCACGACGAGCAGGACCAGTGCGGCAAGCTGGAGCAGCGCCAGAGCGCGCCAGTGCGCTGCTCCGAAACGCTCGCGCCAGCTTCGTGCCGCCGCCTTCAGCCCGGCATTCTGGAACAGCCCGGCCAGGCTGCCATCGGCAACCATGATGGCCTGCAGCCGCTCGCGTGCCTGGACAATGTCGACACCGGGCGCGAGCCGCGCGACGACGTCGATACCGCCCACATTGCCGCTCTCCGACTCTCCGCGCTCGACAGCGTTCATGACATAGGGACGCCAGGCGTCGGTCGTTGCATCGGGAAACACGAACGCTCGCGGCATGACGCCGATCACCGTGTAACGTTGATCGGGAAAACCCAACTCGCGACCGATGATGGCCGGATCAGCCGCGAATCGCGATCGCCATGCGGCGTCCGACAGCACGATCACGTTGTCCGCACCCTCGCGCAGATCGTCCGTCGCGAACAGTCGACCCAGCGCGGGCGCGGCCCCGAGCACGCTGCCGAACTCCTCGCTCACGCGGGTAATCCGCCATCGCTCTCCGCTTTCATCGCGCCGCAACTGGCTGCCGACGCTGAACCCGAGCGCGCCGTCGAAATGGGTGCGGTCGTCAGCAACGTGCTGGCGAATACGCTCGGTCAGGCCGACCTTGAAGCCGAAGCTCGCAAGATCGGCCTGCAGCTCGACGAGCCGATCGCTTTCGACGTAGGGCAGCGCCTTCCAGCGCAACGCATGAATCGCGCTGAATGCGGTCGCGTTGACAACGACGACGGCCGCGACGAGGGCGATCACGGTCAACGCGAACAGCGGCGAGCGGATGTGATGGCGAAACAACGTCGCAATGCTCATGACTTGGATCCGGTCTGGGTCGATGAAAGCATCGGCCCTGAAGGGCCTCCCACAGAATCCCCTGCGCCATCCCGCAAGGAATTCGAGATGTCACTGCCACGGGAAGGCAATGTGGGAGGGCCTTCAGGCCCGATGCTTGCGCGGTGAAAAGGTTCGGTAAAGTGCATTGACGCGCACCCAGGGGGCATATCGATGTCAGCAGCCGGAAATGCCGTGCCCATGGTCCACGTCCGGGGGACGCGCGAGTACCGCCATCCGTGCGCCACGGATTCTGCGCGCTTGTGCTGGCCAGCCGGCTCATTCATGGCGCAATGCCACCATCGGATCGACGCGCAGCGCGCGCCGCGCCGGCAGCATCGCGGCGGCGAACACGACGACGGCAAGCACGCCGACAACGACCGCATAGACAAGCGGATCCGAACGCGACCCCGGCAGCATCATCTGGCCGAGCAGCAGCGAGAAGCCCACCGCGAGCGGCAAGCCGATCACGATGCCGATCGATACCTGCACGCCGCCACGCCGCAGCACCATCGCGAGCACGCTGCGCGCCGGCGCGCCAAGCGCGCGACGCACGCCGATCTCGCGCGTGCGCGCGGCCACGTCGAATGCGAGCACGGCATAGATTCCGGCTGCGGCCAGCAAGACGGCAAATACCGCGAAAGCGCCGAACATGCTCGCAAGCAGGTCGCTGCCCCAGAAGATCTGCCGCCGCCAGTCCTGCATCGGTTGCAGCCAGTACACCGGCAGGTCGGCATCAACCGCACGCACGGCATTGCGCACCGATTCGCCGAGCGCACCGACGTCGCCCTGCGCGCGCACGGCGAAACTGACGAACGCAGGCGGATTCTGCGCGATCGGCCGGAACACATTGCCGTGGCCACGACGCGCCGAACTGGTCGAGCTGACCTGAAGGTAGTCGGCCTGCACGCTGTCGGCGACCACCCCGACCACTTCCAGCCAAGGACTGTCCGCATGCTTGGGTGCCAGTTGCACGCGCTGGCCGATCGCACCGCGATCCGGCCATGCCGCCGCCGCAAATCCCGCACTCACGATCGCGACGCCCGGCGCCTGCGCGGTGTCGCGCGCATCGAATCCGCGTCCTTCGCGCAGCGCGATACCGAACGTCGCGAAGAAGTCGTCGCTTACGCTGGATGCCCAGGCTTGCGGCCTGCGCTCGTCTGCGCTCACGACGTCGCCGACGCGCGCGTATTCCTGCCGCTCATAACCCATCAGCGGCAAGGTGCTTGCGAACCCGACGTGCTGCACGCCCGGCAGCTCACCCAAGCGCGGCTCGAGTGCCTCGACGAAGCGCAATCGCGATGCCGCATCGGGATACGCCGATTCGAACAACGCGATACGCCCGGTCAGCACGCCGTCGACTTCGATTCCCAGTTGCGTTTGTTGGGCATGCAAAGCGCTGCGTATGGCCACGCCCGCGCACACCAGCAGAATCACGCACAGCGCCACCTCGCCGCTGACCAGGTATCGCCCGATCCGCCCTGCCGTGCCGATACTGCCATTGCTGCCGCTGCGCAAACTCTCCTGCACGTCGATGCGCCCGGCGCGCAACGCTGGAACGAGGCCGGCAAGCAGTGCGCAGGTCAGCGCGATACCGACGCTGAAGATGAGATCGCGCACGTCGACATCGAAATTGATCCAGTACGGCAGGTTGCCGGCCGATGTCGTCAAGCCGTCGGAAAAACGGGCGGCGAGATCAGCGCCGAAGTACCCGATCGGCGCGGCGAGCATCGCGATGACCAGGGTCTCGGAAAGCACCTGCACGACGAGCCGGCGACGGCTCGCGCCGAGCGCTGCGCGAATCCCGAGTTCGCGCGTTCGCGCCGCGAAACGTGCGAGCACGAGACTGGCGACATTGGCGCAGGCAATCAGCAGCACGAGCAGTACGGCGATGAACATCGCCGTCGTTCCCTGACGGATCTGCGGCTGGATGAATTCATCGGCGAACGGCTCCAGCTTGGCCTGGTCGCCGCGCAACGGGACGCCGCGCTCCGCGGCAAGACCGATCATGAGACCCGCAAACTCCTGCCGGGCCTGTTCCTGCGAGATTCCCGCGCGCAGCCTCCCGAAGCTGCGCAAGAGCGGCGCCGTGGCAGATGCCGCAGCCGCGCGGTCATCGACCAATGGCAGCCACATCATCTCGGCATTCGGAAACCCGAAGCCCTCAGGCATCACGCCGACGATTTCGAGAGGCTCGCCGTTGACGCGCACAGTGCGCCCGATCACCTGCGGATCGGCGCTGAAGCGCAACTGCCATGTACGGTACCCGATCAGCGCGACCCGGGCTGCACCGGCGCGCTGGTCGTCGGCATCCAGGCCGCGTCCGAGCATCGGCTGTACGCCGAGCGTCGTGAACGCGTCCGCGCTGACCCAGGCAGCGGAGAGTCGTTCCGGCGCGCCCTCGGTGCCGCTGAGATTGGCTGTCCCCTGGTAGTAGCCGGCCAGCAATTCAAGCGACTGCTGCCGCTCGCGCAGATCGATCCAGTCCGCCAGCGGCATCGACAGGTTGCGCGACGCATCGCGCCGATCGGTGTACTCGAAGTGCACGAGCCGGTCCGCATCGGCGAACGGCAATGGCTTGAGCGCGAACGCATTGATCGCGCCGAACATGTAGATCGCAGAACCGATACCGACCGCGAGCATGAGCACGCAGACGCCGGTGAACACCGGAGACCGCACCAGTGCGCGCAGGGAAAAACGCAGATCCCGGATCATCGTGGTTTCCTCATTCGTGACGCAACGCAACCATCGGATCGACGCGCAATGCGCGCCGAGCCGGAACGATGACGGCCAGGAACGCCGCCGCGATGAGCACGCCAAGAGCGCCGAGAATCACGACGGCGCCGCTTTGCTCGATGCTGTTGACGATGGCCGACAGCGCCCGCGCGAACGGGATGCCGAAGCCGAGTCCGAGCACGAGCCCGATCGCGAGCTGGGTGGCGACGCGTCGGGCGACGTCGGCGAGTACGCTGGACGAACGCGCACCGAGCGCGCGGCGCACGCCGATTTCGCGCGTACGCTGGCCCACATTGAACGCCATCACGCCGTAGAGACCCGCACCGGCAAGCGCGAGCGCGATCAGGCCGAAGATGCTGAAAACCCCTGCCAGCAGCCGCTCGTCGAAGGTCACTTCGCGCAGCCATTGCGCGTAGCTGCGCACCCAGTACGCCGGGGTGTCGGCATCGACTTCACGCATCAGTTCGGCCAGGCGTGGCGCGAATGCAACCGGATCACCGTGGACGCGCATGGCCAGGCTTGCGAAACGCGCGGGTTGCTGGCGCATTGGCACAAGCATCGCCGGGCGCTGCGTCGCACCGGGCTCGGTCATGCGCAGCGCGTCGATCACCCCGACCACGGTCACGACCGGCCCGTCCTCGCGGCGCGGGTCGAGGCGGAAGCGTTGGCCGATGACTTCGCCGGCGGGCGCATGCAGCTCGGCGAATCGCCGATCGACCACTGCTACCGCGAGCGCATCGGCGCCGTCTCGCGAATCGAAGAAGCGCCCATCACGCAGGCGCAACTGGTAGGCGTCGAGAAACCGGTCGTCCACGGCGGCCATGTGCAATTGCGGCAGCGGCCCGTCGCCGACCACCTGACCCTCCGCCACGTAGGCGCGCCTTGACCTGCCGATGCCTGGCAGGCCCGTGGCCGCCGTTGCGTCGATCACGGCGGGATCGGCACGCAGGCGTTCAACGAGACGTTCGAACAGCTGGATCTGCTCCGCCCCGGTCGGGTACGTGTTCGTGAACAGGCCGACACGCGCGGTGAGGATGCCGGCCGGATCAATCCCGGAGTCGGTCCGTTCGAGCGAACCGATTCCGCGCACGAGGGTGCCGACCGCGATCAGCAACGCGCATGAAAACGCAATCTCGCCGATGACGAGCACGCGGCTGACACGCGCGAATCCACCGCCGGTCGCCCCGCGAGTGCCATCACGAAGGTCGCCGGCGAGTGCCGCGCTGCCCGCCCGCAACGCCGGCAGGATCCCGGCGACCAGCGCGGTCAGAAGGGCCACGCCCAGGGTCATCCAGACGATGCCGGCATCGAGCGTGAAATGCAGCCAGTGCGGTGGGCCATCCTCCGCCGTGCGGAACGCGCGCTCGGTCCATTCCGCGGCTGCGCTCGCCAGCGGTACCGCGATCGCGACCGCGATCATCGTCAACAACAGGCTCTGGGCCATCAGGTGCAGGATCATGCGTCCGCGGCTGGCGCCGAGTGCAACACGGATCGCCAGCTCCTGACGGCGCGACAAGGTCCGCGTGAGCAGCAGATTGGCCACGTTGGCGCATGCGACCAGCAGGACGAGGACGACGGCGACGAGCATGACCGCCACGACCATGCGCGTGGTCCGGTTCACCGTGAAGTGGGCCAGCGGCTCCAGGCCCACGCGACTTCCGCGCATGCGCTCGGGATCGGCGCGCGCGGCGTCGGCGAACCATGCCGCCACCGCGGTCGCGACCGTGGGTGTGTCCACTCCGGCCGCACGCCGCAGGACCGCCGTGTAGGTCAGATCGACCGGCGCACCTTCCACGAAACGGCCGACGCTCCATATCGTTTCGCGGCGCGGGTAGCTGAAATCGGGCGGCATCACGCCCACGATCGTGGCCGGCTGCGAATTCACCCGGATCTGGCGCCCGATCACGCCGGAATCGCTGCCATAGCGACCCTGCCAGAGCGCATGCGAGAGCATCACCACCGGCGCCGCACCATCGCGCTCGTCGGTCTGAACGAAATCGCGCCCGAGCATCGGCGCCACGCCGAGCACCGCGAACAGGTTGCTGCTGACGAACGCGCCATTGAAGCGTTCGGGTTTGTCGAGGTCGCTCAGGTTGATCGTCGCCGGCGTGATGCCGGCGACCAGGGCGGAACCGGAAAGCTGGCGGCGCAGTTGCAGCAGGTCGTCCGCACGCAGCGGTTCGAGTTGGTCGCCGCTGCGCTCGCTGATGCCGACATGGTGCAGCAGATGTGCGTCGGGAAACGGCAGCGGGCGCAGAATCAGGCTGCCGATCGCGATGAGCACATAGATCACGCAGGTAAGTGCCGCGGTCAGCACGCCGACGACGAGCAGCGAGAATCCCGGTTGCGCGGCGATGCCGCGCGCAGCGTGCTTGACTTCATGTGCGAACGCTTTCATCGCGGCGACCTCGATGCGCTGAAGGAAGGGGGAACGAAGCGCGGATCATTCATTGCGCAAGGCCTCCATCGGCGCGACCCTCGCAGCGCGCAGCGCCGGCACCAGCGCGGCAACCAGCGCAGCCACGCCCATGGCACCGACACCGGCCGCGAGCATCGCCGCGGATGCGCCGCCCTCGATGCCCAGCGCGCGCAGATCGGCCACGCGCATGATCCCGATGACTCCCGCGGTACCGGCCAGCACACCCAGCGCGCTGATCGACAAGCTGTCGCCGATCACGCTGACCGCGAGCTGCAGCGGTCGCGCGCCGATCGCCAGCCGCAGTCCATGCTCGCCGACCCGATGACGCTGGCGCAGCGAGGCCACTGCGTACACGCCGAGCACGGCAAGCAGCAAGGCGACTCCGGCAAATGCGCCGATCGTGCGTGCGAAGAACTGCGCGGGTCGCAGTTCGTACTCGATGTCCTCGCTCAGCGCGTACTGGCGCGTGATCGCCTGGCGCGGATCGAGCGCGTGCAGTTCGGCGGCCATCTGCGCGGCAATGCCGGCGAGCGGTCGCTCGCTGCGTGCAAGGAATGTCATTGCGTGAATGGGCTGCTGCGCATACGGCACGAGGATCTCGGGGGCCAGCGGCGCGCGCAGGCCATCGTTGCGGATGTCGCCGACGACGCCGACGATTTCACAGTCGACGCGCTCACCACGGCCGAGCGGCAGGTTCAGCGTGCGGCCGAGTGCATCGGCCTCGCCGAAGAGTCGTTTCGCCAGCGTTGCGTTGATGATCGCGACGAGCGGAGCCCCGCGGCGGTCGTTGCTGTCGAAGTCGCGCCCGGCGAGCAATCGAATACCGAGCAGGTCGCGATAACCGGGCGAGACCCGGCGCAGTCCGGCCTGCAACGGCTCGCTCTCGGCGCGATCGGCGACGCGGATGTCGACGCTCGCGCTGCCGATGCCCGAACGCGGTGCCGCGCTCGTGAGCGCGACGTCGCGCACACCGGGCAACGCGGCGAGGCGTTCGAGCAACTCGACCGTGAACGGTACGAACGCATCCTTGCCGCCACGGAAGAACTGCATCGCCTGCACGTGGGTCGGCAGGTAGCCGGGATCGACGCGTTGCAGGCGCCAGAGTCCGCTCGCAATCACGAGCGCGGCGATCAGGCTGATCGTCGACAGCGCCATCGCCAGCGCGGGCAATGCGCGTCGCTGCCCGGCGCGACCGACAACGCCCCTGCCACCCGCGCGGATCGCCTCGCCGGCCTCGCCACGCACGCGCAGCGAACCGGCGAGCGCGGCAGCGACCGGCGCGGCCAGGCCAAGCAATACGGCGAATGCATAGACCTGCCAGTCGATGCCGACCTCGTCGATGCGCGCGATGCTGTCGCGCGCGAGCTCGCGCAATCCGCGCATCGCGGCGAGGGCAACCGCGAGGCCGAGCCCGACCGCGGCTGCGGCAAGCACGCCGAGTTCAAGCAACAGCATGCGCCGCAATCGCGCGCGGCTCGCACCGAGCGCCTGCATGACCGCCTGCTCGCGGCGGCGCGCGACCTGGCGGCCATCGAGCAGGATCGCGACGTTCGCCGCGGCGATCACGAGCACCAGCACGGCCAGCGCGAACGCGCCCCACAGCGCCGCGCGCGTATCGCCGATGAGCGCATCGAGCAGCGGCTTCGTCGCCGCGCTCCATCCCGCCTGTTCGGCACCGCGCGAATCGCCGATGCCGGCCAGAACAGCGCTCAGGCCGGCGTCGGCCTGGGCCCCTGAACTTCCGTCGGCGAGACGTCCGAGCATGAGCAGGTTGCGCCGGTGGTCGCGCATGCCGTCGCCGGACAGAAAACGCGCCGGCAGCGGCCGCCAGACGCCAGTGTCGTCGGCGATGAGGTCGAGCTGCGGCGGCAACACGCCGATCACTTCGAGCGGATCCTCGTCAACCAGTTCGAGGCGGCGTCCAAGAACGCCGGGATCGCCTCCAAAGCCACGCTGCCATTCGGCGAACGACAGCAACGCGAACGGACGATCGCCGCGGATGTCGTCGTCGCTGAGCAGACGGCCAAGTACCGGTTCGACGCCGAGCACGCCGAAATAACCCGGGCCGACCATATGGCTCGTGATCTCGCGTGCACGCTCGCCATCGAACAAGGTCACCCCGCTCCACCAGTAATAGCCCAGTGCGGCGAAACCGGGCGTGCCGGCGGCGAGCGTTTCCGCCTCCACCGAGGTGAACTGGGCGTTGCGGACATGCTGGGCGGGATTCTCCGCGCGCACGACGACGATGCGTTCGCTGGCCGGGAACGGCAGGCTGCGCAGCAAGACGCCATTGAGCACCGAGTACATCGCGACGCTGAAGCCGATGCCGAGCGCAAGCATCGCGATCGCGGCGATGGCGAATCCAGGCGTGCGCGCGAGGCGCTGCACGGCGTGGCGCAGGTCGACGATCCATCCGCTCACGATGGCACCCGTTGTTCCGCCTTGCATTCGCGGCACCAGGACTCATTCATCACGCAAGGCCTCCATCGGTGAAATCCGCGATGCGCGCCGTGCCGGCAGCATGCAGGCCAGAAGCGAGACCGCGGCGAGCACGCCGATCACGATGGCGAGCACACCCGGATCGGCGGCGCCAACGCCGTAGAGCTGGGATGCCACGAAGCGACCGAGGACGAGCGCCGCGACCAGACCGAGGACGAGTCCGGGCACGATCAGGCGCAAACCGTCACCCAGCATCAGGCGCAGGATCGCCGGCGCATCGGCGCCGATCGCCTGGCGCAGGCCGATCTCGCGCCGGCGCTGGCGCGCCGCATAAGCGATCACCCCGTACAGCCCGACAGCCGCCAGCAGCAGGGCGATCCCGGCAAAAGCCGTGGTGAGGCGCATGTTGAAGCGCCGCAAGGCGACGGTCGCGCCGATCACTTCATCGAGCGGACGCACGGCGAACAGTGGCGCTTCGGGCGCGATCTCGCGCATCGCCGCGCGCAGGACCCCGGCATATGCCATGGCGTCGCCCTGCACTTTGAGCGCGATCGCGAGTTCGCCCTTGATCGCTTTGCTGATCGGGAAATAGACCTCCGGATGCGCGTCGCGGTCGAGACCCGACTGACGCACGTCACCGACCACGCCGACCACCGGGATCGGATCGTCGCCGAAGGTGACGATCTGACGCGTGAGCGCATCGGAGCCGGCCAGGTAGCGGTCGGCGAACGCGCGATTCACCAGCATGCTGGTCGGCAGCAGCGCCTCGGTGCCGTCGAGTGCATCGAACGCTCGCCCCTGTTCGACCGGGATGCCGAACGTGCGGAAGTAGTCCGGGCTGACGAAGCGGTACTGCACGGACTGCTCGGGTTCCGCCGCTGCACCGATGACACGGAAGCGGCTGCTCCAGCTGGCAATGCCCGAGGCCGGCAACCCCAGGCTCAGCGACACCGATTCGACACCGGCGATTTCGCGCAAACGCTGCTCGATGGCGACCAGGCGCGGGGTCAGGCGTTCCATCGCCGCACCCGCCCAGGCGCTGAGATCGTCGCCGGGCTTGAGTGCAAGGGTGGCGATCGAGAATTGCGCGGTCAGCACCTGGCGCGCATCGACCCCGGGCTGGACCGCATCGAGGCGGCGCATGCTGTCGATGAGCAAGCCGGCGCTGCCGAGCAGGCCGGTCGCGAGCGCGATTTCGGCAACCACCAGCAGGCGCCGCAGGCGAGCGTCGCCACGTGCGCTCGTGTTGCCGCGCGTCGCCGACTGCATTGCCCCGCGCGCATCGACCCGGATCGCACGCCAGGCCGGAACAAGGCTGAAGGCGAGCACCGTGCACACCGACACCAGGGCGATGACCGCGACCACGCGCAGGTCAAGCAGCGGCGGGTTGTAGCCGGGTAGCAGGTCGGCGTCGAAGCGGACCGGCGCGGCGATGACGGGTACCGCGAGGGCCAATCCGGCCAGCGTGCCGAGCACGCAGATGATCACCGCTTCGGCGACGAGCGGACCCAGCAGGCGCCGCGACCGCGCGCCCAGTGCGCGACGCACGGCGAGTTCCCGTGCACGTTCGGGCAGACGCGCGAGCATGAGGTTGGCCAGGTTGGCGCACGCGATCAGCAGCACCAGGCCGGCAGCGGCAAGCAGGATCGATAGCGGCTGCGACAGCGGCCTTCCCACCGCCTCGGCCAGTGGCACGACCTCGGCCGACAGGCCGGCGTCGGTCGCGGGGAATGTGGCTGCCTGCCAGTCCGTGGTGGCACGCATCAGCATCGCGGCCTGCGGCGGCGAAACACCTTCGCGCAAGCGTGCGACGACGCGCAGGAAGCTGACGTCGCGACGGCTATGCGCATGTCCGGGCGCATACGTCGGAATCCACGCCTGTGCCTCGGCGGGGAAGCGGAAGCCGGGCCGGGCGACGCCGACCACGCGGTAGCCCTCGCCATTGAGTTCGACGTCGCGACCGACGACGCCGGGGTCCGCACCGAAGCGCGTCCGCCACAGCGCGTCACCGAGCACGATCACGCGGACGGCATGGTTCTCCTCGTCGTCGCCGAACGCGCGCCCCCGCGCAAGCGGCTGCCCGAACACGTCCCAGAAGCCCGGTGTCACCTTGTAGAGGGCGAGCCGCTCGGCGTCGCCGGCGCCGGTGAGGTTCATGGTGTCGGGTGCGTACGCCCCCATCGCCACGAACGCATCACCGCTGCGTTCGCGCCATTCGTTGAACTGCGGCACCGGACTGTCGCCGCCACGGGCGTCCGCCTGCGCGCGGGTGACGCTGACCAGTTGCGCAGCATCGGCGAACGGCAGCGGCTTCAGCAACACCGCGTCGTAGACACTGAAAACCGCCGCCAGCGCGCCGATGCCGAGGGCGAGCGTGAACACGACCGTGACAAGGAAGGCTGGCCGCGTGCGCAGGCCGCGCCAGGCGCTGGCGATGTCGGCCAGGAATGTGCTCACGGCTTCGGCACCGCAGGGCATGAGGCGCCGATTCCGCGACTGGACGCGGGCAGGCTGCGCGCGATAGCGCCCGGCATCACGCCGGCGTGGCCATGGATGTCGCTCTGAATCCCGGTGGTCATGCCTGGCATCTCCCGTGCGCTCTACTCAGCCACGCGCGCTGCGGCGCATGAGGCGTTCGTCTTCCTCGTGGCGCAGCCGGTGCATGGTTTCCTCGTCGACCACGCGACCGTCGAACATGAAGATCTTGCGATCGGCGAACTCGGCATAGCGCGGATCGTGGGTGACCATGCAGATCGTCGAGCCGGACGCATGCAGTTCGTCGAGCAGATGCATGACCGCTTCGCCATTCTTCGAATCGAGATTGCCGGTCGGTTCGTCGGCCAGCAGGATCGACGGCTTGCCGACCAGCGCCCGTGCCACCGCAACGCGCTGCTGCTGACCGCCGGAGAGCTGCGCCGGAAAATGCTTGACCCGATGAGCCATCCCGACGCGTTCGAGAGCGGCGACCGTACGCTCGCGGCGTTCCGCCTTGCCGATGCCGTCTCGATAGGTCAGCGGCAGCTCGACGTTCTCGTAGACACTGAGGTCGCCGATCAGATTGAACGCCTGGAACACGAAACCAATCTCGCGATTGCGAATCGCCGCGCGCTCGCCGGCACCGATGTCGGCCACCTCGCGACCATTGAGGCGGTAACTGCCCTCGGTCGGCGTATCGAGCAATCCGAGGATCGCCAGCAACGTGGACTTGCCGCAACCCGAGGGCCCGGTAATCGACACGTACTCGCCGCTCTCGATGTCGATATGGACTCCGGCCAGCGCGTGGGTCTCGACCTCGTCGGCGAGGAACACCTTCTGGATATTGTCCAGGCTGAGCAGCGATTCGGTCGTTGAGGTCATTGGCGTGCCCGTTGTTGGAGGAAACTGTTGTTAGTTGCTAGGGGCTAGGGACGAGGGACTAGGGGCGAGGGCGCGCCGTTGAACTCTTTGCGAGCAATGTATAACTCATGCAAAAGCATGGTTTTTGCGCCCTCGCCCCTCGTCCCTAGCCCCTAATCCCTGCTTCACTTGAGACGGATCCGGTCGTGCTGCTCGTAGGCGCCCGTGTCCGACAGCACGACACGCTCGCCGGTCTCCAGGCCCTGGCGAATCTCGATCAGATTGACTGAACTTCGGCCCAGGCGCACCGGCACGCGCGTGGCGACGCCATCGGCATCGACCCGGAACAGGCGCACGTCGGATTCCGCCTGGCCGAACGCCGGACGACCGACATAGAGCACGTCGACGAGGCGCTCGATTTCGATCGTGCCATCGACCGACAAGTCCGGGCGGGCGCCGTTGGGGAGTTCGCCGGTCAGCTCGACATCGACCTGCACCGTTCCGTTCTGGACGGCCGGATCCACGCGCAGCACCTTGCCCGCGACGATGCCGTTGCGCGTGTCGATGCGTGCGGGCTGGTCGATCACGATGTCCTTGGCCTGGGTCTCGGCAATGCGCAGTTCGGCCATGAGTTCGCCCGGTCGCGCGACTCGCGCGAGATTGGTGCCGGCGGCGACCTGCTGGCCTTCCTCGACCGACACGCGCTGCAGCACGCCGCTGATGCCGGCACGCACCTTGAGCGAGTCGGCCTGGCGCTGGCGCAGATCACGGGTCGCCGCAAGCTGGTCCAGACGCGCCTGATCGGCGGCGATCTGGGCACGCATGTTGCCGGAGAACTGGCCGATGCGTTCGTGTTCGATCGCAAGGCGGATCTTGAGCTGGCCCGCCGACAACGCACTGCGCTTGGCCTGGATCGCCGGAATGATGCCGCGTTCGCGCAAGCTCTCTTCAGCCTCGGCCTGCAGCCGCGCGGATTCGTAGTCGGCCTCGACCGCAGCAAGATTGGCCCGCTGGTCGAGCAACTGCGACTGCAGCGTCGCCCGGCGCACGGCCAGATCGGCCTGCGCGGCAATCACCGCCGATTTCGCCGCGAGCAGTTGGTCGTCGACTTCGGGATTGTTCAGTTCGAGGATAAGCGTGTCGGGCTCGACCTTCGCGCCCGGCTTGACCACGACGCGTTCGACCCGCGCCGATGTCTCGGCGGCGACCCAGCGGATTTCCTTCGGCACGAGCGTGCCCGGACCACGCACCTCGCGCAGCAGTTCGCCGCGCTTGACCGTATCGACCAGCAGGCTGGAGCGCTCGACCGCCGGCATCGCCGGTCCGAGCGCGGCCAGGCCAATGGCTGCCGCGATGACGAGCACGGCCACGGCAACGCCGATGATCAGTTGGCGACGGCGCTTGCGTTGTTTCAGTTCGGGGCGGGCGATGTCCATGCGAGGTAACAGAGCACGAGCCGTGCCAGCTTCATCACTGTCGCAACGTCTTGATTTTCCGGAGTGTTTTAAACCCACTTCCCGCTTGATCGTGGATCGGTGTCCGTTCCCGAACACGCTTGAGCCGAAACCGTTCGTTGCCTGAATGGCCCCCGACAGCGCGTTTGCGCGTGAGAAAGCGATGCGGCGGCAGGTTTCCGGCTCATGGCCGGTTGCAGGCTGGCGCAGCAAGGGCAACCGGAGTGACCTCAGCGGCGGGACATCAAGGATGTCTGCTGGCGAGGGATGTACATGCAAAGTCGTCCTGTTGCGGCCTCCAGCGGAGGAAGGGCGCGCATGCAGACGCGAGCACCGGATGCTTCTTGTGGCCGCAATGGCGCCTCCCCGCGCGATTGCACGTGTTGGATAGACGCTGCGGTGCGTTCGGTTCGGGCCCGTTGCGGTGTTAACCAAGCTGCAGGGATTCCCCCCTGCAGATTCATCAACTCTTGCGGAGTCTTGTCATGGATTGGAAAACACTGTTGTTCTCGTTCGAGGGGCGGGTCGGTCGCGGCAAGTACTGGGGTCTCGTGCTCGCGTCGATCGTTTTGTTTGGCGGACTGACAGCCTGGAGCTTCTACAGCATGCTCAGCTCGCCCGACCCCAGCCAGGGCGGTGGCTTGGCCAGCATCCTCACGCTCGTGCTCGGCCTCGCGTTCATCTGGCCGGCACTGGCGATCCAGGCCAAGCGCTGGCACGACGTCGACAAGTCCGGCTGGTGGATCCTCATCAATCTGGTGCCGGCCGTCGGCGGGCTGATTGCGCTCGTGTTCAACGGCTTCATCCCGGGCACTGAGGGACCGAACCGGTTTGGTGCTGCAACCCGGTGACTACAATTCCCTGCGCGGCGCTCGCCGCGCAGGGACGTTGGCCTCGAGTTTCCAGAATCCCCGGGCGTCAGCGCCCTACTGGCTGCCCCACGGTGGCGGCGGCGGCGCGACGGTGGCGGTGAGGTCGAACTCGACGCTGAAGTGACGATTCGGACGGCGCAGCTCATAGACGAAGCGCGTACCGGGCTCGACCTCGATCGCCCAGGTATTGTCGACCGATACGAGCAATCCCGCTTCGGTGAACATGGCCTTCGATTCGGCATCCGCAGGAAATTCCTGGCGGCCTGCACTGCCGGCGTCGGCATTGACGCTGTCGCCGCCATACATCGTGAGGTCGTCCGACGTCCCGTCTTCGTGGCGATGATCGTGCTTGAGGCGCAGGCCGGTGTCGGTGCGCGTGATCACCCAGGTCCGCGAACGATTCTCGCCGACATGAAACGGTATGCGGATCTCGTTCGCCGTGCATTCGCGCACGTGCATGACCGGCGCACCGCCGAACAGCTCCAGATCCGATTCGTTGTGCGCACCGAGACGTCCACCGTATGCCTGGCCGCACATCTCGCTCAGGCGGGCGAAGAACGCGTCGGCGGGAGCCAACGTCGGAGTGGCTGGCGTGGCTGGAGCCACAGCCGGAGTGGCGGGCGTTGACGATTCGCCTGAACAACCGGCGGCAACGAGACAGATCATTAGTGTCGTGAGGGTTCGCATTGGTCAAAGGTAGGCGCTGGAGGACATCTGAGCAAGCACTGGGCGCGGGCCCACCATCGACCCGGAACCGGAAATACGTTTTCAGTCAATGCCTTGATTCGAGGAATTCGCTTTGGCATGCAAAATGCTTGTATACCCGTACACGAAGCAACACCCAACCAAGGAACGTAGTCATGGGCACTTTGAGCAAGATCTTCACTGTCGCCGGAGCCCGGCGCCGAACGGACCTCGGTTGGGACATCCAGTACGACGGCCTGCTCGCCGTGGCCCGCATCGAGGGCGTCGCGGTTGCCGGTATCTCGGGTCCGTGGCCGGACGGCAATTTCGCGCTGACCTGGTGGGCAACCCAGGACAACGAAGCGTCACCAACGCTGGAATTTCATCCGACCATGATGGTCGCGCGCAAGCGCGTCGAGGAAGTCACCGCGAACATGCTCGCACGCGCGGCCTGATCCTGGCCGGCGCCCCAGCTCCCGATCTGCAACGAACTGCCCGCGGTCCGTACCCAAGCCGGACCGCAGGCGGCTGTTTGCGTCAGATGCGCCCGAGCAGCAGCAACACGATGATGATGACGACAACGAGGCCGAGGCCACCGCTCGGACCGTAGCCCCAGTTCCGGCTGTGTCCCCACGTCGGCAAGGCGCCAATCAGCAGCAGGATCAGCACGATCAGCAGAATGGTCGAAAGTGTCATTTTCATTCCTCCACAAGAGCCGCGGGAACTGCGCGGACTTCACCTTCTCTCTCCTTCTTGCTTGTATCGACCGGCATCGCGCACGCTGTCCCGGAAAGGCGTGCATGACCTGACGTCGTCGGCGAAATCCTCTTCCACAAGTAGCGCGGCGCCAGTGAACGCGCCCTGATCGGGCGGGTGGTCCGCGATCAAGCCAGTCAGTTTCCAGAAGGGTGCGGCTCGAATTCCCGGCAGCGAGCGCCGGCCGCGACCACCCGTCTGCAATGCGCCAACGTTGCCGTTGACTGTTATCGTTGCGAGGGAAATTCGCGCAACGGGGAGCGGTGCAATGGTGGGCAATCCACTCGTCATGGTGTTCCTGCCGATCGCGCTGGCAGTCGTCATGGCCGGCCTTGGCCTGCATCTGGGTCCGACCGATTTCCGCCGCGTACTGGCGATGCCGCGCGCAGTCGTTGTCGCGCTCGGCGTCCAGTTGCTGGTCCTGCCACCGGTCGCGTTCCTGATCGGCAAGCTGGTTGGCCTTCCCGGCGAACTCGCCGTCGGCCTGGTGTTGCTGGCCGCCTCACCGGGCGGAGTGACCGCCAACCTGTTCAGTCATCTCGCGCGTGGCGATGTCGCACTCAACATCTCGCTGACCGCGATCAACAGCGTGCTCGCGTTGTTGACCTTGCCGGTCTGGGTCGCCCTCGCGCTGAACGTGTTCCTCGGTGCCGAGGGAAGCGTGCCGCCACCGACGAGCAAGGTGATCGAAGTGGCCGTGCTCGTGATCGTCCCGGTCTCGATCGGCATGGCCATCCGCTACTGGAAGCCGGCCTGGGCCGACGCGGCGGAAAAACCCGTACGCCTGCTGTCGACCCTGATCCTCGTCGCCGTCATCGTGCTCGCCATCGCGAGCGAATGGCGCCTTCTCAGTGAGTACGCACGCGTCCTCGGACTGGCTTGCGTGGGATTCAACGTGATCAGCCTGCTGTCAGGCTACTTTGCGGCGCGCGCGGCGCGCCTGCCGCTGGCCCAGGCGACCGCGATCGGCTTTGAAATCGGCATCCACAATGCGACCCTGGCGATCTTCATCGCGCTGGAGGTCCTGGCCATGCCCGCCGCGGCGATCGCACCGGCGATCTACTCGCTGAGCATGTATGTCACGGCCGCCATTTTTGCCGCCTGGTTGCTGCGCAAGGCCCGTCGCACGGCGACCTGAACGCGTTGCGCGACCAGCAAACCTCGCGCTTCCCGCCGGCCCGATGCCTCGAAATGTTGCACTGCATGGTCAAGCCATGCCCCTGCGTGGCTATACTGCCCGGCGCTTTGCGTGGGGCTCAATCGCTTTTCTCGTACGTCTGCCTGTTACCCGGGAGGGATAGATGTTGCAACAACACGGTTTGCTGTTCTCGCTGGTCTGTGCGGTGCTCGCGATCCTCTACGGCATCTGGTCGATCCGCTGGATCCTGGCCAAGCCGGCCGGCAATGAGCGGATGCAGGAAATCGCCCTGGCGATCCAGGTCGGTGCCAAGGCCTATCTCAATCGGCAGTACACGACGATCGGCATCGTCGGCGCGGTGCTGCTCGTCGCGATCGGCTTCGCCCTCGGTTGGGCGACTGCGATCGGTTTCGCGGTCGGTGCCATCCTTTCCGGACTCGCCGGCTATATCGGCATGAATGTTTCGGTCCGCGCCAACGTGCGCACGGCCGAGGCAGCGCGCAGCGGCCTGGCCGCCGCGCTCGCGGTCGCCTTCCGCGGCGGCGCGATCACCGGCATGCTCGTCGTCGGCCTCGGCCTGCTTGGAGTCGCCGGCTACTACGTCGTCCTCGCAAGGTTGGGCTATACGCCCGATCAGGCCCTGAACGCGCTGATCGGCCTGGCCTTCGGCTCGTCGCTGATCTCGATCTTCGCGCGCCTGGGCGGCGGCATCTTCACCAAGGGTGCCGATGTCGGCGCCGATCTGGTCGGCAAGGTCGAGGCCGGCATTCCCGAGGACGACCCGCGCAACCCGGCCGTGATCGCCGACAACGTCGGCGACAATGTCGGCGACTGCGCAGGCATGGCCGCCGACCTGTTCGAGACCTATGCGGTCACCCTGATCGCGACGATGCTGCTGGGCGGCGTATTGTTCGCCGGCAATGCCAACGCCGTGCTGTATCCGGTCGTGCTCGGCGGCGTCTCGATTCTCGCCTCGATCATCGGCACGTTCTTCGTCCGCGTCGGTGCCGGCGGCAAGATCATGAATGCGCTGTACAAGGGTGTCGCGGCGTCGGCGATCCTGTCCGCGATCGCATTCTGGTTCGTGACCCGCGAGCTGTTCCCGGCCGGCCTTGAAGTCAGCGCGGGCCTCGTGATTCCGGCCGCGAACATCTTCTGGTGCGGCGTCGTCGGCCTGATCCTGACCGCGGCCATGGTCGTCATCACCGAGTACTACACAGCCACCGAGTACAAACCCGTGCGTCATGTCGCCCAGGCTTCGACGACCGGCCATGCGACCAACATCATCGCCGGCATCGGCATCTCGATGAAGTCGACCGCATGGCCCGTGCTCGCGGTCTGCGCGGCGATCTGGGGCGCGCACGAACTCGCAGGCCTGTACGGCATCGCGGTCGCGGCCACGGCCATGCTGTCGATGGCCGGCATGATCGTCGCCCTCGACGCCTACGGCCCGATCACCGACAACGCCGGCGGCATCGCCGAGATGGCCGAGCTGCCGCCCGAAGTGCGTGCGGTCACCGACCCGCTCGACGCGGTCGGCAACACGACCAAGGCCGTGACCAAGGGCTATGCGATCGGTTCGGCCGGCCTTGCCGCGCTCGTGCTGTTCGCCGACTACACGCACAAGCTCGATGTCACCGCGCAAGCCAAGGCACTCGCCTCGGGCCTGCCGGCGCAGATCTACACGTTCGACATCTCCAACCACTACGTCATCATCGGACTGCTCATCGGCGGCCTGATTCCGTACCTGTTCGGCGCGATGGCGATGGAAGCCGTCGGCCGCGCGGCCGGCGCCGTGGTCGAAGAGGTGCGCCGCCAGTTCCGCGAGATCAAGGGCATCATGGAAGGCACCGCCAAGCCGGATTATTCGCGCGCGGTCGACCTGCTGACGAAATCCGCGATCAAGGAAATGATGATTCCGTCGCTGCTGCCGGTACTCGTGCCGATCGTGGTCGCCTTCGGCTTCGGCTGGATCGGCGGTCCGCTGGCCGGCGCGCAGGCGCTCGGCGGCCTGCTCATCGGCACGATCGTCACGGGACTGTTCGTGGCCATCTCGATGACCACCGGCGGCGGCGCCTGGGATAATGCGAAGAAATACATCGAGGACGGCCACCACGGCGGCAAGGGCTCCGAAGCCCACAAGGCTTCGGTCACCGGCGACACCGTCGGCGACCCGTACAAGGACACCGCCGGCCCGGCTGTCAATCCGCTGATCAAGATCATCAACATCGTCGCGTTGCTGCTCGTGCCGTTGCTTTGAACTGCAAGCATCGCGAATGAAGAAAAAGCCCCGCGGATGCGGGGCTTTTTTTTCCCGGATCCGATCCGCCACCCCTGCCCTGCCAGGCCGCACACGTGGTCCGCGGCGTTTTATACTCTCCGCAACCGAAATGAACCGCATTGCCCTCGGCGCGCAGCTCCGGAGCTTGACGTCCATGAATTTGCTCGCAGCCTCAATTCAGGGAACTGACCGAAAGGCCATCATCCCGGTAGTTGCACTGCTCTCAGGGTTTTCCGTTCTGCAGGCAATGAATGTGGAGATTTCGATTCTCGAACGCGCCGCAAGTGCACTCGTGTACTTCGCAGGCGCAGTGGCTCTTGCTCGCAACTGGCGCCATTCCAGGAATTTTGCCCTGGTACTTGTCTTTCTCATCGTCATTGCTGCGATATCGCAACTACTCTTCGCTGTCCTGGGTGTAACAACTCCGCCGGTTCCTTTGCGTGACTATGCCGCACTGACAATCGCCGTTGTAATCTTGGCATTGGCCGTGCCGGCTCTGGTCTGGCTTTGGCGGCATCCGCACAAGGCTGTTTGACTGGGTGTCCAGCGCGACTGTTGCGTGTTGCCACCCAGAAGCCGGCCGCTTTGCGCGGGACTTCAACTTCGCTGTTCTGTTGAGTGTTGCCATCCAGAAGCCGGCCGCTTCGCGCGGGACTTCAACTTCGCTGTTCGGCCACAAAGGATATTTACGTCAAAGGGCACGCGCATGCTGCTGCGGACGACATCGAGCAGTTTCTTGGCTGGACAGCGCGCGCAAGGTAATTGCCGTTCCACCCATCCCTGCGACGTGCGAAGACACGCGCGGATGATGGTGGGGTGTTGTGCACATTCCTGGAAACCACATGATCCGCGTCGTTGAGCACAATCCGGATTGGGATCGCATGTTCCAGCTTGAAGCCGGGCGCATCGTTGCCGCATTGCGAGAGGTGGCCGTCAAGGTGCATCACATCGGCAGCACGGCCATTCGAGACACGAAAGCGAAGCCCGTGATCGACATTCTGCTCGAGGTAACTTCGCTCGAGGCGCTGGACTCGAACGAGCATCTGCTGGTCAAACGCGGTTACGAAGCAATGAGAGAGTTTGGAATCCAGGGAAGACGGTACTTCCGGCTTGACGACGCCGCCGGACAGCGAACCCATCAGGTCCACGCTTTCGCTACGGGCACTCACAACGTCATAAGACACCTCGCGTTCCGAGACTACATGCAGGCACATCCTCAACTCGCTCTAGCCTACAGCTCCCTCAAGGAACGCCTGGCCGTTGCGTATCCCGGCGACCGGGCCGCCTACAATGCCGGCAAGCACCCGTTCATCAAAGAACATGAGCAGCTGGCCCTGCTCTGGGCACTGGCTCGCGCCCTGCCATAGCCGCATACCCGTTCAATCAAGCCGAAACGTATCGCGGGTCGGTTTGAGTTCAAACTCTTGGTCTGCATCCAGACTTCGTGGCTGGTCGCACAGGAACACTCATGCAACTTCAAAGACGACCTGCCACCGAGGCTGACATTCCGTTTCTGCTTTCGTTGCGTCGGGCGACGATGGATGGTCACCTTGCCGCGAGTGGTGCAAGCATCACCGATGAGAGCCACCTGCTGCGGCTCATGTATCAATTCGGCTGCGCCGAAATTCTGCTGGGCGACGGAGAACCCGTCGGACTGCTCAAGGTGCGGCGATCGCCGGATGAGTGGGAGATCGTGCAGATTCAGCTGAGCAGCGACCTGCAAGGTCAGGGGCTTGGGCGCTCTTTGCTGGAGGAAGTGCTTGCAGGCGCTGACGCTGCTCACGTGGAGGTCAAGCTCAGCGTGCTCAAAGCCAATCCGGCCAGACGTCTTTATGAAAAACTGGGTTTTGCGCTGGTCGGGGAGGACGCCCATGAGTACTTCATGCGACGTGCGCCTGGCATTCGACTCGAATCCGCCGCGCGGGTCGGTTTGATGCCGGTACGGACATCATGAACGCATAAACGCTCAACGACTCGGCCTCGGACCAACAACGGGACTGAACCGATTCGGCACGCTCATGCCCTATGGACAATCCTGGGCATCCCCGTGGCAATGGAGTTGCTCGAACCGAGGTGCTGGCCTCCCATCTTGGTAGAGCTTGCTCCGCTGCTCTTCGCCTTTCGGCAGGTTCGCATGGGAGAGCAAGAGCAGCCGAGCAAGCTCGGCATCTACGAGAAACAATGACAGGCACGCTGTTGCGTTTGAGCGTCGCGAGATACACCCAGTGCGCATGTGTGCCGAACCCACAACGCTGCGCGATTCGCCGAGCGAGTGTTTGTCCGACTGGTCCTCCTTGCCTCGCACCGCTGTGCGCGATCGCACACCGCGGTCGCGCGGTGTCCACAACGTAGACATCCACAATTGCGCCGTCTTCTTAGGTCTTGGTGAGCCGTTTCCCACAACCCGCTGCGTGCCGTGGCTGGCGGTAGGCCAGATGCGGATTCCGCACGCGCATGCCCCATAGCCATCCAGGGCATCGCCGTGGCAATCGAGTTGCTCGAACCCAGGTGCTGGCCTCCCATCTTGATAGAGCTTGCTCCGCTGCTCTTCGCCTTTCTGAAGGTTCGCATGGGAGAGCAAAAGCAGCCGAGCAAGCTCGGCTCTACGGGGCTTTGGCGTCGCTTTGGCAACTCGTAGAGCGGAGCTCGCTCCGCTGCTGTGCCGATGGTCGCGCGATGAAAACAGAGCAGCCGAGCAATCTCGGCTACGACGACGACGGGAGGGGTGTCGCGTCGCGACATCGATGACCGAGGATCGCGGTGTGCGTCATGTGGATGTCGATTTCTCCGCGCGTGACCGGTTGATTCCGAGGCGAACAGAAAGCCGCTCGAACAGCGCGATGGCGGGCGCGGAGGGCGCAAACTTCGCGTGGACGTTCGCACGCACCCGCTCCAGCAGCGCGCGCGCTTCGTCGTGGCGGCCCAGGAAGACGAGCACATCGGCCAGTTCCAGGCGAATCTCGGTGACCGGGTTGGATTCGGAACCCACGCCACGCTCGCCGAGCAGCAGCGCATGGCGCAGGCCCGCCTCGGCTTCGTCGAATCTGCCGAGATCGCGGGCGAGCAGCGCACGCGACCGCTGAACGGCCGCCGCGCGCGGGTGTTCGTCGCCGAACGTGGCGCGCTGGTTCTCCAACGCCTCGTCGAGCCAGGTGGATGCCGTCTCGAACTGGCCGTTGCGCCGGTACCACTCGCCCAGATGGAGTTGCCTTCGCAGCCGATCGATCCGGCGTTCCGCCGATCCGTCATCGGCGATCTCGCGCTCGATCAGCGGCAGCGATTCGGCATAGTTGCCGGCGAGCAGCAGGATACGGCCAAGGTTCTGCCGATAGATGTCAGGGCGCAGGCTGGCGGGATCGTTCTCGGCGTCGGCCAGTCGCAGCGCCTCGCGCAGCAGCATCTCCGCATCGGCGTAGTCGCCGACATGTTCGGCGAGCGAGCCCAGGTTGTTGAGCGCGATCATGTACGAAGGCGAACCGGCTTGCCCGCGCGCGCGCATCGCCTCGACGTTCTCGCGAATCAGTGCCACTGCTTCGAGCGGTTTTCCCTGATCGCGCACGATCGCGGCAAGCTGGTTGCGCAGTCCGATCAGCCAGTCGCTACCTGGATCGAGCACTTTCCGGCGTTCCTCGACCTGACTGCGCAGGAGCGCTTCGGCTTCGTCGAGCTCGCCGTTGCCGTACAGCGCTGCCGCGAGGTACTCGCGTGCGACAAATAGGGTGCCGCTGTCGACGCCATGGGTTTCGAGATCGCGCACGTTCGCGCGCGCGACCTCGACCGCACGCGGATTGTCGAAGCTGCGCAGATGGGCTTCGCTGAGCGCATTGTTCGCCTCGCCGAGGAGCGTCACCTTCCTGTCCGGCACGAGCCGGGCAATCCGTACGGCGCGCTCGGCGTCCTCGATCGCCGCGAGCATCTGCCCCGTGCGGCTGCGGACCAGCGAAAGCGTCGTGAGTGTTTCCGCCATCAACCCGGGTTCATCCGCGCCCTCGCGCTCCAGGATCGCGATGCCCTCGAGCAGCGCATCCGCTGCCACACCATGGCGACTCGTGGCATTGAGCAGGTTGCCGTAGAGCTGAAGATGGCGCGCAAGGCGCACGGGGTCGGCGACACCGCGTTGCAGTGCGATCGCGTCCTCGATCGCGGCAATGCCTTTTTCGTTCTCGCCGAGCTTGGCGTAGATCTCGGCGAGCGCGGCGGCGAGACGCGCCTTGGCCTCCGGCTGTCCATCGAGCTGGCCCTGCAGATCACGCATGCCGGCATCGACGAGTTCGCCTGCCGACATCGGGCGCAGGCCGATCTTGTCCGGCGAGGCCGCGTCGAACAGCGCAATGAGGTAGTCGACCACGCGCGCGGATGCGAGCGATTCGCGCTGGGCGCGCTCTTCGGCCTTGCGCGCGCGCTCGTTCTCGTTGCCAAGTCTCCAGACGAACACGAGGGCCATTGCCACGAGCACGAAGCTGGCGGCCACGGCCCAGCGGTTGCGGCGCAGGAACTTGCGAGTGCGGTAGCCGACACTGTCGGGTGCGGCCTGGATCGGGCGTCCACGCAGATAGCGTTCGATATCGTTGGCGAGCGCCTCGGCAGAGGCGAAACGGCGATCGGGATCCTCGTGGGTGGCCTTGCCGACGATGATGTCCAGCTCACGGTCTCCGCCCGGATCGCCGAGCGCATTGCGCAGCGTGCTCGGCGGCGGCAGGCGCCCGTCCGCGTCGCGCTGTGGAAACTCGTCGGTCAGCAGTTCATGCATCAGGACGCCGAGTCCATAGATGTCGGTGGCCGTGCTGACCCGGCGACCGGCACGCTGTTCCGGACTCGCATAGGCCGGCGTGAACCACGGAACCGCGGTCTGCGTCTGCAGCGGTCCGGAATCGCCAGCATCGAGCAGCTTGGCGATGCCGAAATCGAGCAGTACCGGTGTGCCATCCGCGCGCACGAGGACATTGGCCGGCTTGAGATCCCGATGGATGACCAGGCGCTTGTGCGCGTAGTGGACAGCGCGGCAGACCTGTTGCAGCAGGCGCAACCGCTTCACGCGTGGCAGCTTGCCGGAACGCACGAAGTCGGTGATGTTGACGCCGTCGATGAATTCCATGACGAGATACGGCTGCCCGGCATCGCTCGTGCCACCATCGAGCAGGCGGGCGATGTTTGGGTGGCTCAGGTCGGCGAGGATCTGGCGCTCCCGACGCAGTCGCTGGCTGGCATCGCGGGTCGCGATGCCGCGGATCAGCTTGATCGCGACGCGGCGGTCGAATTCGGCGTCGACGCGGTCGGCAGCGAAAACGGTGCCCATGCCGCCGCTGCCGATTTCCTCCCTGAGCACGTACGGCCCCAGTCGCTCACCGGGCCGCGTCTGTGCGTCCGCGGCATCGTGCGCGGCATGCTCGATCCGGGCGGTGAGACCGCCTTGCCGTGATTCGTGCGCAGCCACGAGCGCGAGCACTTCCTCGCGCAGACGGGCGTCGCCTTCGTTGTCGCGGAGCCAGTCATCGCGCTGCGCAGGCGCGAGTTCGAGCATGCACTCGAACAGTTCCTGGAGCCGCTGCCAGCGGACGTCGCTCATGGGTGCAGGCGTTCGCGCAGCCAGGCCTTGGCGAAGCGCAGGTCGCGATCGACCGTGGGAACCGAGATTGCCAGGACTTCGGCGATCTCCTCGCGCTTGAGGCCGAGCAGATAATGGAACTGCACGATGTCGTGCTTGCGCGCATCGAGCACATGCAAAGCCTGCAGCGCCTCTTCGAGCCCGCTCGCGTCTGCGTCGGCGGCAGAAATCTCGCCGGCCGAGGACAAGGTCACGTGGACCTGGCCACCACCGCGTTTCTCGCTGCCGCGTGCGCGCGCGGCATCAATGAGGATATTGCGCAATGCGGCGCTGACGACCCCGTAGAAGTGACGCCGGTCGCGCCAGGCCACCTCGGCCTGGAGCAGGCGCACGAACATCTCATGGGCCAGTTCGGTTGCCTGCAGGGTCACGCTGGCGGCGTTGCGGCGCAGGTGCTTGCCCGCCATCGCGCGAACCTGCGCGTAGATGATCTCGGTCAGGCGTCCGGCGGCACGCACATCACCGGCACCCCAGGCGTGCAGCAGTTTGGTGACGTCCTGGCCGGTGACGCCGGCATCGTGTTCGGTGGGCATTTGTCGTTCCACGGTCGAGCTGATAGTCAATCGCACTGTTCCGCGTGGAGCAAGTCCCACCGGTACCGGCCGCACGATCCCGGGTTCGGCCGTCGGTGCCAGCCGGCGCGGGTCCGCGACAGCACGCAAGTTTCGCGACGAAAGGAGTCCTGGCGCACTGATAGGAAGCGCGGCGCGACTGCGTTCTGGCAGACAGGCATGCGGCATCCGCTGACGTGCCTGCCTCAAGCAGCCTGTCTGACTTTGGCTGGCCGGGCTGCAAATCCGTCTGCGCGGTCCATTTCTCTGCCGGTTCTTGGTCAATAGATTCCACTATTGACCTGCGAATCGTCAAAAAACTGTCCTCGCGCAGTCGAATTTTCGCCTCGACCCCCAAAGCCCGACAGGCTGCTAAACCCGGGAGTTTTCATGAAAATCGCACGTTCCATCCTGTTCGCCACGCTGTGCCTTGCTGCCTCGCTTGCTCAGTCCGCCACCTTCACCGTGTCCTCGCTCGCCGACAGCGGTGCCGGCAGCCTTCGCAACGCGATCACGCAGGCCAACAGCGCTGCCGGCGCGCCGCACGTCATCGCGTTCCAGCCCGGATTGTCCGGCACGATCACGCTCGCCAGCGAAATCCGGATCAGCAACAGCATGAGCATCAACGGCCCCGGCGCCACACTGCTGACGCTCGACGGCGCCGATTCGACGCGTCTGCTGAGGATCGAGCGCACGTCGGGCGCGCCGAGGTCGGTAACGATCTCCGGACTGCGCTTCATCCGTGGCTTTGCCGAATCCGGCGGCGCGATCTACGCCTTCGATGACGATGTGACGATTCTCGCCTCGATCTTCAGCGAGAATGGCGCGAGCTTCCGCGGCGGCGCGATCTTTCTTGCCGAAGCGGACCTTACTCTCGACGGCGTCAGCATCATCGGCAACCATGCCCCGTCGACAGGCCAGGGATCCGGTGGCGGAATCCTGTTCTCGGCCGGCACCCTGACCGTCGCCCGCAGCTACATCGCCCAGAACACCGCGAACTTCGGCGCCGGCATGAGCATCGTCTCTCCGCGTGCGCATGCCGTGATCACCGATACGCTGATCCAGGACAACATCGCCGGGCATACCGGCGGCGGCATCCAGGCGGGCACGATGAGCAGCTTCCGGATGTCCGGCAGTGCGCTGGTCGGCAACTTCAGCGGTCAGCCGCTGGGTGGCGGTCTGTACCTCACCGGCTCGAACGATCCGGCAGCAGGCGCCGCCATCATCGAGAACACGACGTTTTCGGGCAATGTGTCGCGTCACCCGTCCGGACAGGCCAGCGCACTGGCAGCGAGCGGCGGCAATCTGATCGTGCGCAACAGCACGTTTGCGTTGAATGCGACAGCACCGACCACACCGCCGGTTGCCGGGCTGATCACCGGCGCCCTGTGGGTCGACAGCACCGCGACCACGGTGCGGATCGAGAGCACGCTGTTCGACAGCAACACGCATGGCAACACCGGCGTGCTCGCCGATCTTGCGCATGTCGCTTCGTCAGCTTCCAATCCGAGCATCGTCAGCGCCACCGACAGCCTGTTCCGTACGATGCCGGGCGCCAGCGAAATCAATGGCGACAACCTGCGCAACCAGTTTGCGACCAGTGCCCAGCTCAAGCCGTTGACCACGGCCGATGGCGGCGGTTTCGTGCCCGTGCATCCGCTCGCGCGGACCAGCCCGGCGATCGACCGGGGCAGCAATCCGGGCGGACTGATCTGGGACCAGCGAGGTGCCGGCTTCGTCCGCGCCTGGAGCGACCCGGGCTACCGCAATGACCCGCTCAACTCGCACGCCGATATCGGGGCCTTCGAGTATCGCGGCGATGCGTTCTTCCACGGCGATTTCGAACAGCGTTGATCGCGGAATGTCCTTGCGCGCGGAATGCGCGTGGCGACGGCTCCGGCCGGTCGCCGCGCACTTTCCGCGACGCTGCGCCGCGCGCGGTTGCCCCTGCGTTTGCTGCTATGCAGCAGAAAATCCCGTATCCTTCCCGCCCTCGTCCCCACCCGCTCAAGGAGCAGGCGCATGGCTCTGGAACTGGTCTCCGCCGGCCGCAACATCCCCGACGAAATCAACGTCATCATCGAAATCCCCAAGGATGCCGAACCGGTCAAGTACGAGGTCGACAAGGCCACCGGTGCGATCTTCGTCGATCGCGTGCTGTCGACGCCGATGCGCTATCCGTGCAACTACGGCTATGTTCCGCAGACCCTCGGCGGCGACGGCGATCCGCTCGACGTGCTCGTGATCCTGCCGCTGCCGCTCGTGCCCGGCTCGGTGATCCGTTGTAGACCCGTGGGCGTGCTGCGCATGACCGACGAAGCCGGCAGCGACGAGAAGCTGCTCGCTGTGCCGGTGCCGACCGTGTTCGATGGTTACAGCCATATCGCCGACGTCGACCAGGTGTCGCGCCACTGGCTCGATCGCATCGGCCATTTCTTCGAGCACTACAAGGATCTCGAAAAGGGCAAGTGGGTCAAGGTCGAAGGCTGGTTCGGTGCCGACGAGGCACGCCGGGAGATTCTCGACAGCATCGAGCGCCATCGCGCCTCGAAGTGATCCGCTGCGACGTCGCGACGAACCGCGGCGATTCGGGTCAGGCCAGTACGGCCGTATGCGCACGCCCATCGCGGTCGATCCAGCCGCGATACATGCCGTCGGTATTGAACGGCAAGGCGAAGCAGCCTTGGGCGTCGACCGCGATGACGCCACCGTCACCGCCCAGACGCGGCAGGGTCTCCTCGATGACGATGCGCGCCGCTTCGGCCAGCGACTGCCCGCCGTATTCGACGCGCGCACAGATGTCGCGCGCGACCGCGGCGCGGATGAAATATTCGCCCCAGCCGGTCGCCGACACCGCGCAATGCGCATCGGCGTAGGTGCCGGCACCGATGATCGAAGAATCGCCGACCCGCCCCCAGCGCTTGTTGGTCATGCCGCCCGTCGACGTTGCGGCGGCGAGGTGGCCATGCGCATCGAGCGCCACCGCACCGACCGTGCCGTAGTGGATCGCGCGATCGCGCTCGGCCTGCATGCCGGCGGCCTCTTTCGCGATCGCCTCCTGCAGCTGGTTCCAGCGCTCGTCGGTGTGGAAGTAACCCGGTTCGACGAACTGCGTTCCGACCGTGCGCGCGAACGCTTCGGCTCCTTCGCCGATCAGCATCACATGCGGCGAGCGCTCCATGACGGCGCGCGCGAGCAGGATCGGGTTGCGCACATGCTGCACGCCCGCGACAGCACCGGCGCGCAACGTCGATCCGTCCATGATCGAGGCATCCAGCTCGTTGCGGCCCTCGTGGGTGAACACCGCGCCATGACCGGCGTTGAAATGCGGCGAATCCTCGAGCACCACGACTGCCGCGGCGACCGCATCGAGCGCAGCACCCTGCCCGGCCAGTACGGCGTATCCGGCATCCAGGGCACGCTGCAAGTCGTGCCTGACCTCGCTCTCGACCTGCGCGGTCAACGTGCTGCGGATGACACCGGCGCCGCCATGCACGAGCAGGACCGGACCAACGGTCGCGGATTTCATCGGCTGGAGTCCACTAGTTCTTCAACGCCTGCGCAAGCGCAGGCCAGACATTGTCGAGCAGCCTGGGCTGCGCGGTCGCGGTTGGATGCAGGCCGTCCTCCTGCATGAGCTGAGGATCGAGGGCGACGCCATCGAGCAGAAACGGGACCAATGGCAGGTTGAAATCGGTGGCCAAGTCACGATACATGGCTCTCAGGCTGTCGCGATACTGCGGCCCGTAGTTGACAGGGATCTCGATGCCGAGCAGCAGGACCCGCGCACCGGACTCGCGAGTGAGCTCGATGATGCGCTGCAGATTGGCACGCGGTGCGGCGATCGGCAGGCCGCGCAGCGCATCGTTGGCGCCGAGTTCGACGACGACCAGCGCCGGTTTGTGGTCTGCGAGCAGCTTCGGCAGGCGGGCCAGCCCCCCTGCAGTGGTCTCGCCGCTGATCGATGCATTGACGACGTCGCGCGCGGGCTCGTCCTGCTGCAGGCGTGATCGCAGCAGACTGACCCAGCCCTGGTCGGCACGGATGCCATAGGCAGCGGAAAGGGAATCGCCAAGCACGAGCACGGGCGCCGACGACTCCGCGGCGTGCGCGGGCAAGGCACAGAACACGAAAAGCAATCCAACAAGGAACAGGCGCAGCATGAATATCGATCCCGGAAGCGTTCTCAGTGCGCAGAAGCTTAGCAAAGCCGTCGACGGACCCGATGGGCGACTGGTCATCCTCGATGACGTGAGCCTGAACGTCGAACGCGCCGCGACCCTCGCGATCGTCGGTGCATCGGGCTCGGGCAAGACCACCTTGCTCGGTCTGCTCGCCGGACTGGACCGGCCCAGCAGTGGCACGATCACGCTCGCAGGCCAGCGCCTGGACGAACTCGATGAGGAGGCCCGCGCGCGCGTGCGCCGCCGTCTGGTCGGCTTCGTTTTCCAGTCGTTCCATCTGTTGCCGGCGCTGAACGCCGAGGAAAACGTCATGCTGCCGCTCGAACTGGAGGGCCGTGACGATGCGCGCGAACGCGCGAGCGCCGTGCTCGGCGACGTCGGCCTCGGCAAGCGGCTGCATCACTATCCGCATCAGCTGTCGGGCGGCGAACAGCAGCGCGTGGCGCTCGCACGCGCGTTCGTGCACGGTCCGGAACTGCTGTTTGCCGACGAGCCGACAGGAAACCTCGACCGCCGCACCGGCTCGGCGGTGACCGACCTGCTGTTCAATCTCAATCGCGAGAACGCCACAACGCTCGTGCTCGTCACCCATGACCCGGGACTGGCCGAGCGCTGTGCGCGCACGCTGCGCCTGCGCGACGGGCGCGTCGTCGAGGATGGCGCATGAAGCCGCTATTGTTCGCCGGACGCAGCCTGCGCCGCGAATTCCGCCATGGCGAACTTGCCACGCTTGCCGCTGCGCTCGTACTGGCTGTGGCCGCACTGGCCGCCGTGGGGACGCTCGCCAACCGCGTCGAGCGCGCGATCGTGGCCTCGGCCGCCGAACTGCTGGGCGGCGATCTCGGGGTCAATGGCCGACGGACCGAGCTGCCCGAAGCGTTCACGACCCAGGCACGCGAACGCGGCCTGGCCAGCAGTCGCATGGTCGAATTCTCGAGCGTCGTGTTTGCCGGGGACCACAGCCAGTTCAGCGAGGTGCGTGCGGTCGATCCGGCATTTCCGCTGCGCGGCAAGCTGAGCGTGCGCGACGCGTCAGGGGCCGAACGTTCCGCGTCGGCACCGGCATCCGGTCAGGTGTATGCCGATCGCGCAGTGCTCGTGGCGCTCGAACGACAGATCGGCCAGACCCTGCAACTGGGTGGTCGCGAACTGACCATTGTGGGCGAGATCGTCAACGCGCCGGGCGGCGCGGTGTTCCAGTTCGCGCCGACCGTGCTCATGAATCTTGAAGATGCGCTCGGCAGCGGCCTGCTTGGCGTCGGCAGCCGCGCCAGTCATCGCGTGCTGGTCGCCGGCCCGGAACAGGCGGTCGTACAGTACGCGGCATGGGCACGCGAAAATCTGCCGGCAGGCGCCCGGCTGACCACGGTGGCGGACGCACAGCAGAACCTGCGCACATCGTTCGAACGTGGCGAGAGCTTCCTGCGTCTCGCGGCGTTGCTCGCCGCGCTGTTGTCGGGCATCGCGGTCGCCCTCGCGGCCCAACGTTTCGCGCGGCGCAAGACCGAGGAAGTCGCGTTGCTCCGCTGCCTGGGCGCCAGTCGCAGCGAGATCGTCCTCGCGCTTGGCCTGGAACTGGCGCTGCTCGCGATTCCAGCGTGCCTGCTCGGTGCGCTGCTGGGCCTGGGCTTGCAGGAGGCCGCCTTCGCGTTCGCGCGCGAGATGTTGCCCGGCGAGCCGCCCTCGCTGCCGTTCGGTCCGGCAGCTTCCGCGTTCGCAATCGGGCTCGCTGTGCTGTTCGGCTTCGCGATGCCGCCGCTGCTGCGCCTGCGCGATGTCGAGCCGATGCGCGTGTTCCGCCACGATCTGGAAACCCGGGTGCGCCGGTTCGATGCCTTGTATCTGCTGCCGTTCGTGGTCGGCGCCGTGCTGATCCTCATCGAGAGCGGTTCGGCGCGCCTGGCCGGCGTGCTCGGCGCCGGCCTGCTCGGCGTTGCCGTGGCCACGCTGGTCGTAACCGTGCTGCTGCTCAAGGGCTTGCGCATCGGCGGCCGGCGCCTGCCCGGCGCACTGCGTTTCGGACTCGCCAACCTGATCCGCCGTCGCGGCCTGACCCTGATCCAGGTCGGCGCGCTGGCACTGAGCCTGACTGCGCTGTCGCTGCTTGCCGTGATCGGGCCTTCGCTGCTGGATCGCTGGCGTGCCGATCTGCCCGATGACACGCCGAACTACTTCGTGCTCAACGTACAGCCGGATCAGCGCGCCGTGTTCGCGCAGCGCCTGACCGAACTGCGCGCAAGCAATGTCAGTATGCTGCCGCTGGCAGCGGGAAAGCTCGTGGCGATCAATGGCAAGCCACCGATCGCATCGGATTACCCCGACGAACAACGGGCAGGCAACTGGATCGAAGGGGAGGTTCGGGTTTCCTGGAGCGCCGAACTGCCGCCGTCCAATCGCGTAATCGCCGGCAGCTGGCACGACGCGGAAAATCCCACGGCACAACTCTCGGTCGACCAGAGCTGGTTCCAGATGTTCAACCTGAAGATCGGCGACACGATGACGCTGCGCTTCGGCGACACCGAGATCACGCCCACGGTGTCGAGCGTGCGCGAGGTCGACTGGGATTCGTTCCGGGTGAACTTCTTCATGATGCTCGATCCGCAGCACGCCGCCGAGATTCCGCACAGCCTGATCACGAGCTTCCACGTTCCAGCCGACACGCCCGGACTCGCGGCTTTGTCGCGTGACCTGCCGAACATCTCGCTGGTCGATATCCAGTCGATCCTTGACCGCGTGCGCGACATCATCACGCGCGTGTCGTCGGCGGTGACCTGGGTGCTCGGTTTCAGCCTCGCTGCCGGCATTCTCGTCCTGCTCGCGGCACTCGCGGCCACCGCCGACGAACGCCGCTTCGAGATCGCCTTGCTGCGTACGCTTGGTGCCAATCGCAGGCAACTCGACACGGCCGTGCTCGGAGAGTTCGCGGCGCTGGGCCTGCTCGCCGGCCTCGTCGCCACGGGCGGCGCCGCGGCGACGGGAATCGCCCTGGCGCGACTCGTGTTCCGCCTTCCCGACTACTGGCCGCCATTTGGCGCACTTGCGCTGGTCGCAGCCGCGTCCGCACTCGTGGTCATGCTCGCCGGCCTGCTTGCGACGCGGCGCATCGCCCGCACACCGCCAATGCTCGTACTGCGCCGGGGCACATGACCCGGGAGCGCACCGAAACCCCGATACATCGGCGGCGGAGCCCGTGTAGAGCCGAGCTTGCTCGGCTGCTCTCCTGCCCATTACGTTAATCCGCAGCATCCAAGGCAGCGGAGCAAGCTCCGCTCTACGAGATGACGCGCAATCGGACGTGGCGGATCGCCCGCGGAACCCGCGGAACCCGTGGAACCCGTAGAGCTGAGCTTGCTCGGCTGCTCTTCTCCTCAAGTTCATCCAGGCCATCCAAGGCAGCGGAGCAAGCTCCGCTCTACGGAATGAGGCGAGATCGTGCGCAGAATGCAGCTTTGCCGGGTATTGCGAACATGTGTGGACGACAGCTATTGTCGTGACAATGAGCGAGAACGAGAAACGTCGACACCCGCGTTTGTCCACCTTTTCCGCCGCGCTGATCACGCATGGTGGCGAGGGTTGGCTCAGCGAAGTGCGCGATCTTTCGCAGGGTGGCGCGCGGCTCGGGCGCCCGTTCAACTGGAACGCCGCAACGCCCGACCCATGCAGGATCTGGTTCATTTTCGATCAGCAGACCGTGATCGCGATCGATGCGCTCTGTGTCCGCGGCGAAGGCGATGAACTCGGGTTCGAATTCCTGCCGCACCAGGAATCGAGCATCGAAAGTCTGTTGTATGAATCGCGCTTCCTCGACAAGGACGACCCGTAAGGTCTGTCCCCCCGCACGTGCCGGAGTCGCCCCATGTGGAACCATCTCGCTCCAATCCTGCTGCTGGTGGGATCGAATGTGTTCATGACGTTTGCCTGGTACGGCCACCTCAAGCACACGCACCGTCCGCTGCTGCTGGTCATCCTGGTCAGTTGGGGCATTGCGTTCTTCGAGTACTGCCTGCAGGTGCCAGCCAACCGCATGGGCTACGCGGTCTACAACCCGGCCCAGCTCAAGACGCTCCAGGAAATCATCACGCTGGTCGTGTTCGTGGTGTTCTCGGTCACCTACCTCGGTGCGTCGATCAAGTGGAACCATCTCGTCGGTTTCGGCTTCATGATTGCCGCTGCATTCTTCATCTTTCGTGACTGAGCCTGCGCGCACCGCCTCAGGTCGCGTGCGTGCATGGGCCGAACAGGTCCAGCGTTGCGACGTATGCGGCGGTATGCACCTGCATCAGTCCGAGCACCGAATGAAACAGGTTGTCGTGGCTTATCGGGGCGTGTGTGAAACTGCGCAGACATGCGAAGTCGATACCGCGTGACAGCGCGAACGATGGCGAGAGCCAGACCAGCATCGGCACCCGCAGCTGGGTCGCGGGTGCGATTGCATAGGGCACGCCGTGCAGATACAGACCGCCCTCACCGAGTGACTCGCCGTGATCGGAGAGATAGATCAGCGCGGTATCGCGATCCTCCATGCTCGCCAGCAGATCAATCGTGTGCGCGAGAAGTTCGTCGGTATAGAGGATCGCGTTGTCGTATGCATTGAGGATTTCTTCGCGCGTGCAGTGACCGAGGTCCGGCGTATCGCAGGTCGGCGTGAACCTGCGCAATCGCGCCGGGTAGCGCTTGAAGTAGCTCGGCCCGTGGTTGCCGAGCTGATGCAGGACGATGACGCTGTCGCCGGGTTGGGCTGCGACCTTTTCGCTCAGACCGCGCAGGAGGATTTCGTCCAGGCAGGAGTCCTCGTCGCATGCGCCGCTATCGTGGGTTTGATCGAACGATTCATACGGCAAGCCTTCGCAGACCCCCTTGCAACCGGTCTGATTGTCGCGCCACAGGGTGGCGATCCCGGCGTGATCGAGCACGTGCAGCAGCGACTGCGACTGCTTGATGCGCCTCGCGTCATGGTTCGTCCTTCCGTACACCGAAAACATGCACGGAAGCGACACTTCCGTGCTCGATCCGCAGGCGCTGACGTCGGTGAAATTCAAAGGTGCACGCGCCGCCAGTTGCGGCGTGGTCTGCCGCGCATAGCCGTTCAAGCCCCAGTTCTGCGCGCGAACGGTCTCGCCGACGACGAGTACGAGCAAACGCGGCCGTGCACCGGTGCGCCTAGGCACGACCCGCGCATCGAGTCCGATCGGTGCGAGCGGCTTCTTCTCTGCGGCGTGCTCGTCGATCACGACGCGCGTGAGTGCGACGAGGTAGTTCGCCGGGGTGACAAGATGACGCAGCTCCCTGTGGTTGCGCATGAGGGCGGACAGATCCTGGAATGCCAGGAGGATTGCGCCGGCTGCGACGATGAGCGCCGCTGAAAATCCAAGGCCGCGCACGAGCAGCGCGCGCAACGGCGTGCGGCGGCGGATGCGCACCCGCCAGAGCAACAATGCAGGGACAACGCCATAGCCGATGAATGGAAGGATCAGTCCCGGCGAAACCAGTTCGGCCGATTCGCTGCGCTGGGTATGCAGGATGTTGCGCAGCATGTCGGTATCGAGATAGACCGTGTATTCGCGCATGAAATGAACCGCGAGTGCGGTGACGAGCAGCAGAAGCGTGAGCAGGGGCTTGGCCGTCCAGCGGGTCAACACCAGGCTCAGCAACAGCATGTTGAGCGCCGCGATTGCCGCAAACAGACAAGCTGCGATCAGCGCGCCGTGCCATCCGTCAAGGGCCCCGGTCGCGGCGACGCCGTGGAAGAACGCGGTGTTGCTGAACGCGGCGAAGTACAGGCTGGCCGCGAGCGTGAGTTGCTGGAGCGTAAGCTGCGGACGCCACGACAGCCCCTGCCGGAGCACGCGACCGAGGTCGAACGCGGCCGTGGCAGCCATCGTCGATTCGCTCATGCCGATGGCTCCGCGCGTGACGTTTGGCGCCAGAACAGCCAGTAAAGCCCCAGCGCGACGCTCCAGCAGAGCGCCGCGGTGACGATGTCATGCGAGAAGAAATGCGCGCCACGCACCTGCTGGGTGATCCCGAACACGAGCCCGCTGCCCATCGCGAGCGCGAGCCCCGCCGCCCGCCAGCGCGGACGCACGACGCGCAGGTAGAAGTACAAGGAGAACCAGGCATAGCCACTGCTGGCGTGACCGGCAGGAAAGCAGGCCGCGTGTCCGAGTCCGGGCGGCCGCGCCGCGAACAGGCCCACCCACGGGCGCTCGCCCCCGTAACGCGCAAGATCCCACGGGCAGTCGATGTTGGACCAGTTCTTGATCCACGCGACCAGTGAGGCTGCGATCAACGTCGCCACCACGAGGTAGCAGAGCGGCCTGCGAAGAAGTGCCATGCGCGGACGCGCGAGCGCCGTCATGCACGCCCCGAGCGCGACCAGCCACGCGACCCAGCTCAGATTGCGACCACCCTTGTGCAGCAGCGTGTTCGTGACATGAAGGTCGCGCGCCAGCCATTGCTGTCCCTGCCAGGCATAGAGCTGGTCGGCGATCCGGAAATCGGTATCGAATGCGAAGCACAGCAGACCCGCGCCGAGGCAGAGCGCGAGCGGCACGAGCAAATGCAGGACAACGAAGCGCGAGCTACGGCGTGCGCCACGGCGATCCGGCCCTATGTCAACTGAAATTGCGCCGTGTGAAACATGTGCAATCGAGCGTCTCTCGTGCGCGCCTGATCCGATTGCCATTGGACCCGCCGTATACCAGTAAGGATGTCGGCGATTTTCGGCAACGCGCTGTCGGAGCGCGGTGGGACTTTCATTGGCAAACTGTTAACCCGCGGTTTTCGCGTTGTGTCTGCGCGGGCGCTGCGATCATTCCGGTGCCGGGGCGTTCGGCGCAAACGGCGGAGTCACGCAATCACGCACCAGGGCAGTGCCCGGCACAAGCAGCCAATGCCGCCGATTCGCCAGCCCCACGGATTCCACCGCACGCGCATCGACGCACGCGCTCAGCGCCTCGTGGAGCACGAGCAGCCAACGCTGATCGGGATCGGCGCGCACCCACTCGGATGCTTCCTGCCATTGCTCATGCCAGGCGCGCCTGAATCCGAACTCGGTGACCTCGCGATCGGCCTGCAGAAGGTTCTGCTCGCGCCAGGCGACGAGGCCGAGTTGGGCCGAGGGTCCGATGCGGCTACCGGCATCCTGCATGAGCTGGTGGGCGGAACTGGTCGCATCGAGCGCCGGGGCCAATCCCACGCCATAGGCTGCCCACAGCGCCCCGCTGAATACCACGAGGGCCGTGGCGATGCGGCGAAGGCGCGCCCAGGCCAGAGCGATCAACCCGGCCAACCCCAGCGCGAGCAGCGACCACAGGAACACGCCCAGATCGGCCTCCGAGATCGTGCGCTGCGTTGCCAGCCGCTGCGCCCATGAACTCGCCCCGGACAAGGCGGCAAGCGACAACACCGCTGCCGTGCCGGCGAACACGGCAAGGTACAGCGCGAGTGTCGAGCGCACGGCACGGCGCCGCAGAAGGCCGGGAAGGATTGGTGCGGCAGCGATGCACAGGGCCGGCAGCATCGGGAACACGTAGACCTCGCGCTTGCCCGGACTTATCGAGAAGAACACGAGCACGATCAGGCACCAGCCCAGCAGGAGGATCTGACGCGGATCGCGACGGCGCAGGCGTCGCCACCACGCCGGCAGCAGCCACGGCAGCAGCAGCGCACCGGGGAGCCACAAGGTCGCGATGACCTGCGCGTAGTACCAGAACGGCTGGATGTGGTGCCAGGTATTCAGATACCGCTCGCCGGTCTGGCGGAACAGCAATTCACGCGCGTAGGCGGCCAGGGCCGGATCGTCGCGGGTCGCCAAGGCGAAGAAAAGCGGTGCGAGCCAGACCATCGTGCCCGCGACGAAGGCGCCGGAAAGGGCGACCCAGCGCCACGCATCACCAGCGCTTGCGCGCTGCGCTGGCGCGATCCGGTGTCGCGCGATGAGCCATGGCAACAGGACGAGCAAAGGCAGGAATCCCACGCCCTTGGTCACCGTCCCGAGCCCTGCCGCGAATGCACCCAGCCACGCCGCCGCCCAAGCCGGTCCGCGCATGAGATGTCGCAACAGGCCCCACAGCGCAAGGGTCGTGAGGAACACGAGGACCATGTCGATCTGGCCACGCTTGGCCATGAGTCCGAATTGCAGGCACACCCACAGCGCGGCCGCGGCATGCAGCGCGGCACGTCGGCCCCACAGCCGGCGGGCCAGATCCCAGGTCAGCCAGAGGGTGGCGAGGCCCGCGAACAGCGACGGCAGAAGAAACGCGAAGTCCCAGTTGCCCACAATCTGGTACGCGAGTGCCTGCATCCACATGAAAGTCGGCGGCTTTTCGGCATAGATCTCGCGTCCGCGATGCGGGATCAGCCATTCGCCACTGTCTACCATGTGCTTGGCGGCGAGAACGAAGCGCGGTTCATCCGGCGGCGATGGCTCGCGCATGCCCAGGCCCGCTGCGAGACTGACCGCAGCGAGGACCCACAGCCACATGTGAAGCGAACCGATGGCGGAGCGGTTTGGGGTCATGGGGTGCGCATTCTGACCGGAACGCATTGCAGTCTGCACGGCACCGTGTAGGAGTATCGTCGAAGCCACTCCGACCCGGTTCCGACACGAACCGCGCGAAGCTTTCGGCGGGCATATCGCCCGCCCTGCCAATCACCGGTGGAGAATCCTGCATGCGCCTGCTCGTGGTCGAGGACAATCGCAGTCTTGTCGCGAACCTCTTCGAATTCTTCGAAGCGCGCGGGCATGTGCTCGATGCCGCGCCGGACGGCCCGACCGGATTGCACCTTGCCAAGACCCACGAATACGATGCGATCGTGCTCGACTGGATGCTGCCGCGCATGGTCGGGCCAGAGGTACTACGCCAGCTGCGCGACGCGGGGCGCAGCGTGCCCGTGCTCATGCTTACCGCACGCGACGAATTGCCCGACAAGATCACGGGATTCCGTTCCGGTGCGGACGACTATCTGACCAAACCCTTCGCGCTGCCCGAACTGGAGGTCCGGCTCGAGGCACTCGTTGCGCGCGCAAGCGGACGCAGCCGCGAGCGCGCATTGCAGGTTGCCGATCTGCGCCTTGACCTCGGCACGCTGGAGGCCACGCGTGGCGGTCGGCTGCTGCACCTGTATCCGGCGTGCCGGAAACTGCTCGAGCTCCTCATGCGCGCGAGTCCCGCCGTGGTCACGCGCGAGCGCATGGAGGAGTCGCTGTGGGGCGACAGTCCACCGGACGGTGACATGCTGCGCTCGCATGTGTACGAGCTGCGCCGCAGCATCGACGGCCCGTTTGCCATCAAACTGATCCATACCCTCCCGCGTGTCGGCTACCGGATCGCCGAGCCTGCCGGAACCCCTGTCGGGGAATAGCCGCACGTGCCCACGCCTCGCACCAGCCTGCGTCGACGCATCCTGATCGGTCTGATCGGTTACGTGGTCCTTCTTTCGATCACAGTCGTTGCATTCGGCTTCATCGTCAACGAGCGTGCCGAGGAACTGGTCTGGAAAACCCTGCTCGACGCCGAGCTTGACCATCTGCAGGAACGCATGGAGCGCGACCCCGGCTATCGTTGGGTCGACACCGGCAACCTGGCGTTCTTTGACGGTCGCGATTCCGAGGCGCTGCCGGTGGCCCTGCGCGGACTTGCGCCAGGCGTGCATGACGAACTCGTCGTGGAGGGCATCGAACGCGTCGTGCTCGTGCGCACCGTCAACGATCGGACGGTGATGCTTGCGCTGGACATCACCGATTTCGAGCGCAGCGAGTGGAAGCTGGGGATCACGATGATGAGTTCCTCTCTCGTCACGATCGCGCTGCTCGCGGTCGTGATCGCATTCAGCGTCAACCGGCTGACCCGCCCGATCAGCGATCTGGCGCTCCAGATCGAACGCCTGCGCCCGGACAGGCCCGAACATCGCATCGCGGTTTCCACATCGGCAAGCCTCGAGCTTGCGGTCATTGCCGATGCACTCAACGAGTATCTGCAGCGCCATGAGCGGTTTGTCGAGCGTGAGCGCGTATTCATCGACACCGCAAGCCACGAACTGCGCACGCCGATTGCGGTGATAGCGGGAGCCAGCGAAATCGCCTTGCAGGACAACGCCACACCGACTGCGGTACGGGGACAGATCGCACGCATACGGCGCACGGCAAGCGATGTGGAACAGCTGATCTCGTTGCTGCTCGTGCTCGCGCGCGACCCCGAACGCATGGCGCGTGTGCATGACCGCGTTGCCCTGGAACAGCTGATACCCGAGATCGTCGAGGACCATCGACACCTGAGTCGCGACAAGGATCTGGACATCGCGATCCTTCCCTGCGCGTCAAGCGAAGTCATTGCACCGCTGGCGATCGTGCAGGCAGCGATCGGCAATCTGCTGCGCAACGCGATCGAGAACAGCGATCGCGGCACGATCACGATTCGCGTGGAAGCACCGGCCACGGTGATCATCGAGGATCCCGGCCATGGGATGACACCCGAGGAAATCAGCGCCGTATACGCGCGACTTGCCCGCGGCGGGGCCGGCCGCGGCAGTGCCGGCATCGGCCTCGCCCTCATATCGCGACTATGCGAACACCTGGGCTGGACGCTCGATTTCGCCTCGACGCCAGGCAAGGGCACCGTGACCCGGCTCAGATTCCGGACGTAAACCCGCGCCGCCTGCGGCTGCGCCAGACGGTCCCGGGTAGCGAGACGAGGAAATGCACCCAGATCGCACACCATACGGCAATGCGCAGGGCGAGATGGCGTGCCGCGGGATCGTGGGTGCGGAAGTAACGCCACAGGCTGCGATGCTTGTGGCGGGCGACGAACAGCGGGCGGCTTCGACTTGAGCTGCCTTGGGCGTGCATGACTTTCACGGTGGGCACGAACTCGACCTGCCAGCCCGCGTCGCGGATGCGCCGGCACAGGTCGAGATCCTCGCAATGCAGGAAGTAACCTTCATCGAACCCGCCGACGCGATCGAATGCCTCGCGCCGCACGTAAAGACAGGCGCCGGAAACGGCGTCCACGCGCTCGACTTCCAACGGAGCATCAGGCCGACCGGGCATCGCGACCCCGGCGAGACCCGGTCGTTGTGACTCCCAGCGCGCGAGTCCGCTTGCGGTCATCAGCGCGCGTCGCAGGGTCGGTTCGCGACGGCGGATCGCGCGTTCGGGTTGGCCCGATGGCTGCAGCACGTGCACGCCGAAGACGCCCGTGTGCCCGTGCTCGGCCGCCACGGCACGAAGTTGCGCGAGCGTCGCGGGTTCGATCAGGCAATCGGGATTGAGGAACAGCAGGGCATCGCCGTGCGCCTGCACAGCGCCGCGATTGCACGCGGCGCCGAAGCCAAGGTTGCTGGTATTGCGCAAGAGGCGGAAACGCGGATCACCGGAATGTTTCTCGTGCAGGCGTTCGGGCTCGCCATCGGTGGACGCGTTGTCGACGACCAGCAGTTCCAGCGCCACGTCGGATGCGAGTACGCGCGCGATGCATTCACGCGCGAGTTCGCCACTGTCGGCAGTGACGACGATGACGCTGGTGAGCTCCGGCGTGAGCGTGAGCGCCACGCCCGAACCCGCTCAGAGTCCCGAGCTCAGGCGATCGCCCTGCTCGCGTGCGGCATTCCATAGCGCGGGCCAATCGCGCCAGGCCAAAGCCATGTCGGCCAGTTCGCCGCTCGCTGCCTGCGCGCAGGCCGCATCGTCGGCGTTCTCGGGCCAGTCGCCCAGACGTGGTGCGCTGCGCTTGAGCAGCGCATTGCCGTTGTTCTGCACGATCGAGCGCACATCGGCCTGCCAGTAGACCGGCGCGTCGGTGAGCTGTTCGAACTGGTTCTGCAGACGCTCCACCACATCGGCGCGGACAAAACTCAAGTATTCGTCCAGGGTCGCGGTCATGGTCGTCACATCGGCCGCTGCGAGGTCATCGACGATGCTCGCGAGCAAACCCATCCTGCGGACCGGATCGGCTGCCTTGGCCGTGCCGAGCTGGTTGGCGATGTAGTCGCGAAGGAAGTGGTTGAATCGTGGCAGGTGCGCGGCCATCGTCACTTCCGAACGCTTGCGTGCCATCTCCTGCACATGGCCGATCGCAGTCGGCAGATGCATGACCAGCGAGCCGGGCCGACAGAACTGGCTCGCAACACTGGCCAGCCCGTCTTCGCCTCGTCCATCCGGGTTCGTGCACGGCAACATCTGGCGATTGTCGAACGCGAACGGCGTGAAGTACGCGACCGCCGCGGGTTTTGCGCGCAGCCAGCCATACCACACGCTCTGTGCTTCGATATTGCGCAGGTAGGCGTCACGCTCGGACCAGAAATCCGCGCGGCTCTCCGCGTCGAGCTGGTACAACCAAAGCGCACTCTCGGTGCCGGAACTGCCGCAGGTTCCGTTCAATGTGTGCAGGATCGGTGCATCGCCGCGCAGGTGCTCGAGGCGCGCGAGATTGACGCCATGCAGGCTGGCCCGCTCCACGCGGTACTCGCTGCGCGCAAGCGCCGCGCCGAGCGTGTCGCCGCAGACTTCCATATGCAGTTCAAATGGATCGCGATCATCCTCTTCGCCGGCGAGCAGCGCGTCGTCTGCGCGCCGGTAGAAGCGCGCGGAGGCCGACTGCAGCGGATTCGGATCGATGCCTTCACGCAAGTCGCCGTGGCGACGCAGCGGAAACCGGAAATCCTCATCGAGCAGGACGAACGGATGGCCGGCCGACATCAGCAAGGCGAGGTTCCAGGATCGCCCGCCGCCGCTGCGGCGCGTGCGTGGTCCGCGATCGAGCAACCATTCCAGGCTGGCGCGTGCGTTCGGCACGGACTTGAGCAGACGCTCGCGCAGGCGCGCGCGCTCGGCAGCGCCAACATAGCTGACCGGATTGCCGACCGCGCGCGCGAACTCGCGCAGCAGGTCGCGATTGCGGTCGCGATTCGCCTCCTGGGTTGAGTCATCCAGCAGAACGACATTGCGCGCAACACGGAAGCGACGTTCGTATTCAGCCAGCGAATCGAGCAGCACGCGCAACTGCTGGGGGCGGTCGCAGGCGCGGATGTAGATCGCCTGGACCGTACGTGGCATCGATTCCGGCGTGCGCACGAGGCGATCGATGAATTCACGATCCGAGACGAGCAGCCCGCTGCGCGCGAGACCTTCGAGACCCTTGCGGATGCGATCGGGCTGGTTGAGGCCGGGAACGACCGATGCGACGCGGGCGACATGCTCGTCGAGCGTGCGGAACTCGCGACACTGGTCCATCGACTGCAGGACATGATGGCTGAGCACGTGGCGCTCGCCGGAGTCCCTGGCGATGAACGCGAACTCCTCGCTGGACATCGGTGCGACCACGGCATCGATGGCCGCGTACATCGGCGCATCTTCGCTGTTGCGCGCGGTCGGGCCGGCAAAGCTCAGGTTGCCGTAGTTGATCTGGAAATCGGGTGTGCTGTTCATGGATTCACTGTCATGAGTCATCGGCGCAGCCAGCGGCGCCACCAGGGTGACGTCGCCGTACCTGGAGCCAGACGAAGGCGCTCGAGCTCAGCCTCGAGCTCGGCGATGCGGGCACCGGCCTGCATGTTCCTGCGGACCTCGCCATTGTAGTGCGTGTATACGGATTCCTCACGATCACCAAACAGCGAGATCGCGGGCAGATTGTCGGGCAGTGACCGCCGCGAGCACACGGCAACAAAGTACAGCGGTGCGTAGCCGAAGCCGGGCTCGAGCATGCTTCCATCGGCGCTCGCGGTGACCACGCTGTTGCCACGCGCTTCGGGATCGAGCGACCACAGTGCGGACTGGAATACGAGCTTCTGTCCGTACAGACGGATTTCGGGAAAATGCGGACGCAGCAAACCGAGCAATTCGTCGCGGTAGAGTTCACGTACGTGGAACTCGTTGCGGAAGCCCGCCAGTTCGCTGTAGTTGTGCTTGTCCGGCGAGGAAATCAGCAGCAGACCGTCCTCGGCAAGGACACGCGCGAAACCGGCGACCAGTTCCTTCTGCGCATGCAGATGCTCGAGGGTCTCGAATGAAACGACGACATCGAAGCTGTGATCGGGAAACTCCAGCGCGGCGGCATCCGCGCACTGGAACTGCACGTTCTCGCGACCCGCATAGCACGTGCGCGCATGCGCCACCGCGTCGGCGCTGACATCGACGCCGATGACCGTGGCTGCCGTTCCGGCAAGAAGATTCGAACCGTAGCCCTCTCCGCATGCCGCATCGAGCACGCGCTTGCCGCGCACAAGCGGCAATGCGAACGCGTACCGATGCCAGTGCTCGTACCAGATCTCGCGCATGCACTCGGGGGTGAAGCGCTCTCCGGTGAACTCCAGTGCGGGCTTGGCGTCAGTCATGCCTGTTCTCCGCACGTCCCCAGCGGTGTGGCAGACGCAAGAGGCCGAACTCGCGGGACTCGCCGCGTACGGTCAGCGTGCGCTCGTCGGTATCGAACATGCGCAAGCCCTCGCTGTCGAGCGCGTGGACACGCAGGCCATAGCTGCCAGGCAGCAGGGCCAGATCGGTGAACTCGATCTCGGCGATGAAGGCATCGCCGTCGCGTTCGGGTTCGACGCCGTCCATCTCGCTACTCACCCCGTAGACCGGGGTACCGTCGGCGCGCACGATGCCGAACATGGCCACCGGAACGCGACCCTCGCGCGAGCGCAGGCGTGCGCGCACGTGTACGCGATCACCGCTGGAGACCAGCGTCGGCGCTTCGCCGCGCACGCCGTTGATTTCAATGGACTCGACCGAGAACTCGTTGCCGGCGGCCGCGGCACGCGCGGGCGCTGCGCCGTTGGCCTTGCGCTCGTGCCAGGCCAGATAGGCTTGGGTGACATCGTGCACGTCACCACATTGGGCAACCTCGCCGTGGCGCAGCCATACAGCCTGACGGCACAGCTTCTGCACGTGGTACATGCTGTGGGAGACCAGCAGCAAGGTGCCGCCATCGGCCAGGTAGGCTTCCATCCAGCGCACGCACTTCTTCTGGAACGATTCGTCGCCAACCGCGAGCACCTCGTCGGTGATCAGCACGTCGGGTTTGAGCGAGGCGATCACGGCGAATCCGAGGCGCACGATCATGCCCGACGAGTAGTGCTTGACCGGCTCGTCGATGTAGTTGCCGATATCGGCGAACTCGACGATCGCGGGCAGCCGCGACTGCATTTCGTCGGCATGAAGTCCGTGCAGCGCCGCCGCCATCGCGACGTTGTCGCGGCCGCTGTACTCGGGATGGAAGCCGGCACCGAGTTCGAGCAGGGCGCCGACCGAGCCGTTCACGGTCACCGTGCCGGTCGTCGGCGTCAATACGCCGGTGATGAGCTTGAGCAGGGTCGACTTCCCGGCCCCGTTCTCGCCGACCACGCCAAGCGACTGCCCGCGCAGCACCTTGAGATCGACGTTTCTGAGCACGTGCTGCGCATCGGTTCCCGCGCGCCCCAGGAGCAGGCGCCCGAGCGCGCGCAGGCGATCGGCCGAGCGGTGGACCTTGGGATAGGCCTTGCCGAGACCGAGGGCATCGATCAGCACGTCGCTCACAGGAAGTCCTCGAAATGCGGATCCAGGCGACGGAATACCCAATGCCCGAACAACAGGGTCGCGGCCGCGATCACGAGGGCGACCAGTGTGGCCTCCCAGCGCACCTGGCCATAGCCAAGCAGCAGACTACGGAATCCCTCGATGTAGAACGTGAACGGATTGAGGTCGAGCAGGTGCCGATACTGTTCGGGCAAGAGACTGCGGTCGTAGAAAACCGGCGAGGCGAACATGACCAGGGTAAGCAACTGGCCGAGTATCTGCACGAGATCGCGAACGAACACCTGTACCGCGGCGCACAGCAGCGCAATTCCGAACGCAAGGGCAAACAACGGCAGGTAAAGGAGCACGGCCAGCGGAATCATTTCCAGCGCGATGCCGTGTCCGCTCACGGCGAGAACCAGCAGGACGGCCACGAATCCGCAAGCGTGGAGCAGGAAGCTCGCGCTGCACGGCGCCAGCACGAGCATCTCGCGCGGCAGCGCGACCTTGCCGATCAGGGCGGCGTTGTCCTGAATCGCCGTGGTGGATCGCAGAATCGCTTCGGAAAACGCGATCCAGGGCCAAAGTGCCACGACGAGGAACGGAACATAGCCAGGGGCGTCGACGCCTGGCACACGTGCCTTGAAGATCTGCACGAACACGAACGCATAGATCGCCAGTTGCAGGAGCGGCTGCAGCAGAGCCCAGCCAAAACCCGTGAAGCTGCCGCGGTAGCGCTCCCTGAGCTCGCGTCGGATGAAATGCGCTGCGAGCCTCGCGGCTTTCATTCGATATCCCGGATGCGCTGAAAAGCCGCCTATTCTACCCTGCGGTCAGCCGCCGGCACATTGGCCGGCGGTCCGCATCAGCCGATCCGGCCGTCCCTACTTGCCTGCGGACTTCGTCGACTTGGATTTCGGCGCTTTGGATGGGTTTTCAACCGATGGCGGCGCCATGATGTAACGCGTGCGCAACGAGGCAACTGCATCCGGATCCGCTTCGATGGCCATGCTGCGCATCTGGTCGACGTACTCCTTGACCTGCTGTTCGATCTTTCTCGTACGCAGTTCCTCGGTGAGCGCAACCCGGACTTCGTCGAAGGTCCTGAGTTTCGGCTCGACGCGGTTGCTCAACTTGATGATGTGGTAGCCGAACTGCGACTTCACTAGCGGAGCCAGTTCGCCGGGTGTGCGCAACCTGCCCGATGCTTCGGCGAACTGGGGATCCATACGCTCCGACGCCGCATCGGGGATCTCTCCCTTGTTGTCGGTCTTTGATGGATCATCCGAGTACTGCATGACGAGGCTCTCGAAATCCTCGGTGGCCGCGCGCTTGTGGACTTCCTCGGCGAGCGCAAGAGCGGCACTGTCGGCCTGCTTCACGTTGTCGATCAGGATGTGCCTGACCGTGACAGTGGCTGGAATCGCGAACTGGGAGGGATCGGCGTTGTAGGTTTCGCGCGCGAGTTCGTCGAGATTGCCGACCTCGACATTTTCGCGGAACACGAGAACAGCCTGTGCCCCGATCACGCCTTCACCCGCGTTGTGGATCGCGTGCTGGACAAGCGGATCCTTTTCGACGCCCTGCTTGAGGCCGGCATTGGACAGTTGTCGCGTGAGCAGCAACTGGCTCAGCAGCTCCTCGATCCGCTTGGGACTGTTCATGACGTCCGCGCGCTGGCGCGGCGGAATCCGCAGCAGCGCGGCGTCGACGTCGCGCAGGGTGATCGTCGCATCGCCACGCGACGCGAGGACAGTTTCCTCGGGCATGCGCTCGGTGCCGGCCATCGCACTTGCGCCGAGCACGAAGAACAGCGACGCACCGAGCAGCGCACGGACAGGGTAGTTCCGGATCATGTGGACCTCAAGTCGTTCGAGTCAGGAAAGAACCGGCCAGCGATTGTGGGCGGTCAAGGCGGGCATTAGGACTGGGCTCCAACCACGAAAGTTCCTGAACGCAACGCGCACCTGCTGATGAGGCAGGTGCGCATTCGGGCAGCGACAGGGATCGGTCAGAACTCGATCGAGAGATTCGGTTTGGCGAACCTCACATTGCAGTACGACGATGTTCCTTCGCACAGAGACTGGGTCAAATTGCCCGCCGGATCCGCCGCAATGATGTTCAGATAATACGTTTCGCCAGCCTTGATCGGGCAACTCATTCCAGCGTAACCACTGCCGCTGGCGGAGACGATAACCGCATCGATGCCGGTCTTGGTATCCGGTCGGACGACACAAGCTGCCGGCAAGGGCACTTCCGGAACCGCGCGGAACTGGCCGGGGCACGGTGAGATGCTGAACACACTCGACGTTCCCGGAGATGCGGGCACGAAACGCTGCAATGGCACGCGGACCCCGACCCAAGGCGTGGCCGAAACCTGCGGCGCCCGGAACTTCATTGCCACGAACTTGCCGCGTTCAAGCTGCATCTGGTTCTGAAGTCCCGTGTTGCCTGGGTAGCCGAAACCTTCGGCGACGGACCCGGGGAATGGCAGGAACCGTCCAAACAAGGTGACGTCGCCTGGATGTGCGCCGAGAATCGATACGTAGCTCGTCACATCGCGTACGCCGAGCGAAGTGCCCATCGTGAAGGTCGCGCTGGTTTGACGGCTAGCGATCGTCAGGCCGTCATGATTGGTTGGCGGAACCTGTTCGCCGAACGGACATGAGCCAATCGCAACGGTTGCCGTCTGCACGACGATCTCATTGCTCGAAACGATCGGCGCGAGCACCGAGTAGCCACCGCTCGCGATCGAGCACTGGACCTGCAGGCGCAAGCGCCATTGAACGGTCGTGCTCACATTGGTCAAGGTCAAACTGCGGCTCGCGCTGGTCCCGCACGAGGTGCACAAGGAGATATTGTCGGGCCAGCCCTGGCCGCCGATGAGGCCGGAACCGGCCACGTTGGTCGAGCCACGCATCGTGCAGCTTGCGCCGGCAGGTATGCCGCTGACGGTCGCGGTCACGTTGGTCGCACCGCTCGCATGCGGGCCGGCAGGAACGGAAATATTCACATTGCCCAGACCGGCCGCGCCATCGGGAAGGCAGGTCAAGTTCGATACGCCTTCGAGCGTGACACGTCCCGTGCCGGGATCCACGGACATCCGATTCGCGGTCATGTTGTCGCAGACGCCATTGGCTCCCGTGCGCTCAAGGCGGAGCGGGAACGTGCCCTGGGCCAGCAGCAAGCCAGGCAACAAGGAAATGGCTACGACGAGGAAAATGCAATGAGACTTCATGGAGGACACGGTACTTCCGACGGCAAATGCAATTGGTGCGTACCTTAGTCCCGATTACCCCAAAAAGAAAGCCCCGCCGAAGCGGGGCTTTCCAATACAACGTTACAGGAACTACACGGTGATCAGGAGCAGGCGCCCGTCGGCGTGGCGGTACCGGCCGTGCAGCTGCGCGATCCCTTGTGCTTCCACAGACCGCTGTAGTTCGCCAGCTTGCCCGGAGCCGCATTTGCATTGACGAAGTTGGACGCGGCAAAACCGGTGACCGGCAGACCGAAGAACGTGACGCCCTCGGCCGAAGTCGCCATCGCGTGGATCTGCGTGGCGGGATTCAGACCAACGCGCAGCCAGCCGTTGAACAGGTTGTCCGCACGCACGTCGACGTTGCGCGCAAGTGCCGAACCGAGGACCGGCGAGACCGGATCGGCCAGGAAGCCGGCCGCGGTCTGGAACGAGATGACCTGCGTCTCGAAGCACAGGGTCGGCACGAACTCTTCCGGGTCCTCGCAAGGCGAGAAGCAGATATCGCAAGCCGGATTGTCCGCGTCCGAACCGGTACACGCACCCGGGCCACGCTCTTCACGATCGAACGGGGTCAGCTGGACTTCGACGCACGAACCGGCAGGCGCGTAGCGCTGGACGAACGGCGCGAAAGCCGGAGCCGCACCGATACGCTGCGGATCTACGTAGAAACCCTTGGTCGGGAACGTGACAACCCAATCGGTCGTCGCTGCTGCGCCGCCGCCGAGCACGTACTCGTTCATGATCGCATCGTGCGCAAACAGCGCGCTGAATGCATCGATCGGACGCGTGCCGGCAATACCGGTGCCGTAGCTGGCCGTGATGATCTGGCCATTGCGGAACACGACTGCGGAAACCGACGCCTGGGCCGGGAAACCGACCTGGGCGAGCGACGGACGGGTATCTTCAGGACGCGTATGCTCGAAACCCTGAGCGGCCCAGAAGCCTTCGACCGCATCCGGCGAGTAGGCGAGCATCGTGCCGTTGCCGCCATCGACGATCGCCGCGCTGCCGAACAGACCGCCCGTGGCGGGGTTCATGTCGACCGTGTTGTCCGCCGACCAGTAACCCTGCGGGATCAGGCCCCATGCACCAATGACCTTGCCGCAGTTGGCCGGTACGCCGGTTGCCGGGTTGTGCGTGATCGCAGCGACCGAGTTCTGCGCTGCGCCACCGTTGATACCGGCGTTGTTGCCGACCACGCCCATCTCGATGATCTCGAAATGGCCTTCGCGGGTGTTGGCAAGCGTGCGTCCCGGGCTCGTAGCAGTGGCACCGTAGATCGGATCGTTCGCGAACAGCTGGTTCGTGAAGCGCACGAACTTGCGGCCATCCGGCAGTTCACCGATCGCGCCGCCGGATGCACCGGTGGTTGCGGTACGGATCGCCGGCACCGTGCACGAGGTGTCCGTCGTGAGCAGGTTGGCCTGCGGCTCGTCCGGGTGCTTGAACACCGTGGCGGTCCACACGTCGAACGGCGACAGGTACAGGTTGAAGTCGCGCACTTCGCGGCTGTTGCGGCCTTCGAGGAAGCGGACCTTGACGGCCTTGCCCTGGTTGGTCGTGTTGACCACCGAGAACTGCGTCGTCAGGTTCGACGGATCGTCCGTGAGACTGTTCGGGACGTTGACCGTGTAGTACGGATAGATGAGGACCTGACCCAGACCATCGGGATTCAGGGTCGTGACAGCGGTCGCCAGGTTAGCGATGCCAACCGTGCCGGCGATACCGGCGACGACGGCGGTCGTCAAGCTGTTTCTTTTCATTGCAACACTCCTAATTTTGACCACAGGGCTTTGCTTACGGTTTTGCTTTACGGCTAACCCCACTCCGCAGCGTTATTGCGCCTTGTATAGGGCAAGGTTAGGCAACAGCGCCGCAATCGTACGGCAAGGTTCGGGGCGGTGCAATCCCTCCTTGCCCCAGTTCGGCATGAATCGGCGACCACGTGGCAAATCCGCCGGGTCGGCGGCTTCGCCATGCAGTCCCGGAACATCGCCCCGACAGATGCTCCCCATGCAGGTGCGCGTACTCTACCAGACTATTCAGGTTCCTTGGACTGGGCCGGGCCAAGGTAGTACCACTGGCCATTTCGGGCACGCACCCAGGTCTCCTGCGAAAAGCTCAGCGAGGGCGAGGCACCGCCCATTCCGGGCAGCGGCACGTTGATATTGAGCTGGATCGTGACGCGGCAGGTATCGGGCTGCTCGCATGCCTTGCTCATGAAGATGGCCTCCTCCCAGCGAACCGGGCGGTTGTTCATGCGCTGGGCGTACACCTCGCGGGTTTCGGCGTCGCGCCGGCCGGGACTCAGGTAGTCGTAGGCTTTCTCCGCCTGACCAGCGATCAGCAGGTTCCAGCGTTCGATTGCGCGGAGTTCGGGGTCGGCAGCTGCCTTGCCGGCCCGGCCGGACGGCGCGCTCGCGCAGGCACCGAGCATCGCAACCAGCATGAGCAACAAGACAGCTTTTGAAATCGGATTCACCATGACTCTCCTTCAGATCTGGAATGGAAATCAGCGCACATCGCAGGCGGCGTGCGCCGGGGCGCTTTCAGACGGCGGTTGCGTGCAAAGGTTCCCTCTGCGGCCTGCGGAAAATCTGCAACATCGACATCGTTCAATCGGCTTCGCGAACCGGGCGCGTGTAGCTGCCCTTCATTTGCGAACGCAACGGTGCAAGGCTCTGGAACTGGCGCCGGTACTCCTCGGTGACCTCGCGCGCCTCTTCGGTGTTGCTCATGACCTGCGGCGTGATCAGCACGATCAGTTCGGTGCGCTGCTTGTCGGTTTTCGTCGCGCCGAACAGACGCCGCAACAATGGAACCCGGTTCAAGCCGGGTACACCGGTATCGGTGGTCTGGTCGTCCTCGGAGATCAGCCCGCCGAGCAGGACGGTCTCACCGCTCTGCACGGCGATCTGGGTATCGATCGTGCGCTTGTTGATCGGCGGATTGCCGCTGAGCGAAGACGTCGTTCCGGGTTTGCTGACTTCCTGGGAAACTTCCAGGTACACGAGACCGCCCGGATTGACGCGCGGTTTGACCTGCAGGATCACGCCCGTGTCGAGGTATTGCACGGTTCCATAACCCGAGGAGGCGAGATTTCCCGTACCGGTGCTGGATCCCGTCCCCTGGGTCGGAAACGCGACGCCGGTCAGATAGGTCTGTTGCACGGGAATCTGGGTACCAACGTTGATTTGCGCTTCCTGGTTGTTCATCACCGTCAGTGATGGCGCGGAAAGCACTTTCGCCTGACCGGTACTCTCAAGCGCACTCAATGCGACCTGGAACTTGCTGTTGACGTAGGACCAGAAGATGCTTCCGGCCTCTCCGGGACCGACCGCGCCGAGGCCGCTGCGCTGGCGATCCGAGCGGTTGAGCACGTCGTAGTCGATGCCGGCATACGGATCGGCACCGCCACGCGCGCCGGCAAACCACCACTGCACGCCGAACTGGAGCGCGCCGGTCAGACTGACCTCGAGAATCTTGGTTTCGATATGCACCTGCAGCGGCGCGATATCGAGGCGGCGGATCGCGTTCTGCATGGAATCCCATTCGCCCGGGGTCGCCATGACCAGCAACTGGTTGCTCTCTTCCACGGCAGTGATGCGGATGTCGCTGCCATCGCCAGCGCGGATCGCCATGCCACCGGAACCCGGCGTCGCGGGTGTTCCCGCGGCCTGCGGTGTTGCTGCGCCCCCGGTCGCACCGCCGCCGCGGCGGCTCGAGAACCGCGAAGTCCGGTTGCCTGTCATCGCGCCCGCGGCGGAACCGACCGTGACCGGTGTCAGCCCCGGCGCCACCGCGCCCGAGGTACTTGTGCGCCGGGAGCCGCCGCCCGATCCGCCACCGACGAAGATGTCGTTGAGGTAATCGGCAAGATCCACCGATTTGATGTTCTTGACGTCGTAGACGAACAACTGCGTGGTTGCCTCGTCACCCGCACGGTCAAGTCGGCGCAACCACTCCTCGGCCTGACGCAGGTACTCCGGTTGCGGTGTCAACGCGATGACCGCGTTGGAACGCTCGATCGGAATGAAGCGGAACATGCCCGCCAGCGGCGACTCGCCACTCGCACCGAACACCTTTTCCAGTTCCGGCAGCAACGTACCGACCTCGGTGTAGTGCAACGTGAACACACCGACCGACATGCCCTTGAGCCAGTCGACATCGAAGATGTCGACGGTCTGCTGGTAGTTCTCCAGTTCGGCGGCCGTTCCCGCGAGCACGAGCATGCTGCGCGCCGTGTCGACGTTGATGAACGCATCGGGTTTGGCGTACGGCTTGAGCAGCTTGGCCATTTCGGTCGGCGAGACGTAGCGCAGCGGAAACACGCGCACCTCATACCCGCGCGCGAGCCGCGGCGCGGTGATGCGCGGAGTGAGGTTGCCGGGCAATGCGTCCTTGATCTGCAGCACGGTGTAGCGCCCATCGCGATAGATCAGCGTGTTGCCGGTCCACGACAGCAGCATCTCGAGCACCGACATGGCCTGATCGGCACGAATCGGTCGGGAAGTGGAGAACGATACATTGCCGCCCACGTTGGGCGCGATCGTGTAGTTCTGCTGCAGAAGATCGCCGAGGATCGCCTTGACCACGGCCTGGATCGGGTTGTTCTCGAAGTTGAAATCCACCTGACCCTCACCGCTCGGTTCGGGCTGGATCCTGCGCGCCGCCGCTTCATCGATGAACCTGCCGGTTCCCACCTGGATTTCAGGCTTTGGCGGCTCGTATCCGCGCTCGTCCTCATCAGCGAGACGGATTCCCGAGGTGCGCGCACTCTCATCGACGCGCGCAGCGGTCTTCGCGCCGAAATTGTCGGCCGTCAGCGGCGCATCCGCAGCGGGTGCCGATGCCGATGGACGCACGGGTGCGCTGGAACATCCGGCGAGCACGGTCACGGCGGCGGCGAGCAGTACATTGAGCCATCTGGACGACACAGGCCTCACTCCGTCATTTCTTCTGTTCATTGGGATTGCTCCCGCCTCGTTCTGCGCGCAGGCGCTCTGCCTCTTCACGCATCTGGCGACGGCGCTCTTCTATGCGCTTGGCCAGATCGGAATCGGCGGCATTCGTGCTCCGATCCGGCGCCACCGCGCCTGGCGCGGCAAGTGCCTGTGGCGGCGGGCGACGGGCGCCGGGTGCCTGCGTTGCCACCGCCGCAGTCTGCAGTTCGACCTCGGCAGTTTCGTCGTTCGCGTTCTTGAATACCGCCATGCGGGGCTCGACCGAGGACAAGGTCCAGCCGCCCTGCTCTCCGCCCAGCGGCATTCCGACCTTGAGTGCCATCGATTCGTTCCGTGCATTGTCGTGAACCATGGCAATGCGCAGTTCCTCGGTCGTTTCGGTTTTCCTGACCAGGATCACTCCGGTCAGGGTCACATTGAGCGGCACAGGCGGCGGACCTTCGACAATCGCCTCGACATCGGCGACCGGGGTCGGCTTGCGATCATCATTGAACAGCGGCCGTTCGCTCACCGCGCTGAAACGCGACGCAGACGGCAGATTGAAGGGTTGGCGGTCGATTGCCCCCCCCATCGGCTCGTCCGTGGAATCCTCTGCGGGCGACCAGCCGTAGCCGCGTCCATAGCCGGCAAGCTGGATCAACGCGGTGACGACGAGCAGTCCACAGATGCCCGCAAGCACCCAGGTTGTCATGCGTGCGGCCTGGACATCCATCATGACGCGGGTTTCCCTGGCTGACGCAGATAGCCAGACACGTTGAAGCGTACATCGAGCGGACTGACCACCGCCTTGCCCCCGGGCGGCACATAGGTCTGCTGCTTGTAGATCATCATCTGGTCGACGAACAGGTAGGGTTTGCCGTTTTCGAGGTCGTAGAGGATATCGACCAGCGACTCGAGGTCGCAGCGCAGGCGCACCTGCACGGTGATGCGTTTGTAAAGCTCCTCTTCGCCGCCGCTGTAGGATTGGGTGCTGACCAGCGAGCAGCGCTTGGGGTCGGTGTTGTCGGTCTGCGCCTGCTTGATCCGCTGGATCAGCCCGGCAGATGCCGCATTCACGTCGAAATCGGATAGGAACGCCTGGTTGCCCTGTTCATAGCTGCGCACTTCGGCCAGACGCTGCTCGATTGCCGGACGCTCACCCGCGATCCGCGCGAAGCGCTGCTGCTGCTCGCGCAACTCGGCCATCTCCCGGAAGAAACCGATATGCGGCGACACGAACCACCAGTGCACGCCGAACACGTAGACAAGCAGCAGGACGATCGCGAGCAGGATCACCGCGAGGGGACGACCGTCCTTGGGAGCCAGGCTAATCGTTCGCATCGGCTGCCTCGGCGGGTTCCGGCTTCGCTTCCGCAGCGGGCGTTTCCGGCGCCGGTTCCTGCGTGCCTTGCGGACTGTCGGATGCGGGCGGCGGCGTATCACCGCGCGCACCGAACTCACGCTCGATATCGACTTCCCTCGGATCGGCGCTGATCGTGAAGCGATCCTTTCCGGTCCGCGGATCGGGCTGGATCTGGCCATCGAAACGCGGACTCGACAGGTACGGCGACTCGCCAAGCACGGCGATCAGGTTGGCTGCCTCCTTGCTCTGGCCATGCAACTGGATCTGGTTGTTCTCGATGTGGAGACGTTCCAGATAGGTATCGTCATTGAGCCGCCGCGCGAGATCATCGAGCAGACCGACGACGACCGGACCGCGACGCTTCTTGTCGCTGAGAAAATTCGCCCCGCCGATCGAGTCCTGCAAGGTCTTGCGAAGTTCCGCGACTTCGGTCGCCGCCGCGCGCGCCTGGTCGACCGCGGCGCTCATCGCCTGCACCGCGGCGGCGCGGTTGGACAGCGATTCGGACATGTTGAACACGAGCAGCACGATCGCGATGGCCGCCAGTCCGAGATTGAGCGGAAGCCGCACATTGCGCCGGCGTGCGCGGCGCTCGACCGGCAACAGGTTGATGTGGTGACGCCGCGATCCGGCCGCATCCTTCCAGATGTCGACGCCGTCGAGCGCGACGCTGCCCTCGGCGAACGCGGACATCTCCGGATCCAGCGCGGTCCGCGGCAGCACGACGAGTTCGACCCGCATGTTGCGCGCCGCGGCGTCGCGCGCCACCACGCGACTGTCGAAATAGACCTGATCGGCCTTGAACGGCGTCTGCCGGTCCATCTCGAACGCGAGCACCTGGCGAAGGTTGTCCTCGGCAGCCGTCGGCAAACTCAGCGTGCGGGTCAGCGCACGGGTTCCGGGAATGCAGAACACGGTGCGCACATTCGGGTTTTCCACGCGCAGGCGCAGGCGACGGAAATCCTCGGCCTGGGCTTCGGCTGGCTGGTCCAGATCGATACGGCCAAACTCCTCGACCCGCCCTGCGCGTTCGCGCCAGACCACGAGCTCGCGCTCGCGGACTTCGAGCAGCAGGAACTCGGCGTTTCCGACCATGCGGGTACGCCAATGCTCTGGCAGGCAGGCCAGCAGCTGGCTGCCCCACCAGGCGAAAAAGCCCGGCAAGGGAGTCTTGGCAAGACGCGTCCGCAGACGCGTCAGTTGTCTGTCCAGGGCTTCGTTCACGACGGTATCAGGAGGATTCGCCATCACGCCAGCGGAGGACCACGAACGGTCTGCCCGCCGAATTCATTCCACCCATGCGGATGGTCGCATCCAGCATGGAACTCGCGCCATTCGGGAGCTTGGCGCGGGACTTGACACTATACGTGAGCCCTCCACCGTCCGCCATGACGGGGGTGCCGTCCGGCAGGACCAGGCCGGACATGCCCGTGTTCAGCTCGCCGGGGCCCAGTTGCTGGCGTTGTTCGATGAGTTGCTGCGCATACTCGGGGGTCATTCCGGGTATCGCCAGCAAGGCTTCCAGCGGCGCGAATGCCGCGCTCGGCGTGCCGCGTCCGGAGTACATCGTGATCGCCGGTTCGATCTTCATGTAGATCTCGTAATTCATGCCGAGCACCTGCTGCAGCTCGGACAAGGTCTCGAACGGCGCGTTGCGCGGCCCATACGGAAGGTCGATGGCCTTGTAGTCGGACAGCTCGGCACCCAGCGGAAGTCGCAGATCATCGGGGTCACGCCAGTCCTGGATCGCATCGGCCAGTTCCTCGGCCTGGGACTCATCGACACCGGCACCGACGAACAGGTTCCTCAGCATGAGCACATCGGCGGTGTTGATGTCGATCTTGCCGGAATCGTCGGTTATCGAGATTTCGACTTCGACCTCGTCGAACACGAACGTGTAGGGGCGGCCGTCGGCGATCCATTTCTCCTCGACCGTGCCCTTGCTCAGACCGAACGCGGCGAGATTCAGGCCTGCCTCCGCGGCGTAGCGCGCTGTCGTGGTATCGAACAGATGGCGCGACTGCATGCCCTCGGTGTAGGCGATCATCGCGAAACTGCCGAGCAGGACCGAGAGCATCGCGATGACCCACATGACGAGCACGAAGGCCACGCCGCGCGCAGTGCGCGGTGATCCACCGAACGGCTTCGGCTGCATGCTCACTTGACCGGCCTCGTGCCGCTCTGCGAGCGACGCTGCGTTTCGTCCGAAACAGCATCCTGTGGCGGCAGGTCGGGGAACGTCGGCCCGCGGATGAACTGGCGCGCCGCGCCGACATCGAGCAGCAACGGGATTTCCATGTCCGGCCAGCCGACCTTGGCTTCCGGCCGCATCTTGAGCTGGATGCGGACCATGACCGGCGCGAGGCTGGGATCTTCCCAGTCGTCGTCCCAGTCCTCGAGTTGACCTTCCGCGTCGAGCTTGCGGTACTCGAAACGCCCGCTTTCGATCTGGTCCATGAGAATGACCGGATCGGCATCGTCCTTGCGCAATTTGCGCAGGTCGTAGCCGTTGAGCATCGAGTGGCCGAACACGAGCTGCATGCCGCCGCGTCCACGCGTGAGCTCCAGGGTCTGCACATACGCGCCGCCGCGCGACAGATACCCGGGCATCGGCGCGACGAAGCGCATGAGATCGCCCTCGCCCTGGAACATGAAATTCTCGCCGGTACCTTCGTCCTGCCCGAACGGCAGCGGCAAGGTGCGGCTGATCTGGTGGCGGAGGAATTCCTGGGCGACCCGCAGGCGATTGGTGCGGTCGATCAGGTCTTCGCCGATATGCATGCCCTTGACCGCCGAGCGGATTCCGCCATACGCCGCCGCGAGCAGCACGGCGAGGAGCAGGATCGCAAGCATCACCTCGATCAGGGTAAAGCCGCGCGCGCTGCGTGCGGGATTCATCGGTTGCCGTCCCGACGCGCCGAACCGTCGCGTTGTGCGGCGGACGGACTGCCCGCGGATTGCCGGGATCCGCCGCCACCGCGCAGCGGCCCCGATCCACCGAGTTGCATGCCCTGGCTGAGATCGGGCATGACCGCGCGCAAGGTCGTGAAGTGCGCCGTGCGCTCGCGTGCGCGCTCGCCCCACGCGACCACGAGATCGACGTGGTAGAGCTCCATCTGCGCCAGTTCGCTGATCGGGGAGCCCGATCCGGTATTGCCGACCCCGTCCAGGCCGCCGCTGGCCGCCTGGGTCATCGCCTCGTTGCCGGTCGCCGCGACCAGCATCGGATCGATCTGCTCGATCGTCAGCTCCCAGCGGTAGCGATCGTCGAATCGGCCATTCGTTCCGCCCGCCTCGATGCGCTCGCCGATGCCGACGTTGTCGAGCAGCGACTGCGCCCACAAGGCCGCACGCGTCTCGTCGACCGAGCGCCGCGCATTGTTCATCGAGATGGTCAGGATCTGCATGAGCGAGCCGACCGCGATCGCGAAGATCACGAATGCGGCGATCATCTCGATGAGCGTGAAGCCTCTGGCGCCGCGAACCGGAAGGCGCGAACCACGAGCCGGAATGCGGCGGCGCGGCGCTGCCGACGCGTGGCCATTCATTGCACTTCCTCGGGCTTGTCCAGCGTGATCTCGCCAGTCAGCCAGCCGACATTGATCTTCCACTCGCGCTCGCCCATGACGACGGCGATATTGCCGCCGGTCGAGCTGCCATCGGGGAAGAAACGGATGCCACCGGACATGTCGCTGGTCAGCTCCTGCTGCGCCGTGGTCAGGCGCAGCTCCATGTTCTTGGGCAATTCCACCCTGCCCTTGCCGGGCGCCTGGTAGGAATTGTCTTCGAGGTTGAGTTCGAGCACCTTCTGCTCGCGCTTGACGATGGCCTGGCCGCGCGTATAGCGCAGCGCGGCGACGAGATCGCGGCTCGCTGCCTGGATCTTCGCACCGGAAAGACTGGCCGAGAAAGAAATCGCGGCGACCGAGGCGACGATGCCGATCAGAACGATCACCGCGATCGTTTCGATCAGGGTGAAGCCTTGGGCCCCGCGAAATCCGGGTGCGGCGCGTCGAACAGAAGAGCGATCTGGCGGCACGCCGCCGCCAGGGGCAGCGGACAGACCGCTTTTCCCGCTCGCGGCTGGCCGCTGATCGCCCATGCACTACTCCCAGCTGCCGTAGTCCTTGTTGGTCCCGTCACCACCTGGCTTGCCATCCTTGCCGAGGAAGATGATGTCGAAGTCGCGACCGGCGTCTCCGGGCCTCTTGTACACGTACGCATTGCCGAACGGATCCTTGAGATCGGCTTCCTTCGCGTACGGACCAAGGCCATCGCGCTTGAGCAGATCCTGCAGCGAACCCGGATACGACCCGACGCTCATCTGGTACTGCTCGACCTGACCCGAAAGCTTCTTCACTGCAATGGTGCCGGCCTTGTACTTGCCGCCGCCGAACGTGTCCATGACGCCGCCACCGACAATCGTAATGACGATGCCGAGGAGCACGATCACGGCGATCATCTCGATGAGCGTGAAGCCGCCGCTGCGCGGCGATGCGCGAAACTGGCGAAGGGAACGATGGTTCATGACTGGATTCCTCATTGGATCGAACTGGTCAGTTGCAGGATCGGCAGGATGATCGCCATCATGATGATCGCGACAACCACGGTCATCAGCACGGTGGTGGCCGGCACCAGCGCGGCAAGCATGCGTTCGAGCGTGTTACGCACCTCGATGTCGAACGTGTCGGCGACTTTGAGCAGCATGGAGTCGAGTTCACCCGACTCCTCGCCGACGCTGACCATCTGCACCGCGAGTTTCGGAAAGCGTTTCGACTGCGCAAGTGCGAAGCCCAGACCGCTGCCGGACTTGACTTCGTTGCTCGCTGTGGCAATCGATTCAGCCAGCGCCGAGTTGCCCATCACGTTGCGCGCAATGGTCAGGCCACCCAGCAATGGAACACCATTCTTGAGCAAGGTTCCCAGCGTGCGTGAGAGGCGCGCGGTTTCGATCTTGCGGACGAGGTCGCCGACCACGCGCATGCGCAGCAGGCGTTCGTCGATCGCGAGCCGGCTGGGCGGGTCGGCAAGCTTGCGCCGGAACCAGACGACTCCGCCCACGAGCAGGGCGAACATCAGCAACCAGTAGTTCTGCAGCGTCGCGCCGACACCGACGACGATGCGGGTCAGCAGCGGCAGCTCGACGTCCATGTCGGCAAACATCTGCTCGAATTGCGGCACGACGACGACCAGCAGAATGAACAACGAGACGAACACCATGAAGATCAGGAACGCCGGATAGATCAGCGCATTGACGACACTGGCCTTGAGCTGGCGCGAACGCTCCAGATAGTCGGCCAGGCGGCGCAGGGTGTCCTCGAGCGAACCACCGGCCTCGCCGGCGCGAACCATGTTGACGTACAGGCGCGAGAACGTCTCGCGCTCGGCTTCCAGCGCATCCGACAGCGTGGAGCCGCCGCGCACGACATCGCGCACGCGTTCGAGCAGGTTGCGTGCCTTCTCGCTCTCGGGAAGATCGAGCAGGATCTGCAACGCCCGATCCAGCGGCTGGCCCGCACCGAGCAGCGTGGCGAGCTGCTGGGTGAACTGCACGATCTGCGCCTCGGTCAGCGTCGCGCGCCGGCGCAACACCGCAAGCAGACCACCGGAATCCCCGCTGTCGGCATCGCGAACGTCGAGCGCGATATTGCCGGCGTCCTGCAACCGCGTGATCACGTCATCACGGCTCGCGACGTCCATGCGTCCTTCGAGCGTTTCGCCTGCGGAGGTGATGGCCTTGTAGTAGAAGAGCGTCATGAGAACCAGGGGCTAGGGGAGAGGGGCGAGGGCGCGTTTTCGCGGTGCCGCCGCAAGTTTGTCGTCGAGCGACTTTCGTAGACCTCTGAGTATCCGGCTTTGTTCATCACATAGTGAAAGGAGCCGCTCGACGCGGCTCGAATCGACGAAACCAAGTCTCAGCGAGATCAAGAGTTGCGTTTCCACTTCAGCCAACGAACCTCTCGCGATCGAAATGTAGTGTGAAAACTCGCGCGTCGATGCACGCGCATGGCCTTCAGCCAAAGCCGACGGGATGGAGACGGCTGCACGCCTCAGCTGCGACAACAAACCAAATCTCTCGCTGTCAGGCAGTTGCATCGTCGCCTCATAAACCCCCTGAACCAGATTCATCGCCTTCTGCCACGCCACCAGATCCCGATAACTCTCAACCATGCGCCCAACTCCTGGTCCCTGGCCTCTATTCGTCCTGCATCAACAAGATTCATCGCTTTTCGCAGCGCCGCCAAATCCCGATGGCTCCCAACCATGCGCCCTCGCCCCTAATCCCTAGTCCCTAGCCCCTACCCCTCCTGCGTCACCCTAAGAACCTCCTCAAGCGTGGTCTGACCGGCGAGCGCCTTGACCAGGCCGTCTTCGTACATCGTGCGCATGCCGTCGGCGCGCGCCTGGGCCTCGATTTCGCCCATGCCCGCGTGCTGCATGATCAGGCGGCGGATCGGGTCGGACATGACCAGGAACTCCATGATCGTCGTGCGCCCGTAGTAGCCGCTCGGGTAATGCGGCGTCGGCGTCGGCTTGTACAGGCGGATCGGACGCTCGCTGGTCAGCTTCTCGAATCCGAACTCGCGAACGACTTCGGGCAAGGCTTCGTAGCGCTCGGCGTTGGGAAGGTCGAGCTTGCGCACGAGTCGCTGGGCAAGAATGCCGTTGACGGTGGAGGTGAGCAGATAGTCCTCAACGCCCATGTCGAGCAGGCGCGTGATCCCGCCCGAGGCGTTGTTGGTGTGCAGCGTGGACAACACGAGGTGACCGGTCAGCGCCGACTGGATCGCAATCTTCGCGGTTTCCAGGTCGCGCATCTCGCCGATCATGATGATGTCCGGATCCTGGCGCACGATCGAGCGCAGTGCGTGCGAGAAATCCAGCCCGATCGACGGCTTGGCCTGGATCTGGTTGATGCCCTCGATCTGGTACTCGACCGGATCCTCGACCGTGATGATCTTGACGTCGGGGGTGTTGAGCTTGCTCAACGCTGTATACAGCGTGGTCGTCTTGCCCGATCCGGTCGGGCCGGTGACGAGCAGGATGCCGTGCGGAAGCTCCAGCACCCGGTTGAACTTCGGCAGGAATTCGTCGGTGAAGCCGAGCGTGTGGAAATCGAACACGACCGCTTCGCGGTCGAGGATGCGCATGACCACCGACTCGCCATGCGAGGTCGGCACGGTCGAAACGCGCAGGTCGAGCTCCTTGCCCTGCACGCGGATCATGATGCGGCCGTCCTGAGGCAGTCGGCGCTCGGCGATGTTGAGCTTGGCCATGATCTTGACGCGCGAAATCACCGCGGCGGTGGAGGCGGCCGGTGGCGATTCGACTTCGTGGAGCACGCCGTCGATGCGGTAGCGCACCTTGAGCCGGCTCTCGAACGGTTCGATGTGGATGTCCGAGGCACGTCCTTCGACCGCGCGCTGGATCACGAGGTTGACCAGGCGGATGACCGGCGCTTCGGACGCCAGATCGCGCAGGTGTTCGATGTCGTCTTCGCCACGCGCATCCTCGGCGAGGTTTTCCACGATCGTGCCCATCGCCGAGCGGCCCTGACCGTAGTAGCGCTCGATCAGATCGTCGATCTCCGGACGCAGGCCGACAGCCAGCTCGGCCTTGCGCGAGGTGGCAAGCTCGAGCGCTTCAACCGGGTAGGGATCGGCAGGATCGGCGATCAGCAGCTTGATCGTGCCTTCGGCTTCACCGATCGGCACGATGTGGTGCTGCTTGAGGAAGCGCACCGACACCTGGATGCTCGGCGGTGGCGACTCGGGGAAATCCTTGGCGCCGACCAGCGGCAAGTCCATGATTTCCGACACCGCCTCGGCCATTTCGCGCTCGGACACGAGGCCAAGCCGGGTCAGCAGGGCGATCAGGCGTCCGGAAGGGTCTTCCTCGTGCAAGCGCCGGCCGCGCGCGAGGTCGGCCTCCTTCAGGCGTCCCTTGGCGACGAGAAACTGGCAGATACGCTCGTCCAGCGTCGGTCCGACGTCCACCAGACCGGTGCTTTCAAGCTCGCTCAGCGCGACAACGGACATGTTCACTCCTGCACATCGGTGTTGTGACCCGCTGAAGGCGGCTCCGGTTCCTCGACAGGATGCACCAGAGACTCGATGAAGTCCCGGTTCAGGCCGATCCACAGCGCCACCGGCACGACTGCGGGCAGGATCAGGTAGCCGAACTGATAGGCCAGGGCGATCGCATCGGGGTTGATTCCGGCGGCCGTGATCGCGGCGGCACCCGCCGGGCCACTGTCGAATCCGAGGATCTTGAAGCTCTCGCAGACCACGCCAATTGCCTGGGCAAGCCAGATCACGGCGAACGCGATCGCGAAATGCAGGCTGCGCCGCCACGTCGTGATCGGGGTCGCCATCGCCAGTCCGCTGAACAGCGGCAGCGAATACCCGTAGATCATCGGATTCTGCGACAGCACGAGTTCGCCGACGCCGCCCCGCCCATCGGTAGTCGTCTGGTTGACGAGGACGCGGGTGATGACATCCATAGTGTGACCATCCTGCAGGACTTCGCTGAACAGCGCGGGCCAGATCGACAGCAGGACGGCCTTTGCCATCTGGATCACCGGCCAGACCAGCGGCGACGAAAACGCGAACCACAGGAAGAAGCTCAGCGGCAACCAGAGCAGCGCCTTGAGGCCGAACTCGCGGATCGGTGAGCCTTCCATCAGGCCACCCACACGCGGGCATTGCGGAACAGGCGCAGCCATGGCGACGCCTCGCCCCATTCACGCGGATGCCAGCTCATCTGCGCGCTGCGGAACACACGCTCCGGATGTGGCATGAGGATCGTCACTCGACCATCGTCGGTGGTGAATCCGGTCGCGCCATCGGGCGAACCGTTGGGATTGAGCGGGTAACGCTCGCCGGGCTTGCCGTGGGCATCGACAAAGCGCATGCATGCAACCGCCTTGCGCGCCGCATCCGCGTCTGCAAAGACCGCCCGGCCTTCGCCGTGCGCGACCACCACCGGGATTCGCGAGCCATGCATGCCGCGCAGGAGGATCGATGGCGAATCGAGCACCTCGACCGCCACCAGCCGTGCTTCGTACTGTTCCGATGCATTGCGCCGGAACGCCGGCCAGTGCTGCGCACCCGGAATGATCTCGCGCAGCTCGGCCATCATCTGGCAACCATTGCACACGCCCAGGGCGAAGCGCGAGCGGTCGGCAAAGAACGTGGCGAACTGCTCGCGCAGCGCTTCGTTGAACAGGATCGACGATGCCCAGCCGCGACCCGCACCGAGCACATCGCCATAGCTGAAGCCGCCGCACGCGGCCAGACCGGAGAAATCCTCCAGACGGCGGCGCCCGCTCTGCAGGTCGCTCATGTGCACGTCGACGGCTTCGAAACCCGCGCGGGTGAACGCTGCGGCCATTTCGACCTGACCGTTGACCCCCTGCTCGCGCAGGATCGCAACGCGCGGACACGCGCCGCGGGAAATGAACGGGGCGGCGACATCGTCATCCGGGTCGAAGCCGAGCACCGGGGAAATACCGGGATCCGCGTCGTCGATGCGCCACTGGTATTCGGCATCCGCGCTCGCGGGGTTGTCGCGCAGCGCCTGCATCGCATGGCTGGTCTGCGACCACGCGGCCATGAGTTCGCTCCACTTCCAGCGCGAGACCACTGCGTCGCCGCGGCGCAGTTTCATGCGCATGCGCGTGCTCGGCTGACCGAGATGGTGGGTGCAGGTGTGCAGTCCGTGCACTTCCAGCAGTTCGAGAAACCGGTCGCGATCGGCGTCGCGCACCTGCACGACTGCGCCGAGTTCCTCGCTGAACAGCGCGGGCAGCACGCGATCGGCCCATCCGTCCAGAACGATATCCAGTCCGCAGTGTCCGGCAAGCGCCATCTCGATCAGTGCGATGAGCGTGCCGCCATCGGACCTATCGTGGTAGGCGAGCAGCAACCCTTCGGCACTGGCTTGCTGGATCGCGTCGAAGAAGGCACGCAAGCGCGCCGCATCGTCGACATCCGGTGCGCGGTCGCCTGCGCGAGCGAACACCTGGGTCAGCACCGAGCCGCCGAGGCGATTGCGGCCGCCACCGAGATCGATGAGCCACAGCCCGGTCTCGCCCTGATCGAGGACGAGCTGCGGGGTCAGGGTCCTGCGCACGTCGGCGCAGCGCGCAAAGGCCGTGACGATCAGCGACACCGGCGAGACGACGCGTTGCTGCACGCCATCGTCCTCCCAGCGCACCTGCATCGACATCGAGTCCTTGCCCACCGGAATCGAAATCCCGAGCGCCGGACACAATTCCATGCCGACCGCGTGCACGGCGTCATACAGCGCAGCGTCCTCACCGGGATGGTCGACCGCCGCCATCCAGTTCGCGGATAGCCGGATTTCGTCGAGTGCGACCGGCGCCGCGGCGAGATTGGTCAGCGCCTCACCGACCGCCATGCGTGCCGAGGCAGCCGCATCGAGCAGTGCCAGCGGCGTACGTTCACCGATGGCCATCGCTTCGCCGGCATGGCCTTCGAAGTCGACGAGGGTGACCGCACAATCGGCCACCGGTACCTGCCAGGGTCCGACCATGGGATCGCGCGAGCACAGGCCACCGACACTGCGGTCGCCGATCGTGATCAGGAACGACTTGCTGCCGACCGCGGGAAAGCGCAGTACCCGCGCGATTGCCTCGTCCGGATCGATGCCGTCGATGTCGGCGATCAGCGCTTGCTGCGCGCGGACGCGCCGGGTATCGCGATGCATGCGCGGCGGCTTGCCGAACAGTACGTCCAGCGGCAGGTCGATCGGCGGCGAGCCGGGCTGCGCAGAGCGGGAATCGGCCAGCAGCAGGCGACGCTCGGCCGTGGCGTGACCGACGACTGCGAACGGGCAGCGCTCGCGCGCGCACAGCGATTCGAACAGGGCGAGGTCGTCGGGGCGGACGCCGAGAACGTAGCGTTCCTGCGATTCATTGCACCACAGCTGCATCGGCGAGAGGTGCGGATCGTCGCTGGGAATTCGCGCGATATCGAGCTCGCCACCGACACCGGAGTCGTTGAGCAGTTCGGGAATCGCATTGGACAGGCCGCCGGCGCCGACATCGTGGATGGAAACCAGCGGATTGGCGTCGCCGCGCGCCCAGCAGGCGTCGATGACTTCCTGGCAACGGCGCTGCATCTCGGCGTTGTCGCGCTGCACCGAGGCGAAATCCAGCTCGGCCGTACTCGACCCGGCACTGAGCGATGAAGCCGCGCCACCACCCAGACCGATGAGCATGGCTGGCCCGCCGAGCACGATCACCGCATCGCCGGGCTGAAGTACGCGCTTCTCCACATGCGCGCGGCGCAGGTTGGCCAGTCCGCCAGCGATCATGATCGGCTTGTCGTAGCCGCGGTGCAGGTTTTCTTCGCCAGTCGCCTGCTCGAACGTGCGGAAATAACCACCCAGGCACGGCCGGCCGAACTCGTTGTTGAACGCGGCCGCGCCCAGCGGCCCGTCGCGCATGATCTCGAACGCGCTGGCGAATCGCGGCGGCCGCGCGCGCGCGGACTCCCACGGACGCGGCATTCCGGGTATGCGCAGGTGCGACACCGTGAATCCGGTCAGCCCGGCCTTGGGCTTGCCGCCGCGCCCGGTCGCACCCTCGTCGCGGATCTCGCCGCCGGCACCGGTGGCCGCGCCCGGAAACGGCGAGATCGCGGTCGGATGGTTGTGCGTTTCGACCTTGATCGCATAGGCAACCGATTCTTCGGTCGCATCGAACACGCCGCTGTGCGGGTCAGCGAAGAACCGCTGCGCAGTCGATCCTTCGATCACGGCCGCGTTGTCGCTGTACGCCGACAAGGTGTGCGCCGGCGCCAGCGCATGCGTGTTGCGGATCATCGCGAACAACGAGCGCGGCTGCGCTTCACCGTCGATCGTGAACTGCGCATTGAAGACCTTGTGCCGGCAATGCTCCGAATTCGCCTGCGCGAACATCATCAGTTCCGCATCGCTCGGATCGCGGTCGAGAACCGCGTAGCTGTCGGCGAGATAGGCAATCTCGTCGGCAGCCAGGGCCAGGCCGAGGCCCTTGTTGGCGTCCTCGAGTGCTGCCAGCGGATCGCTTCCGAGCACGACATGCTCAAGCGGCCCGGCGACTCCGACATCGAACAAGCCATCGAGCTGTCCGCGCGCCGTGAACACCGACTGGATCATCGGATCGTGCAGCGCCGCGACCACGGCCTCCCATGCGCTCGAACCCGGTTGCGGGCAGCGGTCCAGTTCGAACGCGATGCCGCGTTCCACACGCGCAACGTCGAATCCGCAACCGCGCAGGATGTCGGTGGCCTTGCTCGACCATGGCGAGATCGTGCCCACGCGCGGCATCACCCAGAGCTCAGCAGGCTGCGGATTTCCGGGCTTGGCCTGGAGGATGCGTTCCAGGCGGTCGCGATCGATCGGTGCGTCGGCCGTGGTGGCCACGAGATAAGCGAAACGCGCGGCGCGCAGGCGGCATGGCCCGGCACTCAGCGCGAGCGCCGCATTGAGGCGCTCGATTCGGAATTCGGAGAGGGCCGGCTGGCCGTCGAGGACGATCATGGCGGGCTGTTCTTGAAGGCCGCGCATGATAGCCGATACATCGCGGTGCCGAGAACGCCGGCCAGCGCGCATGCCGCGCGCTGGCAGGACGCCCGCGAGCCGATCAGCTGCCGGACTTGCGGGCGGCGGCGATGCGGTCCAGATGCGCCTGCAACTGGTCCGGCGTCAGGTATCCGCCGATGCGACTGCCATCTTCCGCGTACACCGCGGGCGTACCTTCCACGCCGACGGCGATGCCGAGCTGATATTCCTGGGTGATCGGGTTCTCGCAGGTCAGCGGATCCGGATTCTTGCCGGCCTTGGCCGCAGTCATCGCGGCGCGGCGGTCCTTGGCACACCAGACCGAAACCGCCTTGTCGAACGAAGGCGTACCGGGTCCGCTGCGCGGAAAGAACAGGTAGTCGACCTGGATTCCGCGTTCGTTGTATTCGGCCATATGCGCGTGCATCTTGCGGCAGTAGCCGCAGTCGATGTCGGTGAACACGGTGATCCGGTACTTGGCCTTGCTTGCCGGCGCAAAGATGATGCGCTGCGATTCCGGATAGGCGTCGAGCTTGGCCACGTGCTCACGCGACATGCGCGCGGCGGTGAGGTCGACCTTGTCCTGGGTGTCGTACAGCGTCCCCTGAAGCACGTAGCGTCCATCGGCGCTCACATAGACGAGTTGGCTGCCGATGATGACCTGGTAGTAGCCTTCGATCGGCGACTTCTCGACCATGTCGATCTTCGCGCTCGGCACGAGCTTCTGCACGGCCGCCTTGACCACTGCTTCGCCCTTCTCGGCGGCATGCGCGTAAGGGACCGCCGCAAACATCGCGAGGGCAAAGAGCGTGAATAGACGTTTCATGGGATGTCCTTGGGGTCTGGAGCGAAACCGGTCAGCGGGAGTCAAGCGGATTCTTCGCGAGCCGGTCGAGTTCGGCAAGCAGTTGTGCAGGGGCCAGCGCGATCTGCGGCGCAATCTTCGTTCCGTCCGCGGCGAGCGTGGTCGGCGTACCATCGATGCCGATGCTGCGTGCGACGCGCTTGGTCTCGGCCACCGGGTTCTCGCAAGCGGCCTTGCCGGGGTCGGCGCCGGCCATCGCCTGGGTGAACGCGAGCTTGCGATCCTCGGCACACCACACCGCCTCGGACTTGCGATCCGCCCCGGGATGGATATCCAGCGGCAGGAACACATACTCGACCGCAATACCCAGCTCGTTGTAGGCGTCGATCTGGTCGTGCATGCGGCGACAGAACTGACAATCGATGTCGGTGAATACCGTGACCGTGTGTCGCGGGCGAGCGGGCGCAAAGACGATGCGCTTGTCGGCACCGACGTCGGCCAATGCGGCGCGGCGCTTCCTGGCGTACACGGCTTCGGTCATGTCGCGATCCGTGCTTGCATCACGCGCGGTGCCATCGAACACGTGGCGGCCATCCTTGGACACGTAGACCAGTTGGTTACCTACGATGGCCTCGTAGAACCCCGGCACCACCGATTCCTGGGCGACATCGACCTTGACCTGCGGGGCAAGCCGGGCAAGGGCGGCGTTCACGACGTCCTCGGGCGTTGCCGCCATCGCCGACCCGGCGATCGAAGCGAACAACAGAGTCGACAGCATTCGCATGCGTGGATTCCGGGATTTCATTTCAGCGCGCCCGTTCCGCGATCTTCGGTGCAGCGGACTTCTCCAGCTCGGCGAGCAGGCGTTGTGGCGACATCAGGACGGTCGAGGTGAACACGTGGCCATCCGGGCCGACCGCCGTCGGCGTCGAATTGATGCCGATGTCGGTGCCGATCTGCTTGGTCGCCACAACCGGGTTGGCGCAACTCAAGCGGTCGACCGAGCGACCGAGCATGACCGTGTCGTAAGCGGCCTTCGGATCGGCCGCGCACCAGACATCGGCCGATTTCTTGTCCGCATCCGGGTGGATGTTGAGCGGAAAGAACACGTAGTCGATCGCGATCCCCAGCTTGTGATACTCGCTCATCTGCGCATGCAGGCGCCGACAGAACGGACAGTCCACGTCGGTAAACACGGTGATCCGGTGCTTCGGGTTGGCGGGTTCGTAAATAAGCCGCTGGTCGCGGCCGATCGTGGCCAGGGCCTGCAGACGCAGCGCTGCCATGCTGCTGTCGGTCAGGTTCGTGCCCTGGGTCGTGTCGTCGATCTGGGCACCGCGAATCAAATACCTGCCGTCCGCACTCGCGTACACGACCTGTCCGATGAGCACGCCTTCGTAGTACCCAGGCAGCGCGGATACCTTGAAGTTCTTGATCTGCTGCATCGGCGCAAGCTTCTGGATTGCCCGCTTCGCCGCATCGCCATCGGCGGCCTGAGCGGTCGCAAGCGGCAGCGCCAGGGCAAGCAGGAGAATCAGGCAGGATCTGGACATGGACGGGCTACCGGGGCTGTCGCGACCGCGAATGGACCGCAGGGAACCGCATTGGTTCCGGCGAACCGGCGATTCTGGCATGCGCACAATCCGCCGCCAAGCCGGCCGGGGCTTGCTGCAAGCGAAATCCGCGCTCCGTGCAGACGTGCGCAGGTCCAAAACCGCCTGCTCGCGGCGCGAATGCACCGATCCCGGCTCTGCTCGCGCCCTACCCGCGCGGATGATGCCGGGCATGCAGGCGCTTGAGCCCTTCCTTGGCCACCAGCGTGTAGATCTGCGTGGTCGACAGCGAACTGTGCCCGAGCAGCATCTGCAGCGCGCGCAGATCGGCACCATGATTGAGCAGGTGGGTGGCGAACGAATGGCGCAGCACATGCGGCGAGACGCGCCGGGCGGTAATCCCCGCGGTCATCGCGTGTTTCTTGATCAAGGTCCAGAACATCTGTCGGGTCATCGCCTCGCAACGGGCGGTGACGAACAAGGCGTCCGCACGCGCGCCCTTGAGCAGTACAGGCCTGGCCTCGTCGACATAACGCGCCAGCCAGTGCTGGGCTTCGCCGCCGATCGGCACGAGGCGTTCCTTGCCACCCTTGCCGGTCACGCGGACCACGCCCTGGCGCAGGTTCACCTGGTCGGCACGCAAGCCGACCAGCTCGCTGACGCGCAGTCCGGTGGCGTACATGAGCTCGATCATGCTGCGATCACGCAGGCCCAGCGGCGTTTCCGGCGGCGCCCTCAGCAACGCCTCGACTTCGCCTTCAGCGAGCGCCTTGGGCAGGCCGCGCGGCAGTTTCGGCGCGTCGACGAGCAAGGTCGGATCCTCGACGATACGGCCGTCGCGCTGCTGCATGCGGTAGAAACCGCGAAGGCTCGACATGAGCCGCGCGTTCGAGCGCGGGTTGAAGCCCTTTCCCGAATTTCCGCCGCTGCTCGAGCGCAGCGCGAGGTAGCGGAACAGCTGTTCGCGCGTGCAGTCGGCCAGCCCGCTGCCCGCACCGGCGAGCCAACCGGCGAACGCGACCAGATCGCGCCGGTAACTGGCCAGGGTGTTGTCGGCCAGCCCGGTCTCCGACCAGACGCGTTCGAGAAACGCCTCGACAAGTGCGTGGTCGGCAGCGGACGCGGCGGGCCGGTCGGAGCTGCTTGCGGTCATGCGAACGTCTTGCGCGAGGGAATCCGGACCCCGAGGCTAGGTGCCTGCCGGGCTTTGGTCAATCGGCCTGACGCGATCACAAAAACCGAAAAAACCCCGGCGTCTGCCGCAGTCTGCACCATCGGCCCGAGAATCCCGCTGCGCGACCTGCATATCCGCCGCGTCGTGACCCGGATACCACCGTGCGCTGGCGAAGCGTCTAGAATTCGCCCGCCTCCAACCGAAAACCAATCGCGATCGCCTGAGTCCGACTGGATTCTTGCGCGCCTCCGATCCCCCGCCACGACCATGTCCGCGACCGACCCTGCCGCCCCGCTCTGGATTCGCCTGTTCGCAATGGTCTATGACGCATTCGTCCTGGTCGCGTTGTGGATGCTCGTGGCTGCGCTCGTGCTGGCCGCGTTTCGTGGCGAGGTCGATGTCGCGCGGCAACCGCCGCTTTACCACTTCGCATTGCAGTCCGCGTTGCTCGTGGTGACCGCAGCGTACTTCGTGATCTCGTGGTCGCGCGGCGGCCAGACGATCGGCATGCGCGCCTGGCGTCTGCGCGTACTCGGCACGGACGGAAAACCGCCACCGCCGATGCGGGCATTGCTGCGCTTTGCCGTCGCGATCGCCTCCGCGCTGGCCGCTGGAGTCGGCTTTCTCTGGTGCACGGTCGATCGCGAGCGGCGAGGCTGGCACGACATCGTGAGCGCGACGCGTCTCGTGCGCGTGCCAGCCCGTTGATTGATCGCGCAATCCGCAGGGCTGCCCGCGACCCGGCAGCCTGACCGCAGCGGTCGGACTTTGGCTGGATGGGCTGCATATCCGCCTCGACCCCCAAAGCCCGACAGGCTGCTAGTCTCCCCCCATGCACCCAGGCCACCCACTCGCGCGCACCATCTCCGTCGCCCTTGCCACGGCGAGCATGCTCGTCGCTGGGGCACAGCCGCCCGGGCCACCGCTGGACCGCGCGAATCATGCGGACAAAGTGCCCCCAACTGGCATCGTCGCGCCTGACGACGTGCAATTTGCGGGCTATCGCAGTCCGGGTACGCGCCACAAGCTGCGCATCGATGCAGGCCAACGCCCCGCGCTGCGCTCGATCGCGCTGTTCGCGCGACAGGACTACGACGCGTTCAGCGTCGTGGACATCGATTCAGCCGACCTACCCGGCCTGCTCGCACACGGCGCAAGCCTGGCCGACTACCAGAACCTGATCCTGCTCAATTCCGGCGTGATCGACACGCGCTCGCCAGAGGCACTGGGTCTGGCCAGCACCCCTACACCCGCCGGCGACCGCCGAAGCATGCATCTGGTCCAGTTCGCCGCGCCGCTGCGTGCAGCCTGGCATCGCGATCTCGTCGATGCCGGCATGCACATCATCAGCGCGATCCAGCACAACGCGGTGCTGGTGTACGCGGATGCAGCAGCACGCGGGCGTCTGGCCGCCCTGCACACGCAGGACCACGTCCAGTTCGTCGCGCCCTACCTCGCCGCCCAGCGCGTGCATCCGCGCCTGCTCGCCGACGGTGGCGGCATGCTGGCAGTGCAGCTCGTCGAGGACGACATCGCGAATGCCGAAACGCTTGCCGTCGTGCATGCCGTCGCAACCGGCGAGGTTTCCGTACAGCGTCGCGCGCACTACGTGAATGTGCGTTTCCATGGCCGCGCCGGAGCCATCGCCGTGCTGTCCGTGCGTGACGATGTCGTGTCGATCAATCCGGATGGCGACACCCGCCCGCTCGATGAACGTCAGAACCGCATCGTCACGGGTTTCCTTGACGGCAACCAGCCGTTGGCGGGCGACCATCTGGCCTGGCTGGCCGGACGCGGATTCACCCAGGAGCAATTCACGACCAGCGGGTTCGTCGTCAATGTCGTCGACAGCGGAGTCGACAACGCGACCACCGCACCGAACCATTTCGGTCTGTACACCGCAGGCGACAACGCGTCGGCCAGTCGCATCGCGTTCGCACGGGTGCTCGGCAATGCCGGCACTTCGGCGGGCCGCGGCGTCGACGGGCATGGCACCCTCAACGCACACATCGTCGGCGGCTACGTGCCCGGCGGTGCTCCATTCAATGTCGCCCCGCACGCCGACGCGCAAGGTTTCCGCTATGGCCTCGGCGTCGCCCCGTTCGTGCTGCTCGGCGCATCGACGATCTTCGACCCGTGGTTCACCGACCCCGATCCGGTCGCGCTCGAGCGCGCGGCCTGGGCCGACGGCGCACGCATCAGCACGAACTCGTGGGGCAACACCGTCATCGGCGACTACACCGCGCGCGCGCAGACCTACGACGCGCTCGTCCGCGATGCCGCTGAAGACCTGGCCGGGAACCAGCAGCTTGTCATCGTGTTCTCGGCGGGCAACTCGGGCCCCGCCGCAGCCACCGTGCGCGAGCCCGGCGTGGCCAAGAACGTCATCACCGTCGGCGCGTCCGAAGGCGTGCAGGCATTCGGCGCAGCGGACGGTTGCGCGGTCGGCGACAACGGGGCCAACAGCGCCAACGACATCATCTCGTTTTCCAGTCGCGGACCGGCGACGGGTGGCCGGCGCAAGCCCGATCTCGTCGCGCCGGGCACGCATATCAGTGGCGGGGTCTGGCAGCATGCGCCACCGCCCTCGCCGTGGAGCACCGGACTTGCCGCGACCGGGTTCACCGCCGACGGCATCTGCGGCGGCCCGCCACCGAGCCGGTTCTGGCCCCTGGAACAGCAGTGGTACAGCGCCTCGAGCGGCACCAGCCACTCGACGCCCGCAGTCGCCGGTGGCGCCGCGCTGCTGCGCCAGCATTTCATCAACTCGGGCGCCGAGCCGCCGAGTCCGGCGATGACCAAGGCGGTCCTGATGAATTCCGCTCGGCACCTGACCGGTGTCGGCGCCAACGACACGCTGTGGTCCAACACCCAGGGCATGGGCCTCATGGACCTCGGCCGTGCGCTGGACACGACGCCGCGGATCCTGCGCGACCAGCTCGCGGCGGACCGATTGCTCGAATCGGGTCAGATCCGCACGGTCACCGGCACCGTGGTCCACGCCGACGTGCCCGTTCGGGTGACGCTGGCGTGGACCGATGCGCCCGGCCCGACCAGTGGCGCGCCGCAACTGAACGATCTGGATCTCGTCGTCGATGTCGATGGCGCGCAGTACCTCGGCAATGTGTTTGCGGGCGCGCACTCGATCAGCGGCGGCAGTGCGGATACCGCAAACAATGTCGAGAGCGTGTTCATCCCGCCGGCAATCGCTGCGGGCACTCGATTCGCGATCCGGGTAAGCGCAGCGAGCCTCATCGCCGATGGCGTGCCCGGCAACGGCGACGCGCTCGATCAGGATTTCGCCCTGGTCGTGCACAACGCGCAAGCCTCGGACTTCCCCTACATCACGAGCACCGCGCTGACCCTCGTCGCCGAGAACGCGGCGCCGGCCAACGGCGTGCCCGACCCGGGCGAACGGCTGACCTACGATCTCGCATTGCGCAACATCGGCACGACCACGCCGCTCGCCACGCTTGCGACCCTGCGCAGCAGCGATGGCGTGATCGCTGCGGGGCCGCCACGCGACTACGGCGCGCTCGTGGCCGGTGGCGATGCGACCACGCTCACCCACACATTCACGATCGATCCCGCGCTTGCCTGCGGCAGCGAAGTCGACGCGATCTGGGATCTTGTCGACGGCACAACTGCGCTCGGAACGGTCCGCCACCGGCTGCGTCTGGGCATCCTGGAAGTGGCCCTGGACGAGGGATTCGACACCAGCGCTGCACCGGCATTGCCGCCGGCATGGCAGACAAGTGTCAGCGGAAGCGGATCGCCCTGGACCTCCGTCATCGGAAATTCCTGGAACGGCACGCAAGCCGCCAGTGCATCGGCGCCGGCGTCGATCAGCGACAAGCTGTTGCATTCTCCCGCGGTCGCGATCGACACCGCCGAAGCCGTGCTCGCCTTTCGCCATCGCTTCAATTTCGAGAACGGTTTCGATGGCGCGGTTCTGGAAATGCGGATCGGCGCCGGCCCCTTTACCGACGTTCTTTCCGCCGGTGCGCAATTCCTCACCGGCGGTTACACGGGCACGATCTCGACCGAATGGAACAGTCCGATCGGCGGTCGCGCTGCCTGGACCGGCAACAGCGGCGCGTATCGCGAGGTCCGTCTTGCCCTGCCTGCGAGCGCACAAGGCCAGCTCGTGCAACTTCGCTGGCGCCTGGCGACCGACGTCAGCCTCAGCGTCAGCGGCGCCGGCCAATGGATCGATGCGGTGGAACTGTTCGATGGCCACCGCTGCGCGGTCGCCCCGGATCGGATATTCGCCGACGGCTTCGATTGAGGGCGCAGCGCCTTCGCCTCACGCATGCCTGCGGAAGTAGGCGGTCGCCATCGCGATCAGCAGCACGGGCGGGATCAGGTTTGCGAGGACCGGCGAGAATCCGTACACCGTGCCCATGTTGACGGTGGCGCGCTGGAGGAAATAGAAACCGATCGCGAGGACGACGCCGAGAAACAGGCGTTTGGCCAGACCGCCGCTGCGCAATGCGCCAAACGCGAACGGCAATGCACAGAAGGCCAGCACGAGCACATTGACCGGATAGAAGACCCGTCGCCACCAGGCCTCGTGGAACCGGCGGGCATCCTGGCTGTTGCGCTCGTAGTAGGCGATGTTGCGGGCAAGATCGCGCAGTCCGAGATAGTCCAGCCGCACGATGCTCAGAGCGAGCAGGTCCGGGTCGAGACTGGAGTCCCAGCGCACCTGTTCCTGCACCGTGCTCTGCGCCGAGGCTTCGCCAAAGCGCGTACGCCGCGCCTTGTACAAGGTCCAGTGGCCATCGGCATGCGTCGCGCGCTCGGCCACGGACAGGTCGAGAAGACGACCTTCCGCGTCGAATTCGAACACGCGCACGCGATTGAGTTCCACGCCGACGCCTTGTTCGGTCGGGTAGGTGCGCCCGCTGCCTGCATTGATCACGGTGCCGCCATCGCGGGCCCATACGCTGCCGCCCTTGGCCAGGGTCACGTCGCTGGACTTGGCCGCGAGCGAAAGCTCCTTGGCCTTCTGCTCGCCGAACGGTGCGACGGTTTCCCCGAGCAGCATGACGGCCGCGGTGAGCAAGACGAGGGTCAGCACCACCGACGCGCAGATGCGCAACTTCGACATGCCCGCAGCGCGCATCGCGGTCAGTTCGCCGGACGCGGCAAGCCCGCCGAGGCCGAGCAGGCCACCGAGCAGGGCGGCATAGCCGAACATCTCGTAGAGACGTCGCGGCACGGTCAGCAGCGTGAACGCGAATGCCTTGGCCAGGGTGTAGCTGCCTTTGCCGACCTCGTCGAGCTGGCCGATGAAGATCGTGAAGGCATCGAACCCGACCAGCACGAACCAGGTCAGGCCGGCCGAACCGAGTACCGCCATCGCGACGAGGCGATCCACCCGCAGGAACAGTGCCCTGCGCATCATGGTCCCACCTTGCGCGCGCGCGGGCTTCGCAGGGTCTGGCCGCGACGGATCAGCCACAAGGCGATCGCGATAGCAGGCAGGTATACCCACCACAGGCCTGCCGCCGTCGGCAGTTTTTCCTGGACCATCCATGCGCGCCCGAGCGCGAGGCAATTGGCGTAGACGATGTAGCCGAGCACGGCGATGATCAGACTCGCATAGCGCGGCTGGCGCGGACTGGATCGCGACAGCGGAAGCGCAAGCAGGGCAAGAACGAGCGCCGAAATCGGTGGCGCCAGCCGCCAGTGCAGTTCCGCACGCTGCACGGGGTCCTCGCTGTTCCACAACGCGCGAGTGGGCGCCGACCGCTTGGCCGAATCCGAATCCAGATCGGTTTCGTTGTCGGGCAGGCGCATGTCGTTGCGTTCGAAGCGCAGCAGGCGGAAATCATCCATGCCGGGACGCCCTTCCACGCGGAAACCGTCACGCAGCACGAGATAGCGATGCTCGCCTGCGCTGTCGCGATACAGCTCGCCGCGCGCCGCGGTGATGATGTTGATCTGCGAACTGCCGTCGGCCTCGATGCGCTCGTTCTCGACGAACATGCGCTCGAAGCGGGTGCCATCGGCATCCATCTCGCCGACATAGATCACGCCTTCGCCGCCCGGCAACGTGACGAAGCGGCCGGCATCGAGCCCGGCGATCAGCAGCGACCGATTGGCTTCTTCGACCAGGGTCTGGGAAAGGCGCACGGCCGATGGTGCGAGCCAGAACGAGACCAGACCGAGCATCAGGGTGATCGGCACGGCGAGCAGCGCGAGCGGGCGCAGCAGTCCGGTCACGTCGAGTCCCGACGCCGCGATCACGGCCATCTCGCTGTCGCGATACAGGCGCCCATAGGCGAGCAGCACACCGAGAAACACCGCCAGCGGCAACAGGATGTTGAGGCTGTCCACCGCGCGCAGCCCGATCATCGCGAACAGCACGTCCGCGGGCAGGCGTCCACGCGCAATGCGGCCCAGCACATCGGCGACCGTCTCGCCGATGCTGATCATGAGCAACACCACGCTCACGGCAAGGAAGCTCAGCAACAGCTCGCGGAGCAGATATCGGTCGAGGATGCGCAGCACCGGTTGACTATGCCTTAGAATCGCTGGTTTCGTGTCGCGGATACGCCGCGAGCGGGGCTCCAGTCTAGCGGGCCACGCGTCGCGTCGCGCAATCGGTGATCGTCGCCCCCGCTGGTGGAACCCTCCATGACCCTGAAGTTCAGCCTGACCCAAGCCGCTCCCGAAACCGCCGAATCGCCGTGCATCATCGTCGGGATCCACGAGGAACGCGTGCTGTCCGCTGCCGCGGAACGTGTGAACGAGGTCTCCGGCGGTGCGCTCAAGCGCCTCGTCGACAGCGGCGACATCAGCGGCAAGCTCGGCACCAGCACATTGCTGCATTCGGTCCCTGGTGTCGCCGCCCCGCGCGTGCTCGCGGTCGGCCTCGGCGAACAGAAGAAGCTCGATGCGGCCGCCTACCATCGTGCCGCTCTGGAATCCGCACGTGCGCTGAAGGCGCTGCCGATCGCTTCGGCCATTTCGTGGCTGACCCAGGTCGAGGTGCCGGGACGCGACGAGAGCTGGAAACTGCGCACTGCAGCGCTGGCCGCGGATCTGCACGCCTATCGCTACCTGGCCACGTTCAAGCCGAAGGAAAAGCCCGCGCCGCAACGCATCGAGGCGATCGCGTTTGCCGGCGATGGCGACAGCCAGGCGCGCACCCTGGCCGAGGCCGATGCGATCGCGACTGGCGTGCGTTTCGCGCGCGAACTCGGCAACCTGCCGCCGAACATCTGCAATCCGGCGCATATCGCGTTGCAGGCCCGCCAGTTCGCCGAGGCGCACGAAGGCGTGAGCTGCGAGATTCTCGAACGCGAGGACATGCAGCGACTCGGCATGGGATCGTTGCTTGGAGTAGCCCAGGGTTCGGCCAATCCGCCCAAGCTCGTCGTGCTGCAATGGCAAGGTGCCGGCAATGGCGCAAAGCCGTATGCGCTGGTCGGCAAGGGCATCACGTTCGACACCGGCGGCATTTCGATCAAGCCGAGCGCCGGCATGGAAGAGATGAAGTTCGACATGTGTGGTGCGGCTGGCGTGCTTGGCGCATTCGTGGCCGCGGTCCAGCTGCGGCTGCCGATCAATCTCGTGTGCATCGTCGCCGCGGTGGAAAACATGCCCGACGGCAACAGCTACCGTCCCAGCGACGTGCTCACGAGCATGTCCGGACTGACCATCGAAGTGCTCAACACCGACGCCGAAGGGCGCCTGATCCTGTGCGATGCCCTCACCTACGCCCAGCGATTCGAGCCGCAGGTCATCATCGACGCGGCGACCCTGACCGGCGCCTGCGTCGTGGCCCTGGGCAAGCATGCGAGCGGACTCATGACCCAGGACGACGAACTTGCCGCCCAGCTCATCGCCGCCGGCACCCGGACCCATGACCGCGCCTGGCGCCTGCCGCTGTGGGACGACTACCAGAGCCAGCTCGAATCAGGATTTGCCGACGTCGCCAACCTGGGCGGCAAGTATGCCGGCGCGATCACCGCGGGCTGCTTCCTGTCGCGCTTCACCAAGGGCTATCGCTGGGCCCATCTGGACATTGCCGGCACTGCCTGGGACGAGGGACGCAAGGGCCTCGCCACCGGACGTCCGGTGCCGCTGCTCGTCCAGTACCTGATCGATCGCAGCGCGTGAGCATGACCGACGATCCCCTCCAGCGGCGCAAGCAGCAGCTCATCTCGACCGCGTTCGGTGTGAGTTTCGTGTTTGGTGTGCTCGCGATCATGCTCTATCCCGGACTCGCGATACCGGAGTTGGCGCAGCAGACGGCGGTGGAACTGCGCGGCAGCGCGTTCAACTACACCTATCAGCTGTTCTTCCTTCTGGTCTGCTTCACCTGGCTGACGCTGGACTCGCGCCAACTCGATATCCGCCGACCGCTGTGGCTCAACATCGCGATCGTGCTGCTGACCTCGGTGTTCGTCCCCTACTACCTGTACAAGACCCGCCCACCCGGACTGCGGCTTGCCGCGATCCTGACGTTCTTCGGCATCCTGTTCGGCGGCGCATTCACGATGCTTGCAGGCGCATTCCTTGCACTGGCGATGTCGCCGGGCGCCTCGCCTGCGACCGGCATCTGAGCGCATGCCGATGCCGCGCGCCGACTTCTACCTGATCGCCAAACCGCGCTTCCGCGAGGATCCGCTGCGGCTGGTCTGCGAACTCGCGCGGCGAGCATTCGCGGCCGCGCAGCCCACCGTGATCCTTGCGCGTTCGCAGGACCAGGCCGAAGAGATCGATGCGAAGCTGTGGGAGTTCGACGAGGACGCGTTCATACCTCATCAGATCGCCGGCGACGACGAGGATGCGATCACCGCGGTGCTGATCGTGCCGCCCGGTGTCGATGCCGGCGATCGGCCGCTCGCGATCAACTTGCGCGACACCTGCGCGACCGGAACGCACGAGCGCGTGCTCGAGGTCGTCGCCGCCGACCCGGCCGAGCGCGAAGGCTCGCGTCAGCGCTGGAGCGAGTACAAGCGCCTGGGCTACGAGCTGGCCAAGCACGACATGTAGCGCGGCCCCTGTGGGAGGCCCTTCAGGGCCGATGCCTTTTCTCCCCGACCAGCAAGAAGCATCGGGCCTGAAGGCCCTCCCACAGGAATTTCCCGACAAACCCACGGCAATGCCGCAATTGCTGTTGTGGGAGGCACTTCAGGGCCGATGCTTTCCTGCACTTCTGGCCAGAAGCATCGGGCCTGAAAGCCCTCCCACAGGGCAAGACCGATGCTCTTCTGCAAACCCGATCCAGGGCATCGGGCCTGAAGGCCCGCTCACAGGGCAAGGCCGATGCTTCTTGCCGATCCTGATCCAGGGCATCGGCGTGAAACCCTTGCCGCAGGAATGCGCGGCGATTCCGCTGCCACTCACTTGGTGCCGAAGTAACGGTCGCCTGCATCGCCGAGCCCCGGCACGATGTAGCCGTGTTCGTTGAGACCGTCGTCGATCGCCGCAGTGAAGATCGGCACGTCCGGATGGTGTTCGTGCACGTGCGCAATGCCTTGCGGGCAACTGACCAGACACACGTAGCGGATCGATCGCGGCCGGGACTTCTTGAGCCGGTCCAGTGCGGCAACCGCCGAATGCCCGGTTGCAAGCATGGGATCGACCACGATCGCGAGGCGCTCGTGCATACCGCGTGGCATGCGGAAATAGTATTCGTTGGCCACCAGCGTCTGCGGGTCGCGCTGCAAGCCGATATGGCCCACGCGAGCACCTGGAACCACGGCGAGCATGCCGTCGAGAATGCCGATCCCGGCGCGCAGGATCACGACGAACACGACCTTCTTGCCGTCGATGAGCTGCCCGGTCGCAGGCCCCACCGGCGTCTCGATCGCCACCGCATGCAGCGGCAGGTCGCGCGTCACTTCGTAGGCCATCAACGTCGACAGTTCATTGAGCAGACGGCGAAACTCGCTCGTGCTCGTGCCCTGGCGCCGCAGCAGGGTCAGCTTGTGCTGGACGAGCGGGTGCGTGATGACCTGGACTGCAGCGCACATGGCTTTCCTCGGATCACGGCGGGGTGAAGCAGATGATCCCATTGCGGGCGTGCTTCCCGGAAGCGGGCAGCCGCGGATGCTGCGCTGCATCGTGATCGTCGCCTACAATGGCGCCCCTTTTCCAATCAACAGCGCGCTGCGGGACACCTACGCCTTTCCGAATCCATCTGCCCGACAGCCACCGGAATCCCGCCAACAGCGGTCCGGTGCACGGCGAGGATGATCCGCGTCGCGATCGCGGTGCGGCTCTGGCCAACCGGGCCGGATGACCGGAATCGCCTTGTGCTCCCGCGCGGCAGCGGACCTGATACCCCATGGACAAGAGCTTCGAACCCGGCCAGATCGAACCCAAGTGGTATGCACGATGGGAGGCAGCCGGTTGCTTCAAGCCGCAGGGCAGCGGCGATCCGTACTGCATCCTGCTGCCGCCACCCAATGTGACCGGCACGCTGCACATGGGTCACGCGTTCCAGCAGACGATCATGGATGCGCTGAGCCGGTATCAGCGCATGCGCGGGCGGCGCACGTTGTGGCAGGGCGGCACCGATCACGCCGGCATCGCCACGCAGAAGATCGTCGAGAACCAGCTCGCCGCGCAGAACCAGTCGCGCCACGACCTGGGTCGCGCGAAGTTCATCGAGCGCGTCTGGGCATGGAAAGACGAATCCGGCTCGACGATCACGCACCAGATGCGCCGCCTCGGCGCGTCGGTCGACTGGTCGCGCGAGCGATTCACGATGGACGAGGGCCTGTCCGCCGCGGTCCGCCGCGTGTTCGTGCAGTGGTATCGCGACGGCCTGCTCTACCGCGGCCGCCGGCTCGTCAACTGGGACCCGGTGCTCATGACCGCGGTGTCGGATCTGGAAGTCAACAGCGAGGAAAAAGACGGTTCGCTGTGGTCGATCCGCTATCCGGCCAGCGATGGCGGCGAAGGTCTCGTGGTCGCCACCACGCGCCCGGAAACGATGCTCGGCGACGTCGCCGTGGCCGTGCATCCCGAGGACGAACGCTACCAGCACCTGATCGGAACAACGCTCAAGCTGCCGCTGACGCAACGCGAGATCCCGGTCATCGCCGATGACTACGTCGAACGCGAATTCGGCACCGGCTGCGTCAAGATCACGCCGGCGCATGATTTCAATGACTGGCAGATTGGTGTGCGGCACAGGCTCGCGCCTCGCGTGATCCTCACGCTCGATGCGAAGATCGTCGACGATGCGCCAGAAGCCTATCGAGGACTCGACCGCTTCGTCGCACGCAAGAAAATCGTCGCCGATCTCGACGCCCTCGGCCTGCTCGTCGAAACCAGGAAGCACAAACTGCAGGTACCGATCAGCCAGCGCACGGACGCCGTGATCGAGCCGATGCTGACCGACCAATGGTTCCTGGATCTCACGAGCGACACGCGCGTCGATGGCAAGCCGGGGCCGGGCGGGCGCAAGGCGATCACTGAACCGGCATTGGCCGCAGTGCGCGATGGCGCGATCCGCTTCGTCCCCGAAAACTGGTCGACCACCTACAACCAGTGGCTGGAGAACATCCAGGACTGGTGCGTGAGCCGCCAGCTCTGGTGGGGCCACCAGATCCCGGCCTGGTACGACGAGGCCGGCAACATCTTCGTCGGCGAAGACGAGGCCGACGCGATCGCCCATTCCGCCGTGGCGCCGGTCGGCAAGCTCGAGCAGGACCAGGACGTCCTCGACACCTGGTTTTCCTCGGCACTCTGGCCGTTTTCGACGATGGGTTGGCCGGCGACGGAACCGGTGCGTGAAAACGGTACGGTCGTCGCGGACTGGTCGAGCGACCAGGCGTTCATTCCGAGCGCGGTGCTTGTCACCGGATTCGACATCATCTTCTTCTGGGTCGCGCGCATGGTCATGGCGACCCAGTACTTCACCGGCAAGGTGCCGTTCCGCGAGGTCTACATCAACGCGATCGTGCGCGATGCCGAAGGCCAGAAGATGTCGAAGTCCAAGGGCAACACGATCGATCCGCTCGACCTCATCGATGGCATCGACCTCGAATCGCTCGTGCGCAAATCGACCGCATCGCTGCTGATTCCGCAGGTGCGCGAGAAGGTCGAGAAGCGCATCCGCAAGGACTACCCCGACGGCATCAGCGCGGTCGGCGCCGATGCGATGCGCTTCACGTTCGCCGCGCTCGCCACCTACGGACGCACGATCAACTTCGATCTCAAGCGTGCCGAGGGCTACAAGAACTTCTGCAACAAGTTGTGGAACGCCGCGCGCTTCGTGCTCATGAACCTGGCTTCCGTTCCCCCGCCGGGGGAAGCTGGCGCGTCAGCGCCGGATGAGGGAGCTCCCTCCACGGACGAGCAATACGCCGATCGTGCGGCGTCAGCCCCGCATCTGGTGCTCGCGTCCGTGGAAGGGGAACCGACGGCTGCCGAGCAATGGATTCTTTCGCGTCTTGCCTCCACGCTCGATGAGGTCCAGGCGCACTTCGCGAGCTACCGTTTCGACCTGCTGGCGCAGTCGCTCTACGAATTCGTCTGGAACGACTACTGCGACTGGTTCCTCGAACTGGCCAAACCGGCGCTCGGCGGCGAAGACGCGGCAGCGGCGGCATCGACGCGCCATACGCTCGTGCGGGTGCTCGAAACGGTGCTGCGCGCACTCCACCCGATCACGCCATTCATGACCGAAGAGATCTGGCACAGCGTTGCGCCGCTGCTCGGGTTACGGGGCGACACGATATCGACGCAGCCCTACCCGACCGCCGCAGAGATTGGCAGCACGTTCGATCCGGCGGCGATCGCCGATGTCGAGTGGCTGAGGTCGGTCCTCGGCGGGATCCGTCGCATTCGGAGTGAAATGAATATTCCGCCGGGCAAGCAGATTCCGCTGCTGTTCGCGAAAGGCAACGACAGCGACCGCGCGCGCACCGCACAGTTCGCCGCGCAGATTGCCTTCCTCGCACGCACCGAATCGCAACGCTGGCTTGCCGATGGCGAGGACGAACCGGCATCGGCCGCCGCGATCGTCGGCGAACTCCGAGTGCTGATTCCGCTCGCCGGACTCATCGATGTCGGCGCCGAGAAAGCGCGGCTGGACAAGGAGATCAGGCGTGTCGAAGGCGAAATCGCCAAGTGCAACGGCAAGCTTGCCAGCGAGACGTTCGTCGCCAATGCGCCGCCGGCGGTCGTCGCGCAGGAACGCCAGCGTCTGGTCGATTTCACGACGACGCTCGGCGGATTGCGCGAACAGGCCGCGCGTCTCGCCTCCCTGTAGAGCCGAGCTTGCTCGGCTGCTTTCCACGTCGATCTGCCGAACGCTGAAAAAAGAGCAGCGGAGCAAGCTCCGCTCTACGGGGTCGTCGCGTGGGTCAACACCGCCGCACACCGGCCGCCGCCGACGTCTTCGTAGAGCCGAGCTTGCTCGGCTGCTCTCCGCGCCGATTGCAAGAAGCGAAAGGCAGCGGACCAAGCTCCGCTCTACGGGGGATGGCGCGTGAGTCAACGCCGCTGCGCGCCTGCCGCCGTTGTCTTCGTAGAGCCGAGCTTGCTCGGCTGCTCTCCGCGCCGATTGCAAGAAGCGAAAGGCAGCGGAGCAGGCCCCCGCTCTACGGGGATGTCGCACGCTAGTGCTTCGGTTCGAGCAGTTCCATCGCCATGACGAGCGCGTCTTCGCGGCCGCGCCGCGACGGGTAGTAGTTCGGGCGCCTGCCGATCTCGTTGAAGCCGAAACGCTCGTAAAGCGCCACCGCGACGGTGTTTGAAGGACGCACTTCGAGAAACACGCGTTCGGCGCGATGCCAGCGCGCGAGATCGACCAGCCGCGACAGGATCCGGCGACCGTGCCCTCCGCCCTGGTCCGCCGGTGCCACGCACAGGTTGAGGATATGCGCCTCGCCCGCGGCCACCGAAAGCACCCCGTAACCGATCACTTCAGCGGGCCGCGAAAGCACCCAGCATTCGTGACCCGCGCTCATGCAGTCGCGGAAGATGCCCAGGGTCCAGGGATACGGATACGCCGTTACCTCGATGCGTGCGACATCGATGAGATCTTCCGCGCGCATCGCGCGGAAGACGGCATGGGGTTCCTTGAGGTTGGCAACCATGAAGTTCTTGAACGCTGCGCACTACGCAATGGACGATGCGGACAATTTACCGGTACCGCAGGATTTCTGCGATCGGACTCATTCAGCGGATCCAGAGACTACGGCGCAGGCGCCTGATCCGGGACCTCGCTGGGGCGAGCGAGCGAGCGCGATAGACGCTTGATCTCGCCCCACAGGGCGCGCTTGGCCGTGGCATTGCCCACGAGCATGGATGCCTCGGCCGTCACGACCCATTCGATCGCGCGTTGCTGTTGGGCCGGCAGCTCGGCGCCGAGGCGGCGCGCGAGTGACTCGCCCAGCACGACCAGCGCGCGCACCGTCGCGACCATGCCGAGGTCGCTGGCATCGCCGATCGCGGCAACGAGTCCGGCGGCGCGCAGCGCGCCCACCAGATCGGTACCGAGGCGGCCATTGATCGTATCGCTGCACAGAATCAGGACAGTGGGGGGATGCCGGCTCGTCCGTGCCGCCTCGGCGGCACGCGACATCGACTCGGCGCCAAGTCCGGCCGACGGCCTCGCGTCGAGACCCTGATCCGCGGGTGCTGGATCCCGCCCCGCTGGCATGCGCGGAACGTAGACATCCACGCCGATCTCGGCGAGCACGCGCAGGCTGTAGTCATCGAGCATCGGCAATCTCGGCGGCCACCCGCTCGATGTCGGCGTGGAACTCGGCGAAGATGCGGTCGATCGCGGCGCCGAGCGCCTTGACCGTGCCCCCAAGACTGCGTGACTCGGCCGCAACCTCGGCGCGATAGATCTCGTCAACGAGCGGCTTGCCGTCCGGTCGATCAAAGCGCAGCTTGATCACGACGGCCGCGACATGACCGCCATCGGAGGTCGGCACGCGCTCGAAACGCAGCAGCGCACCGCTGATGCGCAATGCCGTCTGGCTCGCGGCAAGCTCATCCACGACCAGCGGCGCAATCGCCGCCTTGCGCAATGCGCCTTGCAGGCGCCGTTGCAGCGTGCGGGTCGGCGGATCGGTCCAGAGCTGGTAGTGATACTGGCGCAGCTCGCTTGCCTCGTGATCGAGCGCATAGACGAGCGCGCGATCGGCATAGAGCCCGTCCGCGGCAAACAGGCCTACCACGACCGGGACCTGGAACAGCTGCGTCGGTGCCACCGGCAGCTCCGCCGGATCCGGCAACCGGTAGTAGGTGTGATCGGGCACATTGGGCGTCGTGCCACAGCCGCCGATGACGAACACGAGGCCGAGCAGGGCCGCCGCAACCGATGACCTCAGCGCCTGTGCATTCATCGCGAGTCTTCCTCCAGCTGGTCGCCTTGCGGTGAACGCAGCAGCTGCCCGGGATTGCGCCGGATCTCGCGCGAGAATTCATCGAGATTGCGCGTGGCCGATTCCAGATGGTGGGTGATGACCTCCATGCGACTGGACAGGCTGCCCATGACCGTGGCGAGATCGGTGACCGCTGCGCGCACGTCGCCACGATTCTCGCGCGCGATCGCCGCGAGCTCGCCGACGGTTTCGTCGAGCACCTTGCGGGTCTCGCGCAACTCGCCGCTCAGTCCCTGCACGTTGCCGAGGATCCCGGCCACGGCCGCGCGATTCTGCGGCTTGAGCAGATCATCCAGTGCGCTGGACGCATCGTTGAGTCGCCCCAGCAGCGTACTCGCCTGCTCGATCAGCTCCGGAGTCCCGGCATCGAGCGTGCCGGTGATCGAATCCACGCGCTGCGACAACAAGGTAACCAGCGGCGAAAGCTTGTCGCGGGTGAGGGCGGACACCTGGCCTGCGAGTTCGCCGACCGCAAGAAACACATCGGCGTTCTCTGCACCGGCGATCTCGGCGCCGGCGGGGAGCATCTGCTGGCTGGGTCCTTCACGGATGCCGATCGACATGTCGGCGAGCAATCCGCTCGATTGCAGATGGGCCACGCTGTCGGCGGGGATCCCCCACTCGCGATCGACCGACAAGGTGACCCGGTAACGCGTGCCCTCGGGCTTGCGCTCGGGCACGACCGCACCGACCTGGCCGATGCGGTACCCCTCGTAGAACACCGGCGCACCGTAGCGCAGTCCGGTCACGTTGCGGTAGCGCACGGAATAGTCCGTGGTCGCCCCGCTGCGCCCGGTGATCAGGGCAATCCCGACCAGCAGGAGGACCAGCCCGATCGCGACCACGGCGCCGACCAGCACATAGTTGACGGTGTCACGTTTCACGCCGCAGCTCCCCTCGTCGTGGTGTCATTCTAGCCGCCTGCAGCCAAAATGCGGTGAGCAGTGAAACGCGGACACCGTTCTCGCGCCGGGCGAGCGGGCGATGAGTCTCCGCGACACGCGCCAGCGACCCTGATTCCCTTCTCCCACCGGGAGAAGGTGGCGCGCAGCGCCGGATGAGGGAATGCCGCCCACAAATGCACGAAACACCGGACGAAGCCGAGTGCCCGCGCCCGGCGATTTCCCGCTACGGCGAGCCACGCCGCTCACCCGTCCTCCTCGGTCAGGCGCCGCAGATACTCGTCCGCGTCCACCTGGACTTCGCGCGGACGCCGGTTGAGCAGATCCTGGATGCGCTCGTGATCGGCGGCGCGCACCTGTGCCGTGGTGCCGGTCATGAGCACATCGCCCTGGTCGAGCACGGTGATCGTGTCGGCGATCTTGAACGCGCTTTCGAGCTCGTGGGTGACGACGACAATCGTCATGCGCAGCGCATCGCGCAGGCGCAGGATCAGTTCATCCAGTTCCGCGGATACGACCGGATCCAGGCCCGCCGAAGGCTCATCGAAGAACAACAGGCGCGGGTCCATGACGATCGCGCGCGCGAGCGCGGCTCGCTTGATCATGCCGCCGGAGAGCTGGCTCGGCATGAGATCCTGGAAACCTCCGAGATTGACCACCTCGAGCTTGATCCGGCTCATGATGCGGATCGTCTGCTCGTCCAGATCGGTGTGCTCGCGCAACGGCAATGCGACGTTGTCGCCGACCGTCATCGACGTCAGCAGCGCTCCGCCCTGGAACGAGACGCCGATGCGCTTGCGTACCGACAGCTTCTCGCTCGCGGTGGCCGTGGCGACGTCGATGCCGAACAACCGGACCGAACCCGACAGCGGACGATTGAGTCCGAGCATGTGCCTCAGCAGCGTGCTCTTGCCCGAACCGGAGCCACCCATGATCACGCGGATCTCGCCCGGATTCACGCTGAAATCCACCCCGTTGAGGATGCGCCGCTTGCCATACCAGGCTTCGAGCTTGTCGACTTCGATCAGGGGCTCCACCATGCTCATGCCGATCGCTCCGTTGCCGATGCCCGCGGCTGCCACAGGTGCGGACTGCGGAAGGCATAGAGCCAGAGGGCGACAAGCTGTCCGCCGAACGCGAACGCCTCCAGCGCATCGAGCGCTCCCAGCGAACCGGGACTGATGGCTACGGCCCAGGACATGAACAGCGCAATGACCGCGCCGCCGACCACGGTGAGAATCACGAGGATGGCGAACAGCGCCATCCAGAAACTGCGCTTGTTCCAGACACGCTGGGTCAGAAATCCCACCTCGGCGACGATCGGAGCAATGACAAACAAAAGCACAAGCGGAGTCAGCAGCAGCCCGAGCAGCGCGAACTCACCCAAAGCTTCGGGAAGCAGTTGCGGCTCGGCCATGAATTCCAGGATCAGTTCCACACAGGTGTGGACCGTCAACGCGAGCACGATGACCAGATGCACGCGCCAGAACCACAGCCAGGCGCCCTTGGGGATGATCGCTTTCATCGATTGAGGAAGAACGAAAAGATCATGTCGGCCACGATGATCCAGCAGATCGACAGCACCACCGCGCGGGTCGTTGCGCGGCCGACGCCTTCGGCACCGCCGGTCACCGAGAAACCGGTGCTGACGCCGATCAGCGTGATGAGCAAGGCGAATACGACGCTCTTGGCCAGACCCTGGCCGACATCGCCCGGTTCGAGCAGCGCCAGCGTCTGCAGCACATACGCGGCCGGGGTCACATCCAGTGCAGGGGCGCTGTACAGCGCCGCGCCGAAAATCGCCACCGCATCGGCGAACACGGTCAGCAGCGGCAGCATGACCAGCATCGCGATCAGCGCCGGGGCGACCAGGTAGCGCACCGGCTCGATGCCGATGACTGCGAGTGCATCCACTTCCTGGGAGACCGACATCGAGCCGATGCGCGCGGCCAGCGCCGAACCGGAGCGACCGGCCACGAGGATCGCCGTGATCAACGCGCCGAATTCGCGGGTGACCGACTTGGCCACGGCCAGCACGACTTGCGACTGTGCGCCGAACTCGCCAAGCGCGGCGATGAACTGGATGCCTAGCATGAGCCCGACCGTGAACGCGAGCAGGCACACGATCGGCAGCGCGTCGACACCGATCTGGCGCATCTGTTCGAGGATCGCGCGGATCCGGACCGGCTGGCCACGGCGCCAGCCGAACGCAGTGAAATACAGCGATTCCAGCAGCAACATCGCCGCATAGCCGAGATTGGCCAGCGCCCCGACCGTGGCGCGGCCAAGCCGGCCCAGCGGAGCGCTCAGGGCTTCCAAGTGCCGCCGCCGAGATCGGGAATCGCATCGGCATCGGCAACGATCGGAAACACGCGATCCAGCCGCGCCAGTTCCAGCACCGCGCGCACGGCATCGCTGACCGCGACGAGCGCGAAGCTGCGGCCTTGCGTGCGTGCGTTCTGGAAGCCCTCCACCAGCGCGGCAATTCCCGAGGAATCGATGTAGCTCACCTCGGCCAGCACGACGCCGACGCGCGGACTCTGCGCGAGCGCATCCAGCACCGCCTTGCGCACCTGTTGCGACCAGGACAGGTCCACCTCGCCGCGCAAATGGATCAGCACGCTTCCATTGGTGCTCTCCTGCTCCATTCCGTTCATTCGTCGTCCTCGTGAATGCGTCGCCGTTCGACGCGCTTGTGCATGAGCAGTCGATTGCCGCTGCCATCGGCCAAGGCCGCGACCTTCCAATCGTCCATCACCGAATCTATCAATGCCACGCCGAGTCCGCCCGCGCGCATCTCGCCAAGCGGCTTCGGACACACGCAGCCGGGCGCCACGGGCGGAGCCCAGTCGAGCAATTCGAACTGGAGCGTATCGCCCTCGGCAGCGACCCGCAGGGCGATATCCCCGCTGCGCTCGGGACCGTAGGCATGGCGGATGATATTGCAGCAGGCCTCATCGACCGCAAGCACGAGTTTGTCGCGGGTCGCCACCTCGACGCCGGCGTCATCGAGCGCGCGCCGCAGGGCCGAACGCAGGTCGCGCATCTGTTCGGGCGCAGCAGCGAAACGACGCTCGAGCAGGACTTCCGGGCCGCGTGCATGCGGTCGTTCGATCAGCAGCACGGTCGTGTCGTCGACCAGGCGCATGTGCTTGAGTTCTGAAATCAGCGCGCGCAGGCGCGGTTCAGCCGAGGATCGCGCATGCCGGGTGATCAGGTCGCGCATGCCCTGCGCACCGATCGTGCGCCGTTGCGCGTCACGCACGTCGGTCGCCCCGTCGGAAAAACAGTACAGCGCGCCATTGCCGATGTGGACCTCATGCTCATCGAAGCGCATGTCGGCAAGAATGCCCAGCGGCGGACCACCTGAAGCAAACTCCTCGAACACGCCGTCGCGATGCAGCAGCGCGGGCGGAAATCCCGCAGCGGCGATGCGTGCGTGACCGCCGCGGCGATCGCATTGGCCGACGAGCGCACAGACGAAACGACCATCGAGCCGGGTCTGGCACAACTCATCGTTCACCCGCGCAAGCCAGATCCCCGGAGCCGTGCCCTCCTTGCCGACCCAGCGCAGCAGCGAGGCCGTGCGCACCATCAGCAACGCCGCGTCCAGGCCCTTGCCCGATACGTCGCCGATGACGAAACCGACGCGGCCATCGGGCAGATCGAAGAAATCATAGAAATCCCCGGAGATCTCGTGCGCAGGCAGGTTGACGCCAAGCACCGGAAAACCGTCGCGGCGGCGTTTGGGCAACAGCGATTTCTGCAGGCGCCGGGCCAGATCGAACTCGCGCCGCAGGCGCACCTGCTCGACCAGCTCATGCGCCATGCGCGCGTTGTTGATCGCCAGCGAGGTCGGTGCGGCGATAAGGCGCAGGATCTCCGCGTCGGCGGCCACGAACACGCCGCCATCGCGCTTGTTTATCACTTCGAGCGCGCCGATCGGGCCCTTGGCCGTGGCCAGCGGAGCGCACAACAGGCTGCGCGTGACAAAGCCCGTTTCGCGATCGACCGCATGGTCGACCCGCGCATCGCTGCTCGCATCGGTGACGATCTGGCTGGCGTTCTCGGCCACCGTCCGCCCGACCACACCCTGCCCGACCGGCAGACGCAATCCGTTCAGATCGACCGGGCCCACGCATACGCGACACTCGAGCATGTTCGCGTCGGCATCGAGCAGGAACAACGATGCCGCCTCGGCCTGCATGAACTCGGCGATGCGCGTGATCGCCTCGTCGAGGGTCTGGCGCAAATCCAGCGAAACCGCCAGCGCTTGCGAGAGATCGGCAAGAAACGCGAGCGCACGTGCCTGGCTGGCACCGGCCACCGCAGACTGCTGGGCCGGCATCGCGTTCATCCGCCGTCGCGCTCGCTGCCGCGCTGGGCGCGTTGCTCGCGCCAGCGGCGCAGGCCCCACACGGTCATCGCCGGTCCCGACAGGACGTACAGGGCAATCACCCCGAACAGCACGCGTGCCGTATCGACGGCCAGGGCCACGAAGATCAACAGAACCACCGGTATCCAGAAGAACGGCACCCGGTCCGACAACGGCCAGGCCTTGAAACTGAAGTAACGGATGTTGCTGACCATGAGCAGGCCGGCAATGACCGCGATGGCCGGGGTGACGAACTGCACCTCGATGCCGCTCATCTCGAACTTCTCGATCGTCCAGACGAACGACATGCACAATCCGGCAGCGGCCGGACTCGCCAGACCCTGGAAGTAACGCTTGTCGGCAACCCCGACCTGGGTATTGAAGCGCGCGAGGCGCAGCGCCGCGCAGGCCGCGTAGATGAACGCGGCGGCCCAGCCGACCTTGCCCCAGAACGAGCCATACGCGGTCAGCGAAGACAGCGACCAGGTGTACATGACCAGCGCCGGTGCAACGCCGAAACTGACCAGATCCGAGAGCGAATCGTACTGGACGCCGAATTCGCTCTGGGTGCCGGTCATGCGCGCAACGCGTCCGTCCAGCCCGTCGAGCAATCCGGCCACGAATACGGCCAGCGCCGCCTCGGTATAGCGAGCCCCCATCGAGGCGATGATCGCGTAGAAGCCCGCGAACATCGCGCCAGTCGTGAACAGGTTCGGCAACAGGTAGATTCCGCGATGCGGCTTGCGCGGGCGGATAGGGGTTTCGTCCATGCCGGATGCCGAAGCGGAGATCGACCGAGTTTACCCGATCGCTCCATGTCGACACGCACCTTCCCGAGCCGGACGCCCGGTAGCAGGGTTCGCCGGATCGCTGAACCGATCGCACTCGCAAGCACAACCGCTTGTAAGCCACGGGGACAAGTGCTATCCAGTGCGCCCTATCAGGGGCGAATCTGGGCCGGAATCCGGCTCGCAGCGATACGGAGAACACCATGAAGTCCAGCGCATTCGCACTACTACTGCTCGGCGCCTGCGCCCTGTCCGCCAGCGCCCAACAGGTCTATACGTGGACCGACGCGAACGGCGTCAAGCATTTTTCCGACTCGCCACCGCCCAAGAACACGGTCGATGCGAAGAAGCTCAACGTGCGCGGCGGCGTATCCAGCACGGAGGTCGAAAGCGCCGACGCCGAGGCCGGTGCCGACTCGGCCGGGCCGAAAATGGCCGCCGCAGCCGGCTACTCGGCCGAGGACATCAAGCGCAACTGCGAGATCGCTCGCGGCAACATGAACGCATTGAACGCATCCGTCCCGGCCGCCGACGCCTCACCGGAAGCCCAGGTCGACCACCAGGAACGCGTGGGCAAGGCGCAGCAGCAACTCAACTTGTTCTGCGGCGGCGCCTGAGGGAAGCAGCGGAGCGAGAAAAGCAGCGGAGCAAGCTCCGCTCTCCAACAACTCAGCGCTCCCCCGACGCCCCCGTAGAGCCGAGCTTGCTCGGCTGCTTTCCTTCCGCACTCCGGGAAGCGGCGGAGCAAGCCCCGCTCTACACGAAAAACGCGGCACTCCCCCGACGCCCTCCGTAGAGCCAAGCTTGCTCGGCTGCTCTGATTCACATCGCGCGACCATCGGCAACGCAGCGGAGCAAGCTCTACACGAAAAGCGCGGCACTCCCCCGACGCCCCCGTAGAGCCGAGCTTGCTCGGCTGCTCTGATTCACATCGCGCGACCATCGGCAACGCAGCGGAGCGAGCTCTACACGAAAAGCGCGGCGCTCCCCCGGCGCCCCCGTAGAGCCGAGCTTGCTCGGCTGCTTTTCATGCGCAACCCGATGGGCCCGGACGGGTGTCCTGTAGAATGGCGGGTTTTCCCGGTTCGCTGGAATCCCATGCGCCTTTCCCGTTTCCACCTTGCCACCGTCAAGGAAGTACCCGCCGACGCGGAAATCGTCAGCCACCAGCTCATGCTGCGTGCCGGCATGATCCGCAAGCTCGCCTCGGGCATCTACACCTGGTCACCGCTGGGCCTGCGCGTCCTGCGCAAGGTCGAGGCGATCGTGCGCGAGGAGATGGACCGCTCCGGTGCGATCGAGATGCTGATGCCATCGATCCAGCCGC
>Ga0307505_10000112_pt1 | contig 99743 bp, 94 predicted proteins | sample 23_S_MG_FD_202183 | JGI IMG/M metagenome (GOLD analysis project Ga0307505, IMG submission 202183) | Soil microbial communities from Populus trichocarpa stands in riparian zone in the Pacific Northwest, United States - 23_S | ecosystem: Environmental > Terrestrial > Soil > Riparian zone > Trees...
AGCAGATCCTTCGCCATGGGGAGGGCTTCCGCGCGCTTGCCCTCGCGCACCAGCATTTCCCACAGGGCGAAGTCCGCCTCGACTTCGCTGTAGAAGTCGCCCTGGGCCGCCGCGGCGGCGCGCATGGCTCGCAGTCCGCGGTCCTTGTTGCCGCCCCCCATGAGCCACCGTGTGCCCCAGGGCACGCGCGAGCCCACGATGTATTCCATCCACGCCTGAGCGACTCGTGCCCGGAGGTGGGAGGGGTTGCCCTTGAGCACCGCTTCGACATGGTGCCGGGCCTCCCAGTATTCGTCCCATCCGGTGCGCTTGCCCAGCGTGCTCAGTTGCAGCCACACATAGCTGAAGTCGATCTTCGACAGGTAGTACATGGCCTGCTCGTCCGCGGGCGCCTCGGCGAGGCGGGCCTTTGCGGCGGCTCGGCCACGCTTGAACTCGGCCAGGAACACCTCGAGCAGCGCGGGGCAGGACGAGCACGCCGCCAGCGCGGCCTTGCGGTCCTTGCCGTTGCCCATGGCGCGGCGAATCTGGAAATGCAGGGCCGACGTGCGGAGCTCGAAGGCGGCGAGGTCGGCAGGCGTGGCGCTGATGAGCTGCAGCGCCTGATCGGCGGCCACCGTGTAACGCGAGGAATAGAAGTGGTGCTGCGATGTTTCCAGGGCGGAGGACCGACTGTCGGCTGGCTGACCGGTGCCCGCCTGCGCGCGCGCATCCGACCCCGCCAGCAGGAACAGTACGATGGCTAGGCGGGCGGACATGATCCATTGTGCGCCCACCGGACCGGCGGGCGCCACCTCCTAGCGAGGCTGCGCCTCAGATCGTTCAGGCTCCGCCTCGCTAAGCTAGTTGTTCAGAATTTGCTGGCCAGTTTTCGGATGGTGGACCGATGTCTCGCGATCAGCGCGGCGCTGGAGGCGTGCGCGGCTCGTTCGGGTGCGCCGCGCGATAGGCGCGTTCGGCGCGCGAGGCGTTGATGAAGTCGCGGATCGTGCGGTTGCCCTCGTGGCAGGCGTACTCCCACCACTCGTAATCCGGCGTCAGCTTCAGCGGGAACCGCGCCGTCCACGGACGCGTGTACACCACGGGGTCGGTGGTCGTGATCTCGTAGTCGATCGTGTCCGGTCCGACGCGCGTGAACCGTTCGACCATCGTCATGCGCGGGCTGGTCGGGATGCGGTTGCCCGCCGGCGCTCCCAGGATGCCGAAGTTCACGGACGCGGTGCGGCCGTTGAAGTTCGACGTCTCCACGACCAGCGTGTCGCCTTCCCAGCGCCCGCGGGATTCGCCCATCCAGTTGCGGAAGGTTGCCGGCAGCGCCGTGCGGCCGTCGGTGGGGATGATGCGGTCTTCGTGGACCATCTCCAGGCTGAGCACCACGTAGCCAGGGGACTGGAAGATCTCCATGCCGCCGTTGTAGCGGAACGGGAACATCGACGCCGGCAGGCCGCGCGTGATGCAGCGGTCCCAGGTGTCGAAGTCCTCCGGCGCGTCCCAGGCGATATCTTCGTCCGGCGACGTCGCCCAGCTGCTCTTCATCAGGGCACTGAGGCGCGTGCCTTCCGGCGTCAGCGCGGGCAGGCGGCCGTTGGGCGGGTCCACGATGAGCGACGTCTGTCGCTGTGGTGTGCCGGGATCCGTCACGCCCGTCCGCAGCGCCGCCCCGAAGTTGCCGGTCGTAATCGCGTCTTTGTAGGCGTTCCCGCGCCCGGCAAGTTGCGTCAGGCGCGCGGCCATTTCCTGGTCGGTGTAGAACGCCTTGGTGCCCAGGGCCTCGTCGCGCTGAAGCGGCGTGCCCATCAGGTGCGTGACCGGCCAACGACCTTCGAGGTCGGGTTCGCCCCAGGGCGTCCTGGGTGCGGACCAGCCGGAGGCCCGGTCATCCGATGGCGATTGACCCGTCAAGGCCAGCGGCACGCAGGCGAAGGCCAGGCCCAACATGCCGGCCACGAGACGAAGCCCGGCACGGACTCGAGATGTCATCGCGTGCTCTCCAGCACCGAGGCCTCGAACTCTTCGTGGGTGCCCTTGAAGTCCTCCACGCGGCCGTCGTGGACGTGCCACACGCGCGAGCCCACTTCCTCGAGCAGGTCCTGGTCGTGCGTGACCAGCAGCACCGTGCCGTCGAACTTCTGGAGCGCGATGTTGAGCGCGTTGATCGACTCCAGGTCCAGGTGGTTGGTGGGCTCGTCCAGCACGAGCACGTTCGGCTTCTGCAGCATGATGCGGCAAAAGAGGAGCCGCGCCGTCTCGCCTCCGGACAGGGCGGCGGTGGGCTTGAGGCCCTCTTCGCCGCTGAACAGCATCTGGCCCAGCAGACCGTGGATATCCTGGCGGGAGGCTTCGGGGTCGAACTGGTGCAGCCACTCGACCGCCGTCCGACCGTGCTCGATCAGCCCGGTATGGTCCTGCGGGAAGTAGCCGATGGCGACTTCGTGGCCCCATCGCAGCGTGCCGTCGTCGCGATCGGCGGGAGAGGCCGGCAAGTTGGGCGTATCGGCCAGCAGCGTCTTCAACAACGTGGTCTTGCCGGCGCCGTTGCGCCCGACGAGCACGATCTTCTCGCCCCGGTTGATGACGCCGCCGAAGTCCGAGATTACGTCCGCGTCCGCATACGCTTTCGACAGGCCCTCGAACTCCGCCACCATTCGCCCGGATGGACGTGCCGTGGTGAAGCGGATGTAGGGGCGCTGGATGTTCGAACGCGCGAGGGCGGTGGTTTCCAGCCGCTCCACTTCCTTGCGCCGCGACGTCGTCTGGCTGGCCCGCGTGCCGGCGCCGAACCGCGCGATGAAGTCGTTCAACTGGGCGATCTTCTTCTCGCGCTGCGCGTTCTCGGACTCGATGCGCGACCGGATCTGGGTCTTGGCCAGCACCATGTCGTCGTAGCCGCCCGTATACGTGATGATGGTCTCGTAGTCGATGTCGGCGATGTGGGTGCAGACGCCGTTCAGGAAGTGGCGGTCGTGCGAGATCACGATCAGGGTGCCGTCGTAGCGCTCGAGGAATCGTTGCAACCAGTGGATGGAATCCAGGTCCAGGTGGTTGGTGGGCTCGTCGAGCAGGAGCGCCGCCGGATCCCCGAAGAGGGCTTGCGCCAGGAGCACCCGCACCTTCTGGCCGCCTTGCAGTTCCGCCATCGTCCGCTCGTGCAGCGCGTCCGGGATGTCCAGCCCCTGCAGCAGCACGGCGGCATTGCTGTCGGCCGAATAGCCGTCTTCCTCGCCGACGACGCCCTCGAGTTCCCCCAGCCGCATGCCATCTTCGTTCGACATGTCGGGCTTGGCGTAAATCACGTCGCGCTCGGTCATGGCCTGCCACAACCGTGCGTTGCCCATGATCACGGTGTCCAGTACACGGTAGGCGTCGAAGGCGTACTGGTCCTGCCGCAATACGCCCAGCTTGGCCGGCCGCACCACCGTGCCGCGCTGCGGATCCATGGCGCCCGTGAGGAGCTTCATGAACGTGGACTTGCCGGCCCCGTTCGGACCGGTCAGGCCGTAACGGCGGCCCACCGAGAAGGTGGTGCTCACGTCGTCGAAGAGCACCTTCGACCCGAACCGCATCGAGACGCCGCTGACAGAGATCATGGAGATCGCACCTGCCGAAGAACGGAGGGACTGGAAACGTCAATCGTAGCAGACCGGAGACCGGAGACCGGAGACCGGAGACTGGAGACTGGAGACTGGCGACCCTAGTGCACGCCGCCGCCGCCACCGCCCCAGCGGCCCGCGGGCGGATCGAACGTTTTCATCTCCAGCAGCTCGATGAGCCCTCGGCAGCGCGCGATGATGCCGTCGCGCTCGAGCAGGGCCTGGCGTTCCATGGTGTCGAAGCCCAGGTACTGGGCCAGGGCGTTCACCAGATCGTCGTCGGCGATGGCGGGCGGGAACTTCGGATCCGCCCCGCCGCGCTCGATCGCGGCGATGAGCAGGGTTTCCAGGCGCTGGCGGTGCTGGCGAAGCGCGGTGCGGTCGGCGGGGCTGGTCGTCTCGGGCAGTGCCTCGACGGAGGCCACGCGGTACTCGCGTGAATGGTCCTCGGTCACCACCCGGAACTTCTCCAGGCCTCGCAGCACGACGTTCGAGCGCCCATCGGGCAGCTGCTCGGCGTGGGTGATGACTCCCGCGCAGCCAATCCCGTACACCGGCGGGCGGGCGTGATAGTCCGCCTCGAAGCCCGGCCGCAGCAGCGTCATGCCGATGATCCGGTCTCCGGCGAGCGCATCGGCCAGCATGGTCCGGTAGCGCGGCTCGAAGATGTGGAGCGGCAGGAACACGTTGGGGAACAGCACCACGTTCGGCAGCGGGAAGATCGGAATGGCCGGCGGCAGCATGAGCGCTAGTGGATCGTCTTGGTCTTCCGGTTCATGTAGTCCAGGAGCACGTACTGGCCCAGCGTGGCCGGCGTCGTGAAGTAGGCCTTGCCGCGGCACACCGCCGCCACTCGCCGCACGAACGCCACCAGGTCGGGATCGCGCGCCAGCATGAACGTGTTGATCATGATGCCGCTCTTGGCGCAGGCGTTCACCTCGGCGAAGGTTTCCGAGACGATGAAGGGATCCAGGCCGAACGCGTTCTTGTAGATCTGGCCGTCGGGGCGTGTGAGCGCCGACGGTTTGCCGTCGGTGATCATCACGATCTGCCGCATGTCCTTGCGCTCGCGCTCCAGGATGCGCCGCGCCAGGCGGAGCCCTTCGCGCGTGTTCGTGTAGTAGGGGCCCACGCGCACGCGGCCCAGCTGCTTGATGGGTACCTCTTCGGCCGAGTCGTGGAAGAGCACGGCGCGCAGCGAGTCGCCGGGATATTGCGTCCGGATCAAGTGCGCCAGCGCCATGGCCACCCGCTTGGCCGGCGTGAAGCGATCCTCCCCGTACAGGATCATGCTGTGGCTGCAGTCGAGCATGATGACCGTGGCGCACGAGCTTTGGTAGTCGCTCTGCGCCACCATCAGGTCGCCGTATTCGATGTCGATTTTCGTCATGGGGCCGGGTGTCATTTCCAGCGGACGATCCGACCCCCCGCCGAACTGACGCTTCACCGCGTTGAGGATGGTGCTGCTGGGATCGATGTTCACCGTATCGCCGAACTCGTACGGCTTGGGGGCGGCCGTCACCTCGACGCTCGTGCTCAGGTGCCGCGTGTCGTGCATGCCGGTGCTGCTGCGTCCCACCGAGCCCAGCAGATCCCGCAGGGCGCGGTAGCCCAGGAAATCCAACGCCTTGTCGGTGACCTCGAAGGACACGCGAGACTCCTCGCCGGATCCCCCGCGGCCCTGCCGGTCCATGCGCTCGCTGTCCATGTCCGGCGCGTCGGTGATGAAGCCGCGCTCCATCATCTTGTTGATGATTTGCTCGATGAGGTCCTCGAGCTTCTGGCGCGCGCCGTCCTGGTCGCCGTCCGCCGGTTCCCCGAGCAGGCGGTCCATCGCATCCTCGGACAGCATGCCGCCGCTGAAGAGCGCTTCGAGGATGGCGTCGTGCAACGCTTCCATCGAGCGGTCCTCGTCGCCGCCCGACGGATCCCACGGGTTGCTGAACCCGCTCGACAGGAGCAGCTCCGACAACTTCGCCACCAGATCCTCGAGGTCGATGCCGTCGAGGAGGTCGCCGGTGTAGCGGGTGTAGCGGAATTTCATGGTGGGGTTCTTGTCTTCGGTCTTCAGTCGCCAGTCTTCAGTCGCTAGTGGCTAGTCGTCAGTCTGCCCGGAGACCGGAGACCGGAGACCGGAGACCGGAGACTGATTCCCCTAGTTGTAATACTTCTTCTTTCCCCCGCCGCTCGGTGGCATCACGGGCTCTTCCTCTCGCGCGATCGTTTCGCGGCTCGGGCGTCGTACGGGCTGCTCGGTGGCGTGGTACCCGCGCTCCTCGCTGCGGCTGATGCGGCGCGTGGCGTACAGCCCCTCCAGCACGAAGTCGATGCCGGCCGCCAGGGCCGGCGGCGTGGCGTTGGCCGCGACGCCGGCTTCCTCTGCCAGTCGCACCAGCCCCTGCACTTCGCCGGCGCGCGCCACCAAATCCGCGGCGCTGGTCGAATCGCCCAGTTGGAGGCTGCCTCCCAGGTCGAACCACTCGATGACCTGCCGCGGGTCCACGTGGGTCAAGTAGCCCTCGGCCACGGTGGCCACGGCTCCTCGCACCAACTCGCGCGCCACGGTGTCGGCACCCTTCAGCTCGCCCTCGTACTCCAGTTCGAACTTGCCTGTCATCGACGGCAGCGCCGCGTACAGGTCCGTGACGCGCGGCACGGCCACCGCCTCGCCGGCCATCACCGCGCGGCGTTCGGCGTTGGACAGGACGTTCTCCATGACGGAAATCGGCAGCCGCTGGCTGACGCCCGAGCGCTTGTCCACCCGCCGGTCCTGCCGGGCCTGAAACGCCAACTCCTCGACGATCTCGGCCACGTAGGGCGGGATCTCGGCCGCGGGTCCGGAGCCGGCGACGCCTTCGGCGGCACCCCGGTCCAGCCACGCCTCTTGCGCGGTAATCGCCATGGCCTCGCCACGCGACTGCGGGTAGTGCGTCCGGATCTCCGACCCGATGCGGTCCTTCAGCGGCGTGATGATCTTGCCGCGCGCGGTGTAGTCCTCGGGGTTGGCGGTGAAGGCCATCAGGACGTCCAGCGGCAGCCGCACCGGGTAGCCTTTGATCTGGATGTCGCCCTCCTGGAGGATGTTGAAGAGCCCCACCTGAATCTTGCCCGCCAGATCCGGCAGCTCGTTGATGGCGAAGATGCAGCGGTTGGCACGCGGCAGCAGGCCGAAGTGCATCGTCAGGTCGTTCGAGAGGTGCAGGCCGGCGCGCGCGGCTTTGATGGGGTCGATGTCGCCGATCATGTCCGCGATCGTCACGTCCGGCGTCGCCAGCTTTTCCACGTACCGTGCCTCGCGAGTCAGCCAGGCGATGGGCGTCAGGTCGCCGTCCTGGGCGACCCTCGCCCTGCACGTGCCGCAGATCGGCGCCAGCGGGTCGTCGTTGATCTCGCAGCCAGGCATGACCGGGATCCGTTCGTCCAGCAGGTCCACCAGGCCTCGAAGCAGACGCGTCTTGGCCTGCCCGCGGAGCCCCAGCAGGATGAAGTGATGCTGCGAGAGAAGGGCGTTCACCACCTGGGGGATCACCGTCTCGCTGTAGCCGTGGATGCCGGGGAACAGCGGCGTCCCCTTCGCGAGGAGCGGAATGAGGTTGTCGCGCACCTCCTGCTGCACGGTTCGGTGAGGCACGAGGCCGCTTTCCACCGCCTTTCGAAGCGCACCAAGCGTGGTGATCGAGGTGTCTGTCATACGCGGATCCTATCCCACCCGTGGTGTGGGCGCCGGTTCGCCTGCTGTAGCATGGGCGGCCGTGCCCTTCTTCGATCTGACGCGGCCGCGCGTGTACGCGCATCGTGGGGGCAGCGCGCTCGGACCGGAGAACACGCTGGCCGCGTTCGACCTGGGGCTGGCGGCGGGCGCGGACGGGCTGGAACTGGACGTCCACTTGTCCTCGGACGGAGTGCCTGTCGTGATCCACGACGCCACGTTGGACCGGACGACGGACGCAACCGGACCGGTTCGCACGCGGTCCGCGGACGAGCTGGCTCGAGTCGACGCCGGATGCCGGTTCGAGGATCAACAGCAACTGTCGCGCTTCGCGGGGAGCGGGATCGGGGTGCCGACCCTGGCCCAGGTCCTGCGCCGCTACCCGGCGGTTCCGATCATCGTCGAGATCAAGGTGGATACCGAGGACGGCGGCGTCCGCGTCGCCGAGGTGGTCCGCGCGGCCGATGCCCAGGACCGGGTGTGCCTGGCCGGGTCGGGGTCTCGTAGCGCGCGGGGCGCTCGAAGCATCCCGCAGGCGGCGGCCAGCGCGTGCCTCGGAGAGGTGCGCTGGGCGCTCTACCGCTCGTGGGCGGGGTGGCCGGTTCGCTCGACCACCTACGGGGGGTATCAGGTGCCGGAGCACGCGGGCCGATTGCGGGTGGCCTCGCCGCGCTTCATCCGCCATGCGCACTGGGCTGGGTTGGCGGTCGAAGTCTGGACGGTGGACGACGCGAGCGACATGGTTCGCCTCCTGGGTTGGGGCGCCGATGGCCTCATCACCAACAGGCCCGATGTGGCCGTTTCCGTTCGCGATCGCTTCCTTGTCGCGCGGCGGGAAGCCCCGGGCGTTGCGGGTCTGCCGCTATCTGGGGCATGATCCTAGACCTGACGAACCTGTCCGCCGAATCTCTCCAGGAGGTCCATCGAATGCGCCGAATGCTCACCACCATCACCGCCATCGTTGCCCTGGCCGGCAGCGTGGCCATGGCCCAGAAGGTCACCAGCCCCGCCGAACTCGACACCATGATGAAGAAGATCGGCCCCGCGCAGGGCGTCACGGCCAAGGCCGTCCAGGCGGGCGATTTCGCCGCGGCGAAGGCGTCGGTGGCCATCGTGAAGCAGGCGCTGATGGATGCGGAGAACTTCTGGGTGATGAACAAGAAGGACGACGCTATCGCCTTCAGCAAGGATGCCGTGGCCAAGGCGACGGCCGTCGAGCAGTTGCTGAACGCCGCGACACCAGACGCCCAGGCGATCCTGGCGGCCCAGAAGACGGCCGGTGGGGCGTGCGGCGCGTGCCACAAGACCTACCGCGAGCAGGACGCCAACATGCAGTACCAGCTCAAGGCTGGCTCAATCTGAATTAGTTGGGCGCTGCGCGGTCCGGCCGCGCAAGAGCCGGACGTTTCCCCGCGAGGTTCGGCCTGCTGGCTAGGTCGACCTCGCGGTTTCCTTTTCAGCCAGGCGTCGGGCCGTTCGGAAGACGCTCTTCAGCATGTCCCGCGTAAGCCGTCCGGTGTTGGTGTTCTGCCGGCTCGGGTGAAACGAGCCGACGAGCGTTGGCACGGGACGACCCCCGTCGTCGAACGGGACCACCACCTGGTGGCCGAACGCCGGCCGAGGCCGCCGCTGCACGCCGGCACGCTTCAGCTGCTGGAGCCAGGCATCGAAGGCGATCTTGCCGAGCGCCACCACCACGCGCACCCGCGGCAGGCACGCCACCTCGGCGTCGAGGTGATCGAGGCAGCGCGCCACCTCTTCTGGAGTGGGCCTGTTGTCGGGCGGCGCGCACCTGACGGCCGCCGAGATGTATGCGTCGTGAAGCTCCAATCCGTCGTCCGCGCGCTGTGATGTGGCGAGGTTCGCGAAGCCGTTCGCGTGGAGAGCGGCCATCAGGAAATCGCCCGAACCGCCCACGCCGTCGCCCGTGAAGACCCGGCCCGTGCGGTTCGCGCCGTGGGCCGCGGGGGCGAGCCCGAGAATGAAGACGCGAGCCTGCGGGTCGCCGAAGCCCGGCACCGGCCGGCCCCAGTACGTGTCGTCGCGGTGGGCTCGTTTTTTCTCCCGTGCCACTCGCGCACAATAGCTCCGCAAACGGTGACACCGCTCGCATGAGGTGATTGCATCGTGAACATCAGCCAGACGCCTCGACATGGGCAGGGATTGAGGTTCCATCTCGGCGAGCCGAAATAATAGAATAAGTGGGACGCATGCGGAACACAGCCCCGACAGACGCCATCGATATTGAAGGCCTCGAAAACCGCGAGTGGCTCGAGTCGCTCGACTACGTGCTGCAGTCGGGTGGGCCCCAGCGGGTCAGCCAGTTGCTGCGGCTCTTGAACGACCATGCGCGCCAGCAGGGCGTGAAGCAGCCCTTCACGGCGAACACGCCGTATGTGAACACGATTCCGGTGCCCGAACAGCCACCGTTCCCCGGCAGCCGCGAGGTCGAGCGCCGCATCAAGTCGCTGGTCCGGTGGAACGCGCTGGCGATGGTGGTCAAGGCCAACAAGGCCGAGGACGGCATTGGCGGCCACATCTCCACCTTCGCATCGGCGGCGACGCTCTACGAGGTGGGCTTCAACCACTTCTTCAAGGGCAAGGACGACGGACGCTCCGGCGACATCATTTTCTTCCAGGGCCATGCGGCGCCGGGGATCTACGCGCGCGCGTTCCTGGAAGGCCGGCTGTCGGCCGATCAGCTGGAGAACTTCCGTCGCGAGCTCAAGCCAGGTGGCGGGCTGTCCTCGTATCCGCATCCGTGGCTGATGCCCGACTTCTGGGAGTTCCCCACGGTGTCGATGGGCCTCGGCCCGATCTGCGCCATCTACCAGGCGCGCTTCATGCGGTACCTCGAGGACCGCGGGTTGAAAGAGCCCTCGGGCGCCAAGGTGTGGGCGTTCATCGGGGACGGCGAGACCGACGAGCCCGAATCCCTGGGCGCCATCACGTTGCCCGCGCGCGAGAAGCTCGACAACCTGATCTTCGTCATCAACTGCAATCTGCAGCGCCTGGACGGCCCGGTCCGCGGGAATGGCCAGATCATCCAGGAGCTCGAGGCCATCTTCCGCGGCGCCGGGTGGAACGTCATCAAGGTGATCTGGGGCAGCGAGTGGGACGCGCTGCTCGAGAAGGACGTGGACGGCCTGCTGGTCAAGCGGATGGGCGAAATCGTGGACGGCGAGTATCAGAAGTACGCCGTCGAATCGGGTGCCTACGTCCGCAATCATTTCTGGGGCGCCGATCCGAGGCTCCTGCAGATGGTGGCGCACCTGTCGGACGAGCAGCTGAAGAAGCTGACCCTCGGCGGTCACGACCCGGTGAAGGTGTTCACGGCCTACAAGGCGGCGATGGAGCACACGGGGCAGCCGACCGTGATCCTGGCCAGGACCATCAAGGGATACGGCATCGGCGAGGCGGGTGAGGGCAAGAACATCACCCACCAGCAGAAGAAGCTGAACGAGGACGAGCTGAAGGCGTTTCGCACCAGGTTCGGCATCCCGATCGGCGACGACGAGGTCTCGAAGGCGCCCTTCTACCGGCCCGCCGACACCAGTCCGGAGGCCACCTACCTCGCCGACCAGCGCAAACGACTCGGCGGCTTCGTTCCCAAGCGCGTCGTGCACGTCGAGCCCCTCAAAACCGATTCCCTCCCCGATCTCTTCACCGAATTCCACGCCGGCAGCGAAGGCCGCAAGGCCTCGACGACGATGGCGTTCGTCCGGATGTTGGCCAAGCTCCTGCGTGACCCCGAGGTGGGGCGGCTGATCGTGCCGATCGTGCCCGACGAGGCGCGAACGTTCGGCATGGAGGCGCTCTTCCGGCAGGTGGGGATCCACTCGCACGTGGGCCAGCTGTACGAGCCGGTCGATCGCGACACGCTGCTGTACTACAAGGAGGCCAAGGAAGGCCAAATCCTCGAGGAGGGTATCAACGAGGCCGGCTCCCTGGCCTCGTTCATCGCCGCGGGCAGCGCCTACGCCACGCACGGGATCAACACCATCCCGTTCTTCATCTACTACTCGATGTTCGGGATGCAGCGTGTGGGGGACCTGGTGTGGGCCGCGGCCGATACGCGAACGCGCGGGTTCCTGCTGGGCGGCACCGCGGGCCGGACGACGCTGGCGGGCGAAGGCCTGCAGCACCAGGACGGCCACAGCCACCTGCTGGCCTTGGCGGTGCCCAACCTCATCTCCTTCGATCCGACGTTCGCGTTCGAGATCGCGGTGATCATCGAGGACGGCATTCGCCGGATGTATCGTGACGGCGAGAGCATCTTCTACTACATCACCGTGATGAACGAGCAGTACGACATGCTGGCCATGCCGGAGGGCACGCGCGAGGGCATCCTGAAGGGGCTGTATCGCCTGCGACCGTCCGGACGCAAGAAGAAGGCAAAGGGCCGGGCGCAGCTCCTGGGCAGCGGCGCCATCCTCAACGAGGTCCTGAAGGCGCAGGAGATCCTCGATCAGGAGTACGACGTGGCCGCCGACGTGTGGAGCGTCACCAGCTACACGGAACTCTATCGGGACGGCCACGCCGCCGAGCGCTGGAACCGCCTGCACCCGGGCGAGCCGGCCCGCGTGCCGTACGTGACCCAGTGTCTGGGCGGCGCCGACGGCGTCATCGTGGCGGCCTCCGACTACGTGAAGGCGATGCCGGATGCCATCGACCGCTGGATGCCGCGCCGGATGACCTCGCTCGGGACCGACGGCTTCGGCCGCAGCGAAGGCCGCACGGCGCTGCGCGACTTCTTCGAGGTGGACGCCAAGTCGATCGTGCTGGCGACGCTCGTGGACCTGGCCCGCGACGGTGTCATGGACGGATCGGTGCCGAAGAAGGCGATAGCGGACCTGGGCATCAACCCAGACAAACCGAACCCGGCCAATGCGTAAGGAAACCCGCCTGGATCCAGTGCGGGTTTCTTGCGCATTGGCTGGGTCTTTTTTTTGCGCCCCACTTCGTGGGGCGGGACATCTTCTCGGGCCGGGGAACAGTTGGCCTGAGTTCGAGGCGTCAGGTGCCCGAGAAGCTGTCGGGCGCCACGCCCGAGCAGCCGTTAAGGAGCGCGGTTGACCGAATTCACAGTTCCCGAACTTGGCGAGAACGTCGCCGGCGGCGACGTGGCGAAGGTGCTGATCAAGGTCGGCGACACCGTCCGCCTCGAGCAGCCGATCATGGAGCTCGAGACCGACAAGGCCACCATCGAGGTGCCGTCCACGGTGGCGGGCGTCGTGGCCGACGTGCGCGTGAAGAAGGGCGACAAGGTGAAGGTGGGCGCCGTGGTCTTCACGGTGGCCGACTCCGGCAACGGGGCCGCGCCGGCCCCTGCTGCGGCGCCCGTGGCTGTCGCGCCGGCTGCCGCGCCCCCGGCTCCCGAGCCGAAGGCGGAGGCACCCAGAGCCCGCTCGGATCAGAAGGTCGTCGCCATGCCGCCGCGCCAGGCACCGGAGCCGGCGGCGGCTCCCACGTCGGCTGCGCTCGTTGGTACCCCGTCTGGGGGCCCGCAGGCTCCCGCATCGCCCGGCGTGCGGCGGCTCGCGCGGGAGATTGGCGTGGACGTCAACACCGTGGCCGGGAGCGGCCCCGGCGGCCGCATCTCGCAGGAAGACGTCAAGGAGCACGCCCGGCGGATCCTCAGCAGCATCGGGTCGTCCGGCGCCGCGGCGCTGACGGCCCCGGCGCGGGCGGCGCGTCCGCTGCCCGACTTCGCCAAGTGGGGCGACGTGCGGCGCGAGGCCTGGAGCAACGTGCGCCGGGCCACGTCCGAGCACTTGAGCCACGCGTGGACCACTATTCCCCACGTCACGCAGTTCGACAAGGCCGACGTGACCGCCCTCGAAGAGCTGCGCAAGAAGTACAAGGAGCAGGTGGCCAAGGCCGGTGGCAACCTGACGGTCACGGCGATGCTGGTGCGCGTGCTGGCCACCGCCGTGCAGCGGTTCCCGCAGTTCAACGCGTCGGTCGATCCCGAACGGGGCGAGATCGTCTACAAGCAGTATGTGAACATCGGCGTGGCGGTCGACACCGACCGGGGGCTCTTCGTGCCCGTGATCCGCGACGCGAACCGCAAGAACATCACCGAGATCGCCGTGACGCTGCAGGAGCTGGCGCAGAAGGCCCGCGACCGGAAGCTGACCGTCGACGACATGAGCGGCGGGGGCATGAGCATCTCGAACCTCGGCGGCATCGGCGGCACGGCCTTTACTCCCATCGTGAACTGGCCCGAGGTGGCGATACTCGGCGTGTCGCGCGGTGCCATTGAACCGGTGTGGCAGAACGACGAGTTCGTGCCACGCCAACTACTTCCCCTGTCGCTCTCCTACGACCATCGCGTGATCGATGGCGCGGACGCCATGCGGTTCCTGCGCTGGGTCGTGGAAGCGATCGAGCAGCCCTTCCTTCTTTCACTCATCGGATAAATGGCGCAACCCATCAAATTGACAGTGCTCGGCGCGGGCCCCGGCGGCTACGCGGCCGCTTTCTACGCCGCGGACCTCGGCATGCAGGTCACCCTCGTCGACGAAGAGAAGAACCCGGGAGGCGTGTGCCTCTACCGCGGGTGCATTCCGTCGAAGGCGCTGCTGCACGTCGCCAAGGTGATCGACGAGGCGCGTCACGCCAACAAGTGGGGCGTGTCGTTCGGCGAGCCCGCGATCGACGTCGCCAAGCTGCGCGCCTACAAGGAGTCGGTGGTCGAGAAACTGACCGGCGGCACCGGCACCATCGCGAAGATGCGCAAGGTGAACTTCGTGCAGGGCCGGGCCACGCTGACCGGGCCGAAATCCTTGAAGGTTGCCGGCGCCGCTGGCAACACCGACGTGGCGTTCGACTACCTGATCCTGGCGACGGGTTCGCACCCGACCAAGGTGCCGACGTTGGCGCTCGACAGCCCGCGCATGATGGACTCCACTGGCGCGCTGGACCTGCCCGACGTGCCCAAGTCGTTGCTCGTAGTGGGCGGCGGCTACATCGGGCTGGAACTGGGCAGCGTCTACGCCACGCTGGGCAGCAAGGTGACGGTAGTGGAGATGACGCCGACGCTCCTGCCGGGCGCCGACCGCGACCTGGTGCAGGTGCTGGAAAAGAGGCTCAAAGGTTTGTTTTCCGCCATCCTGGTCAACACCAAGGTGGTGAAGGTGGCAGAGGAGAAAGCAGGGATTCGCGTCACCTTCGAGGGCGAGGTCGCGGAGAAGGAGCAGGTCTTCGACCGCGTGCTCGTGTCCATCGGCCGGCGGCCCAATTCCAAGATCCCGGGCCTGGAGACGACCCGCGTCAAGGTGGACGCCAAGGGCTTCATCGAATCCGACGCCCAGCGGCGCACCGCCGAGCCCACGATCTTCGTCATCGGCGACGTGGCGGGGGAGCCGATGCTGGCGCACAAGGCGTCGCACGAGGCGCGCGTGGCCGTCGAAGCGATTGCCGGCCACAAGGCCGTGTTCGAGCCGCAGGCGATTCCGGCCGTCGTGTTCACGGACCCCGAGATTGCCTGGTGCGGCTACACCGAGGCCCAGGCCAAGGCACAGAACCTGGACGTCGAGATCGCCAAGTTTCCGTGGGGCGCCAGTGGCCGGGCCATCAGCATCGACCGCCCGGACGGGCTGACCAAGCTGATCGTGGAGAAGAAGACCGGGCGGATCCTGGGTGTCGGCCTGGTGGGCTCAGGTGCCGGGGAGCTGATCTCGGAGGGCGCGCTGGCCATCGAGATGGGAGCCACCGCTGAGGACCTGAAGCTCGTCATCCACCCCCACCCGACGCTGTCGGAGACCGTGATGGAAAGCGCCGAGGTGTTCTTCGGCCAGGCCACGCACGTGTTCCGCCCCGCGAAGAAATAGCCGGTGGAGAAGTGGCCAGGATGACCCCGTGAGGCCGCCGCCTGGCGGCCTTTCTCATGTTCGGAGGTTGGCGTGACTCGAGCTCTCTTCGGCGTCTGTACGGCCTTCACCGTGTCGGTGGCGGCCACGCTGGTCGCGGGACAGGCCCCTCAGGCACCTGTGGCGCTCCCGCCGGCCGTGGAACAGCGCATCGCCGCGGCCAAGGCCGCCGCGGGCACCGACCACGCCGGCCTCTTCGAGGCCGTGTGCGGCACGACGCGGACGGTGATCGCGCAGGCATCGGCTCCGCCCCGGGCCGGCGGCCCGGGACGTGGCGGACGAGCCGGTGGTCCTCCGGCCGCCCCCGCGCGCGAGACGTGGCACGCCGAGCCCGTCAAGGTGTTCGACAACCTCTATTTCGTCGGCCAGACCGAGTTCTCCTCCTGGGCGATTACCACATCCGAGGGGATCATCCTGCTGGATGCCATCTTCGACTACTCGGTCGAGGACGAAGTGGTGGGCGGGTTGAAGAAGCTGGGCCTCGACCCGGCGCAGATCAAATACGTGATCGTGTCGCACGGGCATCTGGATCACGCCGGGGGCGCCAAGTTCCTGCAGGAGCGCTTCGGCAGCCGTCTCGTCATGACCGCGGCCGACTACGACCTGATGGACCAGCAGAACCCGGTCTGGAAGCCGAAGCGGGACATGGTGGCCACCGATGGTTACAAGCTCACGCTGGGCGACACGACGCTGACGCTGTACATCACGCCGGGGCACACCGAGGGGACCATTTCCACGATCATCCCGGTGAAGGACGGCCGCGCGTCGCACACCGCCGCTGCCTGGGGTGGGACGCTCTTCAACTTCGGTCCGATCAAGCCGCGCCTCCAGGCGTACGCTGCCTCCGCCGAGCGGTTCAAGGGCATTGCCGCGGCCGCGAAGGCCGACATCATCTTGTCCAACCACACCGTCTACGACGGCAGCAAGACCAAGCTGCCGGCGGTGCAGGCGCGCAAGCCAGGCGAGCGCCACCCCTACGTCGTGGGTGGGGATGTCGTGGCGCGGTACTTGACAGTGGTAGGCGAGTGCGCGCAGGCGGCCGTGGCCGGCTTGCCATAGGGCATCGGCTTTACTAAGGTACGTAGGTTTGGCAGTGCCCCGCCGAGCGGGGCCGGAAGACACGGTCGCTAGCTGGAGGAGAGAGGGTTCATGGAGGCAGTACCGGTCAAGTTCGTGCCGCGTGGGTACGGCGAGACGTATCGGCGAGACGCCTGGTGGGTCGAGCCGCTCGTTGTCTTCCTGGTCCTCGGGGGATTCGTGGTGTACGCCACGTGGGCCGCGTTCCAGAACGCCCACTACACCTACGGTCCGTACCTGTCGCCGTTCTATTCCCCGGAAATCTGGGGGGACTCCCACCACGCGTTGCTGGGGCCCAAGCCAGCCTGGTGGCCGGCGCTGCTGCCGTTTTCGCCGGCGCTCCTCATCCTGCCGTTTCCGGGGCTCTTCCGGTTCACCTGCTACTACTACCGCGGCGCCTACTACAAGTCGTTCTGGTCTGACCCGATCGCGTGCTCGGTCGGCGAGCCGCGCGGCCTTCGGTACCGCGGCGAGCGCTGGTTCCCGCTGGTGCTCCAGAACGTCCACCGGTACTTCGCGTATGCCGCGGTGCTGTTCCTCTTCGTGCTGTCCTACGACGTGTGGCTGGCGATGTGGTTCGACAACCCCACCACCGGGCAGAAGGAGTTCGGCATCGGCCTGGGTACGGTGATCCTGGCGGTCAACGTCGTCCTGCTCGCGTCCTACACGCTGGGCTGCCACTCGATTCGGCACCTCGTGGGCGGCCACAAGGACGAGGTGACGAAGTCGCCGCTGAAGGACGCCTGCTACGGCTGTTCGAGCGCCCTCAACAACCGGCATCAGCTCTTCGCCTACATGAGCCTGTTCTCGGTGGCCTTCTCCGACGTCTTCGTGCGCCTGTGCTCGATGGGAATCTTCTCCGACGTGAGGTTCCTCTGATGGCCGTGCACGCCACCTACACCTACGATGTGCTCATCGTCGGCGCCGGAGGCGCTGGCCTGCGCGCGGCCATCGAAGCGGCCAACAGCGGCGTCTCGGTGGGCCTGATCTGCAAGTCGCTCCTCGGCAAGGCACACACGGTCATGGCCGAAGGGGGCATGGCCGCGGCCATGGCCCACAACGACGACCGCGACAGCTGGAAGGTGCACTTCGCCGACACGATGCGCGGCGGCCAGTACGTCAACAACTGGCGCATGGCCGAAATCCACGCGAAGGAAGCACCGGACCGCGTGCGCGAGCTGGAGGGCTGGGGCGCCGTGTTCGATCGGACGCCCGACGGACGCATCAACCAGCGCAACTTCGGCGGCCACCGCTATCCGCGCCTGGCCCACGTCGGAGATCGCACCGGCCTTGAACTGATTCGCACGCTGCAGGACCACGCCGTGCACACCGACATGACGGTGCACATGGAGCACACCGTCATCGAGTTGATTCTCGACGACGGCCGCGCGGCGGGCGTGCTGGCCTACGACCGCGAGCGCGGGCGGTTCCACGTCTTTGCCGCCAAGGCGATCGTGCTCGCCACGGGCGGCATCGGGCGCGCCTACAAGATCACCAGCAACAGCTGGGAAGGGACGGGCGATGGGCACGCGCTGGCCTATCGAGCCGGCGCCGAGCTGATCGACATGGAGTTCATCCAGTTCCATCCCACCGGGATGGTCTGGCCGCCCAGCGTCAAGGGCATCCTCGTTACGGAGGGCGTGCGCGGCGAGGGCGGCGTTCTGAAGAACAGCGAGGGTCGTCGGTTCATGTTCGACGACATCCCGGACAACTACAAGCCGCAGACGGCGTCGGACCCCGAGGAAGGGTGGCGGTATACGCAGGGCGACAAGAGCGCGCGCCGTCCGCCGGAACTGCTGACGCGCGACCACGTGGCCCGCTGCATCAACCGCGAGGTGAAGGCCGGCCGCGGGTCCCCGCACGGCGGCGTGTTCCTGGACATCGCGTGGATCAAGGAGAAGATCAAGGACTCCGAGACCCACATCAAGCGGAAGCTCCCGAGCATGTATCACCAGTTCAAGGAACTGGCGGACTTGGACATCACCAGCGAGCCGATGGAGGTCGGACCCACCACGCACTACGTGATGGGCGGCATCCGCGTGGACGCCGATTCGCAGATGTCCACCATCCCGGGCCTCTTCGCGGCGGGGGAGTGCGCATCGGGCATCAACGGCGCCAACCGCCTCGGCGGCAACTCCTTGTCGGACCTGATCGTGTTCGGCAAGCGCGCCGGCGAGTACGCGGCCGAGTTCGCGCGGAAGAACGGCGACACGCGCATCGACGACGGGGCCGTGCAGCGGGCCATGAAGGCGTCGCTCGAGCCGTTCGAGCGCGGGGACGGCGGCGAGAACCCCTACAAGGTGCAGGCCGACCTGCAGGACACCATGCAGGCACTGGTCGGCATCGTGCGGCTCGAGGGCGAGATGAAAGAGGCCCTGACGCGCATCCACGGCTTCAACGATCGGGCCGCGCGCGTGGGTGTGTCGGGTAGCCGGGACTATCATTCCGGCTGGCACACGGCGCTCGACCTCCGCAACCTGCTGGCGGTCTCCGAGGCCGTGGCGCGGTCGGCCATCGAGCGGCGGGAGAGCCGCGGCGGCCACTTCCGCGAGGACCACCCCGACAAGGGCGCCGAGTTCTCGACCATCAACATGATGGTGAAACAGGGGCCGGACGGCGCGCTGCAGTTGTCGCGCATCCCGATTCCGCCGCTGCCGGACCACTTGAAAGACGTCATCGAGGAGCAGAAGGCGTAATGGCCACCGCAACGTTCAAGATCTGGCGCACCCACCCGGAGGGCGACGGCACGTTCCAGACGTTCCACACCGAGGTGTCGGACGGGATGGTGGTGCTGGACGTCGTCCACAAGATCCAGGCCGACCAGGCCCCCGACCTGGCCGTTCGCTGGAACTGCAAGGCCGGCAAGTGCGGGTCGTGCTCGGCCGAGATCAACGGCAAGCCGCGCCTGATGTGCATGACGCGCTTGAGCCAGGTGAACCTGCACGAGCCGGTCACCGTCGAGCCGATGCGCGCCTTTCCGCCCATCAAGGACCTGGTGACCGACGTCTCCTGGAACTACCGGGTGAAGAAGGCCATCACCAGGTTCAAGCCGAAGCCGAAGGACGCCGACGGCACGTGGCGGATGGCGCAGCGCGACGTGGACCGGGTGCAGGAGTTCCGGAAGTGCATCGAGTGCTTCCTGTGCCAGGACGTGTGTCACGTGCTGCGGGACCACGGCAAGCACGAAGAGTTCATCGGGCCGCGGTTCCTCGTGTACACCGCGAACCTGGAGATGAACCCGTTGGACACGGAAGACCGGATCCCGGAACTGAAGGACCAGCACAACATCGGGTACTGCAACATCACCAAGTGCTGCACGAAGGTGTGCCCCGAGCACATTCACATCACCGACAACGCCATCATTCCGCTCAAGGAGCGCGTGGTGGACCGGTTCTACGACCCGGTCAGCCGGTTGCTGCGGATGGTGACCGGCGGCTGAGGGTCCCCGAGCAGGAGCGGCTTCAGCCGACACGAATCGCGGTTGAGAGGGAACGACGGGCGGGCTCCGGCCCGCCCGTATTTTTGTACCGCAGACCGCTCAGTCAGATTAATACGTGCACACATGATATGTGTCGACATATCATGTGTGCATGAAGAACATCACCCTGGCGCTGGACGAGGACACCTTGGATGCGGGCCGTGCCTACGCTCAGCGACACCAGACGACGCTAAATGCCCTCGTCCGGGAACTGTTGGTGAAGACGGTTGTGGCGGACCGGGAGGCGGCCGTGCTTGAGATGTTCCGGCTGATGGACACCCATCCTGGCCACTCGCATGGCCACGAGTGGAGCCGCGAGGAACTGTATGTCCGGTAGGGTGTTTCTTGACGCCAACGTCCTCGTGTACGCGCAGGACGCTGACGCCCCGGCGAAACAGCGGACGAGTCGGGAGATCATCGGCAGGCTCGCCGTGTCGGCCGACGGCGTGATCTCCACCCAGGTGATGCAGGAGTTCTATGTCGCCGCCACCAGAAAGCTCGGCGTGCCCCCTCTGGCTGCCAAAGGCGTACTGAAGACGTTCGCGGTATTCGAGACGGTTCAAGTGTCTCCCGCGATGATCCAAGACGCCGTCGACTGTTCGATTCTGAATCAGTTGTCGTTCTGGGATTCGCTCATCCTGACCGCCGCGGCGTCGGCAGGATGCTCCACCGTCCTCAGCGAAGACATGAACCCTGGGCAAGTCGTGCTGGGTGTCAAGGTGCAGAACCCGTTCGGGTAAGGAAACGCGGAAGACGTCTACTTCTTACCGTCTTTATAGCCGAGCAGAATCGTGTGGCGCGGGCCGCCGCCCTTGAGGCGGCCCCGCACGCGCTCCACGTCCACGGTGAACCCGGCATAGCGCAGCCGCTGTTCGAACTTGCGGTTGTCGCGGGCCGACCACACGGCCAGCACGCCGTCGTCGGCGAGTGCCTCGCGTGCCGTGGCCACGCCCGCGTTGTCGTAGAGGCCGGCGTTGGACGACGCCGTCATGGCTACGGGTCCGTTGTCGACATCCAGGAGCACCGTGTCGAAGCGGCCAGGGTTGGCGCGCAGGACCGCCCCCACGTCGTCCACCTCCACACGCACGCGTGTGTCCTTCAAGGGATGGCCGGCCAGCGGTCCAAGCGGGCCGCGGTTCCACTCCACCACGGCGGGTACGAGCTCCGCCACCACCACGACGGCGTTCGCGGGCAGCAGGTCGAGCGTCGCGCGCAGCGTGAAGCCCATGCCCAGCCCGCCCACCAGCGCGCGCGGCGCGTCGAGAAGCCTGGCTCGGCGGCACCCGAACGTGGCCAACGCCTCCTCCGAGCCGTGCATCCGGCTCGACATCAGGCTATGGCCGTCGGCCAGGATGACGAACTCAGTCGAGTGACGGGTCAGCCTGAGGTCGGTGCCGTCCGGCGTCTGTGCCTCGCCGAGTAGTTCCCAGGGTTTCACAAGAGTCGCTTCCGCCGCTAGTTCACCACAGAGGCCCGGAATGATGAAACGGTGGTCGAGCCACCTGACGCGTGGAGAGGTTATAGTCGACGGGATGAGCGGCGAAGGCCGAGACCCGGAGCGGGATCTGAAGGCGTTGGTGGACGAGTACCGAGCGCGGTGTCTCTGGTTTCTGCGTCGTGACTACTATCCGGTGACGCCGGCGGAGTGGAGCCGCGTCCTCGGGTATATCGAACGAAACGGAGACCTCCAGGCGTTTCGGCGCGCGTCCGCACTGCGACAATGGCTCTCACACCCTTCCAACGCGCGATCTGTCGCCTCCTAGCAGACAGCAGGACTGCGTCGGGCGACAGCTACGTTGGGGGTGCCGCCGCGCTGAACGAGATCCTGGGCGCCCCACGCCTGTCCCGCGATGTCGATCTCTTCCACGACACCGACGCGGCATTGGATGCCAGTTGGCGCGAGGACCGGCGACTCCTGGAAGAACACGGGCTGGTCGTGCGTCCCGTGCGTGAGCGCCCCGCTTTCGTCGAGGCCGAGGTGCAGGGGACTGACGACAGCGTCCTGCTGCAATGGGTACGCGACAGCGCTTACCGGTTCTTTCCCCTTATTCAGCACGCAGACCTGGGCCTGACGCTGCACCCAGTGGACCTGGCCACCAACAAGGTGCTGGCCCTCGTGGGGCGGTTGGAGGTCCGGGACTGGATCGACGTGATCGAGTGCAGTGAGCGACTGCAGCCGCTCGGCTACCTCGCCTGGGCAGCCTGCGGTAAAGATCCGGGATTTGGTCCGGCCGGCATCCTGGAGCAGGCCGCGCGCGGAGCGCGTTATTCGGTGGACGAGGTGGCCGCCCTGTCGTTCGAGGGCCCGACGCCTGACGCCGCGGCGCTCTCGCGACGATGGCATTCCCTGCGAGCCGAGGCCGCGGCGACGGTCGCCGTTTTGCCTCCTGAGCATGCCGGGACGTGCGTATTGGACGCGGCTGGACGACTGTTCCGTGGGAATGCGGCCGCGGCAGCCGATGCCGCCAGCCGAGATGATCTTCGGTTTCACCGAGGTTCTATCCGCGGCGCGTGGCCGACGATCGTTGGTAAGTAGGGTGGCACCGGGCCGGGTGATGAGGCGCTTCAAGAAGCCGTCGGCTGCCGCCGCCGAAGGACTGACCTCGCGTCAGCGCTGAGTGGCCTGCGCGAACGCGTCGGCCTGTTCGTGCGCGTGGTAGGAGGACCGCACCAGCGGTCCCGACTCCACGTGCACGAAGCCACGCGCCAACGCCTCTACCTTGAGGTCCGCGAACTCGTCGGGGTGGTAGTAGCGCGCCATCTCCGCGTGGGTGGCGGAGGGCCGCAGATACTGGCCGATGGTGAGGATGGAGACGCCTACGCGCCGCAGGTCGTCGAGCACCGTCAACAGCTCGTCGCGCTCCTCGCCCAGACCCACCATCACGCCGGTCTTGGTGGCGATGTCCGGGCGATACTGTCGCGACCGGTCGAGCAGTTCCAACGTCCGGGAATAGCGCCCGCCGGACCGCGCCATGCGGTAGAGCCGTGGCACGGTCTCGACGTTGTGGTTCAGCACGTCGGGCCCGGCGTCGAGGACGGTCCGGAGGGACGACTCGATGCCCTGGAAGTCCGGAATCAGGACCTCGATGCGGCACTCGGGCGATCGCTCGCGCGTCAGCCGGATGGTCTCGGCGAAGATGAAGGCGCCGCCGTCCGAGAGGTCGTCGCGATCCACTGACGTGATGACGGCGAAGGAGAGCCGCATGCGCGCCACGGCCTCGGCCACGCGCGCGGGCTCGGCGGTGTCCAGCTCGTTGGGCCGGCCATGCGCCACGGCGCAGTAGGCGCACGCCCGCGTGCACACGTCGCCCAGGATCATGAACGTGGCCGTACCGTGGTGCCAGCACTCGCCGATGTTGGGGCAGCGGGCGTCCTCGCACACGGTGTTCAGCTTCAGCTCCTGCATGATGCCCTTCAGCCGGACGAAGTTCTCCGACCCGGGGGCGCGCACCTTCAGCCACTCGGGCTTGGGTTCGCGGGGGCGTAGGAACTGCAGGGGGGACTCTACTGGCATCGGGGTGACTCCAGTCTATCAAGGCCTAAGGCCCAAGACAGAAGCAATGCCCAATGCTCAATGCCCAATGCTCAACCCGGAGCCCGGAGCCCGGAGCCCGGAGCCCGGAGACCGCCGACCGGCGACTGGAGACTGGAGACCGACGACCGGCGCCCCACCGTACAATCGCCCCGTGTCCCGCCTCGCGATTACCTGGTTTGGCCATTCCACCTTTCTCGTCAGGACGCCGGGCGGGGTGCGCGTGCTCTTCGACCCGTGGTTCAGCGGGAATCCGGCCTGTCCGCCGGCACTCCGCAAGCCGCCGCGGGCCGACCTGATCCTGGTGTCGCACGGCCACGACGACCACGTGGGCGATGCCGTGCTGGCGGCCCGCGAGTCGGGCGCGCCGGTGGTGGCCATCTACGAGCTGTGTCAGTGGCTGGCCCGCAAGGGCGTGCAGCACGTCGAGCCCATGAACAAGGGCGGGGCCATCGAGCTGCGCGGCCTCACGATCGCCATGACCGACGCCCGCCACAGTAGTGGGGCGATCGAGCAGGGACAAGCCGTCTACCTCGGGGAGCCGGCGGGGTTCGTCGTGCGCCTGGAAGACGGCATCACGCTGTACTTCGCGGGCGACACGTCGCTCTTCGGCGACATGCGCCTGATCGGCGAGACGTACAAGCCGACCATCGCGTTTCTGCCGATTGGCGACCGGTTCACGATGGGGCCCCAGGCGGCGGCCACGGCATGCCGGTGGCTGGGGGTGCAGCAGGTGGTGCCCATGCACTGGGGCACGTTTCCGGTGCTGACCGGAACGCCCGCCGCGCTCAAGGAAGCGCTGGCGGGCGCATTGGTGGAAGTGCTGGAACTGGCGCCCGGCCAGACGGCCGACTAGACGTCTATGCCCGCGCGGAGCGCGGGCCAAAGATACTGGGGCTAGTGAAGCTCTGGACGGTTTGAGGCAGAGCTTCACTAGCCCTTACTGAATCCTGATCGTTCCCTGCAGGCTCGTGTTGGTCGGCTGGTTGTGGTCGTGGAACCCGCACGTCCGCACCGTGTTCAGGTTGTCCGTGGCCTTGCTCTGGCCCGCGGCGAGGAAGCTGACCGCGTTGATTTCCCCGCAGTCACTGTGCTCGGGATGAGGATCGGAGTTCATCTCGTGAATGCGGCTGTCGTTGTTGACGAACGTCACCCTCGATCCAGGAGCCACCGTGATGTCCCTGGGCGACACGACACCGCTGGCCGAAATGGTGATCGTCGTCGTGGCGACCGGCGGACCGGACGGCGTCGGGGTAGGCGTCGGCGTCGGGGAGCTAGGACTGCTGCTCCCGCCGCCGCACGCGATGGCCAGTGCAGTCAGCCCGACAGCAACGCCACCAAGGACCGCGTAGCGAATCGATTGAGTCATCAGAAGAACTTCCTTGAAATTTGAAATCCCAGGTACCAGTCCTCGCTCGAGGTGCCCCCGCGGGCAACCTGGCCGAGTGTCGTCCCGACGCCGTTCGAGAAATTCAATTGGAACGTGTGTCCGCCGGCCCGCTTCTCGATCGCGAAGGAGCCTTGCGTCGTGCCTGGGGCATTGCCGATCCGGGGAATCACCTCGCCCACCAGGTACAGGCTGGGCCGGATCCGGATGCGAGCCCCGAGGCCCAGCAGCACCGTGTCGTTGTCGTCCACGACGTCGCTGGGCAAGGGGTTGGTGTTGTTGACCCAGATGGGTTGGAAGTAGAGGGCGCCGTGTTCGCCAAGCTCTCGCGAGACCACTACGCCCAGCGACGGTGAATAGCTGTCCCTGAAGTTGTTCGTGCCTTCGGCCGAGGCGATCACGCTGAGGCCGATGGGCTTGTCGGTCTGCTGCCACAGGTTGTACTGCGTGAAGAACTGAATCGTGCGGTTGCTCGTGCGGTAGATACCCGCCTGCCACCCGCGGGCCAGCCCGAACCGATACTCCAACCCGATCAAGGCGCCTGAGTCGAGGCCGAAGAGGTCTGCCGCAAGGTTGCCGAAATCTCCTTGACCGAGGGGCCGGCCGAACCGGTGGGTAACGCGGAACGCGCTCTTGAACCGCGGAACGCGGAGCGTCGTCGGCAGCGTGATCACCGTGAAGTCGGGTTGCGACAACCGCAGGTCGGCGTCGGTATCCGGCTCGTCGGCCTGCGCGGCCGCGGCGTCGGTGGGGGCGTCGGACGGCGCCTGAGCGAGGGCGATGGTCGGGACCATCGCGACCATGGCTGCAAGCAGAAGGGAACACACTCTCAGTGACATATCGACACGGAGTAAGCAAACGCGATGCCCCGCATAGGCGCTCGCGGCGCGTCGGATTGCTGGGCGCATTGCGGAAGGGCTTCGGAGAGCCTTTACGCCGGCAGTAACCGATCGACGCGCCCGGTAACCGGCCCGGGCACAGCCCGGGGCTCTTGTCGGGCAGTGTCTCTTAGCGTCTCTTGGCGCGCTTCGCGCGCCGTGGTCACTCGATGCGGTACTTGGCCAGGTAGTAGCTCAGCGCACGTTGGCTGATGCCCATCGATTCGGCCGCGTCCTTCTTCACCCCGCCCGATTGCTCCAGCGCGCGCCGGATGGTCTCGCGCTCCACCCACTCGAGGTTCTGATGGAGGCGCAGCGACGGGAGCCCCGCCTGCGGGCTGGAGGTGGCGCCGAGCAGCGAGACCACCGATGGGGTGATGGTGGACCCCGTCGTCAGGACGACGGCCCGCTCGATCGTGTTCTCGAGCTCCCGGACGTTTCCGGGCCAGTTGTAGGTCTGGAGCACCGCGATCACGTCGTCGTTCACCTGTTCGATACGCTTGCCGATCCGCTGGCGGTGCTTCTCCACGAAGTGGTCGATCAGCACGCGGAGGTCGTCGGGCCGCTCGCGGAGCGGCGGGATGACGATGGGGATGACGTTGAGGCGATAGTACAGATCCTCCTGGAACTTGCCTTCGCCGACCAGCTGCTTCAGGTCGCGGTTGGTGGCCGCGATGACCCTCACGTCGACCGACTGGGTGCGTTCGGCGCCGAGCGGCTCGAACTCACGCTCCTGCAGCACGCGCAGGATCTTCGACTGGACGGCCGGGCTCAGCGTGCCGATTTCGTCGAGGAAGATGGAGCCCCCGTCGGCCAGGGCGAAGCGGCCGCGCTTGGTGGCCGCGGCGCCGGTGAACGCGCCTCGCACGTGCCCGAAGAGCTCGGACTCGAGCAGGGTGTCGGGAATCGCTGCGCAGTTGACCTTGATGAGGGGCATGTCACGCTGGGCGCTGCGGTGATGGATGAGCCGCGCCACCATCTCTTTGCCGGTGCCCGTCTCTCCGGTGATGAGCACCGTGCTCTTGGTCTGCGCCACCAGCTCGACGCGTTCCAACACCTCCTGCATCGCGCGGCTTCGTCCCACGATGCCGTAGTGGTTGAACTCCGCGTCGCGTTCGCTGATGAGGTACTGCTTCTCCGTGCTCAGCCGATGGCTCTTCACGGCCCGCCGGGCCAGGGCCATCAGCTCATCCACCTCGAACGGCTTCTCGAGGAAGTCCTCGATGCCCAGCTTGAACGCCTCGCGCACGATCTGCGGGGAACCGTGCGCGGTCATGAGGACGAGTTGCGGGCGTTCGGACTCGAGGGTGTTGGCCGCGATCTCGCGGATGAACTCCAGCCCCGACATGCCCGGCATCAGGTTGTCGACCACGATCAGGTCGAAGGCCCGCTCCGCCATCGCCTGCTGCGCCTCGGCGGCGTTGGCGGCCAGGGCGACGCCGTGCCCCTCGTCTTTCAACGCGCGTCCGAGCCGTTTCAGAATCTTCTCTTCGTCGTCGACCAGGAGGATCGATCCACGCACCACGCTCATGCCGCGGCTCCTGCCGGCCGCAGCGGCAGGTCGATCCGCACGTCGGTGCCCGCGCGCGGCTGGCTCCGCACGACGATGCTGCCGCCGAGACCCTCGATGATGTTCTTGGCGATGGGCAGACCCAGGCCCGTGCCGGCGCGCCGAGTGGTGAAGTAGGGATCGAAGATGTGGGGGAGGTCGCCCGGCGCGATGCCCACGCCGCCGTCGGAGATGGTGATCACCGCGCGTTCGCCGGATCGCTCGGTGCGGACGACCACGTGCGGAACCGGCTCCCGTGGCGAGGCCCCTCGCGACGATTCCACCGCGTGCCGGGCGTTGCCGAGGATGTTGATGAGCGCCGTACGAAGCCGCTCGGCATCGGTGACGGCCGTGGGGAGCTCCGGATCGAGGCTCAGCTCCACATCGGGTTGGGGCGCTCCGGCCCACGCGGCGGCGGTCGAGGCCTTGCACACGTCGTTCAGGTTCGCCTCCGCCAGGTCGAAGCGCAGGGGTTTCGCGAAGTCCAGAACCTCGGTGACCAGTCGATTCAGCCGGTGCGTCTCTTCGTCGATGTCGGCCACCGCCTCGCGCATCTCCGCGCTCGAAGTCGACGAGCGCAGGGCGCCCAGCGAGGCCCGGATGATCATCAGCGGATTGCGGATCTCGTGGGCAATCACCGTCGAGAGCCGCCCCAGGGAGGAGAGCCGGTCGCGCTGCGCTTCCTGGCGCTGGAACGTGGCGATCGACTCGGTCAGCGTGTTGAACGCGCCCCCGAGGAGTCGCGCGTCTTCATCGTCCCACACGCGCCGCGGCACCGGCACGCGCCGGCTGAGGTCGCCGGTGGCGGCCACTTCGCGCATCGCCGAGGTCACGGCCGCCAGGGGCCGGGTCACGGTGCGGGCCACGACGTAGCTCAGCACCGTGGCCAGGAGCACCGCCGCCACCAACGCGCCAGCCAGACCGGTGCGAACCGTGTCCAGGTATCGCATGCGGTCGGCCCGGGAGTGCAAGATCAGCGTGGTCGCTCCCGCGGGGACGCTGGCCTGCGCGGGCGTCCCCGTCGCCATCGGCCGCGCCACGATCGCGAAGTGTTCGCCCCCCAGCTCCACGTCGGAGACGCCGGTCGCGTTCAGCATCCTCGACAGCGGCTCTCTGGCCACGTACGGCAGCGATGACGACAGCACGCGCCCGTTGGCCGCAAACGCAATCTCGCTCCCGGTCACCGCCTTGAACTGCGCGGCCCGCCGATCGTCGAGAAAGAACCCCACGGTGAGCCGACCCAGGAAACCCGGTGGCGCTTCGCCGAAGAGGATGGGGATGCTCACGAGCTGGAGGAGGCCTCGGGCGTGGGGCAGCACCGTCGAGAGCTCGTCGAAGTTCGGCGGCGCCTGCAGGACCGGGAGCCGCGACGCGTCGCGGCCCGACGATGCCAGGACGTGCCCGGACGGTCCCGTCAGTACCAGGACGTCGGCGTCGATCTCCTGTTGATACTGGTCGGCCAGAGGCTGCACGGTGGGGCGATCGCCTGTCTCCACGGCCGCCTTCAGCTTCGGGAGGTCGGCGATGAGACGCGCCATGGTCGCAAAGCTGTCGGTGAACAGCGCCCGGCGCTGGTCCACGAGCGTGCTGGCTTGGGCCAGGTCTCGCTGCAGTTCGGCTTCCACCTCCGTGGCCACCCGCGCGCTGACGAACGCGAAGGCAAACCCCAGCGCCAAGGTGGCCAGCAGGGTCGAGGCCAGGAAGATCCGGTTGGTCAGCGAGGAGAAGAGGCGGCCCACGTGCCCAGATTATCCCCAAACGAGGACGGCGAGGTCCCTCCGGGGTATACTTTCGGGCTGCAAGGGTCGGTGTCCAGAACCGCGGAACTGCCACGCGGGCACGGGACATCTTCAGGAGAGGTGCGTGGCCTACATCATTTGTGAACCGTGCGTCGGCACCAAGGACACCGCGTGTGTCGACGTCTGCCCGGTCGATTGTATCCACCCGCGGAAGGACGAGCCGGAGTTTCAGACGGCCGAAATGCTCTACATCCATCCCGACGAGTGCATCGATTGTGGCGCGTGCGTGCCGGCCTGTCCCGTCGAGGCGATCTTCGCCCTCGACGAGACGCCGGAAAAGTGGAAGAGCTTCATTCCGGTCAACTCGAAGTACTTCCAGAAGTAGCCACCAACGACAGGTCACCGCGGGGTGAAGGGGTCGGGTGATGCCCACATCAAGGCGGGTGTCGGCAGTTGTAGTCACGGTGGTCGTCGTGTGCTCGTTGGCGATGATCGCCGACGAGCGCGCGTCCAGCGGGGACGGTGAGCTGCAGTTCCAGTTGGCGTCGTTGCTGTACGACGAGACGCGCTACCCGGAGGCTCTGCAGGCGTTCGAGCGTGCGGCGCAGACCGATGATCCGGCCTTGGTCCTGAAAGCGCGCAAGGGCAAGGTGCGCTCGGCGCTCAAGATTGCCGAGTTCGGGATGGCCCGCCAGGAGGCCCAGCGCCTCACGGCGCTCGCCGCCTCGGACCCGGAAGCGCAGACGCTCCTCGGCGACTCGCTGTGGTCGACGGGTCTCTTCGACGAGGCCGAGCGCGTCTATCGAGCCGCGCTGGCCCTGACCCCAACCGATTCACGCGCCCGCTTCGGCGTGGCGCGGTCGCTGGCCACCAAGAGCCAACTGACGCAGGCCCTCGACGAGGCCCTCGCCGCGTCCGCGGCATCGCCGCGCGACGGCGAAATTCATGCCGCCATCGGCGACATCTACGAGCGGCTGAACCGCTTCGACGAAGCCGCCAACGCCTACACCAACTACATCAACCTGCTGCCCAACAAGGACCGCAGCGAGAAGGCGGCGTGGGCGCGCGCGCAGGTGCAGTTCCTCGAGTCGTTCGAAGGGCTGAAGCCCGTGGACGTCGACGAGGAAGACCTGCGGACGCTGCACACCATCCCGTTTCGCGTCGTCAAGGACAAGGTCATCGTGCAGGCGAAGGTGAACGGCGGGCGCGCGATGGACTTCACCTTGGACACCGGGTCCGAGGAAACGGTGATCTCCCGCGAAACGGCGCAACGCGAGCGCATCCGCGCCGTGGCCTACACGCTGAGCGCGGGTGTCGGCGAAGTGGGCCTCCGCGGGTTGCAGCTGGCGCAGGTGAAGTCGCTCGACTTCGGGACGATCCAGTTCCGGAACCTGCCCGTCCTCATCAAGAACCCCGCGCTACGCGGCATCCCCAAGCGCGAGGGAGAAAGCTTCTCGCCGCTGTCGTTGGGGATGTCGATGATCATCGACTACGAGAAGCGCCTGCTGACGATCGGCCGCGACCTCCCGCAGGCCGAGGCGGCCACGACGCTGCCGATGCGCGTGCACCGGCTGGCGATGGTGCGCGGCGTGGTGAACTCCAACTATCCCACCTACTTCGTGGTGGACACGGGCGGCGAGGTCATCTCGATCAGCGCCGACACGGCCAGCGCGCTGGCGGCATCGACCTACCGGAAGATTCCCTTGCGGGTGTGGGGCACGTCGGGGTGGGATCGCGAAGCGTTTCTGCTGCCCGGCAACGACCTGGACTTCGATCGCATCGAGTACCGGAACTTTCCGCTGGTGGTCCTGAATCTTCGTGCGCCGAGCGTTCTGCTCGGGTTTCAGGTCGGCGGCATCGTGGGGCACAAGTTCCTGTCCGGCTACCGCGTGGCGATGGACCTGAACAACAGCGAGCTGCGGCTGGAGAAATTCAGGTAGGCCGTCCGGATCGACCACGAATGCGCGCCGCAAGACTGGTCGCCACCCTCGGCGCCGTCGTCTCGTGCACGGCGCTCATCGGTGGCCAGGTTCCCACGGGCGAGCCCGCCGCGGTGCTCGAACAAGCCAGGCAGGCCTTCTCCGTGGGCCAGTACGCCCACGCGCTGACGGCCTTCACCGAGGCGGCGGCGTCGGCCGACCCCGCGGTGGCCACGGACGCCAAGCGCGGCATGGTTCGTACGGCGCTCCGAACGGCGGAGTTCGGGCTGGCGCGTCGCATCGTGGACGGGCTCCTGGCCGACGGCCCGGCCGATGCGGGTCTCCTGGCCCTGCACGGCGACGTGTCGTGGGCCTACGGGCTCTTCGACCAGGCTGAAGCGGCGTACGAGGCCGCGGCCCAGGCGTCCACTTCCTGCATGGACGCGCACCGCGGGCTGGCTCGAGCCCTGGCGTCCCGATGGTTGCTCCAGCGAGCGCTCGCGGAGGCGGCCACCGCGTTGGCGCTCGTACCGGAGGACGCGGAGGTACGAGCGGTGTCTGGGTCGATCTACGAACGCATGGGCCGCTACGATGAAGCTGCAGCCGCCTACGACGCCTACGCCGACCGACTCCCATCGTCCGAACGCGTCGCGATCGACACGGCACGCAGTCGGGCGCGGTTCCTGCGGGCGTTCGAGGGCCGCAAGCCGCTGGAGGTGGAATCCTGGGGCGACGGCCTTTCCCGCCCCGTGCGCTTCAAGTTGATCAAGCGTAAGGTCGTGTTGGAAGGACGCGTCAACAGCGTTCCCGTGGACTTCGTCCTGGATACGGGCGCCGAGCGAACGGCGATTACGCCGGACGTCGCGCTTCGAGCCGAGGCGCGGCCGCAGGGAAGCACGCTGGCGGCGGGTGTCGGGCGCGCGGCGTGGCGGCGCGTGACCTTGGCGCGGCTCGACAGGCTGGAGGTGGGGCCGCTGCGCGTGCGGAACGTACCGGTGGCCGTTCGCGCGCCTGCACGCGGCGGGGCTTTGCGCTGGCAGAGCCAGACGCTATCGCCGCTGGCTCTGGGTGTGTCGGTGGTCGTGGACTACCCGCGGCGGGAAGTGCGGTTCGGCCAGCACCTTCCCGTGGACGCGAGCGATCTGGCGTTGCCGATGCGGATGCACCGCGTGCCTCTGGTGCGCGGCACGCTCAACGGCGGCCGGCAGGCGGCCTTCATCGTGGACACCGGCGGGGAAGTGATCTCGCTCAACAACGAGGTGGCCGCGTCGCTCGACGTCCGCGCGCCACGCCACATCCGTCTGCGGGTACATGGTCTCGAAGGCGTTGACGAGTCCGCCTTTCTCCTGCCGGGCGTGGATCTCGACATCGCGTCGATCTCCTACCGCGGTATCGGGGTGGCGGTGCTGGATCTCCGCTCGCCCAGCGTGCTCCTGGGCTTTCAGGTGGGGGGCATCGTCGGCCACACGTTCCTCGCGAACCGCCGCGTGTCGTTCGACCTGGCCCGCAGCGAATTGAGGTTGAGCCGATGACTAGCTTGCCGATGTCCGTCCTGGTGGTGCTGCTGGTGCTGGGAGGCCTGGTGGCGCTGACGCTCAGGCGTTCCTGACGGAGGCCGGGCGCCGGTCTTCGGTCTCAGGGCTCCAGTCTCCGGTCTCCGGTCTTCAGTCTTCGCGGGCGCGCCCCTGTGGCAGGTCCTTGACGCGTGGCTCACCATCGACCCGCGATACGAGTGGCGCTACCTCGATGGCGTGGTGGTCGTGCGTCCACGAACCTCCTGGAACGACCCGGTCAACCCGCTTTCCGTGACGACCGAGGGCGTCCGCCTGCTCAACGAGCCCATCGGCAAGTTGGTTCGCACGGACCCTACGAGCCCTCGGCGCCGCTCAGCCGTCGCAGGACTTCTCCGACAGCCGGCTGGTGTGGCTGGATCTGCCGCCTGCTGCCGCCCTCGATTTGCTGTGCGCGCTCGCGCGCGCTCACGGTGATCTGGTGTGGGTGTTCGAGGACCTGGAACCGGAAGACCAGAAGATCGCCGGCCTCGGCCATCGTCTCTGGCTGATGGCGCCGTCGGGCGGCAGCGGCACGCCGGTAGGTTGACCGGCGACCGCAGACTGGCGACTGGAGCCCGGAGCCCGGAGCCCGGCGACTGGAGCCCCCGAGCCCTAAAAATCGTATCCGATCCAGAACGTGAGCTTGGCCTTGCGGAACGCGGCGCTCCCACCCTCAGCCGCGAAGCGCAGGTCCTCCCATTCCTTGTTGAGCAGCGTCTTCCAGGACCAGTCGATGTGCACCGGGAAGCCCAGCGCGAACGTCTCGAGGCCCACGCCGTAGGAGGCGCGCGCGTCCACCAGGCGCAGCCCGCTGACTGTTTGCGGCGCGCCGTAGACCGGCTCCCGCTGGGTCAGGTTGACAAGGTTGGTGTAGCCGATGATGGGCGTATAGGACTCGCTGCCCCTCGACAGCCACTTGAAGGGCTGGCCCTGGAAGCTGCCGCCACCCATGTTCGCGAAGAACACGCCGCGAATCCCACCCATCACCCCGACGGGGGTCAGCATGGCGTGGATCAGCGGGAAACGCAGCTCGGCGTTGAAGAACGCCGCGCGGCTGCCGAGGAATGACAGGAAGTCGTAGCCGCGCATCTCGGAGTTGCCCCCGAAATACATGAAGTCCGGCGCGGCGCCCCAGCTGCGGAATCCGCGGGCGCGGAGCGCCAGCAGGCCCGAGCCGCCGATGCGCTGGTAGAAGCGGGCGTCGCCCTCGAGGGTCTGGCGCGACAGCGTGTTGCCGATCTTCGGCGCGTTCTCGTACGCCAGCCGCATCGTGTTGCCCGACAGCGGGCCGAATTCCCGGAAGACCGTCGTTTCCTGCACGTAGGCGACGCCGAGCGGCACGTAGGTGCCCTGGCGCAGGATCTGCTGCCCGAACTGATCTTGCTGGAAATCCTGCGACACGGCGTCCAGGCTGGGGTCGTTGAAGTTCTCGCGGTACTGCGTCATCCCGCCGAAGACCTCCACACGGCGGTAGCGGTTGAACGGCCAGATGCCGAACGCCGTGCCGCCCCGCACCGTGCGCGTCGCCACGGCGAAGTCGCGGTCGATGATGCCCGAGAAGGACGGGTCGTAGAACACGCCCTCGAGCTGCCCGTAGAAGAACTGGGTCTGCGAGAAGCCCTGGAGGGCGTAGTTGAACCGGCGCTCCAGGTTCAGGTACGAGAGCGAGAACGTCCGGTACTGCGAGATGGACGCCGCGAACATGTTGAACTGCTGGTCGCCCAGGACGTCGCTGAAAGTCACGGCCGTGCCGCCGAACAGATCGCCGCCGCTGGTCACGCCCACGTTCACCGGCGGACGCCCATCGACGAACATCTTTTCGAACTTGCCCTTCCGCTTGATCTTGTCGGCGACCAGCGTGTGCGCGAGTGGCGCCTGGAAGTCGATGATCGGCCCGGGCGCGCCGAAATCGGACGACGCCGCCGTGATGATCGGGTCGCGCTTGTCGAGGGCGTGCAGCTCGTAGTTGCCCTTGTAGTAGCCGACGAAGGCCAGCTGGGGCTCCAGCGATCCGCGGGGCAGGACCACCGCCGACGTGTTGCCGCCGATCGTGTCCGTGAACTGCCGCAGCTCGCCGTTCTTCAGGCTGAGCGTCCAGATATTGAAGATCTGGGCGTTGCGCGCCACGTCGGGGTCGATGGGCTGCGACGGGTTGGTGGCCGTGGACGGAAACACCAGCGTCTCGGCGTTCACGAACTGCGCCGACCCTTCGTCGTGCGTGCCGAAGGTCAGCTGGGTTTTTTGGCCCGTGTCGACGTCGAGGCGGAACAGTTTCTCGTTGCCGCTGACACGGGCCAGGTAGACGACGAATCTGCCATCGGGTGACCACGTCGGGCCCGCGTCCGCGAATGCGTCCTTTGTGAGGTTGGTCACCTCCTCGGTTTCGAGGTCCAGCATGAAGATGTCGCTCGTGCCGCCCTGGAGTGCCGAGAACACGGCCTTCCTGCCGTCCGGCGACACGTCCGGCGACTCGGGGTCGTCCACCGAGCGCAGGTCGTAGCGCCGCTCGATGTTGCGCGTCAGCACGTTCTGCAGGATGAGCGTGCGCGACTTCTCGGCCCGGACGAAGTAGGCCAGCCTGTCGCCCGCGGCCCACGACAGCCACGGTACCGTGTTCCACCGTCCGCCGGGCGTGACGATGAACTCGAATCCGTATTTCTGGTCGAAGCCGTTGGTCAGGTTGCGGATGACGCTCCCGTCCTTGGCCGACACCAGCACGATGTCGGCTTCGCCGTCCCGCCGGTTGCCGGTGACGATGGCGATGAGGTCCCCGGAGGGCGACGGCTCGGCCGTCAGCGCGTTGGAGAAGTTGGTCTTCTCGGCGTTCGGCGCCAGGTTGCGGCCGTAGTCGGCCGGGCGTTCCTTGTCGCGGAACGGCTTGAACCGGTCCTTCAGGTACCTGTCGAACTGCTGGTCGAATTCATCGGGCTCGATCTTGAACGCTTCCTGGTACGCGTTCTCGCCCCCGCCGATGACCGACTTGCGGAGCGCGAAGAGATACTGGCGCAGGCCTTCCTTGCCCCACTTCGACTCGATGAACTCGAAGACGGCATGGCCCAGGTTGTAGACCATGCGCGGGCTGCCGAAGTTGCCGTAGTCCTGCATCTCCGACATCTTCGGCACGTTGTCGGTGATGGCCGCGTCGCGGACCATCATCAAGTCGGTCGGCCGCCAGATGCCCGTCATGTAGTCGGACAACCCTTCGTTGACCCACAGCGGCACGGCGCGTCGCATGAGCGAGGTGGGGATGATGTCGAACTCGAACTGGTGCGTCAGCTCGTGGACCATCAACCGGTAGAGCAGGTCCGGCGGCTCGTCCATCGGCATCACGATGCGCTTGCGGATGGGCTCGGCGAACGCGCCGACGCCTTCCTGGGCGGCGCCGGGGATCACGTTCTGCTGCTGGAACTCGCTGCTGGTCTGGAAGAGGATGAGCGGCACCTTCTCGGCCAGGTCGTGCTTGAGGTCGGAGCTGATGGCCTGGTAGGCGCTCTCGGCGTACCCGGCCATCCGTTCCAGGTGCGGCCGAATCTCCGGGTAGAAGTAGATGACGAAGTGCTCGGTCTCGTACGTCATCCACTGGAAGTTGTCGTAGCGGACCTGGTTCTTGCCGAAATAGGGGATGTACGGCGTCTGGGCCTCGACCGGGGTGGGTGAGGCGATTGTTGCCAGCACCACCACCGCCGCTGAGAGCAGGGCCCCGCACCACGTGCGGTTCCTCATGGGACGTCTCCTTGCAGGGGTAAGACCTGCCTGTGTGACACGGATCGGCGAGGGCCGACGCCAGGTTGGCATATTACTGCCGACGCGCAGCACCCGCAATGCGCGCAACACCACCGGCGGGAGCAAAGGGTGTACCGCGGCCTTGTCGTGGAATCCTTGCCTGTTTGGAGGGGCCCCCGGCCGCCGGAGCGATGCGTCGTCCTCTCGCGGCCACACGCCGCCAGGACACGTCGGTCCGTCTTATACTGAGGGGCATGGACCAGGACGCCCCCGGCTACGACGAGCGAGCGCGAGATGGTGTGACGCCTCCGGCGGCCGCCGGCGAGCTGGGGCAGGGCGACGAGCGTGGCGGCGAGGAGCCGCGGCTGTCGCGACGGGCGGCCTGGCTGGCGATGGGCGCCGTGGCGCTGGCGCTCGGCCTGATCTGGTTGGCGCCGGGCCTCGCCGACGACCACGCGGGCGAATCGGCAACCCAGGGCGAGGAAGTCGAGTTCCCCGGCGAGCCCGAGGATGCCAACGCCGCCGGAAAGGCGGCGCCCCTGCACTTCACGCTGAAGGATATGAACGGCGTGGACGTGAAGCTGGCGGCGTTCAAGGGGAAGGTCATCCTGCTGAACTTCTGGGCCACCTGGTGCGGCCCCTGCAAGGCCGAGATCCCGTCACTGGTCGAGCTGCAAACGCAGTACGGCGACGATTTGGTGGTGCTGGGCTTTTCAGTGGACGACACGGTCGAGAAGATGCGGCCCTACGCGGCGGAGTACAAGATCAACTACCCCCTGCTGGTGGGCAACGGACGCGACGACGTGCAGGAGGCTTTTGGGCCTCTTTACGGCATTCCCGTGTCGGTCATCATCGACCGCGAGGGACGTATCGCGAAGAAACATTCCGGCATCGCGTCGAAGTCGCAATTCGAGCGCGAGATCAAGGCCCTGCTCTAGGTGTGTAGTATGATCCGGACATGTTGAAGGGTTTCGCACACGGGCGCCTGGCGTGCGGTTGTCGCATCGGCTTTCGTCAGGGCGTTGAAGGCAGCCCGGTGACGGTCGTGCTGGACACGAAGGCCCCCGGCTGCGTGATCTCGCTCCACGTCAGCGGCCTGCCCATCTACGACTATCGCGAGGCGCTCCGTCCGCCGACACGCTTCCTCCCGCTCGAGGAAGAAGGCTTCGAAGAAGAGAGTTAACGAGCTCGCGCGCCTTGGTTGCCACGCCTGTGGCCATGGGAGCGACTAGTGAAGCTCTGCCTCAAACCGTCCAGAGCTTCACTAGTCCCAGTATCTCTGGCCCCGCTCCGCGGGGGCCATCTTCTATGGCCCGTCGAGAAAACTTGCTTCAATCGTGACGACTGCGGCCATAGAAGATGTCTAGTCGAAGGTGACTCGTAGCTCGGCGACGAGCGGCAGGTGGTCGGACGCGATGAGCGACCGACGCGTGCGCGGCAGTTCGACCGACGTCACGTCCACGGCCCCCTCATAGTAGATGTGGTCCAGGTGCAACACCGGAAAGACACCCGGATACGTTCGCATGCGTCGCAGGTGACGACGAAGGTCCACGCCCTGTAGGCGCGCGCTGAGGACCTGGCTCACCAGGCCTCGGGTCCACTCGTTGAAGTCTCCCAACACAATCTTCGGCACGCCGACGCGACGGTCGTGGACGATGGCGCCGAGTCGTTCGGCTTGATGGCGCCGTTCCAGGAAGGCCGTGCCCAGGTGGACGTTGTACAGATGGAGCGTGTCGTCGCCGATGGCGATGTCCACGCGTTGGCAGCAGCGCGGCTCGCACGTCTTCCACGTCAGGTCGTATTGCACGTGGTGGCGGATTGGGAAGCGGCTCAGGACGGCGTTGCCGAACAGGCGCCCACGAAGGTGCCTGGTGGGGGCCAACACCCAGCCCATGCCGAGGAGCGCACCGAGTTCCTCCGCATGTCCGGACGAGAGCGGCCCGGCGCCGATCACCTCCTGCAACGCGACAATATCGGGTTCGACCGAGGCGATGACTTCGGCGATGCGGGCCGGGCTGGTACGGCCGTCCAGCCCTCGGCATCGGTGGATGTTGTAGGTGGCCACCCGAAGCGTGCGCCAGGACGGGTTGGTTGCCTGGACGCTGGACATGTTTTCAGTCGGCTCCGGTGGCGCAATTGTACCGCGCGCGGAACGCTCCGCGCCGCGCGGCCGAGGCGGCCGATCCGATAGTGCCGCGTGTGTTCATCGTGCGATGGTCAAAGAGTGGGTCGCGCGGCATGGCCGCGCACTGAACTAAGATGGCGGGACCATGGCCACTCTCGAAAGCGAACTGGAGCTGACTTGTCCGTGCTGCGGGGCGTCGCTGGTCGTGGATGTCAACCTGCGGCGCATCGTGTCGCATCGTGAACCCGAGCGCGGAGACAAGCCCGAGTTGTCGGACGCCCATGGCATCCTGGCGGCCGAGGCCGCGCGGCGCGAAGCACTCTTCGAACAGTCCTTCCAGGCCGAAAAGACTCGCGGCGATGCGCTGTCGAAGCGGTTCGAAGAGGCCTTGAAGCAGGCCGAGAAGGAGCCCATCACGAAGCCGACTCGCGGCTTCGACCTCGACTGATCGACTGCTCGATCCTTCTACTGCAGCCAGAGGCGAATGGCCGCGTAGGTGGCCATGCCGATCGCGATGCCGCCCAGCATGCTCTGGCGCCACAGCAGGAACGCCGTCGCCGCCAGCGCGGCGGGCCATCGGGGGTTGCCGAGCGAGAGATCGAGGATTCCCGCCGGGCCCAGGACCTCCGGCAGGACAAGCGCCGTCAACGCGCACGCCGGCGCGAACCTCAAGGCCGCCTCGACGTGACGGGAGAGGCGCAAGCGTTCTCCGGCGAGGAGCATCCCGGCTCTGGTCACGAACGTCGCCAGGACCAGGCTGCCGATCGCGAGCAGCACATCCCACGTGGCCATCCTCGTCACGGGCGAGCCTCTATTCGCTCATTGCCCATCAGGCTGTCGACGACGGTGGCGGCCACGATACCTGCGACGACGCCCACGAGGAGACCCGACTTGTAGGGCCAGCCGTTGCCGAGGAGCGCCACCGAGCCTGCGGTCAGCGCGCCGCCGGCGCCCGCCCACGATCGACACGCCGGCAGGACGAGGGGCAGCAGCGCCAGCGTGCCGGCGAATTGCAGGCCCCAGCTGGTGGGAATGAAAGCGCCGCCGACGATGCCCACGATGGAGGCCAGCTGCCAGAGCACCCAGTTCACGAGGGTTACGCCGAACAGCCACCCGTCGCGGTGCTCGAAGGCGCCTTCCCTGGCGACGCGGTTCATGAACAGCACGAACGAGAAGTCCCCGCTCAGGTAACCCAGCACCGACAACCGCCGCTTGCTGTAGGTGGCCAGCCACCGGCGCATCGCCGCGCCGTAGATCACGAAGCGCATGTTCGTGGCCAGGGCCGTGATGGCGATCACCCAGGCTGGCGCTCCCGCCGCGATGAGAGGCAGCGCCGCCAGCTGGGCGGAGCCGGCGTAGGCCGTTAGCGACATCAGCAACGCCAGCGGCACGCTGAGCCCGGTCTTCACCATGGCCACGCCGGTCACGAGGCCCCAGGCGAGGATGCCGGGGAAGGCAGGGAGCATCTCGCGCGCGCCGCGGCTGAACTCGGCGCGCCACGCCGGGTCGTGCCACGGGCGCTGCATCACCCTACGGTACTGGAATCCGCGCCCTCTTCATTGAGCATTGGGCATTGGGCATTAAGCATTTCCGCCTTGGGCCTTCTGCCTTGATCCTCTCCCCATTGGGCATTGGGCATTGAGCATTGGGCATTTCCGCCTTGGGCCTTCTGCCTTGGGCCTTGACTACCACTTGCTCCGATACTCTTCCGGCAACGGCGTCCAGCGCTCGCGACCCTTGTAGTAGCGCCACGGCTTGTATCCGTGTTTCTCGCGAAAGGCGATATAGCGGCGGCGCATGAGGGCGATGCGGTCGTCGGAGGTCACGATGCGCCGATGGGGCCAGTCGAGGAGCACCTGCTCCACCTTCCAGACGTTCTTCGTGGAGAGCCGCCAGTCGTACGAGCCCAGCACGTTCAGGTCCACCACGGCATACGCCTTGATGCGCCCGGTGTAGTCCACGTAGGACTCGGAGTAGCTGAGCGCGAGCGCGCGGGGCGTGGCGAAAACCGGTTTGCGCCCGTGCAGGCCCGGGTCGCGCGAGCGGGCCACCGAACCCCACCCGCTCGCGGTGCGGTAGACGAAGATCACGTGGTCCAGCAGGTCCTCGGACTCGAAGCTGAGGACCAGCGGAGGGTAACGGTGTTGCTCGAGGATGGCGGCGGCCGACAGCGCCGCCTCCAGGCAGTGGGCAGTGCCCGTTCGCACCACGCCGCGAAAGCCTCGCAGCGTTTCGCCGCCCTTTTCGGCGTTGTAGGGGAGGGCGTTCAGCCACGCCTGCACCGCGTTCGGCGTGCGCAGCCGCTCGACCACGGCGCGCTCGGCCCGCGTCAGGGGCAACGCGGGCGGCGTTCTGCGGTCAGCGCGCGGGAGCGGCGGTCGCGCGGATGTCGGCAAGCAGTTGCGCAGGGGTCCAGTCGTTGCCCGTGCGGATGGCGGTCACCCGGCCGTCCGCGTCGAGGACCAGCGTTCGCAGGTTGTGGGTGATGTCGCCGGGGGCGTCGCCTTCCCGCTCGACGATGAGGCCGAACTGTTCGAAGAACGTGGCCGCGCTGGTGGGTTCGGGCGTGAGGAAGGTCCACGTGGCCAGGTTGGCCCCGAGCCCGCCCGCGTGGTTTTTCAGCACGGCCGGCGTGTCGAACGCCGGGTCCATCGTGATGGTCAGCAGGTGCACGTCGGCCAGTTCGGGCGCCCTGGCCAGCCCGCGTTGCACGGCGACGAAGTGCCGGTCCATCAGCGGGCAGAACTCGGGCAGCGGGCACCGCGTGTAGATGAAGGTCAGCGCCACGCGCCGGCCCTTCCAGTCCGCGAGGCGTCGTGGCTTGCCCTCCTGGTCCAGAAAGCTCGCGTCCGTCACGGCGTCCCCGACCTTGCGCGGCTCGGGCGCACTTGGAGGCGGAGCTTCGGTGACGGCCTCGAAGCCGGTCTTGGTCAGCGTCGAGAGGTACGCCTCGACTTCGGCGACGACAAGGGTGGCCGTGACGAGATCCCCGGGCGTGCGATCGCTCAACAGGGCCGGGTCCTTCACCTTGAAGGGCATCGTCATGCCCGGCATGAAGTTCTTGACGTCCTGGTGCTTGATCGTGATCTCGTTGCGGTCGGCCTGGACGGAGACCACCTGGCCGATGAGTTCGAACCGCCGTGGTTCCGGCGACCTGCCGCATCCGCTGACGACCACGAGCGCCGCCAGGAGCGCCGCCGGACCTCTCATGTGTTTAACTCTAGCAGATGATTTGGGTGGGGACGTCCGGCTACAACTACCCCGAGTGGAAGGGGAACTTCTATCCCGCGGATCTCGCGGCCGCGAAGATGCTGCCGTACTATGCGGCGCGCTTTCCGACGGTGGAGATCAACTACACCTTCTACCGCGCGCCCACCGAAAAGATCCTCGACGGCTGGAGCCGTGCCACGCCGGATCCGTTCAAGCTGACGCTCAAGGCCCCCAAGCGCATCACACACGACGCGCGGCTGCGCGATTGCGGTGACAAGGTGCGGCAGTTCTTCGAGACCGCGTCGGTGCTCGGGCCCAAGCTCGGCGTGCTGCTCTTTCAGCTGCCGCCGAACCTCAAGAAGGACCTGGCGCTCTTCGACGCCTTCCTCGACACGTTCCCCCCGAAGGTACGTGCCACGTTCGAGTTTCGACACCCGTCCTGGTTCGACGCCGACGTCTTCGATCGCTTGCGCGCACGGGATCTGGCGCTCTGCATCGCCGACAGCGAGAAGCTGTCCACGCCCGTCGAGATGACGGCGTCCTATGCCTATTTCCGCCTGCGGGACGAGGGTTACACGCCGGCCGATATCGAGCGCTGGGCGACAGTGGTCACCGAGTGTGTCACGGGGCGCGAGGACGCCTTCGTCTACTTCAAGCACGAAGACGCGGGGAAGGGGCCCGAGTTCGGCCAAGCGCTCATGGCGCTCCTCGGTATGTCTCCGCAAACCTGACGACCTCTCGTTCGGCCCAGTACCCGTCGTACCGCTCGGCGCCTGTCGCAGGCGGCCGCTCCATGAAGGCACAGTGCCCGCCCTCGGGCGTCAGCACCGTGGTCACGAGCGGGTTGTTCCGGATCACCGGGTCGATGAAGGGCCCGGGTGGAACGAACGGGTCGTTCTCGGCGGTCAGGATCAGCGTAGGCACGCGGATCTGGTCCACGACGCGAAGGGCGCTGGCGCGGTAGTAATAGTCGGAGGCGTCCTTGAACCCGTGGTGCGGCGCCGTATACGCCTCGTCGAACTGGCGGATGGTCCAGATGCGCGCCAGCGGCTCCACGGAGAAGTCGGCCGGGAAGGCTGCTGCCTTGCGGCGCATGCGCGCCTTCAGGTTGCGCACGAAGTTCCACTGGTAGGGGTAGTTCGACTTGCGCTCGAGCGCGGCGACGCACACCGCCAGGTCCATGGTGGGGGAGACGGCGCATACCGCGCGCAGTTGCGGCGGCGCCTGTTCGCCCAGCTCGCCGGCCAGGCGCAGGGCCAGGTTGCCGCCCAGCGAGTAGCCCGCAAACGAGATGGCCGGCAGCCGGTCGCGATCGATGAGTTCGCGGAGCACGAAGTGTGGATCGTGGGTGAGGCCGGAGTGGTACAGCCCCTTGGACAGGTGTTCGGTGCCGCCGCAATTGCGCTGGTTCAACCGCACCACGTTCCAGCCCGCGGCCCACGCCTTGTCGGCCATGCCGCGCATGTAGTGCACCGTGCTCGATCCTTCCAGGCCATGGAGCAGCACCAGCGTGGGATGTTGCCGGGGCTCGGGATGCCAGTGGCAGTGGGCCAGGACGCACGCGTCGGGATCTGAATCGAAGTAGCGAGCCTCAGGCGCCGGCAGTTCGGGAAACTGGCGGGGACGGGCCCACGCGCACAGCGTCTGCCAATGCCCGCCCGTGAACCAGGGCGCGTAGGTGGAGGGCGCGTAGGTCACCGGGATACGGCGTCGGCGAGCGAGTACACGCGAAACTGGGGGTTCTGGTACACCTGGCGCAGCATGGGCATCTCGGCGACCGTCACGAGATAGTCCAGATCGTATCGCATTGCCAACGCCCCGGCGTGCTCGGACGTGAGCGTCGAAAAATCGCCCACCGCCTCCGTGCGCTCGACCACCCGCGCGGCGACGTCCCGCGAGTAGATGGCCACCGCCGAGTCCTTCACTTCCTCGATGAGCACGTCCCGCTCGCCGGATACGCGGACGCTGGTCCCGAACTTCCACGCGTGACCGGGATCCGCCAGCACGTGTGCCCCAGCGTCCTGGCGGGCCACCCAGCCCATCGCGTCCTGCCACGGGTCCGCCGGGAGGTGCACGGCGAAGAGCGACCGGTCCGGCCGTTCGACGAGCATCACGAACAGACCGCGCCCCACGGCGACGAGGCACAGGACGACGGCCAGCGTGACGGCCCGGCGCCTTGTGCCGTCTTGGCCACGTGCCACGGCGCCAATCACGTAGATGGTCGCGACGGCGTCCACCAACCAGAAGACGCGCGGGATCTGCAGCTGCACGAAGAACGCCACGCCGGCCGACACAGCCGGCAGCGTCAGGAGGAAGACCCCCACCAGCGCCGTGGTGCCCCAGACCAGGGCCGCGTCCTCGGCCGTTGATGCACCGCTTCGGCGGCGATACAGATGCGCCGCCCACAAGGCGCCCAGCAGGCCCAGGTTGGCGACCCACGCCGACACGGGCCACTGCGACGCGAAGAGCGAGTCCTTGGTCGCGACGGCCTGGAGCCACACGGCGTCCATCGTCTGCAGCCGGCCCTCGAGGATCCCGCCGCCGAACGCCCATGCAGCCCCGGCGACGCCCGCGGCCAGGAGCGGCAGAACCGTCAGGCGCCAGCGGCGATCGAGCGTCAGGATGGCCACGCCCACGAGCACGGCAAACCAGAGGGCCGTGGTCACGTGCACGGCGGCGGCCACGGCCACCAGGCCGACGGCCAGCCACAGACGTCGCCGCAGGAGCGCCGCGATGGCCAGCAGCCCGAGGCCGAACGCCAGCATGCGCGGGTGGAAGTAGGGCTCGAGCGAGTTGGCGCTGGTACGGGTGATGCGATGGCGCAGCGTGAAGGCCGCGACCAGCGCCGCGGTGACCCACGCACTGCGGTACACGCGCGCGCCGATGAGCGAGAGACCGCCCCACACGAGAAGGGCCGACAGCACGTAGACGCCCAGGAACACCCAGTCCAGTCCCCAGCCGGTTGCCCCGACGACGGCCGCCAGCGCCTCGTCCGACAGCATCAGCCGTCCCTGGGCGTCGATCAGCGCCGCGTCGCGCGGAAACGCCGCCGGGTCGAGCGCCCGCGCCACCACGGGGATATAGAAGGCCTGATCGGACACCCCGTACCGATAGCCAGCTCCGTTGGCCGTCGCCACGACCAGGAAGGCAATGGCGCCGGCCGCGTGGCGGAGGATTGTCCCCGTCAGAAGGCCTGTTCGTCCGCCGTCGGCCCGTACATCGGGGGCAGCGGCACGTCCTGCAACCGAAGGTAGACGCTCAGTTGCCCGCGATGATGCACGAGGTGGTTCATCACGAAGCTGCGCCACACCGTTGCTCTTGGCATCGAGAAGAGGATATTGGTTCCGTGTTTCAGCGTCCACGGCACCATCAGCTCACCGTCGGTCTTGCCCACGAGCGCGGCGCGCGCTTCCGCCGCCCGGCTATCGAACGAGCTCAGGAGCTCGGCCCGGTTCGCCACGGCGGGCGACGGCGGCATGCTGGCCGTATCGAATTCGGCCTGCTGCAGCGTCGTGGTTCCCCAGAAGGGGATGTTGGCCACGTGCTGTGCCAGTTGCCCCAGCGTGAAGGACTTCTCGTGCGGCTTCCAGCCCAGCTTGTCGTCGGGCACGCGTTCGAGGAGCCTCCGCGTGGTGGCCATCTCGTGGTCGAACTCTGGCAGGAGCATGTCGGCGATTGCCATGAATGCCTCTCGGTCGGCGGAAGCGATCGTGAAGGACTAGTGAAGCTCTGCCTCAAACCCGTTCAGAGCTTCACTAGTCCCAGTATCTCTGGCCCGCGCTCCGCGCGGGCATCGACGTCTAGGCTGGCGGGCGCTGGAAGTCGACCCTCGGCACCTGTTCCGCCGCGGTCGGCGCATCGAAGAGCTGATGCTCCTTGAACCCGAAGATGCTGGCCGTGATGTTGGACGGAAAGCTGCGACGCGTGGTGTTGTACTGCTGTACGCGCTCGTTGTAACGCATCCGCTCCACGGAGATCCGGTTCTCCGTCCCGGACAGCTCGTCCATCAGCCGGTTGAACGTCTCGTTGGAGCGCAGTTGGGGGTAGTTCTCCATGACGACCAATAGCCGCGCCAATGCGCTGGACTGTTCGTTGGCCGCGGCCATGCGCTGTTCAGGTGTGGTGGCTCCAGCCATCTTCGCGCGCGCGTCGGCAATCCGTCCGAAGACGTCCTGCTCCTGCTGCGCGATGCCCTTGGTGGTCTCCACCAGGTTTGGAATGAGGTCGTTGCGCCGCTGGAGCTGGTTCTCCACCTGGGCCCACTGGGCTTTGATGGCTTCGTCCTGCCCCACGAACGTGTTGTAGGAGCATCCGGATGCGGCCATCGCCGCGCAGGCGACCAGCAACGTCACAAGTCCTTTTCGTACACCAGTCATCGACGCCTCCATCTGCACAGACTCACCATACCACCGCCGCGTGTCGCGGCATCTTCACCACCCGGCCCCACCGCCACCACCACCGCTTCGCCCGCCGCCGAACCCTCCGAACCCGCCGCCGAAGCCCCCGCCGAACCCCCCGCCACCCCAGCCCCCGGACCCGCCCCCGCGCGGTCCGCCGAAGGGGCCGACACCGCTGTGCCATGTGCTCCACGGCGTTCCGCCCCAGTAGCGCGACCGCCGTCGTCCACCTCTGCCGAGCGCCTTGAGCACGATGAAGAGGACGAAGAGCGCCATCATCAGGCCGCCGCCGCCCCCGGTCCCTCTCACGCGTATGCGGGGCGCCGGCCGCCGGTCCGACAGCTGGACGTTTCTCCCCTCGGCAATCCGGTCCACCAGCCGCCCGACGCCGGCCACGAGCCCTGCTCCGTAGTCCCCTTGCCTGAAGGCCGGCACCATGTCGAGCCGGCTGACCTCTCCGGCGAAGCCGTCGGTGATGAAGGCCTCCAGCTCGTAGCCCACTTCCACTCGCACGCGACGCTCGCGGACCGCGACCACCACCAGCAGGCCGTTGTCCTTGCCGCGTTGCCCGATGCCGCGGCCCTGGTTCTCGAACATCTTCACCGCGTACTCGCCGATGTCCCCGAAGGGCTCCACGGTGTTCACCGTGGCCACCACGACGACATCGCCAGACGCCTGTTCCAACGCGCGAATCATGCGGTCGAGCGCCTCGACGCTGGCCGGATCCACGACGTTCGCGAAATCGTTCACCGGCCGTGTCAGGAGCGGTGGCGGCGGCTGGGCGAACGCCGTTGCGGCCGTCGCACTGACCAGGAAGGCTGCCAGCCACGCGGCCAGGAGCGTCCTGGCCGTTATTCGGCCCATCGATCGACCGTGTTGGCCAGGTGTTCGACGGCAGCCAGGTAGCTGGGGAAGAGGCGTGCCGCGTCCACGGCGCCGGCCGTGGGCCTGTGTTCGAGGGCCAGCACGGCGTCGACCACCGCTTCGGGCACGCCGGCGGCGTGTGCGCCGCGCCTGGTGGCTTCCATTCGTTCCTTGGAAGAGACGCCGCGGAGGTGCGCAACGTTCCGTAGCAGCGAGGCGAAGGACGGCGCTGCCGCGGCGACCAGGTGGGCGATCGCCTTCGTGCTTCCTCGCGCCTCCATGTAGCCCTCGCGCAGGTGCAGCAGGTGGCTCTTGATCTGCAGTTCGCAGGCCCGCCGGAGGTCGCCCTCGTGGATGACGAGGTCCTGAAACGGGTCCGCCCCGAACACGTGCACGTGCGCGCGGATGATCTCGCCGTACTCGAGGGGGAAGACGTCGAGGGATCGATGGAACTCGTGCTCCGGCAGGATGAGGGGCGTGGCCAGGCCCTGCCGTTCCCACTGGCTGTTGTGCGACGCGCAGGCGTCGAGGTCCTCGACCGTCAGCGACGATACCAGGGCGAGCGCCGTGACGGGGCCCTCGGCCTGGCCGTCCAGGTGGGCGCCGTAGGCGACGACCGAACGCAGGCGGGTGCCGAAGACCCCCTGCAGGTCGAGGGCCAGTTGTTCCGCTGCCGCACGCCACGAAGTGGACATGCGGACATCATAGCGGCCCCGGGGCCGGCAGGCCCCTCAGCGCCGGCGGGCGCGGCGTCGATTCATCGCGGCGCCGCCGACCGCCAGCATCGAGAGCAGGAGCGTGCTCGGCTCGGGTACCGGCCGTTCGAGACTGGACACGCGGACGTTGTCGATCAGCGTCACGTTGAGGAGATAGTCGAATGGGTCGGTGGAGGAGGTGTTGTTCGTGTCGCTGTGCCCGAAGAAGATGTTGCCCCCGCCCAGGACCACAGTGCTCAAGTCGACCCTGGCCAGAGGCAGCCCATCGATCGACCAGGTCGCGAATCCGCCGGACACGTCGATCACGACCGTGCGCCAGGCGAAGCTCGTTTCGCCGACGTCAGTCGAACCGGTCTGGCCGGGGAACAAGAGGAGCTGGGCGGCGGGGGCCGATTGCGGCGCATAGACGCTGTAGTACGCAGCACTCTCGTTGATGACCCCGCCGGGGCTCTGGTAGACCGGGTCGCCGGAAAGATAGGAGGTCGGTTCCGCGGACGAGTACGCTCGCACGTCCGACGCCGAGCCGCCATCCAGGGTGGTGCCAAATCCGAGGCTTTCCTTGGGGGAGCCGGGCCACACCGCCACATTCCCAGCCGTGCCGATGCCATACAGCGACAGTTGCGTCGTGCCGTTGCCGCCCGGCCCCAGCGGACCAGCGTAGTTCTGCCAGATGTCGAAGGTGACCTGGTAGTCCCCGGCAAAGCTCTCGCCGGTGGGCGACACGCTGAAGCCGCTGAAGACGTCGCCCGACATGTTGGCCGTCATCTTGAGACCGCGGGTGGACGTGCCACCAGGAGCGGCCGGCACGCCGATGAGCGAGTAGTCGTAGTAGAAGTCCACCAGGATGTCGGTGAGGCCCGGGTCGTTCACCGTCCAACTGGCCGTCGTGTCGGAATCGAAGTCGTTCACGTACAACGGGGCGGCGTCGGCGCTCGACGCCAGGGTCATCGCCGTCACGAGAGCGGCTACGAACAGGGTGCGTGTCATCGGGCCCTCACTTGGTCAAGGAGCATCGCCGGAGCCGTTCGAGGACTGCTGACGGCGTCGCCATGGTGGTCGAAACGACACCAGCGATGCAATATGGAGGCCGCGACCGGGAAGTAGCCACATCACCGAAAATGGCCTGCGTCTTCGAGCAGACCGACGCGGCTTCACCGTCGAAGTCCTTGTCGTCGAGGCCTTTGGTCGGCGTGGAGAGGGTCATCGGCGGGCTCTGGCCACTCACCGCTCCGAGTAGTGCCGGTCGTTCGCCCGCTGTTCGGCGAGCCAGTGTTCGCTCACCGTGCCGAGTTCGGCCATCTCGACGCGGTAACGCCACCTTGTCAGGATGACGACAGCCACCAGCACCGCACCGAGCAGGATCGGGATCCAGAACGTCGTCATGCCAGTCGCTCGAATGCAACAGTCCGGGCGGACAAGTTTGGAGTCGCCGTCCGTCCAGCCACGGACCACGCGTTCGAATGCACGTCACGAAGCACGGGCACCCCGGTCCACCACGCCGGCTCGGTTCGCGCACGCTCCGGCAGGGCGAATCCCAGCAGGGCCTCCATCTGCGGGAACGTCAGGACGACGGTCGAGGCGTACCGATGTTCCAGGTAGGTGTAGAGCGACAGGTATTCGGGGGGCACGCGTGGCTTCGCCCGCGGCGTCGGGACCGCCGCGATTTCGGGTTCGGAAACAGGGGGAGCCTTGCGCCACCACTCCGACACCCACGTTGGCGTTTTCATCCGATTCGTCATCCTCCATGCCGGTGCGCCACCTTCGTGCGGACGCCCGTGGCCGATCCACAGTACCGGATCTTGACGTGTAGCACACGCCGACGTGCGAGTGGTGTTTCCAACGGCACAGTAGCCTCGCAAGCCGTTCGCGCACCCAACACCCCCTTCCCGCCGCGGATCCTTCAGCCGATACAATGGCTGGGATGCAGCTTCGGGAGCTGAACGTCGGGTGCTTTGGGGGGGGCACGGGGTTACCCAGCCTCCTGGGGGGCCTCAAGACCAACCCCTGGCTGCACTTGAACGCCGTGGTCACGATGTTCGACAGCGGCGGCAGCTCCGGTCAACTCCGGGACGAGCTGGGCGTGTTGCCCCCCGGCGACGTCTTGAAGTGCGCGCTGGCGCTGGCGCGCAACGAAGGGGAGGCGCGCCGTGTCCTGCTGTCGCGTCTGCCCACCCTGGAGCACAGTGCCAGGCTGGCCGGCCACACCGGCGGCAACTTGCTGCTCTCGATGATGGAGCAGTACAGCGGCAACTTCCTGTCGGCCGTCGATGGGCTGCGTGGGCTGCTCGGCTGCAAGGGACGCGTGTGGCCCGTCAGCGTGGAGCGGGCGTCGCTCTGCGTGGAGTATGGAGACGGGTCGCAGACCACGGGCGAGTTCGAAGTGGACCTCGGCCAGACGCAGGGACGACAGATCCGCCGCCTGTGGCTGGAGCCGTCGGCCGCGATTCACCCCGACGTCGCGGAGGCGATTCGCAAGTTCGACGCGGTGATCATCGGGCCTGGCAGCTTCTTTACGAGCCTCATGCCGCCGCTCCTCGTGCGTGGCGTCAAGGAAGCGTTGGCCGAGGTGCGAGGCCCCGTGATCCTCATCGCGAACCTCCTGACGGAGGGGAGCGGGATGTCGGGCTTCACCGCTGCCGACGCCGCCCGGTGGGTGAGTCGTGCCATCGAGCGGCCCATCGACGTGGTGATCGCCAACACCGGCCGCCCGTCGCGCGAGAGCCTGTTGCGCTATGCGGGCGAGCGCAAGGAACCGCTGGAGGTCGGGGCGCTCGAGGACGAGACGCAACTCGTCACGGGGCCCTTCTGGACCACGTCGATCGCCCGCCACGACCGGCGCCGGTTGTCGTTTGCCGTCTGGTCCGTGCTCAGCCAGCAACTGCTCCAGCAGGCGCCTGAGCCCGTTGCCGACGTCAGCGCGTAGTCTTCTTCGCTCGTGTCTTCGGGCTCCGGGCTCCGGGCTCCTTCTTTTTCCCCTTTGGGCCTTGGGCCTTGAGCCTTGTGCCTTGACTCTCCGCCCCCGCCCTCATCGCCTTCGCTCGCGCGATGATCGTCTGGAACAGTTTGCCCGTGTCTCCGCCTTCTGCCGGGCGATTCGACGTCCAGATGTCGGGGTTCTCGTCGGCCAGGATGTCGGCGAAGTCGCCGCCGCTCTTGACGCTGAGCGGGGCGAACTCCGCGATGTCCAGCGGACCGGCCCAGTCGTCCTTGTGCTTGATGAGCAGCCACGACCGGCCGTCGTTCTCGCGGCCGCCCCAGCCGCGGGTGCGGATGAGCGCCCACGATCCCTTCAGCTTGTAGCCGTCCAGCGTCAGCTTCAGATCGCCCTTCGTGAGGGCCGCGTCCACGTCGTCCACCTCGGGCGTCCAGGTGCCGCGGTCCCACAGCATCACGATGCCGGCTCCGTAGCCGGACGGGATCACGCCCTCGAACTCCCCGTACTCCACCGGGTGATCTTCGACGTGCATCGCCAGACGCTTGACGGTCGGATCCAGCGCCGGCCCCTTCGGCACGGCCCACGACAGCAGCACGCCCTTGTGCTCGAGCCGCAGGTCGTAGTGCAGGTGGCTGGCCAGGTGCTTCTGCACGCAGAACATCCGCGGCGTGCGCCCGGCGGGAGATCGGCGCCGCGCGTCGCCTGCCGGCTCGGGGGACTGGGTGAAGTCCCGCTTCTCGCGGTACTTGTCGAGGGGCATGTCGAACGACCTCAGCGCGACTCGCCCGTGAGGCGACTCACGGGCCGGACGAGGGCCCACATGACGATGGCGGCTGCGATCAGCACGGCGGCCATCGCGGTGAACAGGTCGGAGAGGGGCATGCTCTCGATGAAGCCGGCCACCCACCCGGCCAGCTTGCTGCCGAGGGCAATGGACAGGAAGAACACGCCCATCATCAGCCCGACGATGCGTGGGGGGGCGAGGGTCGTCACCGCACTCAGGCCAACGGGGTAGAGGCACAGCTCGCCGAACTCGGAAATCATGAAGGCCGTGACCAGCCACCACGGGCTGACGCGGATGCCGTCGCCCGCCTGGGCCATGCCGCCGGCGGGGACCAGTACCAGGAACGCGAGACCCATGAAGAAGAGACCGAGGCCGAATTTGGTGGTCCTCGAGGGGTTGCGTGGCCCAAGCGCCGTCCAGGTCTTGGCGAAGAGCGGCGCCAGCAGGACGACGAAGATCGCCGGCACGGATTGAAACCACGAAGAGGGGAAGGAGAAGCCGAAGACGTCCAGCCTCGTGTAGCGGTCGGCGAAGAGGTTGAGCGTGGACCCCGCTTGCTCGTAGCCGGCCCAGAAGAGCGTCGAGAACACGAAGAACACCACGATCGCGCTCACGCGCCGCCATTCCGCCGGGGAGAATCCGAGCACGCCGGCGCCGTCCTGGCTCGTGCTGGCCTGCGTCGCGGCCGCCTGCATCCGCGGTTGCGCGGCGATGCGCTCGAAGGCGGGAGCGAGGTGCCGCTTGCCGACGACCAGCTGAATCAGGCCCAGCAGCATGCCGACGCCGGCGCAGGCGAAGCCGATGTGCCAGTCCACGCGCTGCGCCAGGTAACCGGCGATGACGGGGCCCATCAGGGCGCCGACGTTGATCCCCATGTAGAAGATCGAGAAGCCGGCGTCTCGTCGGGCGTCGCCCTCGTTGTACAACGAGCCCACGAGCGTGCTGACGTTCGGCTTCAGGAGACCCGTGCCGAGGACGATCAGCGCCAGGCCCGCGTAGAAGAACGGCAGCGACTTGAAGACCAGCGCGAAGTGCCCCAGCGTGATGACGGCGCCCCCGAGAGCGACGCTCCGATACTGACCCAGGAAGCGGTCGGCCACGATCCCGCCCACGATCGAGGCCCCCCACGCGGCGCCCGTATAAGTGCCGTAGATCGAGGTGGCGTCCGAGTCCGCAAAGCCGAGGCCGCCGGCAGCCGCCGGGGCCGTCATGTAGAGGATCAGGAACGCCCGCATCCCGTAGTAGCTGAACCGTTCCCACATCTCCGTGAAGAAGAGCGTGGAAAGACCGCGGGGATGGCCGAAGAATGCGGTGTCCGACGCCGTTCCGACCCCTGTGGCGGCTGTCAGCGGTGGGTTCACGGGGTTTTGGCCTCTGTCCCGCTGACTCGTGGAGCTACTTGGGGACGTAGCCAGGCGGCATGGCGGCGTTCTCGCCGAAGAAGAAGTCCTCCATCTGTTTGGCGATGATGTCCTGGGCCTCCTTCTGCCACGGCATCAGGCGGTACTCGTTGAGGATCATCTTCTGGCGCTCCTCCCACTGCTTCCAGGCCTGCGCCGACACGCTCTCGAACACGCGCTGCCCGAGCGGGCCGGGCCATGGGGGCGACTCGAGCCCCGGCAGGTCCTTCTGGAGCTTGACGCAGTGCACGGTGCGGGGTGGGGACGTGGGCTCGCTCATGCCGTCATGTTACCCCCACTCGCGCATGGGACGGACGGTGCCCCCGCGTGACCCGGGAGTCCGTCAAATAAATGGATGAGTTGATGCCGTGTCTGCTTCTGCTTCAAAACGGCGTGTTGTTTCTACAAAGCCACGCCCCGCTGTTTCAAGGCCGTCGTCGATTTTCCTTCGGCCAATTGGCAGATGGCGAGTGGCACACCGATTGAACAGCTAGCCAGTGCCCCCCAAGCGGCAGTCATTAGGCGACGGTACCCAGGTACCAGCGCGAACACAGAGGGCTCAGAGATCGATCGGGCTCTTAGGGAGGACGGAATCGTGAGCGATTATCGCAAGAGCACTCGAGGATTTGCCTCGATGTCCATCGACAAGCAGCGCGAGATCGCCAGCAAAGGCGGTCGCGCCGCCCATCTCAAGGGCACCGCGCATCAATGGACGTCGGAAGAAGCCCGCAATGCAGGACGCAAGGGCGGACAGATCAGTCGCGGAGGAAGGGGCCGGTTGGTACACATACCGGGCGCTTCTCTCCCCCAATCCCCCGGCGCCAGGCCGGGGATGAACTAACGCCCGGTTTCCGGGCTTAGCTTCCCACTACACACGTCGCGCCGAAACAGCTTCGGCGTGACGTTCTTCTATTTTCTTGTGCCTTCGGCCTTGGGCCTTGACTCATGCCTTGGGCCTTAATCTCTACTTCGCCCCAGGCGCCGACGAACCGGCGAACAGGCGCTTGCCGTCTGGCAGCAGGATGCTCGTGGCGTTGGCCGTGGGCCTGCCGTTGCGTGCCTGGAACGCGTCGATCGTGAGCACCGTTCCAGGCGCCAGATCCTCCTTGCGCCACCCCCGACGATAGAGTGCGTTGGCGCCGCCGGTCTCGAACGCCCAGTTCACCACCTTGCCGTTCTTCTCCTTCACGTCCACGTAGATCCAGGCGTGCGGGTTCGACCATTTCATGGTCGTGACGGTGCCCGTCAGCTTCAGCGGCTTCTTGTCGTCGTACTCGGCGGAGAACGAGTGGTGGGCAAAGGCCGCTCCCGTGGCCATCACGACCAGCGCCGCTGCCGCGGCCAACGCGCGTACTGCCGTCATCTGTCTTCCTCCAGGGGTCGTGCGTGCCCCGCTCGACAAGCCTGTCACCGCCGGCCGCGCGCCGCGCGCGCCGCGTCGCGGATCTCTTTCAAGTGTGCCAGGTCTTCGTCGTCCTCGTGGCACGCGACTTCCAGCAGGTCGCCCTCCTGGCGGTTCAGCGGAAACCCGATCGTCCACGGCCGCGAATACACGAGCGGGTCGGTCACCGTGGCCTCGTAGTCGATCGTGTCGGCATCCGTTGGCGTCAGCCGTTCGACGACGGTCTCGGCATGGCTGACGATTTCGCCCACCTCGTTCAGCCAGGTCTTTCCGTTCAGGTTCCTGGTGTCGATGACCAGCGTGTCGCCCTCCCACCGGCCCACGGAGTCGCCTTGCCACAATCGCATGGTGTCGGGGATATGGGGGCGGCCGTCCAGCGGGATCACGCGCCACGACATGCGCTCGTGGAGGATGACGACGTAGCCGGGCGGCTGCAGGATGTGCATCGGTGACGGCACGTACATCGAGCGGGGAACACCCGCCACGAAGCAGTGCGCCGTCGGGTCGTCGTACCCGCGCTCGGGCAGGATGCGGTTCTTCTGTTCGGTCGCCGCCCAGGGCAGCATGGGGAGCTTTCCGTCAGGCGGGTCGGTGACGACACCGCGCCCACCGGGTGTCAGGAAGTCCTGCGGATGCTTCTCCAGTCCGTAGTTGGCTCCGCCGCCGTCGGACTGGTAGTGGCCCGAGATGTCGGGCTTGCCGTCGGGCAGCCGGCGGACGGGTTCCTTGGCCTTCTGTTCCTGGGTGGGCGGGGCTGCGCCCTGGCCCAAGAGGTGCTGCGAGAGCCACGGGGCCGCCAGCGCCACGACAACGGCGGTCCCCATCAGCGCGCGGGTGGTCCGTGTCATCGCGAGGCACCTCCGGTGGCCGCCGGCGGCTGCGCCGGAGGCGCGGGCGGGCCCGGGTACCACGTCTTCGGGTCGCGTTCGAAGTCGCCGTTCGCCTCCTCGGCTTCCGCCTGGCACTGATACTCGAGGACGCGGTCGATGTCGGTATGGCGGTGAAGAGGCATCGACATCTTCCACGGGCGGGTGAACACCTTGGGATCCTCCACGGTGACCTCGTACTGGATCGTGTTTGCGTCGGTCATCGTGAGCCGCTCCACCAGGTGCAACGCCTCGCTGTGGAAGTTGCCCGCCATGTCGAACCACGTCTTGTCGTTGTGGTTGGTCACGTCCACGACGAGTGTGTCGCCGTCCCATCGGCCCCGCGAGTCGCCCATCCAGAATTCGATACCGTCGTGCGGCTTGGAGCCGTTGGTATAGATCAACCGAAAGACCTGCGACCACTCGAACGTGATCGCCACGTGATCGTTGGTCTGGAAGAGGTGAAACGGATAAGGCATGTACATGATCCGCGGCACGCCAGGCATGTTGCACTTGGCCAGCGGATCCGTTGTGGCCCGGTTGGCGGCGTTCTCGACCTTCTTGGCCGCGGCCCACGGCTGATACGGGATCTCGTTGCCGTCCACGACGCTCCGGCCGGGGCGCATCTCGTGCCGCGCGGCGTGGTCCAGCAGATCCGCGGCCGCCGCGTTACGTGCCTGCCAGATGCCCTGGAGGTTCGGGCGTCCATTGGCCGTGCGGGGAATTGCGCTTGGCGCGTCGCCTGTCGAACCCGATGGGGCGCACGACGTGGCGACCACGGCCACGACCAGGAGCGCCACCGGCGCCAGCAAACGTAAGGGCATCCGCTATTGCAGCACGTTGCCGTTGCGCGTGGCAACCGCACTGGCGAAGCGCAGCTTCGCTAGTGGACGGTATGGACCGGCTCCACCTGCACGCGTGCGTCGTTGAAGCAGGCGCCTCCGCCCAGGTCGGTCAGCGTATCCGGCGCGAGCGCGGTGGCGGTGAAGCCGTTGGCGGTGTGCTTGCGCCAGAGCCCCTTGGGGAGCAGCACGGTGCCGGGCCGGATCCACGGCCCCACCTGCACGCGGCACCGCACCTCGCCGAAGGAGTTGAAGATGCGGACGTCGGCGCCGTCTTCGATGTCGCGCGGTCGTGCATCCTCAGGATGCATTAGCAGGCGCACCTCGGGGCGCGGCAACTCGGCCAGCGTCGAGCTGACCGTCCGGTCGCTGGCTGGCGAGATGAGTGCCAATGGGAACTGCGGCGTGGCCGGATCGGGCTGATAGCCGTAGAGGCCGGCCGGCGACTCGGCGTCCAGGTGCGCCGGGTGCAGGTCCACTTTCCCATCGATCGTCCACGGGAACACGTCGACGAACTGTACGGGGCGACCGTCGTACGGCGGCGTGGCGACGCCGACGTCGCGCAGGGCCGCACCCGCCGGATCCGGGACCTGCGAGAGGACGTCGAGCATCTCTTCCAGCTCGCCCTTTGGATCCTCCTCTTCGGCCAGGCCGAGCCGCTCGAGAAGCTCGGCGAACACGTCGGCATTGCTCCGGGATTCGCCCACCGGCTCGATGACCGGCGTTCCCAGCCTCAAGGTGATCGGACCGTACCCGCGGGGAAGGTCGTAGTGCTCGAGGAACGTCGTGGCCGGCAGCACCACGTCCGCGAATCGGGCCGTGTCGGTCATGGTCTGGTCGAAGACCACGGTGAAGAGGTCCTCGCGTTCCAGTCCCTTCAGGACGCGCGTCTGATCCGGCGTCGTCACGGCGGCGTTCGAGTTGTAGACGAAGAGGGCCGAGACGGGTGGGTCTCGGTACTCGGTCAGCGCGCGGCCTAGCTGGTTCATGTTCACCAGGCGGGTGGACGGCTCCTGGGAACGGATCCACGTGCGCTCCAGACGCCACGCGTTCGTGTTGCTCATGGTGTAGCCGCCGCCGCGCACGCCGAACTTGCCCCCGACGGCCGGCAACGCCATGATGGCCAGCGACGAGTTGCCGCCGTTGCGGTTGCGTTCCTGACCCCACCCGCACCGTACCAGCGCCGGCGACGACGTGGCGTAGAGTTCCGCGAACCGCGTCAACGCATCCGGAGCAACGCCCGCCTCGGCGGCGGCGCGCTCGATCGTCCACGGCCGCGCCTTCTCTCGCAGCAGATCGGCGCCTCGCGTGTGCGCGCGTAGAAACGACTCCGCGGCGTGGCCGTGCTCGAACAGGTAGCGGTGCACGGCCAGCGCCACCGGGAGATCGGTGCCAGGGCGGACCGGCAGGTGGAGGTCGGCCTGTCTGGCCAGCGGTGTCGTCAGCGGATCGATGACCACGAGGGTCGCGCCCCGCTTCTGGGCCTCGCGGATGTAAGGCACGAGGTGAATGCCCGACGAGGAGGGGTTGGCGCCCCACAGGACGATCAGCTTCGCTTCGGGGAAGTCCTGATACGTGACTGACGGCATCTTTCCGTAGAGGGCCTGGTTGGCGGCGCCGGTCGGTGCCGCGCACACGGTGCGGGCCAGGCGCGACGCGCCCAGGCGCCTGAAGAGCGCCGCGTCGCTCGTATCCTGGGTCAGCAGGCCGTTCGAGCCGCCGTACGAGTACGGCAGGATCGCCTCTCCGCCCCACTGCTCGCGCGCCCCGTTGAGGCGATCGACGATGAGGTCCAGGGCCTGGTCCCACGACACGCGCTCGAAACGGGCGTGACCCTTGGGCCCTCGACGCACGGCGGGGAAGAGCAGACGGTCCTCGCCGTAGACGCGCGCCGGGAACTTGCGGACCTTCGCGCAGATGTAGCCGCCCGTGACCGGGTTGGCGCGCGAGCCGTCAATCGTCGTCGCCTTGCCGTCTTGCACGGTGACGTCGAGCGTGCAGGCGTCTGGACAGTCGAGCGGACAGACGGCGGACACGATGCGCGAGGAGGTGGGCAGGGGCGGCTTCATGCCACCCCATTATGATGTCCCCAGTGCACGTGGTGATCGTCGGCGGCGGTTTCGGCGGCCTGCGCGCGGCCCAGGTGTTGGCCGGGAAGCCTGTCCGGGTCACGCTGGTCGATTATCACAACCACCACGTGTTTCAGCCTCTGCTGTACCAGGTGGCGACGGCGGGCCTGTCGCCCGCGGAAATCGGCGCGCCGATCCGCTGGATTCTCCGCCGGGCCGCCAACGTGCGGGTGCTGCTGGGCGACGTCACGCACGTGGACCTGGCGCGACGCTGCCTCCGCCTGGCCGAGGGATCCCCGCTCGAGTACGACGCCTTGATCCTGGCGCCGGGCGCGCGCCACGCCTACTTCGGCCATCCCGAGTGGGAGCCGCACGCCCCCGGCCTCAAGACGCTCGACGACGCCCTCGACGTGCGTCGCCGGGTGCTCCTGGCGTTCGAGCGGGCGGAGCGGGAGAGCGATCCGGCCCGCCAGGCGGAACTGCTGACGTTCGTCATCGTCGGCGGCGGACCGACCGGCGTCGAGCTGGCCGGCACCCTTGCCGAGATCTCACGGCAGACACTGCGCCACGAGTTCCGGGCCATCGATCCGGCACGCGCGCGGATCATCCTGGTGGAGGCCGGCCCGTCGGTGCTGCCGAGCTTCGTGCCCAAGCTGCGCGATGCCGCCCGCACGTCGATCTCGAGCCTCGGCATCGAGGTGCGCGAGGCCACACGCGTCGTGCTCATCGACGGGCACGGCGTGGAGTTGCGCGCGGGCGACGGCCCGGCCGAACGCGTGCCCGCGGCCACGGTGGTCTGGGCGGCGGGCGTGACCGCGTCGCCGCTCCTCAAGACGCTGGGCGTGCCGCTCGACTCGGCCGGCCGCGTCGTGGTGGAGCCGGATCTGTCGGTGCCCGGCCACCCGGACGTGTTCGTGGTGGGCGACGCCGCGCGGGTGGCTCAGCCCAACGGCTCGATTCTGCCGGGTGTAGTGCAGCCCGCCGTGCAAGGGGCCGCGCACGCCGCGCGGTGCATCGTCCGGCGAATGGCCAACCAGCCGACGCAGCCCTTCGTGTATCGCGACCTCGGCAACATGGCGATCGTGGGGCGCGGATCGGCCGTGGCCGATCTGGGTTGGATCCGGCTGACCGGGGTGCTGGGGTGGCTGGCCTGGCTGGTCCTGCACATCGTGAAGCTGATCGGTTTCCGCAATCGGCTCGTGGTGCTCATCGGGTGGGCCGCGGCCTACATGTCCTTCCAGCGCAGCGCGCGGCTGATCACCAACGATCCACCGGCTCCGCGCACCGGTGTGAACGGCGGCATATGATGGGCGCGCGATCCTCGACAAGGAGCACGACATGAACTCGACCATGGTCTCGAAGGCCACGTGGGCCGGCGTCCTGACCATCGGGCTGGTGGCCCTCACGGCCGGTCCCGGAATCGCCCAGCAGCGTCTCGATGGATACAGGCAGGAGGCCGCGGGCCGGGTGGACGAGATGGCCAAGCTGGCGCAGGAGATGGTGGACTCCGTCTTCAGCTTCTCGGAGCTGGGCTTTCAGGAGGTGGAGACCTCGCGCTACCTGACCGCGATGCTCGAGAAGAACGGCTTCTCGGTGCGCCGCGGCGTGGCTGGCATGCCCACCGCGTGCGTGGCCACCTTTGGCAGCGGCAAGCCGGTGACCGCGCTGGGGTCGGACATCGACGGCATCCCGCAAGCCTCGCAGAAGCCGGGTGTGTCGGGCCACTCGCCGATCATCGACGGGGCACCTGGGCACGGCGAAGGCCACAACACGGGCGTGCCGCTCAACATTCTCGCGGCTCTCGCGGTGAAGCGCATCATGGAGCGCGACAAGCTTCCGGGCACCTTGGTGCTCTGGCCCGGCGTGGCCGAAGAGCTCCTGGCGTCGAAAGCGTGGTTCGTCCGGGAAGGGCTCTTCAAGGACGTGGACGTGTGCCTCTTCGCCCACGTGGGCTCGAACTTCAACGTGTCGTGGGGCAGCACGGCGGCGACGGGGCTGGTGTCCGTGCAGTACACGTTCTCGGGCGCGACGGCGCACAGCGCGGTGGCGCCGGACCGCGGTCGCAGCGCCTTGGACGCCGTGGAGCTGATGAATGCCGGCTGGAACTTCAGGCGCGAGCACCTGCGCATCCAGCAGCGCTCGCACTACGTGATCACCGACGGTGGCGACCAGCCCAACGTCGTGCCGGCGCGCGCGACCGTCTGGTACTACTTTCGCGAGACCGACTATCCCCATATCAAAGAGATGTGGGACTTCGGCAACAGGATGGCCGATGGCGCCAGCCTGATGACCGGCACGACGTGGACCTCGCGCCTGGTGGGCACGGCGTGGCCGCAGCACTTCAATCGCCCGGTGGCCGAGGCGATGTACGCCAACGCCCAGCGCGTGGGGCTGCCGCGGTGGAGCGACGACGATCAGCGGCTGGCCAGGGCGGTCCAGCGCGAGGTGGGGTCCACCAACCAGGCGGGTCTCGACATGACGCTGCGCCCGCTGCAGGGGCCAGTGCGCGAAGAAGACAAGCGCGGCGCCGGGTCCGACGACATCGGCGACGTATCCTGGGTCGTGCCCACCGTCACCTTGAGCTATCCGGCCAACATCCCGGGCCTGCCGGGCCACAACTGGTCGAGTGCCGTCGCCAGCGCGACGCCGATCGCGCACAAGGGCGTCGTGGCCGGCGCGAAGGTGCAGGCGATGACCATCCTGGACCTGCTGACGACGCCGGCGCTGGTCAGCCAGGCGTGGGAGTACTTCAGAAACCAGACCAAGGACGTCAAGTACGTCCCGTTCCTGGACCCGCAAACCCCGCCGCCGACGTGGATGAACCAGCAGACACTCGAGCGCTACCGGCCGGAGCTGCGGAAGTTCTACTACGACCCGACGCGGTTCGGCACCTACCTCGAGCAGCTCGGCATCAAGTACCCGACGATTACCGCTCCGTAAACCCTTACTCGTGCAGCAGGCGCAGCGTGTTGGGCCGGGGGACGCGTCGCTTGCCCTTCTTCATCCAGAACTTCTTCAAGGAACCGCGCATGGCCGCGCGTTGCCGCGCGGGCCGATTCGGGCTGTCGGGCTTCTTGAAGATCGCATACCGCACGTCGCCCCGCGGGTCGATGACCAAGGTGCAGCCGCTCGGATACTCCACCAGCTCGCCGTCCACGTCGGCCGTACACGATTGCGTGATTTCGGCTATCAGGTCGAAGACCACGCCACCGTCCGGTGACACGCGCTTGGCGCACCGGACGCTTTCGATCATCGGCGGCGACGCGTAGGTGACGCCGGCTGGGCGAGCGCGTCCAGGAAGGAGCAGACGCAGGCAGTCGGCGTGGTCGGGCTCACTGATGAAGGTCCCGAGCGTCATGGCCTGGCGGCGCAGCTCGGCGGCGCCGGCCGGGTGGCCGGGGTCGTCGGCGAAGCGGAGCTTCGAGAACGCCAGGCCTGGGATGTGCAGGGGTTTGCTCGGTGGCTGCCACCGGACCGCGTCCTCGGTCATGAACGGCACGTGGGCCGGGAAGATTTCGCGCCGCCTGAACGACCGCATCAGCGCTTCCCGGTAGCCCCACTTGTCGTCTTCCACGAGCTCCGCATCAGCGGTCACCAGGGCCCTCAGGTACTCGCCCAGCTCGATGTCCACCGGCGGGCAGTAGTCGATGGCGCGGATGCAGATGTCGAGGAAGCGCCCGGCCACGTCGTTGGCCTCCTGCGCCAGAGCCCGCACCAGCGCGTCGCTGAGCTGCGACTGGCCCACCTCTCGCGGATCCAGGCCGGCGATGCGCAGCAGGCGCTCGCCCTTGCGCCGGACGACGGTCACGAAGGCCTCGAAGACCGCGGAGACCAGTACCGATCCCAGCAGGTGCGCCTCCATCGTGGGGTCGTAGCGCACCGGGCCGGCGTCCTGATTGGGTGGAACGTCCGAGTCGAACGCCACCACGCCGTCCACGTCGACGGCCGAGCGCAGGGCCATCCCTTTGCCGCCGCGCGACCGCGCGTAGCCGAACTCCCGGGCCACGTCGCTCAGGAGCGAGCCGCGTGCGATCGCCCCGCGCGATTCGCGGATGGCCTGTTCCACGACGCCCGCGTAGCTGAAGTGCAGGAACAACGCCACCAGGTCGGCGAAGCCTTCGTGAAACGCCGGCACGTCCGGGTTCGTCGGCACGGCGAACGACGAGCGGAGCCCGTCGAGGAGCGCGTGCGTCGTTTCATGCGCGATGATGTCGTGCGACAGCGCCGTGAACACCAGGCCCTTGGACACGGTGAAGCCTGCCGGCTTGGCATTGGCCCGGAAGTAGCCGAACGAGAGGTCCCCGCCCTCACGAGAATAGCCGGCGTTGCGCTGGTTGGGCATGCCGAAGGGTCGCACCACCAGCCGGGTCCGGCCCTGACCATCGATGGTCTCGCAGGCCCACGAGATGTCGCGCCCCAGCGCGCGTCGAAAGGCAGCATACGTGAGGCTGCACACGGCGTACGTCATCTGCGGAGCGAACTGGCCGTTGGCGGGGGAGGGCGCGTGCCCACCCGACATCAGCAGGTGGGGGGCGTCGAGGTCCACGGGGCCGGCTCGAAGGGCCTTCGGCATGCCGGTCGTATCGATTTCGAAGAGCGAGCCTGTCGGCCCGGGCTCGAGGTCCTCGTACGGCACATTCACCGTGGCGATGCCCCCGATGCGGTGGGACACGGACGGGTCCAGCGTGTAGATGCGAAGCGGCCGGTACAGCGGGGCGCCCGCGGGGTGCTGGAAAGGCCTGGTCAGCGCCTGGCGCTCGGCGCGCGCGCTGACCTCGAAGAGGACTGGCGCGGCGGCGGCCTTGGTGCGCGTCGTCTGCCGTTTCGAGCGGGCGGATCGAGGCGATCGGGCCGGCTTGGTCGTACGTTTCTTGGCCATCTGATCCTAGCGAGGCTCCGCCTCAGACCGTCCAGGCTCCGCCTCGCTAGGGCAGTGTCCTTTTGCCCCGCGTCCCGCGGGGCGTAGACGTCTTGAAGGGTGGCCGAGAATTTGACTCATTTGGTGGACACTCGCGCCCCTTCAAGACGTCTAGGGGGCCTGGCTACGCGGACGGGGCGACGACCAACCTATCGGGCGACCACGTCACGATGTGCAGCGTTCCCCCGGCCGGGCCCCGGCCGCCGGGCGTGATGACCAGCTCCTGCCCGACCTGTTGCCAGCGGGCGGGATGATCCACGGACCTGTCGTCCGGCCCGCCGGATTCGACGACCGCCGACCCGTCGGCGTGGAGCGTGAAGGCTTCCCGTGGCCGCCTGGACAGGGGGACTGGCGCCGTGTCGGGCCGGTACACGGCGCCCTGGGGCGTGTCGTCCTCGAACACGTGCACCCACCGGATGTCGCACAAGGCCGATGGGTCCACGTGCCGTCGTCTCCTACGTCAGACTCTTCCGCGTGGTGTCCAGCGTGGTGCGCATCCGCACCACCTGCTGCGTCGTCAGCATGAACATCGCGGCGTCGTCGGTGTAGTCCATGTAGTTCACGAACATGTCCCCGTTCGGGCCGTTGCCGCATGTGATCACCGGAAAGACCGGCTCGCCGAAGTTGGGGCCCGCGCAGTTCGGGGTGTCGGCCACCATGTCCGACCCGCCGCAATCCGCCGTGTCGCCCCAGATGTGACGCAGGTTCAGGTAGTGTCCCACTTCGTGCGTGGCCGTGCGGCCCTTGTTGAACGGGCCCACGGCAGTTCCGGTCGACCCGAACGCCTGGTAGTTGATGACGACGCCGTCGGTGCCCTGGGGACCTCCGGGGAACTGGGCGTAGCCCAGCAAGCCACCGCTCAACGCGCACACCCAGATGTTGAGGTGCGTTTTCGGGGTGATGGGTGCGATGCCGCCCGTCGAGGCCTTCTTCATCTTGTCGTCGTGCGAGAAGGCGGCCACGTTGGTCTGCGTGCGCGTGGTCTTGACCAGCTTGAACTCGATGCGCGAGTCGGCCACCAGGCCCTTCCACGCCGCGGGCACCTTGGACTTGTCGGGGTTCTTGGCGCGAAAGTCCTTGTTCAGGGTCGCGATCTGGCTCTTGATCTGCGCGTCGGACAGGTTCTGGTCGGCGGTCTTGTACAGCACGTGCACGATGGTCTTGATGGTGATCAGCTTGGCGGTCTTCGAGTCGTACCGCATCTCGCGCCGGCGGGCCGTGGCGCCCTCAAGGCGGATCTGGTTCGCGCGGAATGCCGGGAACTTCTCGAGCAGCATCATGTGAGCGGCCATTGCGCCGCAGTTGCGGCGCAGCTGGGAACGAGCGGTCTTCTTCGCCATGAGTTTCTCCGTGTGTGGGGCAGATTCTGCGTGCCGAGCGCGCCTGGTGCGTGCGGTTCTCACTAGTGGAGAACGCCGGCGCCGCGCCAACCGAACACTGCCACAAGCGCCCCGCGCATTGCGAGCTGGACTTTATTGCGCGGCGACGTGTGCGCGGTTGGCTCCGGTCGCGCCCGGCCCCGCACCACGGGCTGCTAGAGCGGTGGGCGGCGCCGGTGCCAGTCGGTGGCGCGCTCGTAGGCGCTCGCCAGCGCCAGCACCGTCGGTTCGGCCCAGTGGTTCGCGCTCAGTTGCAGACCGATAGGGAGCCCATCGCGCGAGAAGCCGCACGGGACCGAGATGGTCGGCAGGCCCAGCACGTCGAAGATCACGTTGTTGTTGCCGCCGCCTCCCGGTGCGCCGCCCTCGAGCAGCGGCGCGGGTGTTTTCATCGTCGGCGTCACGAGCACGTCCACCGTCTCGAACAGCTTCTTGATCTCCCGACGCGCCTGTTCCACTTCGCGGACCGCGCGGACGTACTCGGGGCCGTTGGCGTCCTTGCTGTTCTGAAGTGACCGTCGGGTGCCGGGTTGGTACTTGTCGGGCGATTCCTCGATCCACTTGGCGTGGTAGACATAGGCTTCCGACCCCCAGATGGTGGCCGGGCGCCCCGATGGCGGCAGGCTGACGTCGGCGACGGTTGCGGTCAGCTTGCGCAGGACGCCGAGCGCCTCCTGCACCGCGCGCTCCACGTCCGGATCGAGGTTGTCGAAATACGGTGCGCGCGGAAGGCCCAGGCGCAGCTGTGCCGTGGGCGCGCGCAGGGCGCGGGTGTAGTCCGGAACCGGCATGTCGGCGGTGGTCGGGTCGGCCACGTCGTAACCCGCGATGACGTTCATCATGAGGGCCGTGTCCTCGACGGTCTTCGTCATCGGGCCCACGTGGTCGAGCGTCCACGACAACGTCATCACGCCGCGCGTGCTGACGCGGCCGTAGGTGGGCTTGAGGCCCACGATGCCGCAGTTGCTGGCGGGCATGCGCACCGAGCCGGCGGTATCGGTGCCCAGCGATCCGTAGCAGAGGCCCGCGGCGACGGCGACGCCCGGGCCGCCGGAGGAGCCACCGGTCACGCGGTCGAGCGCCCACGGGTTGTGCATGGTGCCGTAGTGCGTGGTGGTGGAGCTGCCGCCGTAGGCGAACTCGTGGAGGTTCAACTTGCCGAGCAGGATGGTGCCCGCGCGTTTCAGGCGGCGCGCCACCTCGGCGTCGTCGGTTGGCACGCGTGCCTCGAAGAGCTGGCTGGCGCCGGTCGTGCGGACGCCCGCCGTGTCGATGTTGTCCTTGAGCGCGATGGGCACGCCATGGAGCGGGCCACGCCAGCGTCCGGCGCGTTGTTCGGCCTCCATCGCACGCGCGTCGGTCAGGGCCTGGTCCGCGACCACGGTAATGTAGGCGTGGAGCGCGTCGTCGTGCCGCTCGATACGGCGCAGACAGGCCTGCACCAGGTCCACCGGAGAGACGGTGCGCCTGCGAATCGCGGCCGCGGCCTCGGCCAGCGTCAGCGTCGAGAGGTCGGTCGGAGTGGACACCGTCTGTGCCGGCACGGCGTCGACGAGGCTTCCGACGGTGGCGGCGCTGCTGAGGGCGAGGAAGGATCGGCGGTCCATCACGAAACCGTGCGAGGGGGATACTTCGTCGCGACGTAGGTGTCGATCAGCGCCCGGAAGCCGTGCGCCAGTTCCTCGTAGGTGCCGCGCATGGTGGTGACGTGCTCGCCGTCGATGAACACGGGGCAGTTGGGGGCTTCGCCGGTCCCAGGGAGGCTGATGCCGATGTTGGCGGCCTTGGATTCGCCGGGACCGTTGACGACGCATCCCATGACGGCCAGGGTCAGCGTCTCGACGCCGTCGTATTGCGTCTTCCACTCGGGGAGCCGCTCGCGGATGTACTCCTGGGTGCGCTCGGCCAGCTCCTGGAACGTGCTGCTGGTCGTGCGGCCGCATCCTGGGCAGGCCGTCACGCTGGGGGCGTAGGACCGCAGGCCCAACGACTGCAGAATCTCCCACGCGGCGTACACCTCGTCCCGCCGGTCGCCGCCGGGGCGCGGGGTCAACGACACGCGGATCGTGTCGCCGATGCCCTCGTTCAGCAGGATGGCCATGGCCGATGCCGACCACACGAGGCCTTTCTGGCCCATGCCGGCCTCGGTGAGGCCCAGGTGCAAGGGCTGGTCGGTCTTGCGCGACAGGTCGCGGTAGATCGCGATCAAGTCGCGTGGGCGCGACACCTTGCACGAGATGATGATCTGGTCCTTTCGCAGGCCCGTCTCGACGGCCAGGGCGGTGGACTCGACGGCCGAGATCACCATGCACTCGTTGAGGATGTCTTCCGAGGAGCGACCCAGGTTGCGGTCGGTGTTCTCCTGCATCTTGGCGAGCACCAGTTCCTGGTTGAGCGACCCGCCATTGACGCCGATCCGCACGGGCTTGCCGTGATCGATCGCCACCTTGCAGATGGTCGAGAACTGCTCGTCGCGCCGCTTGCCGGTGCCCACGTTGCCGGGGTTGATGCGGTACTTGTCCAGCGCGGCCGCGCAGTCCGGGTAGCGCGTCAGCAGCAGGTGCCCGTTGTAGTGGAAGTCCCCGATGAGGGGTGCCGTGCAGCCGGCGTCGAGCATGCGCCGCTTGATTTCAGGCACGGCCGCCGCGGCTTCGGGCAGGTTGACGGTGACGCGCACCATTTCGGACCCGGCTTCGGCCAGCTCGATGCACTGGGTCGCCGTGGCCTCGACGTTCGCCGTGTCGGTCATGGTCATCGATTGCACCGCCACTGGTGCGCCGCCGCCGACCTGCACGCGCCCGACACGCACCCCGACCGTCCTGTGAAGGCGAGCCGCTACGGCCATGTGGATGTCATTGGTCTCCAGTCTACGGTCTCCGGTCGCCGGTCGCCAGTGGTCGATCAGCAGTTTGCGGTCTCTGGTCGGTGGTCTCCGGTCGCCGGCACCCTCACGCGTCTTTCCAGCCATCCTTGATGAGGATGCTGCGGATGTGCTCCGCGCGGGCCATCGCCAGGTCCACGGTGTCGTAGTTTTCGGCTCGGTCCATGCGGCCGTCGAAGAACCAGGTGACGGTGGCTTTTTCCGGTCCCGGGAAGATGGTGGCGTGTGCCGTGTCGCGCCCGCGTGCCATCCGCCACAGCACGGTTGGGTCGTTCGGAGCGAGGTCCATGCCTGGGCTCAGTGTACCCCTGTGCCACGGTTGCGGGCACCACCCCGCCGGAGGCGGGACAAGAGACACTGCCCTAGCGAGGCGGAGCCTTCATGCTTGGCGGGCTAAGGCGCCTCGCTAGCTACAATGTCGGTCGTGTCCACTTCCGCCGACGCCGATTCCGCCGCGCTCCCGTGCGGGTGCCGCGTGCGCACGAGCCGAGACTTCTTGGGACGCACCGTGGGGACGGTCGAGGCGCGAGGCGCGGAGTGCCCGCGTGAGGATCATCAGGCCGGGAAGGTGCTGCTGATGCCGGGGCGCGAGCACGCGCGCCCCGAGTGAGGGCCGGCGCGGAGTCCGCGCAGTGGGACGCCATCGTCGTCGGCGCGGGGGCGGCGGGTCTGGCGACGGCCATCTTTGCGTCTCGCGCCGCGCCGGCGCTGCGCGTCCTCGTTCTGGACGGGGCCCGGCACATCGGCGCCAAGATTCTGGTCAGTGGCGGCTCGCGTTGCAACGTGACCAACCGCCAGGTGAGCGAGCGCGACTTCTGGGGCGGCTCACCGCGCATCGTTCGCAACGTCCTTCGGGCATTTCCTGCTGACAGGGCGGCGGCGTTCTTCGAGGGCCTGGGTGTCGCGCTGCACGAGGAAGAGGACGGCAAGCTCTTTCCCGACACCAACCGCGCACGGACCGTGCTGGATGCGCTGCTCTCGGCATCCGGTCAGGCGGGCGTGGTCGTCCGCCCCGGTGCTCGGGTGGCAACGGTCACCCACGAGCCGGCCGCCCAGATGTTCACTGTCGGGCTCGCGACCGGCGAGGTGCTGCGCACGCCCGCGGTGGTGCTGGCCACCGGTGGTCGGTCCCTGCCGAAGACCGGGAGCGACGGCGGCGGTTACGCGCTGGCCCGCTCGCTGGGGCACGGCCTGATCGCGACGACACCAGCCCTTGCACCCCTCGTGCTGGACGGTCGCTGGCACGTGGACCTTGCGGGGCGTGCTCATCCGGCGACGCTGACACTGCGTGTCGGTGGCACGGTCGTTGTCGCGTTGACCGGGTCGCTGCTGTGGACGCATTTCGGGATCAGCGGGCCGGCAGCGCTGGACCTGTCGCGCCACTGGCATCGCGCGATGCTGGAGGCCGGTGCAGGGGCCGAACGCTCAGACGCCGTCGACGGGTCGGCGGTTCAGGCGTTCGTGAACGTGTGCCCCGGCGACACCTACGAGTCCTTGGACGCGTGGCTGTTGCAGCAGGAACACGAACGACCGCGCGCCCAGGTCTCGACGGTCATCGCGACGCGCCTTCCGGCGGCCGTGGCCGAGACGTGGGTGGCCGCCGCGGACATCGCGGTCGAGACCACGCTGGCGCACCTGACGCGTGCGGAGCGCCGTTCGCTCGTTGCGCGATTGCTCGAGACGCCGCTGGCGGTGCGCGACAGCCGCGGCTACAACTACGCGGAAGTGACGGCCGGCGGCGTGCCGCTCGACGAGATCGATTCGCGCACCATGGAGTCGCGTGTGCGCCCAGGGCTGCACCTGGTGGGCGAGATCCTGGACGTGGACGGCCGGCTCGGCGGCTTCAACTTCCAGTGGGCGTGGTCGTCGGCCTGGGTGGCGGGCCAGGCGATTGGTGGGACCACCGGTTGACACGATGACCATGCAATGTGCATATTGCATGGCATGGGGACCAAGACCATTTCGCTGAAGGATGAGGCCTACGAGCGGCTTCGAACCGCGAGGCGGTATCCGGGGGAGTCGTTCAGTGAAGTCGTCCTTCGTGCGACGTGGCCCGAGGACACGGTAACCGGCCGCACTCTCCTTGGCCTGCTGAGGGGCAGTCATCCGCGACTTTCGGAGGATGCGCTCACTCGGGTCGAGCGTGGAAAACGAGAGGCGCTGCTGCCGGAGGACAAGTGGGTCGGTCGCTGATTCTCGAAACCTCGTTCCTGATCGATCTGGAACGTGAGCACCTCCGGGGAGTCCCCGCCCGCGCGGTGTCCTATCTCGAAGCCAACGAGCAGGCTCGCTTGTACCTTCCGTTCATCGTTACGGGCGAACTCGCGGCCGGAGTCTCGCTGTCCGACCGTGGGCGATGGGAGGCCTTTCTCGCGCCGTTCTACGTCCTGTCGTCTACGCCAGATGTCAGTTGGCACTACGGACGAACCTTCCGTCACCTGCAGGACAACGGGCAGATGATCGGTGCCAACGACCTGTGGATCGCCGCGACGGCCCTGGCCTACCAGATGCCGGTCGTCACGAGGAACGTCGAGCACTTTCGGCGCGTTCCGCATCTGGAGGTCGAATCGTACTAATGGACCGAGCCGCGGCGTGGCTCACCATGCACGGCCATCTTTTGCCCAACCAGGGAACTGCACTCGACGTCGCGTGCGGCCGTGGACGTCATGCCCTCTGGCTCGCAGAGCAAGGACTCAGGGTGTCTGCTGTCGATAGAGACGGGGTGGCACTGCGCGACCTTCTGGAAGAGGCGCGGAGCCGCGGACTCTCCACCATCGACGCGGCGGTGGTTGATCTCGAGGGCGGTGGGCGCGTTTTGCCCGTAGAGGCCTTCGACGTCATCGTGGCCGTGCACTACCTCCACCGGCCTTTGTTTCCGCAGCTGGTGGACGCGTTGCGGCCCGGCGGCGTGCTGGTCTACGAGACCTTCACGACGGCGCAGGCCGCGCGGGGCAAGCCGACCAACCCGGACTTCCTCCTGCGCCCGGGAGAACTCCTGCAATTGATACGGCCGCTTGCTGTGTTGGCGTCGCGGGAAGGGGAGTTCGACGGTCGAGACGTGGCCAGCGTCGTGGCCCGGAAGGCGTAGCGCCGGGCGAAGGACCTCAGCTCTGGCCGGCGGCCACCAGATGCGAGGCGATCGCCTTCGCGATCGCCTCCGCGGTGACCCGGTAGTGCGACGCCTGCCACACCACCCGCCCATCCACCACGAGGAGCGCCTGCGGCGTTTCGTGGCGAACGCCCAGGCGCGTGGCGACGTCGGTCGACAGGGCCCGGTGCGTCTGGACCGTCACGACGGCGTATCGCGCGGTCGAGGCGGAGTGTCGCAGGTGATCGCGCAGCTCGTCGAACGCGTACGCACTGGTGCCGCACGACCGGCTGTGCTTGAAGATGAGCACCGGGCGATGAGCCGACTCGCGCATGAGCGCGTCCAGCTGATCCGGCTCGGTGAGATGTTCGACGTCCAGCGGCATTCGGTCGGTTACGGCGCCACGCGCACGCGCCGCATGCCGACGGATGTGCCGTTCAGGAAGAGCTCGATGTCGTAGTCGCCGGCAGGGAAGCCGCCCGAGTACTCGATGTGGAACTCGGTGGCCGCGCTGCCCTTGTAGGACACCCGCTTCTCGGGCTCGCTGATCACGCGCCCGCCGTACGAGAACTTGGCGCCGATGGTGCCGCGCCCGGTGCCGTCGGTCAGCACGGCCGCGTAGATGGTGTCGTTGGGCTTGAACGTGGTGGCCAGGACGCCCACGCTGTTGTCCGAGTTGAGCGATTTGCCCACCTGGATGGCGCTGACCGTCAGGTTGCCGCTGCATCCCGCGACGGTCGCGGTCATACACAGGACGAGCACGCAGCGCTGGACGAGGCCGATCATCGCGTTGTGCTGCCGTTGCCCGAGGCAGCCACGTCGTGGTGGCCGGCGCGATACTGCGCCATCTTCGAGGCCAGGGTCCGCTGCTGCATGTCGATGGCGCCGGTGAAGCGCGCCCCGTCCGCAAGGACGACTTGATTCGCGCTCAGCGAGCCCTCCACCTGCGCGCTGGCGGCCAGCTCGATGCGCTCGGTGGCCGAAATGCTGCCCTTGAGCTGGCCCTGCACCAGCACGCGCACGCCGCGGACATCGGCCTTCACGGCGCCGCGGGTCGTGATCGTCAGCGGAGCATCCTTGATATGGACGTTGCCGTCGACACGTCCCTCGATAACAGTGTCTTCGCTGCTCTGGAACTGGCCGGAGATGAAAAGTGACGGGCCGATACGGGTCATGGATGATGACTACATGGTGCCTGAGGAGGGAATCGAACCCACACGCCGGGTGACCGGCGGGAGATTTTGAGTCTCCTGCGTCTGCCAGTTCCGCCACTCAGGCCTGAGTTACAACGGCGACGATCCAGTATCTCACGTCGCCGGGGATCAAGGCCCAAGGCAGAAGGCCCCAAGGCCCAAGTCGCCATAACATCCCTGCGTGAAACCTTTGCCGCCGGCCCGGGTTCTTCTTCCAGTGACGGCAGCTGGGGCGGACAGCTCCGATGACCGACGCCGAGGATTTTGAGGCGTTCGTGCGTCGGTACGAGGACATGGTGTTTGCCACTGCCGTGCGGCTCCTGGGCAATCCAGCCGAGGCTGAAGACGTGGCACAAACGGTGTTTCTAAAGGCCTTCGAGCGATACGACCAGCTGGTTGGCAGCCCGACCACCGGGGGCTGGCTCAAGACCGTCGCCACCAATCTCTGCCTGAACCACCTGTCGCGATACCGCAGCCGGTGGCGCCTGTTCAGCGAACTGGGGCCCGACGACGCGTCGCCGGACGCCGATCCGGCCGAGCAGCTGGGGAGCACGCCGCCCTACGACTTCGAACGCGCGGACGACGCGGCCCGGTTGGAGCGCGCGCTGGCGGCACTGCCGCCGCACCAGCGCGTGCCGCTGGTGCTCTTCCACTTCGATGGTCGGAGCTATGACGAGATCGCGACGACGCTCCGCGTGTCGCTGGGCAAGCTGAAGACCGACATGCACCGCGGTCGCCTGGCCCTGAAGCGGCACCTGATGGTCGCCCATGGATCCCGCTGATCTGGAACGAGCGACGCACGAGGCGCTGATGCGCCTGCGCGCACCTCGCGCACCTGGGTCGTTGGCGCCCCGGGTGATGGCGGCCGTCCGGGCCCACCAGGCATTGCCGTGGTACCGGAGGTCGTGGTTCTCGTGGCCGGTCGGTTGGCAGGTGGTCGGGGTGGTTGCGGCCCTCGTGATGGTGGCCGCGGGTGCCATGCTGGCCCCCTCCGCGGTGCGTGGCGCGGCCACGGTGGCGACCGTCGTGGCCCAGAACGTCAGCGGCGCGCTGGCGTGGGAACCGCCCGAGAACCTGCGTCGAGTGATCGAGATGGCCGGCGCGGCGCGTGTTGTGTGGCGCACGGTCCTGGGTCCCCTGGTGTTCTATGCCTCCGTGTTCGCCGTGGTGGTGGGCATGGTGTTCGCCCTGTGCGCGGCGGCGCTGACGCGATTGACGCTTGGCCGGGCCACGGCCTGACGCCGTTTTTCTCGAGCTGGCACCATCACCAGGAGCCAGCAGTTCTCAGGGAATAGGAGAGTGAATGGTTACAGCCGTCGCCGTCTTGACGCTTGCCCTTGGGTCGGCCGCTCTGGTCGAGCCGTTGCCGGCGCGGGCAGGAACGCCTGCCGCCGTATTTCAGGCCGCCGGCTCGGGCGACGTCGCCCAACCGGCACAGTCGGCCGAGCCGGCCCAGGCAGCGCAGCCCGCGCAGCCGGCAACGCCCGCCCGCCCTCCGTCTCCAGCTGAGCCCGTCACCCCGTCGATCGATGCGATCTTCCCCCTCGAACGGGCGGGCGACGAAGTCGTTCGCGTGGGCAGCGACTACGCGCTGCGGTCTGGCGACGTGATCGATGAGGTCGTGGTCGTGATCGGTTCAGCCACCATCGACGGCCATGTCGCGGGCGACCTTGTGGTGATCCTGGGAGAGGCACGCCTGGGGCCGACCGCCGTCATCGATGGGGATGTGGTCGTCGTTGGCGGGAGCCTCGAGGTACAGGCCGGGGCTGTCGCCCACCGGGACGTGGTGGTGGTGGGTGGCGCGCTCGATGCGCCGTCCGACTTCATGCCAGGTGGGGAGCAGACGGTCTTTGGCTTCCGTGCGCTGGGCGACAGCGTGCGTGAAGTGCTGCCGTGGCTGATGCGCGGGTTGCTGTGGGGAAGACCCATCGTGCCGGACCTGGGGTGGGTGTGGGCACTCGTCGGCGTCCTGTTTCTGGTCTACCTGGGTGTGCTCCTGGTGTTCGAGCATCCCGTCCGCATGGCGTCCGATGCGCTGACCACGACACCCCTGCGCGCCCTGGTGACGGGGCTGGCCGTGCTCCTGCTGGCCGGGCCGGTGCTGCTCCTTCTGGCAGCCTCGGTGATCGGGCTCATCGTGGTGCCGTTCGCGCTGTGCGCGATTATCGTGGCGGGACTCGTCGGAAAGATTGCGGCGGCGCGCTGGCTTGGCGCGCGGGTGCTTCCCGAAGGGGAGGCCTCCGACCGGTTGCTGCTGATCCGATCGTTCGCGCTGGGATGCGTGATCCTCGTGCTGGCCTACATGGTGCCGGTGCTGGGTGGTGTGGTGTGGGCCGTATTGGGGGCGACGGGGCTGGGGGCGGCGGCATTGGCCTTCATTGCCGCGTACCGCAAAGAGAACCCCCCACCACTCCCGCTCCAGCCGGTGATGCCCCCGCCGCCCCTCTCGCCGCAGTCCCTTCCGCCGCTGCCTGCGGCCTACGCCGTGGGCGAGGGCGACGCGGCGGCGTCCGCCGCTCCCCCGACGATGGCCGGTGCCGGCCCGTCGCAGTCCCTGGCGCTCTTTCCTCGGGCGATGTTCACCGATCGCCTGGCCGCCTTTGCGCTGGACGCCATCCTGGTGGCGATCACGGTCGGCCTGCTGGATCCGTTGGACGAGGACACGTTCGTGCCGGTGTTCCTGTTCTACCGGTCCGCGTTCTGGGCCTGGAAAGGCGCAACCGTCGGCGGCATCATCTGCCAACTGCGCGTGGCCAGGCTGGATGGGGCGCCGCTTGGCGCGGCCGAGGCCCTGGTCCGTGGCCTCGGCAGCATCTTCTCCATCGCGGTGCTCGGGATCGGCTGCCTGTGGATCCTGCGCGACCCAGAAAGCCAGGCGTGGCACGACAAGATGGCGGGCACCTGCGTCGTCAAGGTGCCACGTAATTGGCCGTTGTGATTCGCGACTGCGCGCGGCGCGGCTACAGCCCGCCGACGTTCAGCGTGATGCCCCCGCGGGCCGTGATCGGGAGCGCCGGGTACCCGTAGGACGCCTGGTAGTCCTTGTCTAGCAGGTTCTCGATGCTGGCGAAGACCTTCAGGCGTCGATGAGGCCGATAGCCCAGCGCCAGATCGACCTTCTGGAAGCCGGCCTCCAGGTCCTTGTTCGGCAGGAGCATCGAGTAGCCGAAGAAGCCGTCGCTGAGGAACGTGCTGCCGTCGCGCCTGCCCGTCAGATATGCCGACAGCGCCACGTCGAACGGGCCGCGCAGATAGCCGGCCATGAACGAGCCCGAGTGCGTGGGACGCCGGAACGGGCGGGCGCCGACGAGCGGCGCATACTGTCCGATCGGGATGCCGGGGAACGCGGGATTGACGGCGGGCGCCAGCACGCCGCCGCTGAAGGATTCGGTCACCTCCGCGTCGACGAACGTGTAGGAGGCCATGAAGCGCAGGCGCCCCAACGCGGCTTCGGCCGAGGTCTCGAGGCCTTGCGCGTCGAACGAGGACGCGTTGACATACGCGCCGAACGCGGTGGCTTGCGCCACGGCCGGGGGCACACCGACGAGCGGCAACGCCGACCTGCTCACGTACTCGATCAGGTCTTCGAACGAGTTGCGGAAATACGATGCGCGAAGTCGCGCACGGCCGTCCGCAAAGCCCTGTTCCACGCCGACGTCGAAGCTGGTGCTGCGCTCGGGCCCCAGCGGATCCACGGCGGGAGCTCCTGGCACGTTCTCGAGCAGCGCGAAGAGCGAACTCTGCTGCTGGAAGACGGGCATCGCCTTGATGCCCTTCCCGAAGTTGAGCACCAGCTTCGTGTCGCCGACCGACCCCGGTGCCGGGTTGCGCAGGTAGGCGGCGATCGAGAGCCGCGGCGTGACCGCCGTCTCGAAGACCGCGTTGTGCTCTACGCCCACGCCGGCGCTGATGTGCGTGCGGCCGCCCAGGCTCCCTCGGCCCTCGACGAACGCGCCGCCGTTCTTGCGGGTGGCCGTCGGATCACCGTCGGGGTCGCCGTACGCCGCTTCCCGCTCGAATCGGCCACCGGTGGACACGTGCAGGTCACCTGCCACGCGGTAGGTGGTTTGGCCGAAGAGTGTCCGGCGGGTGATGCGGCTCTCGAACGGCTGCGGGTAGGCGCCGCCGTAGTCAAGGATCGCCTGGCCGGTCACCGACCGGCCCTCGGGCCCCCGCAACGTGACGGTCTGTCCGAGGTAGTTCTCGCCGAAGCCGAACGGATCGAAGAACTGGCCGGTGGGGCTGGGGTTGTCGTAGAAGGACGTTTGACCGGTCGAGCCGTAACGGATTGTCGTCTGCAGCCGGTCGTTCCACTGCGACTGGGCCCTGACGCTGCCATACAGGAGGTTGGCGTCGGACGTGGAGTCGTCGGCGATGAGGTACAGGTCGAAGGCGTTGGGACTGCCAAACGCGCCGTCGATGTGGCGCAGCGTGGCGCTCAGATCGGTGTTGGTGCCCACCATCACGCCGAACCGCCCGGCGTACGTCTTGTTCCGGTAGCGGTTGTTGGGCACGCGGTTGTCGGTGGTGAAGTAGGAGTACTCGGAGAAGTAGTCCACGCGCTTCACGGCCCCGCCAATCGAGGCATTGGTCCGGAAGGTGCCCAGGTTGCCGCCATCGATCGTGTAGCCCAGGTCCGGCACGCGCGTCCGACCCCGCCTGGTCTCGATGTTGATGACGCCGGTCAGCGCGTCGCTGCCGTAGACGACGCTATTGGACTGACGCATCACCTCGATCCGATCCACCCCGGTCGTCTGCAACTGCGAGAAGTCGAATCCGCCGCCGATATCGTTCACGGCGATGCCGTCCATGAGGACCTTGGTGAAGTCGGAGTCGCCGCCGCGGACGAAGAAGGAGGCCTGGGCGCCGCGCGCGCCGGTTTGTTGCACCTGCGCTCCGGGTACCAGCCGAAGCACTTCTTGAAGGTCCGGCTTGTTCTGCGCCGCAATGAGCGCGGCGTCGAGGACGGTGACGGGCGCGCCCGTCTGCGATTGCATGATCTGCGCCGCAGAGGCCGTGACCGAGACCGCCTGCTGCAATGGGCCCACCTGCAGCGTCACGTTCAGCGTGACGCGCGCACCGGGGCCGACGTAGACGGGGTCTGATGTGGTCGCCCCGAAACCCGTCGCGGTCGCGACGATTTGATAGCGACCCGGCGCCAGGTTCGCAAAGGTGAACGTGCCTTCGCTGGACGTGGTGGTTTCAGCGGCCGTTGGTCCACCCGAGAGCGTGAGGGTGGCACCGGCCAGGCGAGCCCCCAATTGGTCGAACGCCGCGCCGCTGAGCGACGCCGTCGTTTGGCCCCAGGCTTGTGAGCACGGTAGTAGCAGGACCGCGAGCGCACACACTCGCAGCAGACGAATTGCGATGGACATGAGGTCTCCCTAATCAGACTACGGGTCACCGGCCTTCGCGGACCGGGGCGCGTAGCGGAAACTCGTCTGAAGAGGGGAATGGCGCGCGAGAGAAAACGAGGCTGGGCGACCACGGTTCCCAAGCATGCCTTCCGTTCTCCGCGGAAGAGCAGCCGCTTCACCCTGGGTAGGTCTCCTGGCTCGGAAGGTGCGAATCCTTCGATTCGCGGGCCGCTTCACCTTCCCCGATCGCGTGACCGAGTGGATTGAAGAGGCTGGCCTTCACTTACAGTGGCGGAACCGCGCCGGACTCTCACCGGACTTCCCTGTTATGCCGTCGCCGGCACCCAAGACCCAGCGACTATATCACTCGGGGTTTATATCAGTCGGGGCAGCAACCCCCACTCTGAAGAGTTCCTGAATTCTTCGTCAGGCCGTGCGACCCGCATGGCGATGCGACCTCGTCATCGGGGCACGACTTGCAGCGCGACCTGGCCCGTTCCACCACCACCGTGTTCCTCCGTGCCCGAGGTCCATTCGCTCCACGCCAGCGCGAATCCCTGTCCCCACGGCTCGATGGCCGGGATGAGGGAGGCGGCGGCCGTGTTCGTCAGCCGTTGGGCCGGGCCCAGGGGTTGCCCCGAGGCATCGAACGACTCGAGGTACACCTCGTGCTGCCCCTCCGTGTCGTCGCACCAGGCCAGCCCGACCCGGTCGCCGTTCCACGTGAGGTAGGCGCCGATGGAGTGGCCGGCCGTGGCCGTCACCCGCGTTGGCCCGGCTGCCGTCAGCGCATCCCTCCGACGGAGCTGATCGGACCGACCGACCACGAGGTAGATGTCTTCGTTGCCGTTCAGCGTGTCGAACCAGGTCACCGCCAGGCGCGTGCCCGAGAGCGCGACGTCCGGATACTTCGACGACACGCCGTCGTCATCGGTCAAGCGGGTCACCGACGCCTCCGCGCGACCGACCTCGACGGCAAAGAGTTCCTCGGCGCGCGTGCCGGCCTTCGCGTCGAACACCACCCAGCCGACGGGCGCCTCCGGCGCGGACGACGGCGCGACGGCCGCGTTCAAGTTCCACGTCGTCGGTCCGGCGTCGGCTACGCGCCGCGCCGAAATGGCCGGGAGGCCCTCGTCGGTCCACCAGCCGGCCCACACGCCGGCCCGGTCCGGGGCTTCGTTCTGGACCCACGCGACGAAAATCAGGCGGCCATCCACGCGCACCACCGTGTTGCGGCCGGCCGGGGCCAGCGTGATCACCCACCGCTCCTGTCCACTGCGCGACCATCGCCCGAGACGGGGCAGCAAGGCTGCCTCTTTCGTCTTCTCGTACCAGCCGACGACGAAGTCCGTGGCGCCCAGCGCGTGCACGTCGGCTTCGTAGGCGTCGTTCTGCCCGGTGGTCAGCTGGTGCTCGGGGCCGCCCGCCGTGCCATCGGGGTTCACGGCTCGTGCGTAGATCTCGCCGTGGCCGTCGCGCGTGTCGTACCACGCCACGGTGAAGCCGTCGGCGAAGGCAGCCAGGCTCGGCTCGTGCGCCGAAAGCGGCGTGTTGCTGACCTCGGTGAACGCGGGGGAGGTGCAGCCGGCGAGCAGAGCCGCCAGGCACGCCAACCCGAGGCCCCTCCGCGCGTGCATGCTCAAGCGGCTGCTAAGGGTTGCGCCGGCGCCGCCAGCGCCACGCGAGCAGGAGTGCCACGACGGGGCCGCCGGTCCACAGGGGCTGGAGCGCGCTGATGGGTGACGGGGCGCCCTGCGCGGGGCTCTGGCCCTGATCCGTCGTCCGTTCTTCCATCTTGTAGCCCTGGAGTTGCCGCGCGGTCCGGCTGGGCGCAGGGACCTTGGACAGGTTCTCCGCCATCTGGGCGTCGTTGGCCGCGGCAAAGCTGGACAGCTCTTGCGCGCCCGATTCGATCGACGTTTCCGTGGCGCGCTCGAGCGCCTGGCGGAACGCGTCGAGCTTCGGCACCGGGATCCCGACCTTGCGACCCTCGTCGAGCACGTACTTCTGCAGGCGCGGGTTGCCGCACGTGTTCTCGGCGCACCCCACGCCGTGCCTGTTCACGCTCTCGACATACTCCTCGAGCAGCTTCTTCCTGGTGGCGTCGTCGGCCTTCCAATAGCCCTTGCGCACCGTCTCGGTCATGCGCGCGGTGATGTCCTGGTAGGCAAAGGGGGAGTTGGCCTCGAAGAACGGCTGCATTCCCAGCTTGTGCTTGTCCTGGACGTAGACCTCGAAGGTCTCCTGCCACTTCTGGTCGTCGATCACGTCGGGCGCGGTGGCGTCCCAGCCCCACAGGTACTCCACGAACGCCTTCATCTCCCCGGCGCCCGCGTAGCCCTCCTTCTTCATCCCCTCGATCCAGGTCGGGTTCACGTAGCGCGAGCGGAACTCGGTGCCGATGAACTTCTCGACCGACGTCATCTCCGGCTTCCCAGGGTCCCGGGTGTTGGCGACGACCATCTCGGGCGTCGTGCCGTCGATGTTGCGCACGGCCGTCGCCAGCCCGCCCATGTACATGAAGAAGTCGTCGTTATCGAGCGCGCCGTAGAGGGACGTGGAGCTGCTGTGGACGATCTTCTCGGTGCCCGACAAGGCCATGCGGAAGACGTCCTGCATGGGCTCGCCCCAAAAGCCGTTGCCGTAGGCGTGGCCCATCTTCCGCAGGTAGTCGTCGGCCATGCCCTTGTCGGAATCCCACGTGCCGCTGGCGCCGGCGATGGTGGACGTGTTGAGGTTGAAGATGCCCGGCGCCTCGTCGAAGATGCGGACGCCCGCGCGGCGGTCGGCGTCCTTCTCGGAGTAGCCGCGCTTCATCAGGACCGCCTTGGTGTCCAGGTAGTGGCGGCGGACGAAGTTGTCGGCCTCGTCGAGCGCCTTGACCTGCTGCACGGCCTTGTCCATGAGCTGGGTCACGTTGGCGAACATGCCCTCGGCGGCGCTCGCGATCACGATGTCCACGCGTGGGCGGTTGAGCTGCGCGCGCGGAATCACCTGCACGTCCACCACTTTTCCGCGCGCGTTCCATACGGGCTTCGTGCCGAGCAGGTAGAAGATCTGCGATTCCATCACGCCCTCGTGGCGCATGGTCTCGTCGCCCCAGATCACGAACGACACCTTCTGCGGGTAGCGGCCTCCGTGCTGCGCGCGGTGCTCCTCCAGCATCTGCCGGCCCAGCTTGACGCCCAGGTCCCACGACGCCTGCTTGGGCACCTTGTCGGGGTCGATGCCGTAGAAGTTCTTGCCGGTGGGATAGGCATCGGGGTTGCGAATCGGCTCGCCGCCGCCGCCTGTGCCGACGAACCCGCCGCGCAGCGCACGCACCAGCCGATCCAGCTCGCGCCCGCCGGATTCGACGATGCGCGCGTCCATGTCGGCGGTGAGTACCTTGGCCTTGGCGGGCAGCAGGCTCCGGTCCGTGCTGACGATCGCGTCCACGGTCGTGTCCCGCTCGGCCTTGGCCGGCGCACGCCCGAATGTGTGCAGGCCGTACGGAATGTTCGTCCCTTTGAGGGCCAGGAGGTGCTCCTCGGTTTCGTGGAGCACCTCGTCGGTCAGGCTGCCCGGCGCATCGAGCTTCAGGCCGAGGTCCTTGGCGATGCCCAGCGAGATGAGCTGCTGCCGCACGCGTTCCGCGTAGGCCTGGGCCAGTTGCGGGTTGTCGGCCTTGCGCTTGCCGTAGTCGGTGATGAGCTCGCTCAGCTCGGAGAGCTGCGGGAGGAGCCCGCCCTTCTTGAAGGGCGGCACCATGTGATCGACCAGCGTCGCCATCCCACGCCGGCGGGCCACGAGTCCCTCGCCCACCACGTCGACGTTGTAGATGTAGACGTCCGGGATGTCGGCCATCAGCGCGTCGGATGCATCCTCACTGGAGAGGCCGATGTCCTTGCCGTCCAGCCATTCCAAAGTGCCGTGCGTGCCGACGTGGACGACGGCATGCGCGCGAAATCCCTGGCGCAACCAGCCGTAAGCGGCGACGTACTGGTGCGGCGGCGCCAGGTTCTGCGCGTGAAAGAGCTTTTCCTTGTCCTCGCCCCATCCGCGCGCCGGCTGCGGCACCAGCGCCACGTTGCCGAACTGGGCGACCGGCATGACGAACGACGGGCCGCCCGCGCCCTGGACCATCATCAGCTTCGACTGCTCGGGCTGCCCCCAGTCCTTGATGACCTTGGCGCGGAGCTGTGGCGCCAGCGCGTTCAGCCACCGGCGATATTCCGGCATGCCGATCTGCACCGCCGAGCCGCCGGCGACGAGCGCCTTCAACTCACCCGGGGCATAGCCACCGATGTTGCGCGCCTTCTCCGAGAGGGCTTTCAGCACGGCGTCGCCGGTCTTGGCCGCCGTGCCCACGTTGTAGCCTTCGCGTTCGAGCCGTTGCAGGAGCTGCGCGATGGACTCGGCCACGTTCAGATAGCTGGCGCCGATGTTGGCCTTGCCGGCAGGGTAGTCGTAGAACACGATCGCCACCCGCTTGTCGCGGTTGGCCGTGCGCCGCAGCGCGGCGTACTTGAGGCCGCGTTGCACGGCCATGGCCACCTGCGACGCAATCGGCTTGCGGGCCACCAGCGTCAAGCCGGTGTCGGGGTCCTTCACCTTCTCCTGGCTGCCGATGACCGTCGGCGCCACCAGGCCGGCCAGCTCCGGCACGGCCACCTGGAACGTGCCCTCGAACATCGAGAGGCCGGTCGACGTCGCGCGCCACTCCTGCTCGCTCCGACCGTAGAGGCTGATCAGGTTGATGAGCGGAACGTCCACCTTCTCGAGGATGGGCGAGGCTTCGGGCCCCGCGAACCTGAAGAGCAGCGACAGCACCACATCGGCTCGTGGCGCGCGCGCGTCGTCCAGCAGCAGGCGCTCGGTGGCCAGGGCCTCCGGGTAGCCGAAGAACGGGATGGCGTCGCCGCCCCGCTTCTCGATCTCGGCGATCACGGCATCCAGCAGCTCCGTCTCGCCCGAGTAGTAGGACGACTTGAAGAAGGCCAGTGCCACCCGCGGTGCGCCGGGCTTGGCCTTGCCGCGCGCCTGCTTCCAGGCGGCAAACTCCTCCCACGTGCCGAACACGCGCCCTGAGGCTCCGACCGGCGCGCGGAGCGCGCCCAAGCTAGCACTGTTACCCAGCCCTGCGCCTGCCGCATTGTCCGCGGCAGAATTCTGGGCTGGGTAGTAAAAACCCATTTCGAGGCTGGGCTCCGGTTTGGGAACCGTGAGGCCGGTGACGCCCGCTCGCGACAGCGCCAGTTCCAGCAGGCCCACCTGGTTGTTGAAGCCCGAGTGAGCCCAGAAACTGCGCGCCACGTCGTCGAAGCGCGCCCCCTGGCTGACGTAGCGCTCCTTGGGCATCAAGCCCTCACCGATGGCCAGCACTTGCCCGCGGCGGCGGACGGCCGCGATGAGATCGATGCCGTGCGTCTCGTTGTAGCGGTCCAGCATCTGCTGGTTCATCGTGTCCAGCAGCAGCACGTTGGACGACGAGATGTCCGCCGGCGCGACGTCATCGAAGGTCGATTCGGTGAGGAACGTCAGCGCGACGCGAGCCCGCAGGTCCGGACGCTCGCGCAGGAGCGCCTTGTAGGCGGCCAGCGTGCCGGGGATGTTGCCATCCGAGAACAGGTAGGTGATGCGGACAGGCGGCTGTGTCGCACCGGTTTGTGCGGTCGGCACCGCGCCGATCGCCAGCGCGCCCAGCAGCGCGAAGAGGCTAGCGACCCGGCGCACTTTCTCCCTCAGGCACATAAATGATCTGCCCGTCGGCCAGCCGGTAGGCCACGCCCAGGCGTTCGCCGTCGCCCGCGGCCGTGTCCCCGGTCACCTTGTACGCCGTGATCTTGGTGCCCTTCTTCACGATGATCTCGCGCTGGCCTTGCGCGTCGGTCTTGACCATCGTGACCTCGCTCTGCGAATCCATCAGGTCTCCGATGCGATACACCGAAAAGAGCGTGATCATCAGGCCGACGATGAACACCACCGACACGTCGAAGAGGTTGGCCACGCCCGCCAGGGGGTCTTCCTCGATGGGGTCGTCCGGTGTGGGCAGGCGGAGGAATCGTGCCATGTTCAGCGCCCCACGCCAGCGAGCACCGCGGGCGACGCCGCGGGCATGCTGCCCGCCAGCTCCGCCGCCAGGCGCTCGGCCAGATAACGATCTTCTCGCACGGACTCGGCAACCCAGCGTTGCCGTACGGCCGCCACCGCGTACGCCAGCGTGCCCGTGACCAGGCCGACGATCGTCGACGTGAAGGCCACCACCATCTGTCCGGCCATCCCCTCGAGGTTCCCCGTGGACATGGCCGCCAGCGACGAGCCCATCGGGATCAGCGTGCCGATGAGGCCAAGGCTGGGCCCGACCTTCACTAGCGCGCGCGACGCCGTGAGGCCGTGCCGTGCGCGCTCCTCGCGTTCGAGCACGATGTGCTCCAGGCCGCCCTCGCCCAGCCCACCGGCGCCCCGGGCCTTTTCGACGTCCTGCACCAGGCCGCGGAGGGAGGACGGCAGCGCCGCCATGCGGCGTTCGTCGGCGCCGAGCACCGGGCCTTGTCGGAGCCATGCGCTCAGGTCGAAACCTCGTCGGTCGCGCGTGCGCGCCAGGAACGCGGCGAAGCACCGGCCTACCATGAAGAGCGCGGCGGCCACGCACACCCAGAGCAGCACGACGACCGGGAACCGCAGGACCTGACCGAGCGCGAAGAGGCCGTTCTCGAGCAACTGCAGCACTAGCTCACCCTTCCGGATGTCTACCGGCGACTCCACATGCCAACGCCCGCGCCGCAGGTCAGGGCAGCCACACTGATCGCGACGGCCCAGGCCGGCACCATCGACGTCTGTTCCGTTGGCGTGCCCACCATCTTCAGGTTCACCGCCCCGTGCCAGCCGTCAACCAGCCCCGGCGCCGCGGCGGCGCACACGGACACGAGCGTCACCACGAGCAGCGCGTCCTCCAGCAGGCGCGGCGGCGCAAACGCCGCATCTCGCCGTATGCGCGCGACGCTGACACAGGGGAGCGCGAGCGCCACCAGGGCCGCGGCCCATAGCGGCACGCCCTCGAGGTTCAGAATCGTGGCCCACACGGCAGCGAGCCACCCCGCGGCCACGGCAAGCACCTCCACGCGGCCCCGTCCGGCCAGCGTGCCGACCGCCAGCACGCTGGCAGCGAGGGCCACGCCGCCCGTCGCAACCGGTACCACGGCCGCGGGGGGCCATGCGAGCGTCGCGGCAAACGCCAGCGCTGCCGCGATGAGTCCGCGTCTAGAGCCCACGCCTGCCGCGGCAAACACGACGGACCCGAGGGCGCAGGCCAGGCAGGCGAGCAGGGTCGGGGCTGTCATGCGTCGAGTCGATCCTAGCCTGCTGGCCGGACGGGCTGGGCTGAAGATTGGCTGAACGGATTGTCAGGGACGCGGTCAGCCGCGTGCATAGGTCAGCGTCTGCGTGGTCCTGCGCTGAGTCCGTTCAACGGTCAGGGTATCGCCGTCCACGGCGTAGACTTCGCGGATCTCGAACGTCAGCTCGCCTTCCGGCCCTTGGACCGACCGCCGAACCGCCACAACCAGTCGGCCGGCTTCCACGGTGCTGGCGGCGCGAGTGTCCCACCCGATTGGACCCGGAATCGGCTGATCGCCGCCGCCCACCCGGTACACGGTGGTGACGATTGCGTTGTCGGTGCCGGTGTTGCTGTCGATGCTGACCTCCGACCCGGAGACCCGGACCACGAGCCGCGTGGCGATGCTGATGCCGTTGATAGGCCGCCTCGTGCGGGCCGCCGCCGCGTCAGCCTGTAGAATCCACGTGCCGGCGAGGCCGGGTGGCGCCCCCTGCGCGGACGCACTGGTTGCCAGCGAGAGGACACCCACCGTGAACAGCACACGCGCGAACGTCTTTATCATGGTCGTTGGGATCCTGCTCCAAGCCCCGGTCGGCGCGCAACAGCCGGCTGGAGATGCCGGCCCGGTCCGTGCCCCGCTGCCGGGTACGTCCTATGCCACGCCACGGACGCCGTGGGGAGACCCCGATTTGCAGGGGGACTACACCAACAAGTACGAGCAGGGGACGCCGTTCGAGCGGCCCGCCGACTTCGACGGCCGGCGCCTCGAAGACGTGACGGGCGACGAGTTGGAGGAGCTAATCGAGGAGCGCGGCGTGCAGGTCATCCTCAACGCCCCGTTCTCGGGCGACCCGCTGGGCGGCAACTTCGGCGGGGCCCCGGCGTTCTACGATCAGTTCGAGGCGCGCAAGGGCAGCCGGCCCTGGTTCGTCGTCGATCCTTCCGCCGGCAAGATCCCGGCGCTAACGCCGGAGGCCCGCCAGCGCGTGGCGGCCAGGGCCAAAGCCCGGGCCGAGGCCCGGCGCGGGCGCGGGCCGTCGGACTCGTGGACGGATCACAGCCTGTACGACCGCTGCATCAGCCGCGGCGTACCCGGCTCGATGATGCCGACCAACTACGGCAACTCCTACACCATCCTGCAAGCGCCGGGCGTCGTGGCGATCCGCTACGAGATGATCCACGAGACGCGTGTCATCCCGCTGGACACACGGCCGCGCGCCGACGCGCGGATTCGGCAGCACATGGGGGATGCCCGCGGGCGCTGGGAGGGCGACGTGCTCGTGGTCGAGACCACGAACTTCCGCGACGACAACGTCTACCGCGAGGCCGACCCGCGGACGCTGCGGCTGGTGGAGCGGTTTCGCCGCACGTCGGCGAAGACCGTGGAGTGGTCGGTCACTGTCGACGACCCTGGGACCTGGACCACGCCGTGGACGTTCACGATGCCGCTGACGATGTCTCCGACGGAGCGCGTCCTCGAATATGCGTGCCACGAGGGCAACCGCGCGATGGAGAACATGCTGGGCGCCGCGCGCGCCGAAGAGCGGCGCGCCCGGTAGCGGCAGACTCGACGGACGCTTTTGCGGCGTCCTCGTCAATGCCCAATGCCCAATGCCCAATGCCCGGCGACCGGCGACCGGAGACCGGAGCCCGGAGACCGGAGCCCGGAGACTGGAGACCGAAGACCGGCGACCTACGGAGCCGCGTTCCCTGCACCGGCCACCGCGGTGACGCGGATCGGCTTGGCAGCCCGGACAATGTCACCGGTGGGGCCCAGGAACTCGGCGTTGTCGATCTGAATCGTCGCCCGGTACTGATTCGGGTTGCCGGCGCGGATGCCAGGGGCGGACAGTTGGATGGTGACGGTCCCTGTCACCGCGCGCCATGTTCCCTGGCGCGTGGCGTTGGGCCCCTCTTCGCGCACGATCACGTCCGTGCAGAAGGCCCAGTTGCGTTGGGGGCGGTCGAAGACGTCGGTGAACACCTCGATGTTCCCAGCCTGGGCGGCGAGGTCGAGGACGTGAGGCGCCGACGCGGGGGACAACTGCAAGAGATCCTTGTCGGCGCGGATCGCGATCGACTCGGCCCGCTCCGCCGACCACCCATAGAGAAGGAGGTCCCCGCAGCCGTCGGCGTCGGCGTACGCGAAGGCCGGCGGACGATCCGGGCTGCGGCGTCGCTTCCAGTTCACCTTCTGGTCGGCGGCCTTCCGCTTCTTCTCCAGGTCTTCGAGCTCCTTGCGCTCGGCGTAGGTCGGGATTCCCTCGCGCCTCGGATCAGGCCCGCCGAGGATGCCGAACTCCACGTGCCCGGCGTCGTTCACGTGTAGGGTCACCAGGTCTCTCAGCTCCACCATCGCGGTGGATGGTGGCATCTCGGCCTCGAACAAGGTCAGGACCTCGCTGGCGACGGCGACGACATCCGCTTGCACGATCTCCGAGAGCGTCCACGCCAGCTCCCAGCGCGATTCCGACACCGGCACCCACGTGCTGGCCTCGATGAAGTGGCGCCGTGGGCCCAGCCCGTCGCGCGAGTCGAGCGCCGTGTACTTGATCGGCAGGAAGATGGCGCCAGGGGTCAGTGGGAGTTGGAGCGCGGCCTCCTTGTCATTGCCGCGAAACGAGACCGTGGCCACGACCTCCTGGTTCTTGCTGGCCAAGTCGATCGACACGGAATGATCGACGTCGAGCGTGAAGCTGGCCGGCGTGAAGCCGTGGTTCACGCCAACGCCGGCCATCATGACGCAGCTGGACGCCAGATCGGTTTCCAGGCCGTCCATGCTCGCGCGCATCAGTTGCCCAGCCACGCGAGCGAAGGGGCCGTTTCCGACTTCGCTGCGCGCGTAGAGGGCGCAGGCTCTCGCCCGATCCTGTGGCACGCCGAGGCCGTTCTCGTAGAGCGTCGCCATGAAGAAGGCGGCAACCGAGACCGCCTCGGTTTCCTCGGCCCAGCGGTCCACGATCGGTGTGAGAATCGCGGCGGCCTGCGCGTAGTCGCCGCGCAGGATGGCATCGATTGCCGCGGTGGTGGCGTGGGCGCCCTCGGCCGGCGGCACCCAGGAGCCAGCTGGCCCTGCCGGCGAGGGCTGCGCGGCCACCAACGGGGGCGCGCAGAGGATGATCGCGGCGACGAGGATGGCGCGCATGCCGTGGGATTCCACCCCTCGTGTGGCAAAAAGGGGACCACGCGCGCCAGGCCGGGAAGCGAGGCCATGCCTCGGATCCTCCCGGTGCGACTTCCAGGATTGGTCTCGCGATTACAGAATGGGGATCGCCGTCGACGGCCCTCAGCGGGCCTTGAACTTGTATCCAGCCGTGAAGCCAAAGGTACGTTCGAACGGCCGGTCCCCCGTCGGAGGCAGACCGAAGCCGAACTGGTCCGCTCCGAATCCATCGGGATACAGGCGCACGTTGAACGCGAGTTCGACGTGGTCGCCGAGCTCCACGCCGATGGGCCGCACCTTGAATCCAGCCTTGCCGAATCGATTGAAGCCGTCGCCGACGAGAAATTGAAGCGTGACGCCGGCACCCGTGAACACCCGAACGCGATCGTTCGAAACCCACGCGTACTCGACGATCGGGTCGAAGCCCAGCATGTGAGTCCGAAAGGCGCGGAAGTCCGTGGTGCCCTCGTTCTTGCCAGTGGACGTGTAGATGGCACCTTCGACGTTGAACCACACCCTGGGCCCCTTCATGACGTCCGTTTGCCCCTCCTGAATTCCGACTTTTTTCTCGACGAACTCACACTGCGCGGTGCCCCCGCCCAGGGGTACTCGGCAACGAAGGACGACGCCCACCATTTGGGGGCCGCTCATGTCCCAGATGAAATCCATCAATCCAGCGCGGGCGTCACCCGGCCGTATCAGGAGGATCCCCAGGAGGACCACAGTCACCGACAGCGCGCGAAAGATACGGCGCACGATACCCTCCATCCGCCTAGGACGGCGGCGAGAACAGTTTGTCTCGGCTGCCGCTGCGTTCGAGTCCGGCCGCACCAGCGGTGACGCGTTGCCACGGCCGCGCCGGAGACTCTGGAACGTACAGCAACAGCTCTTCGCCTCTATTCCCCAAAACGAATGCCCGCCGTTTTTCGTACTGCACGACCTCGAAATCGTCCCAGACGACGCGGCGTGGGATGACGCTGAACACCATCGCCAGCAGCGCCACGCCCACGGTGGCCCACTTGAGTGAGCGAAGCATCGGCGGCGCGGGGTCCCGCTGTTCGAGCCCAGGGAACCACTTCCAGACCGCAAACCCCAGAAGGAAGCTGAGAATGGCCGACGCTTCCCCGTGGACGGTGTTGGCACCGCCAGGCGCCAACGCCGCCAGCGACGATGGGACGGCCGTTGTCGTCCGAAGCATGTCCAGGGCCGCGAAGACGCGATAGAACGACACGTTGATGGCCACCAATCCCAGAACTCCAGCCGCGCAGACGATGGCACCAAGGACGAGCGGGCTGACGGAACCGATACTTGGCAGGCGCGTCGCCCGACCGAGCGTGGCCAACGGCTCGCGCAACAAGTGCTTCGCGCCCCCGAGAGCGGCGACCGCGGCCAAGGTCATGACCCACACGACGAGGAACGGCAAGAGGGCCTCCCGGCCCACCTTCAGGTAGTCGGCCGGGCCCGCAGCGAAGTCGGGATCGATCCGCAGCGCCGTTTCGAAGGCCGTGCACGCCACGTAACCAAGGCCCAGCGCCAGGACGAGCAGGGCGGCGCCGGCGCCTCCCAGACGCATCAAGAACGGCCAAACGGGAGATGGCGGCGGGACGCGAACGGGGAGCGGCCCTGGGGGCGTGACGACGAGGGGCCCGGTATCCGCGCCGCTGCGGATGGCGGCCAGCATCTCTCCCGCGCTCGAGTACCGCGCGGCAGGCCGGGGGCTCAAGGCCTTCTCCACCACGTCCACGAACGACGACGGGAGATCGGGACGCACGTCTTCCAGCCGGAGGCGCGCACCATCCTCATGGGCGCTGACCAATTCCTCCAATGTCGTGCCCCGCACGGGGAACTGCCGCGATACGACATAGAAGAGCAGCACGCCCAACGCGTAGATGTCGGAACTGGGTGTGGCCTCCTCGCCACGCAGCAGTTCGGGCGCGAGGTACAGCGGGGTGCCTGCCGCCGTGCCCGGTCGCCGCGCGTCCAGCAGTTCGCCCGCCCCGAAGTCCATCAGGATCAGGCGGCCATCGCCCGCTTGCCGCATCACATTCTGTGCCTTCACGTCGCGGTGCACGATGCCCGCGGCGTGCACGGCCGCCAGCGCGCGGCACAGTTCCTGGCCCCACGCCACGGCTTCGCTGGCGCTGCGTCGCCCGTCTCGCCGAACGGCATCATGCAAGGTCACGCCATCGACGAAGTCCATCCAGAAGCCCAGGCGTCCGCCCTGCACGTCGGCGCCGTGCACGGTCACCACGTGGGGATGCCGCACGCGTACCAGCATCCGCGCCTCTTGCAGCATCTTGGCCTTGTCCGCGATGTTCGCGCGAAGGAGCTTGAGCGCGACGTCGTGCCCCAGCCACAGGTCGCGTGCCAGGAAGACCTCTCCGAACGTGCCTTCGCCGACCTTCCGGATCAGTTCGAAGTTGCCCCACAAGGTACCCGCCGCGGCCGGTGCCGTCTCTGGCGCGGTCCACCCGGGTTCGGACCCGACGAGGCTGCTGTCGCCGGCATCGTCGGTCCTGGTGGATTCGTCGTTGGCCGAGTGGGAACGATGAACCTCGCTGACGCCGGCCAGAACCTTGAGCTCGGCCAGCAGGCGTGAGATCGACGGGTCGCGGTGTGTGTCCGGAAGCTGGCGGCGGTCCAGGGTGCCGTCAGCGACCGACGCGATTAGGTCCGCGAGAGGATCCGGATCGGCCATCGCACGCGAGGTTGTATCGCGCGCATCTTACTCCGGTTGACTCAGGCGGCTGGCACGCCGCCGTGAGACGGCCTATTACGGCTGAGCTCTGACGCTCCCCTCAGTGGGCGCTGCCGCCGGCCGCGCCATGCAAGTCCGCCATGACTCGGATCAATCGCTCGATGGCTCGCCTCACGGCGACGCGTGCCGCGTTCGCGTTCGGCTTGCCGAGCGCGAGGGCCACTTCCTCGTAGCTCTGCTGCAATTCCATGCGCGCGATGATCGCCTCGCGATCCGATGGCTTGAGGCGCGCCAGCGCGTCCTCGTAGCGCACGAATCCCTCGCGTCCAATGGCTTGCTCCAGCGGACTGGGCGCGTGGGACGGCAGGGCGTCCGGCACGGCGACGGATTCGGGGCGCCTTCGCGCCTTGCGAATCTCGTCGATGATCTCGTTGGCGACGATCTGCCGCAGAAAGGCCTGCAGCGCGCCCGGATGCTGGGCTTCGAACGTCTTCAGCCGTGGCATGGCGCGCATCACCGCGTTCTGCACCAGGTCCTGCGTTTCCTGGAGGCTGCGCGCGTGTTGCGGCAGGCGCCCGCGGGCCCACCGCCGCAGCGGCGGCATGGACCGCTCGACGAGACTATCGAGGGCCGACTGGTCGCCGGTCCGTGCCCTGGCCAGCAGTTCGATCGTGGTTTCCATAAGTCCTCGCCCAGTTCGAGATCTAGCGAGGCTGCGCCTCGACCGACAGGATGCAGGCTCAGCCTCGCTAGTGCAGTGTCTGCTTGCCCCGCCTCCACCACCCCACCACGCTGGAAGACGCGTGGCGGGGGCCCGGTTCCGGCGGGGTGTAGAAAACTTGACTCAATGGGTCGCGAATTCGGGAGTCAAGTTTTCTAGCAGCGGCGCGCCAATTCGGGATTGTACCCAGTACGTGGCGCCGGCACGCACTTGTCATTGGAAACGCGTGGAGGGCCGGAACCGTACAGCCCGAGTGCCCGGCGCACGCCGTGCGGTTCTGGTGAGGCACGCGTTTCTTGTGGCAGAGGAGGGCACGAAGATGACAAATCGCAGAACGCTCGTGATTGGAAGCCTGGCACTGGGACTGGCACTGACGGCCGCGGCGTCGAGCCCGGCGGGGTCGGTGGCGCGAGGCGACACCGCCACGCTCTCGTTCAACCGTCCGGTGGCGCTGCCGGGCGTGACGCTGGCTCCCGGCGCTTACGTGTTCGAGATCGTGGATGCCGCCGGAGGCCTCGACGTCGTTCGCGTGTCGCAGCAGACGACGAGGGTCCCGCAGTTCATGGGCTTTACCCACAAGGTGAAGCGGCCCACCCGGCTGCGCGCTCTGTCCGCCGTCACTCTCGGCGAGGCACGCCGGGGCGAACCGGCGCCGATCACGGTCTGGTATCCCGCCGATGGCTCCGATGGCCGGCGCTTCATCTACTGACTCGCTGTGCGGGCCGTGTGCGTCGGAAGATGCACACGGCCTCGCACCGTCCCCTGCTCAACTCAGTCCCTCAGCGCAAACGCCACCAGCGAATTGCCCGCGATCGCGGCCACATACTGCTTGCCGCTCACCTGGTAGCTGATCGGCCCGTTGACGATCTGGCCCCCGAGGCTGGCCTTCCACAGAAGCGCGCCCGTGCGCGCGTCGAGCGCGTGGAAGTGGCCCTCGCGGCCGCCGGTGAAGAGCAGGTCGGTCGCGGTCGTCAGGATGCCGCTGTCGGTGACGTCGAACTGATCGAACTTCCACTTCTGCTGGCCCGTGCGCGGGTCCAGCGCGATGACGGCGCCGTGACCGACCGCGTCGGTCCAGTTGTTGATCGGGCTGCGGCGGCCGATGCCGACGCCGGGTGCGTCGGGCACGGGCGTCACCACGCGATGGCCGCCGCCGGCGAAGTTGCGGCCCAGCTCGAACTCCTGGTGCTCGCGCCGGTAGTAGGACGCGTAGCCCTCCCAGGCGGAGACGTAGAACAGGTTGGTGCGAGGGCTGAAGGACGGGGAGTACCAGTTCGTCCCGCCCTGGTTGCCCGGCCATGTGGGGGAACCCGGGGGCTGCGGCGTCTGGATGGGCCGGCCGTTCGCGTCGAGGCCGCTGGCCCAGTTCACTTTCACGAACGGGGTGCCCCGCAGGAACTTGCCGGTGGCGCGGTCCAGCACGTAGAAGTAGCCGTTGCGGTTGGCCCACAGCATCAGCTTGGCCGGCGCACCGTTCCACGGCATGTCCACGAGCACGGGCACCTGCACCCCGTCGTAGTCGTAGGCGTCGTTGGGCGTGAACTGGAAGTGCCACTTCAGCGCCCCGGTGTCCGCGTCGAGCGCCACCACGGAGTCCGTGTAGAGGTTGTCGCCGGGCCGCTGGTCGGGATTCCAATCGGGACCCGGGTTGCCCACACCCCAGTAGGTCAGGTTCAAGTCCGGATCGTAGGAGCCGGTGACCCAGATCGATCCGCCGCCGTGTTCCCACGAGTTGCCGCCCCACGTCTCGCTGCCTTTCTGCCCGGGCCGGGGGATCGTCTCGAAGCGCCACGCTTCCTTGCCGGTGCGCACGTCGTAGGCCGCGACGAAGCCGCGGATCCCGTACTCCGCGCCGCCCACGCCGATGATCACCTTGTCCTTGATGACCAGCGGCGCCAGCGTGACCGAGTAGGCCAGCTTGGAGTCGGCGACCGCGATGTTCCAGATCGGTTGACCGTTCTTCGCGTCGATCGCCACCAGATGGGCGTCGAGCGTGCCCATGAACAGCGTGTCGCCGTGGATGGCCACGCCCCGGTTGTTGGCGCCGCAGCACACGCGCTGGTCGGCGGAATTGGCGTAGCGGTACCACCAGAACACGCGGCCGGTGACGGCGTCGAGCGCCAGCACGTCGTTGGGCCGCTGGGTCACGTACATGATGCCGTCCACGACGAGCGGCGTGGATTGCCATGCGCCCAGTACCTGGCCCTGCAGTACCCACTTCTGCGCCAGGTTCTTGACGTTGAGCGGCGTCACCTGGCGCAGCGTCGTGTACCGCTGGCTCAGATAGCTGCCGCCATAGGTCAGCCAGTTCTGCGGTTCCTGGGCCGCGCGCAGCAGCCGGTCTGGCGTCACCTGGGCCGCGAGGCGGGGGGCCGACAGGGCGCCGAGCGTCAGGACGGAGAGGGCGACGAGAATGCGCGGGAAGCGAGTCATGGTCACAGGCCCTTCAGCGACACGAGGTACGCGATGACGTCGGACAGCTCGTCGGCGTTGAGCCGGTCCTGATACGACGGCATCGATGCCGTGGTCTCCACCGTGAACTGCTTCAAGTCGGCTTTCGTGAGCGACTGCAGGCGCTCTTGGTCGTCGATGATCTGCACCGTGTAGGTGTCCTCGTTCAGGCGGCGACCACGAATGGTGCGACCGTCCTTGGTGACGATGCGCACGGGCCGGTTGATCGGGAGGAGCGACTCGGTGGGCCGCAGCATGACGCGCTGCAGCGCGGCCAGCGTACGGATGGCGCCGATGTCGCTCAGGTCGGGCGCCAACCGCGGCCCGCGTCCCTTCACGCGGTGGCAGGTGGCGCAGGCGGCCTTGCCCTCGAACAGCGTTTGCCCGCGGGCGGTGTTGCCCACGCGCACCGCCGCGGACGCGGCATCGAAGCCCGCGCGGATGAAGGCCACGATGCCCGTCAACTCGGCCGGTTGCAGCTTGAAGCCCGGCATGCCCGCGCCAGGCACGCCGGCCGTGATGACGCGCGCGAGGTCCTCGTCCGACGTCGAGCGGCGAAAGCGGCCGAGCCGCAGGTCGATGCCGGGGACGCCGTCGCCGGTCGCGCCGTGGCACACCTGGCACTGCGGGCCGTAGAGGCGTTGGCCGGCCTCGACGTCCTCGCGGGTATAGGTGTGGTCCTGGCTCAGCGCTTGCGCGCCGGCCAGAGGGGCCGCGGCGGCGCAGGCGACGAGGACGGCGAGCACTCGCAGCGAACGGATCATTCAGCGACCTCCCGGGTGCCCAGAGATTACTCCGAACGGCGACTACACCATTACACCCTTGTTGGTCTACCATGGTGTAACCATGGCCCTGAACATCAAGAACGACGACGTCGAACGACTGGCGACCGAGCTGTCGCGCCTGACGGGTGAGTCCAAGACCGAAGCGATCCGCCGTGCGCTCGAAGAGCGCCGCAGCCGGCTGAAGAGCGCTCCACCGTCGGTGCGTCGGGCCCGCGTGCTGCGATTCCTCGAACAGAGAGTGTGGAAGGCGCTACCACCGGCTGAACGCGGCCGGCGTATGTCCCGCGCCGAGGAGGACGCGATCCTCGGGTACGGGCCGGGCGGCGTATGACGCTGGACTCCTCCGCACTTCTGGCGATCCTGTTCTCGGAGGCCGGACACCTCGATCTGGTGGACCGGATCCTGGAGGCGGATCACGTCCGCGTTGGCGCACCCACGCTGGTCGAAACGACGCTCGTCCTGGCGGGCAGGCGGTCGTCGCTGCCCGCGGCCGAAACGGTCGAGGCTCTCGTCAAGGAACTCGGCGTGACGGTGGTCCCGTTCGGTGAACGTGAATGGCTGAACGCCGTCGATGCCTTCTTGCGGTTCGGCCGAGGCCGACACGCCGCGGGGCTCAACTTCGGCGACTGCCTCGCGTACGGGACCGCCGCTGCCGCCAACGACACCTTGCTATTCGTGGGGAACGACTTCGCTCAAACCGACATTTCCTCGGCGTGAGGTCCACGCTCCTGACAGTGCGTGGACGCGTCGACAAGATCGCCTCCGCCGCCTTAGAATGGCGGCGCCAGCCTGTCTCGAGAGAACGCTATGAGTTCGCGCATCGCCGCCGCACTTGGCGTCGTCGTCTGCTGCGTACAACTGCTCGTCGGCCAGCAGCGCTCCCAGCAACCAGACGCGACCTTCCGCGTCCAGGTGGACGCGGTCGAGATCGACGCCTCGGTCACGGACGCCCAGGGTAACGCCGTCACCGACCTCACGGCAGCCGACTTCGAAATCCGCGAAGACGGCAAGCTCCAGACCGTCACGTCGTCCGCGCTGGTCGACATTCCGCGCACGCGGCTGGAACGTCCGCTCTTCGCGCCGAGCGCGATCGAGCCGGACGTGCAGTCCAACAACCAGGGTGAAGGGCGTCTGTACGTCATCGCGCTGGATCAGGTTGCCGGCGAGCAGATTCTCCGCACGCGCCGCTTCGTCCGCCGCTTCCTCGAGCAGTACTTCGCACCGAACGATCTTGGAGCGGTCGTCTATCTCGGCCGTGCCGACCACTCGAAAGCGCAAGGCCTCACGAACAACCGACGACTGCTGCTGCAGGCAGTCGACGCCTTCATTGGCGGATTCGGTTCGGAATCCACGCCGGCTCCGGCGATCCCCGCGACTCCGACCGATGCTGGGGCACCACCCCGACTCCCGGATCCAACCGTGAACTTCGAGCGCGATTTGCAGCTGCGGGCGGTGATGGGCAGCTTCCGTGGCATCGTCGAGTACATGGCCAACGTGCACGGCCGACGCAAGTCGCTGCTGCTGTTCAGCCAGGGGTACCCGCAGGAGATCTACAGAGTCGTGGACTACCGGGGAGGCGTCCTCTCGCTGGCGCAGGAAGACATGCATCGCGCGATCACCGCCGCGACGCGAAACAACGTCGTGATCTATCCCATCGATCCGAGAGGTCTGACGGCGGACGGCGCCCTCGCGGAGAGCGAGACGGGAGTGTCGACGGATGTGGATGCGAGACTCCAAGGTGGATTTGCGCGTCTCGAAACACGCCAGAGTCTGGTTGCGCTGGCCGCCGCCACCGGCGGCTTCCCCGTCAGCAACACGAACAGCTTCGAGGCCGCCTTCGATCGCATCGTCCAGGAGAACAGCAGCTACTACGTGCTGGGCTTCTCGTCCACGAACGAGCGTCGAGACGGCCGCTACCGGAAACTGGACCTGCGCGTGAAGCGGCCCGGCCTGGTCGTGCGAGGCCGAGCCGGATACATGGCGCCGCTCCGCACCGAGCACCCGAGCGAATCCGCGACGCCTTCGTCGGACGTCAGCGTTGCCGTCGCCGAGGCGCTTCGTAGCGCCGTGTCAGTCAACGGACTGCCGCTGCGGGCGTTCGCGGCACCGTACAAAGGCCCCTCACGCGATGCGATTGTCGTCGTGGCGGTCGAAGTGGGGCCGTCGCAGCTGGGACTCGTCGAGAAGGACGGCACATATACCGGCGCCCTCGAAGTCAGCTACTTCTCGACGGACATGCGGAACAAGTTCTATCCCGGTCAGACCCAGACGGCGCGCCTGACCCTGAAGCCGGACACGTATCAGCAGGTGATGAAGACCGGGATTCGAACGCTGGTGGAGACCTCGCTGGCCCCGGGGCGTTACCAGATGCGAATCGCCGCCGGCAACCGCGAAGGCAGAGTCGGAAGCGTGGTGTACGACCTCGATGTCCCAGATTTCACGAAGGGTCAGCTGGTGTTGAGCGGCGTATCGATGGGATCCGGGGCGACGGCGCGGATCCTGACCTTGAATGCCAAGACTCCGTTCGCTGCCACACTCCCCGGCACCATCACCGCATCACGCGAGTTCGAAGCGGGGGACACCCTCGGGATCTACGCCGAGGTGTACGAGAGCCTGAACGATCCCACGCCACACACCGTCGAGCTCACTGCGGAACTCCGCGCCGAAGGCGGCACAGTGGTTCGGAAGGCCTCGGAAGAGCGCTCATCGAAGGAGCTGCAGGGCACGCGCGGTGGATACGGATTTGCCGCGCAGCTGCCCCTGAACGATCTCGCTCCGGGTATCTATGTGATTCACGTCGAAGCACGCGCCAACATCAGGGAGCGGCCGATGGTGAGCCGCGATATTCAGATCCGCATACGGTAGGGCGAGCTCATCTCGCCCGCGTGCGTGTGCGCGGTGCGGGTGGGATAGAATCGCCGCCGGAGGCGGAGCGAAATGCGACTACTGCCAGTAATCGGCGCCGCTGTGTTGCTTGTCGCGACGACTGCCGCGCAACAAGGTTCGGTGCCGGCGTTTCCGCCGGGCTTCGTCGATCCCGCGCCCCTCTTGGCGGCCGCGGCCAAGGAGATCGGCGAGGCCAGCCTCCAGTGCGTCACCTTCTCTGGGACCGGCTACGCCGGCGCGGTGGGGCAGGCGTTCGAATCCGGCGTCAACATCGACTGGCCGCGCATCGACTCGCTGGCGAACTACCGCCGCACCATCAACTACGCCACGCGCACCATCGTGGAGGAGTTCGACCGCAAGCCCGGTCTGAACCCGGCCTCCTGGAAATACGGGCTGGGTTGGCAGGACGGGACGCCGGTCCAGAAAAACCTGCACCAGACCTTCGTCGTCAGCGGCGAGTACGGCTGGCACATGGACGGCGCGGGCGCTACACCCGTGGCGATGTCACCGGAGGACGTCTCGATCGGCCAGCTGGAGATCTGGATGAACCCGCACGGCTTCATCAAGGCCGCCCGGTTGCCCGGAGCAAACCCCAGAGCGGTGTGGCGCTGGGAACTCGGCGAGATGGGACGTGACGGGCCCACCACCGTGCCCGACCGGGTGCACGTCGTGTCGATCACGTTCGGGCGCTACCGGATCGACGCCACCATCAACAAGGCCAACCAGATTCAGCGCATCCACACGATGGTCGCCGAGCCGGCGCTCGGGGACTTCAACTACGAGCACGAGTCCACCGACCAGCGAACGTTCGGCACCGTCAAGTTCCCCACGGCGTGGCACTCCCACCAGGGGTGGGACGACAACTTCGGGTTCGAGAACGTCACCGCCGGACACAACGCGTTCGGAGGGACGTTCGAGAAGGTGGAGCCGAACAACTGCGGCGCTCCGGTGGCGATGCCCGAATCGGTTCGGCTCGCATCATTCGGCCCGCCGGTTGTCAGCGTCGATCGACTGGCCGAGGGGGTGTACCTCCTCGGGGGCGGACCGGCCAACAGCGTCGCCGTCGAGTTCAAGACGTTCGTCGCCGTGTTCGAGGCGCCGACGAGCGAGGTGCGGAGCCTGGCCGTGATCGAGCAGATCGCGAAGCTGATGCCGGGCAAGCCCATTCGGTACCTCATCAACTCCCACCAGCACTTCGACCACATCGGCGGCATCCGGGCCTACCTGCACATCGGTGCCACCATCGTCACGCAGCGCAAGAACATCACCTTCCTCAACCGCGACGTGCTGAACTACCGCCCGCGCACCGTGCTGCCCGACATGGTCAGCCTGTGGCCGCCGACCGAGGTGGCCGAGGGCTACAACTACGAGAGCTTCAACGAGAACTACGTGGTGACCGACGGCACGCGCATCATGAACGTCTACTACGTGCAGCCGCTCCGCCACGCCGAGGGGATGGCCATGGCGTACCTGCCGGGCGAGAAGATCGTGATGCAGGCCAACCTCTTCGACACGCACGAGCCGCCTCCCGCGGCGCCCACGCCGGCGATGACGACGTTCTATCGCACCATGCGGGCGCTGGCGCTCGACGTGACCACGATCGCGCCGGTGCACGGCCGTCCGGTTCCGTTCTCGGCGTTCATCAAGGCGATGGGGGCGGCCGCCACCGAGTGCCCCTCGGCCGGCGCCGGCGGTTCGGTGGTGTGGCGGCCGTGTCGATGAGCACGCTCGCCGGCGTGCGCCTGTTGCTCGGCGCTTTGTGCGTCGTTGGCCTTGGAGTGTCGCCGGTCGTGGGACAGTCCGCGCCGAGGGTGGACTTCGGACGCGACGTGCAGCCGATCTTCAAGAGCCACTGCGTGAGCTGTCATGGGCCCACCCAGCAGCTCAACGGCTTCAGGCTGGATCGACGGGCCGCGGCGTTTCGCGGTGGCACGTTTCCTGTCATCGCACCCGGCAGCAGCGCCGGCAGCCGGCTGTACCTGAAGCTCCTGGGGCAACAGTTCGGACAGCAGATGCCGCCCACGGGCAAGCTGTCCGACGCCGAGATCGAGACGATCAAGAACTGGCTCGATCAGGGCGCCGACTGGCCCGAGGCCCTGGCCGGCGAGGCGCCGTCGGCGCCCGTTGCTCCGGCGGCGGCCGGCGTGATGGATGCGCTTCGCCGCGGAGATTCGGTGGCGTTTGGCACCGCCCTCACGGCTGGCGGAGCCCAGGCCGCCAAGGCCGTTGGCGCCAACGGCGGGTGGACGCCGCTGATGTACGCGGCGCTCTACGGCAATGCCGACGCCGTTCGGCGCCTGCTCGAGCTGGGCGCGGACGTCGACGCCGTCACGGACGGAGGTACCTCCGCGCTGATGTTGGCCGTCCACGACACGGACAAGACGCGGCTGTTGCTGCGGGCTGGCGCGAACCCCAACCAGCGACCGGAAGACGGCCGTACGCCGATCATCGTGGCCTCCGCACGCGTTGGCGCATCGGCGGTGGTGAAGCTGCTCCTCGACGCGGGCGCCGACCCCAGGGCGTTGAGCGCGGCCCGGACGACGGCGTTGCGGTTGGCCGCCGGAGTCGGAGAAGCCGAGTCGATGCGCCTCCTCATCGCCGCCGGAGCCGACGTCAGGGCCGATGCGGCCGCGGCGCTGACGGCGTCCCTCAACAATCAGTGCCGGGCTTGCGTGGACCTGGTGATGGGCGCCCTCGATGCGCAGGCGCTGGGTGGATCGCTCATCACCATGGCGCGTGGGGGCGACGTCGAGGCGGTCCGGTACCTCCTGGATCGTGGCGCCGACGTGAACGCACGGGACGGGGCCGGGCGGACGCCACTGATGATGGCGGCGCACACCGATGCCTACCCGGTGGACGTGGTGCGGCTGCTCCTCCAGCGTGGCGCGGATGCGAGCGTTCGCGCGACCGGCGGCGACACGGCGGGCTCGCTCGCGTCGATTCGGGGTGGGCCTCTCGCAGGTCTTCTCCCCCCAGCGGGGGCCGCACGGGCAGGGGCGTCGGCCGGGCACCCCCCGCCGGCTCCGGCGCCCACGGTGCGCGATGCAGTGCTCCGGTCGCTGCCGCTCCTCCAAAGGACCGACGCCGTGTTCCTCGAGAGGAGCGGATGCGTGTCGTGTCATCACGACTCGCTGACGGCCCACACCGTGCGGCTGGCCCGTGCCAACGGCTTGCCCGTCGAAGAACCGGCCGCCGCGTCGCACAAGGCCCGCATGGCACCATTCCTGGCCGGGTGGCGCGAGAGCACGCTACGCGGCTTCGGTATTCCCGGCCTGCAGGACACGGTC